>Ga0307514_10000037_pt1 | contig 353786 bp, 376 predicted proteins | sample 16_EM_MG_FD_203088 | JGI IMG/M metagenome (GOLD analysis project Ga0307514, IMG submission 203088) | Populus trichocarpa ectomycorrhiza microbial communities from riparian zone in the Pacific Northwest, United States - 16_EM | ecosystem: Host-associated > Plants > Roots > Unclassified... | reverse complement strand
GGGAGGTGAGTTGTCCGCATGCCTTATCATTGTTCATCTGCCAGCGTTCCCAATCGCGAAGGAAGTGGTAGAACTGATTGAGGTAGGACGTGTCAGTCGATTCCGGGAGGAAGTCGTAATCGGTATCGTGAGGGTCACGAGCGGCGGGAGTAGTCGCGGAGGCGTCGCTGGTCGCTACAATCGGAGGCCTGGGAACACGCATTTCTCCAGAGACATATTTCCAGAGGCCTTGCGCTCGAAGTAGGGCTGTCGCTTCTATGGCCTTTTGTCGGTAGTTGCGCTCATTGAGTTTTGTAACCGTGGTCGACATGGCGGAGGTTGAAACGGAGGGTTGCGAGACAATAAAGAGGGCAAAGGTTAAGAAACAATAGAGAGGCACTGCTACTAGGGGTCGATTCAGTCCAATGCAGGCAGGCAGAGGAGAAACGATAGAGAAAGAGAGATGTTGGCTCGATCCACTGGAACAGGGGCAGAGGAGAGGCAGTAACAAATACTAATAGTAGGTGTCGAGTTCAGCTCAGCGCCGGGCTCATAACCTGTTGACACGAGAAGATGATGGAGAAGAAGAGAAGATGATGAATTGTCTGTTTATCCAAAGAGAAGGAAAACTATGGACTTATATATGAAAGAGAGAGAAGGAAAACCCAATGCCGACTGCCAAAGCCGGAGCCCAATGCTGAGTACCAGTGCCGAGCCGTCCTCCTCGCCATGGGGGCAAGCGAGGCCGACAGGGCCAAGCGAGGCCGATGGGGGCAAGCGAGACTGGTGGGGTCAGGCGAGACCGGTGGGGGCAGGCGAGGCTGGTGGGGGCAGGCGAGGCCAATGGGGGCCGTAAGCCGCCGGGCCAAATCCATAGTCAACACGGCGGGGCGGAACCATCCTCGTGGGAGGCTGTAACGCCCACAGCAGTCGATGGGACACGAGGTGCCGTGGTCAGGTGGAGTGTGCCCTCTGGGAAGGAGTGATCAATGAGAATTGACTGGAAATTGGAAATGATGGCCAAGGCACACACTTCTGAACAAGAGAGGACCACAATAAGAAGTCGGTCATTGACCTGACATTGCCAAACCGACCGATAATGAACTGGTCCATACTTGCCGACGACCATGCTACCGGATCTGACCACAAGGTCATAGAATGGGAAGTGGAAGCGGACGGGCTGGAAGAAGTGGATCACCAGAGTGTAGTAGGGCCGAGCTTAGCCGCAATAATGGAGAAGGACTTGGAAATAGAAGAGAAGCTATGGATGGATTTAGCGAAGGAGAGGGCTCACCTGGGTGCAGAGTCCACAGAGGACGAGGTGGAGCAGAAGGCCGCATGCTGTCAGAAAGCAATGAGCTGCATTCTCAACGCCACATCAAAGAAAATCATGATCTGTGGCAAATCCAAGAGGTGGTGGAACGCATACATCAAAGAAAGCAGAAAAGCGGTCGGAAGAGAGAAAAGGAGACGGAACTTGCAGAGGGCCGCTAGGGGGAAAGCAAAGCTCTAGAGGTTGATTCGGTAATCCAAGTGCAAAATGTGGATTGATTCTTTGCAAAACCACAAGAAAGCTGAGGTGGGGAGAGCAGCACAATGCGCCAATCCTCAGAGGAGCATGACCGTGGTGGCCTTGACGGGCAAAGAAGGCAAGCAAGCAAGCAAGGAAACACAGCTACAGAGAAAGAGGAGATGCTGAGCCATGAATCTTTCCCCCCGAACAACAATGTCCAGTACTATGAGCTACTCCCAGTGTGAAGCGCACATACACACGGCACTGAGCAAGGAGTTGAGCGAGCCCTGCATTCGCAATCGGTCACAAAAGCACCAGGTCCAGACACGCTGTGTTTTGGCGCCATATGGCTACTCCGGAAGTGGGACGAAGAGAGGGATGTGAAGCTGACGATGGCAGCCATTCCCATGTGGAGGCACCCAGCATTATCGAATCGGCCGAGCGCGCTGGTGATTTGTAAGCCTGGCAAAGATGAGTATACAATGCTGAATGCCTACCGCTCCATATCGCTGCCTAGCTGAATGGGAAAAGTGGTTGAAAAAGTAGTCGCTGAGCTGCTGTTAGAAGAGGCTGCAAAGAGAGAACGACTTAGCGAAGGACGATGCAGAGGCAGAAAAGGGCGGTGAGCCGTCGATGCAGCGGCCATTATGGTCGACAGACCTCATGCAGCCTGGAAGAATGGCCACATAACAGGCGTGCTTCTCATGGACATCCAGGCAGCCTCCCCAAGAGTGGAAAAAGGAAGGCTAGTCACCGTAATGAAGGTCAGGCAAATGGATGGAGACCTTATATGATGGACAGCGAGCATTCTCTCCGAAAGCACAATGGGGATGGTAATCCAAGGTAATGCCATGGAAAGACACCCAGTTGAAGCAGGGGTCACGCAGGGATCACCTGTGTCATCGATCCTCTTTGCAATCTGCACCTCGGGACTGATGTAATGGGTTGAAGAGTATTTATCAGCCAAAGGATTGGCTTTTGTCGACAATCTCGGCTGGGTGGCAACGGGAAGCCATATCAACCAGGTTACCACGATACATGAGAGATGTGCAGCGAAGAGTATCAACTGGGCAAGCAGCCGAGGGCTACAGTTTGACACCACAAACACGGGGGCAGCACTATTCACACATAGACGAGGCCACAAGAAATCACACCGGCCAAAACTGAGTGCAAAGATATGGGTCAGAGATGGTTTCATATGGTTCAACAGACAGGCAACACGCTGCCTCGGAGTGTAGCTGAACGCGCATTTGATGCTTAAGGAGCACCATAACGGATGTATGGAGAAAGCCAGGGCAGCAGAAGCTAGACTCTGAACTGTCACAACTACGTACTGGGTAGTACGAGAGAGGGTAAGGGCGGTACAAGTGGCATCTGTCCGAGCTGTGGGCGATCGGACTCGCGCTCGAGCAGACAATCGAGAAGAGAAAAATATTGCCAAGACATGGGGTGAAGATGGTGGCGGACTTTAGAGATTCACAAGCCGCCATTCTGCGGGTGGCACGTTTGGAGCCAGGCCCTGGACAATGGCCAGATTGCCGAATGAAACGAAAAGCGCAGGCTATCCACGCTCACGGCATCAAACCTGATATTCACTGGGTTCTGGGAGACTCCGGTATCCCTGGGAACGAAGAAGCAGACCGCCAGGTGAAAGTAGCCTGTGAGGCAAGGGGAGACACGGCGATAGCGCGGCCGTACCCTCGGCCACAAATACTGGCAGACGGATCTCAGAGGGAAGGTCAGCAGCCAAAGTGAAGTGGGAAGCCGACAAGTGCGGGCAGCAATTCGGCTACAGACTCAAGGGCAAGGCAGGGGTCAAGAGACCTATCCCAATGACAAGGGTGAAATCGCTGGCTGCCAGCTTCTACAGACTAAAGTCCGGGCACGCACCCTCTGGAGTCTACCTAAAACGGTTCAGCCATCATGAGGATGACAAAGGCTTGGGGTGTGGCGCTGGAGGCAGGACGGTGGCCCAGACGCAGGAACACCTCGTCCGCCACTGCAGCTGGTGGAGAGACCAGCAGAAAGCACTGTGGAAGGTGGTGGGAAGGGCGACGGGCTGGAAAGCGGGCAGATGCCAACACGTACAGATCTCTAAGCTGTTTTCCAGATACGAATTTGATCAAGTGGTGGTGTACTTCCTGGCACCTACTGAAGTCAGGAACTTCCCACCCAAATGAAGGGAGGGATGGAGCAGGCACAGAGGCTGGCTCAGGTGCGGGGAGCAGCGGCAGCGGACATAGATTTCTGCGTTTTCTTTTCTTTTCCTTTCTTTTCCTTTTTGTTCTGGTCTCTCTTTAAGCTTTCATTTGTCAGCGGGGATGAAGGGTAGTGGGGGGGGATCTCCGCCATCCAGCCGGCTAGCCCGGAGGCGGAGGTGATATCAGGTCCTGTCATACTCTAATTAGAGTGCATACAGTATGAATAAAACAAAACAAAAGCAATCGGCAGCACAAGCGGCCACAAAAACTCATGAGGTTGCTTATGTGATGATAATTGGTTGATTTTCAGAGCAAGCTGCGGTGACACCTAGCCAGTTTACGGGTGTGATTGGCCGGAATCTCATATCTAGGCCGAGGTGTCCACCGATGGCGGTACGCTGTTGTTCGACTAGCAGTGTTGTTTTAAACCGGCTGTACTCTGTTTCGATGCTTGGGAAAGGGTATATTCTAGGCAACAGCAGCATATACGAATATATATATAGCGCAAAACCAAACAGCATTACCGTAACTTCATCGGGCGCATAATCGCACCACTTCAACAATACTTTCCAAGATACCTCGCGTTAAGACTGTGCCTACGACTGTATCAATAGCGATGGTATGCGCATTTCCATGATCGTTTCTACAATAAAAGTCCTCTAAGCATCCCTAGGCAACTGAGTACGACGCTATCTTCGAAGAACTACAAGGCCGTATTGGATGGAGCAACCCAGTGCGGATTTTTGATTACTGCATCTCTCACAACCGTCCTTTCCGATCTACAACGCCTACTTAATGGTAGTGACGGTACGCAAAACTATAACATCAACTTTTCATACCGAAATGTAACATTTCCTGCGTAGTTGCTGAATCGCATTTCCACTATGCCACTGCTTCGACTGCGTTTATACAACCTCGTATCGACAGCCTTGCACAAGCAAGCGCGGTCCGCCTCTGTGTAATCATATCAGTTAGCATGTCTATGCGACTAGACTTTCCTGGAAGCTTCAAAGGCGGGAAGCAGGAGCGGAGCTCCGCCATCTAGCCGGCCAGCCCGGAGGCGGAGGGGAGTAAGGGGCTGTCATACTCTAAGTAGAGTGAATACAGAATGATTAAAACAAAAAACAAAGCTTCAAAGGCCGTAACCTGATCTTGTGCTTCAACCCAAATGTGAAGCTGGACCGAACTAGCACATACAACAGGGAAAAATTGGAGGATCACATTCATTCGGGAGCGTCGATGGTTTCTATCCACCGCGGTGGGGAAGCGAAATGCACGTTTATAATCCACGATGATGGGATTCCCCTCCGGAATTTGAATGCGGTCGAGAAAGAGGCTGGAGACCATCGTTCGAAAGATCCTAATCCACTGTTGACCTCGGCGGGAAGGTATTTTGCGACGCTTGCGGGGATCACTATGGGTGCTGCCACCGCTGCCGCACTGGTAGTTTTCAGTTTCGAATTCGGAACGGCGGGAGCTATTGTTTCTTGTGTTAGTGCTGCGAACGTCGGGATCGCGAGCAGCGTGGCTCTGGGTGCGGCAGCCGTCGTTTATTTCATCTCGTGTAAGACGTTTGGTGCGTGGCTAGTGAACTAGTGGAGTAAACTGGTTGGCTTCCTGAATGAAAACAGGTTTCTCAAATCTGAATTTTTTGGCTACCTTATTTCCGCGGCGGTGGGACTCATCATCGTGAACGAGAAGTTTCTGCGTAATACAGTTGGACCTAGGTTAACTCAACTGCTGCAGCTATTCCGCGAGGCAATGATGGGAACAGATGTCAAGTCCATGATTCGGGAATTTCTTGAGCCGTATCTTCCAGGCCTCAGCGAAAGTATTAAAACGGCTGTTTCGGCTCTGACCCGTGCATTGCTTCGACTGCTGAGACAGTTTCTGGGGTTAACAGTACAGTCATGATGAGTTAGCCGTGTTAAGATAAGGAGGAGCCATTTGGGTACCGATGGGCAAGTAGAGCCGTTGTAGGGTTTCAGTATTTGTTAATGGTTTTTGGTCCTGGATTTCTGGTTTTCGCACTTTCGCAGCTGATAATGGGATGTGGTTATGTACAAGTTAAGAGTCTCTACAGCGCCGCATCATTGATCCCGGAATGTCTACATGTACTGTTAGTCACCTAACTCGGACTGTTACCAGCGTCTAACAGTGATAACTGTTGCGCCACCTGTAGCCACTATTATATGAACGAAGCTACTTAATTACAGTTGGTTTATTTCAATCAAATAATTGACTGATAATTCATCACACATCATCGTTAAATGCGTTGCTGAACGATAACACAGTACAGAATCTCGTCTTCCACATAATTGTACTGCTCAATTTTGATGCACTGAGTGGGTGTAGCATTGCTTTCTTCTGCTGCCTACTAGCATTGCACCATGCGGGAGGCTATTTGTTTCCAGGGTTCTCAGCGGTCCGGTGGCCCTGGCATCTTTCAGAGCCCGAGATTGCCGTCCAGGGCGGGGCAGGAATATCTCACTCTAGTCCGTCTCGGGCCGAAATCCCGATGCCCAGGGCCCAGTTTAGGTGACTGGCGGGCCCGGACAGAGGTTTCCATATTAAGACGATGGTCTTAGTAGCCAAAATTGTGGTGCCGAAGCCGATGATACAATCTCATTTTAAAAAATACCGGTTATGGGCCTTCTAGCGTGAGCTCCCTACAGTTGGGATCCGAAAATACGGGTTCATTTTCCGCCCCAATTCCTGTATCCTTGCTATATTGCCGGAAACTAGGACAGGGCAAGACTATGAAGCCCTGCAGATATTCGGGCCAGACTTCCACGCCCTAGTCCTTGTAGTTTAGTATATTCTTCGCCCTGAAATTATAGTCCGGTATGGGGCGGGATGTTGCCCGGACGGGACGGCCTATATAGAGACCGAATCACACGGAAAACGTCTTGGCGAAACAGAAACAGCGCGTTAAGTCGACAACAACGATAGCAATTGAAAAACGGACGGCGGCAATCGATTCATGACGTCGAATTGACCCCTGAGCGAGCCTCCCAGCACCGGCGAGACCGCAGGAGGAGGGCGCGCAGGAGAATCCACACAGTTGAGTGGGTTCATGCGAAGTCTTGGCAAAAGAAACAGGACAGACCTGACGCAGCGACGTGTTGACAAACGAGCAAGCAACAACGAGGACTACTCCGGAAGAGGTGTACTTCACAGAAGTGGTCACCGCAGTCAGAGGGAGTCAGAGGAGGGGCCTGGACATGGGAGAAGCGGCGGACGGGAGGAGCTAGGCGCCTATGGATATGCGGATGGAGATGCCTACAGCGGTGACATCGATCGCCGTGGAGACTGTGGGCGGAACCTGATTTGAGCCGATGGAGGGAAACAAGAATGGAAAACAGAGAAGGAGGAGTGAGACCCTGGCGACCACTAGCAATTGGAAGAGCTGCATGGAGAGAAAAATGCCACAGCATGTGCAGGAGCTAACGCAGCAGCACCGAACTGTTGGACACCTAACAAACTTGGTGCAAGCGCAGGTAGGCCGCGAAAAGGCACAGTGGTTGGTAATGAGGACGTGGATGCACGAGAGAGAGCAGAAGGGGGACGTCCACCATGTGGACGACAAGCTGTGGGTGGTGGGCATCAAAAACCAGATTGCAAAGACCATGAAAGCGGTAGCTCAAGGCCTACAAGAGAGAGAGATTGTAAGAGAAATGACTGCGAGGACGGACTTTGGGGGGCTACAGGCCTCGCAACATGCAGATACGACGAGAGAAGAGGGACCAGAGGAGCGGCAACACCCGTAGCAGCAACCGCAGCACAAGCTGCAGCTCAAACTGCAGCCAAAACCGCAGAACACACCCAAACCAAAGTCGGCACCCACACCCGCCAGATGGTGGGAAATCGTCCCACACCGAGTCCAGAGGCAGATCCCGGGTTCAGCCCCGAAGTCTGGCTCGTGTATGGCAGACAGATAGCTGGGCCGGAGAAGAGATGATAGCATCCCCGGACCCAATAAGATGGATGAGGCTATCTCATCCGCAGTCAACCGAGTACTGTTCCAGCAGCAGGCCCTGGCACATGTTCGGATTATGCACGCAAAAAGGAATGCCAGGGGCACAATACCCGGAATCACTGACTAAAGCGCAACGGTAGAGATGGCTCTCTTGTACCGAGATATCATTATGATGGCAGCCAGGTCTGTCGACAAAGCAATCATCGATGTCGAGGGAAATAAGTCATGGGAGAGACTGAAAATCGACAGCGTCCCGCTAGTGTGGTACATGGGCAAGGGCACCGAAGGACTACAGATGATGAGGGATGAGATCAAGGCACAAAACGAAGGAGTGACGATCCCTGCTCAAGTGAGATGGCAATTGAACACACGCACCATCAAGGAGAGAGAGCGAAGGGGAGAAATTCAAGCATCGTCTGTGGTCTTTATCGTGAAGGGGAAGAAGCTAGCAGAGAGACTAGTTAGTAAAGGAGTGACTGCTGCAGGAGTACGGTACAAGGTGGAATGGAACACAAAGGTACGACCCGATAGTCTGTGCGAGCTTTGCAGCGGGTGGGGCCACATTCAAAGCAAGTGCAACCACCAACCGAAGTGCGGCAACTGCGCCGGACCGTACTAATTGGACATGGACAGGTGCAACTTAGCCGTATGCGGGTCAGAGCAAGGAGCATCGAGCTGCCACACCGAAGAAAAATGCCCGAATTGCAAGGCAAATCACATCGCATTCAGCAGAAAGTGCGTGAAGAAAACCGAGACTGTCAGAATGGCGTGACAAAGCAGGAGAATGCAACCGATAGGATGTGGGACAGGGGAAGGAACCGGGGCTAACAGGACAGCACTCAACATCAGCGACGTGAGAGATAAAAGAAATGAGGCAGGGGAGCCGATGGGCGATGGGGAGGCAGATGATACTGGGGAAACGGCGGTGGCGGAGGAGTAGAGAGACGTGACCATGACTGAGACCGCTTGAGAGACTGACATGAGAACCGACATTTCTAATGATTAGAGCAATTCAGCAGAACTGCACCAGATTGTACAACCGGACAATAGCGCCGCTGGAGACTGGGGTGGATCAAACAGCGGACCTAGTATGCTTCCAATTATGGTTAGCAATGGTTCCGGACCGTCACTTCGGGTCTGGGTCCGGGTCAAAACTGAACTGTTACCTAATTGGCGTTCCGGGTCGTCAATAAACCCAAACTGCCCACTCGGGTATGGTTTCATAGGAAACTCCCAACCTGTCTGAATTGGGCAGGTTGTCAGCGGGTCGCCCAGTGTGTCCATGTATAGATTCATTTAAGGCTCTTGAATTTGCAGTGTGTTAATAGTATCTTATCAAAATCGCATTTTCAGCAACCAACAATGTGCTTTTGCTTATTGAGCAGTAAGCAATATTGAGTAATTTGGTATCTGTATTTCACCTTGGATATATGGTATTTTGGCGTAGCAAGGCGGTCAATAATTCAGTTATGCACTCGAAGATCCGCATGATGCCTTGATTCTGAAATCTGCAAGTCCTAAAACTGTTGACGCTCCATTGACGCTGATTTTCAGGATGCCGTACGGAGCATGTCGCTGTTGTTTTTGCAAGTCAAGACTGCCAATATCTCATAAATGAATGTCTACAACCAATCGGAACATAACTTACTACAGATGGCAACCTAAAAATTGTTGACACTCAGTTCACCGCTCATGCTAAGAATGGGGCCATGACCGTGTTGCTATCTCTTTTCCCAATAAAAGCAGCCAATACGTCCGTGATGCATATCAGTGACCAAGTCACTTGTGAATTACCGTACTTACAAGACCACAAATCGTTGACGCTCCATTGACGCTCATGCTAAGAATGGAGCGGTGACTGTGTTGCTATCTCTTTTGCCAATAAAAGCTGCCAATACGTCTGTTATGCATAACGACGACCAAGTCACTGGTGAATTACCGTACTTACAATACCACAAATCGTTGACGCTCCGTTGACGCTCATGCTAAGAATGGGGCAGTGACCGTGTTGGTATCTCATTTGCCAATACAAGCTGCCAGTATGTCTGTTATGCATAACAATGACCAAGTCACTGGTGAATTACCATACTTACAAGACCACAAATCGTTGACGCTCCGTTAACGCGCATTTTAATGTATTGTCCATTCAACATCTGCTGTAGTCGATAATTGTTTTCATCCTGATTTTACTTTATTGGTTGTCATTCTGGCTCATTGAGACTCGGCCCAGTGGCAAAGCCGAGCGGCGTAACTATGTTGCACTGTGCACTCTCACACGACTAAAAATGATGTATCATGCCAAAAAATTCATTGCGCCTGCTATACTTCTATTTATGAATCGACATTCACAAGCTACTTCTTACAATTCGCCCATAATATATCTCTAACTGAAACTGTCGGTCAAGCTACATAAAGCTGGTGAACCATTGAAACATTCTGTCATACTTTTTCTTCACTCCTTTATTTCTACGCATTTCAACTGCACTGACCGTCACTAACAGCTTTCAAGCCTGTCTCTTTGCCTTCCGTGTCGGCTGAACCAATCCGGGCACATTTGGCGCGGCGCTCACATCCTGCTGCTCTGGGCATTTCGAATCCTCGATGCCATTGTATTGCTTTATATCCGATTCATCATCCGCTGCGCAATCATCAGCGCTGTAATTTGGATTATCCAAGGCGCCTTTCCAGTTTGGCCAATCATCGGTGTCCGAGATGCTTTCCGGTGAGCTATCCTCGTTGTTTTCTACTTGATGACAGTCGATTTTCCAGATTCGGCGACCATTTAAGATTTGAGTTCGTCCTCCAGGATGGTTCTTTGCAGACAAAGCTGGTGGCAAAGGTGATCTTTCTGACAATTTAAACGCAGTGGCACCATCATGTTGAAACAGTGACCAGGATGCTTTTATGATCTCTTCGGATTCCGAAATGTATCCTACAACCGTCATCTGCTTGTTTTGAGCGCGAGATTCCTTTTGGGTAGCACATAGGTTTTGACTGCCCTGCAACATCTCCAAAAAGTCGTGAACCTTGGCCATTGTGTGCGATTTCCTGTCCTCCGCCTCTTTCTTCATTTCCGAGTCGTTTTCTGTGTTCGTGGTATGCAATTCCGGATCAGTGCCAGCCAGAATTCAGTTATTGGCTCGAGCAAACTGCCTTACAATGACTTTTTTCCGAAGTGTCTCACCTGTGGTGTTTGACTGACTCCAGGCAATAACATCTTGGCCAAGGGAAAAGCTGGCCTCTACTCCGACACCATGTGGTATGATAGAGAATATTTTGCGCGCCAGATTAGAGAGAACGGCGTACTTTCAGTGCATTGCCTCCTGTCGTCGCCACCAATCGGTTATGTCCGGTATCCTGAATGTACTGCTAATCTCCATTGGGTCGGAGTGGTAATCATTGAGATTTGGATTAATCTGTCACCAGTTCTTTGGTGCTTCAGGCGACGAATTCAAATAGAGCCTGGCGGCGGTCAATAAGCAGACTGCGCGATCGCATCATCTGGGGGTTGTCTCTGCCACATTGTTAGGTATTAAGTATTCCTTATCATCTCTGGACGAATAATATGGATCAAAGGACGATTGATAGGACCCTGAAGCCGTTGCAGAGGGGACGAAATTCCTGCTCGGAATGGTTTCGAGTTCATTGACTGGCACATGTCGATGTTTGGTGCAGTATTCATTCTCCACATACTTCAGAAAGGCCTCCTGGTATTGTGTTGTGTAGGATGTCTCGTCCTCAGGATTCATATCCATTCCCTTGTCCCACTTTCTAAACAATCGCAACTTCCGAAAAGGATCTATGATGTTTGCAGAAATCAGAAGCATGTCCGTCGTTTGAGTCACTTCGGCGTAGTATTTGGACAGCTTATGTCGAGCTAACTTCACCGCGAAGAACAAGTCTTCCTTCCACTGATTCTCCTTCTTGGCCAAAGCTTGCAACACGCCGTCCATGTGATCGAACATGTCATTGTATACTGTGATAAGGTGATGTAATGTGACTGTATGCCTCTTCAACATCCAAAGGGTCCAATAACGAAATGGCCTCAATACTTCCATGACATACTTGAAAATCGTCCATTCATCCACAGTTGTGAATAGCGGCCGGTATTCACTGTATTTTGGGTTTTGAAGTCACTCGTGTGTGAATTCCCGTAAACGGTAGGCATGCTCAAGCAACGCCAGTGTAGAGTTCCAAAGTTTCATCACATCCATAATCGGAAGTACTGCAATACGGACTATGGCTTATTCACATTCAATGAACTCGTTTGGGCCCCCAGGTGTTAGCGTACTTAGTACACCAATCAATCTCTACTATAGGAAGGTCAGCTTCAGGACTTTCAAAATATCATGAAATACGTACTTTCTCAATTCTCTTTACTGAAACTGGTTTCATGGCCGACACCTTATTGATTCTATCATTGCCCTCTGTTCGAAGTCTTTGACGCTTCCCAACGTCAATGCTTTCATTGTCTCCAAATTGCTGATCGCACTGATGGGCTTCCAAAGACTTGGTGCGGTCTTTCAAACTCAGACTGCTCATGAATGCACCTGAAGCGAGCTGTATGACGTGCGCCATGCACGGTATGTGGTTCCTCAATGCCGGCCATGCGATTCCAGAGGTCTCATGTGTTGATTGCAGCTCGAGTGTCATAGAGTAATTTGAGGAAGCGTTGTCTGTTGTAATAGCAAGCAAACAGCCTTCGGTAATATCAAAATGATCAAGCACACCGTTCAAATTTATGGCTAGTATTGCTCCAGTATGTTGGCCTTTGACCTATGATCCTTACTTAGCTTTCGAAACGGGAATAGAACAGCCATTCAACCTCATCGAAACCGAGTTGAACTTGACGCAATGACCAAATTTGATCCATATAGTTAGCAATCACCAATGTTATGGACAATTTGTTTGTTGATGTCCATCCGTCCAAAGCTACACTCACCTTATTTCGTACAGGCAATTGGTTCTTAATTGCATCCAGTGTCAGTGCATATTCCGTTGTCACGGCGAGTGGTTAGGGTTTCAGCGTCTGGTACGTGACCAGTCCAGGGCCGGCTAACGGCCATTCAATATAGTCGGATCGCCACGAGCCATAGATTTCTAGCGATAATCTTACCACACACTGTTACATATACTATCACTCGAGTCCACGTTTGCAACCGTATCCACCCAATTACCATCTATATCGGTACGCAGCCGGAGGCTGGCGTACGCGCCCTTACACTACTATCGCTTTTCCAGTAAACGGATGCGTTTTGCTCACGTGATTCGCTGATGACACTTTATTCCATTTCCGACGCGTCACTACAACTTGACAATCGGACGATGAGAGTCAACTAGACATACGTTCAGAGATCTACCAATCACAACGATGATCATATGGAGGAGTCTACCCCGAATTCAGTCAATTGACGAAATCAGAGAGGACTTCGGAAGCCGCATCGCCAGTGACACGCGTCAGTTGTCCAATTCACCAATTCCCACTAACCAAGAGTATAAACCCATAGAATGAGAGATATCGTATACAATCGAACAAGAATAATTGATCAATGACTGCAAAATGAGCACCGACTTCGGACACACTGCAACTACAAGATCCTGTTACCCCATAACGCGTCCATTCACGGTAGCAGTCCAATCAAATCAAGAGACAATATACGAGTCAACTTAGTTACATATCCTATGATCAAGTTCAAATACGATTGCGTTCCTCATGCCAACGGAACAGACCAGAGCGCACTTACGGGGGAGAGCCAGCCCTGTTGAAGCTCACTTTCGGCAGAGATGAAGAGGAAAAAGAAGGGGAAGAGTTAGTCCACAGTCGAAGCTCATTTCCGGCAGAAGTATTTCACGATTAAAGCGCACCTACGGTTGAAGCATACACGATGCGGAATACCAACTACAATTACGACTACTACGACGATCATCTCCATTATAAACGAACAGATACGGTCACCATTTCGACGAATACCGCCTACAGAAGCATATGAATTAGATCGTCAATTCTGACGACCAATTCCGACCTGATTGGATGACCGAGTCGGATGTCATGAAATACCCTATCGGCAGAGGCGAAGTTATACCTCCATCCCGCGGTACAACAGTCAATCGAGCTTTGTACCAGCGGATACCAGAAGGCAAAATTTCATATATCCAGACAGACCATGACGCGATCGGCAACTGAGCATGATCTCATGTGACCTCGGATAAGTGTCCACCCTCGGACAAGTGTCCACCCTCCAAAGTTTGTGCCTTACGCACCCGGAGTTTGTATTGATGCAGCTTGTCTCGGCCGAGCATTTGAAATCAATGGCTTTATGCCTTAAGGACCATCTGGCCAACGCGTTCCTGAGATATATACTATTACAACTCGTCACATCCCGTTGCGGATGGACAGTCCTGAGATCCCAAGTAGGGGGCTGGATGGCCCGGATGAATCTACGCGGGAGAGGGACGATTATCTTGTCAGTGCTGGTGTGGGCATCGACACGCTCTAATGAACCCGGGATGGGGAAGGAGCAATTCCAAAGGCAGATCTCATCAGTATTCTGCAGCCGGAATTACATTTTGCCAAAAGTACTGAAGGCAGATCCCATTTGTAATCTGCAGTTGAAGCATAACGCGGTGCGGACTGAACAGTACCCGAGGTACTATATACCAGGAGCACCGCAGATATGACGACCTATCTTGCAGGCTGGGCGTCATGGCACTCGCCCTTTGACTTGGGGTTTGCACTAGGATTGCTGAGGGCTACGGGAGAGCAGTCTCACAAAGTTAAATACCATTGTATGCTGGATGAGCGAGCAGGAGCAGCGGCGGTAGTTGCGGAAGAAGAGTGACACATTGACGGTGCTTGAATGACTACTACCGGCTCGCCGAGTCACGAAGGGAGTGTTTTGACGGCGGGGCTTGGCCCGATTGTGTCGAACCGTTTAGATCCGGCCTCCTGGATTTACCCTGAACCACTCCCATCCTCTTTTGCATTACCAATTGAGCTAACACAAGTAGATGGAGCTGGAAATTGTGATAGCACCGATGGTGTTAGAGGAGGCCTTACCAATCAGAAACCTCCAAGTTATCCCGAGAATGTAGTACAGACAACTGAAGATACCGCAGACAGAATCTTGGCAGTGAGACGGGCCTGAGGCTTTGCAGAGGGTTTCCAAAAGCTCCGCGGCACGGAGACTTTCGCACATACATGCATGACAGCGATGATATCGGTCATGCAGAAGGCGATCTGTATAGAGCTACTAAGAGCTATGGTGGAGGCCACAGAATTTGGAATACAATCAACTACCTCGGGCGATGCACGAGGTTAGGTGGAATTCTACCCTCCTCATGAATCCTTTCGTTAGATGACAAGTTACAAGACTAGCAATTGAGTGCAGAAATTATACAGAGACATAGATACGTGATGTACCGCCGGCATAACTCCACCGAGTACACACCCGAGCACTATGTGCAGATACCTAACTACAAAGCCAAATGCAGAATACGTTCCTGACAGTGATTCGGAGATCCCGTGTTGCTGAGCCACGGAAAAACGATATACCATTCATTCAACCACAATGATAAGTCGATGTTGCGCCGAACCAAGCTCTATGAGATTAGTCGTCAGTGGAGCAACAATTTTCAACAGGGGGATGACGGTACTGGAATTGCAACCTCTACCGCAAACAATTACCGTGCCTGAAGTGCAGGAACGAAGCACTGTGAGATTCATTCATCACTTAAGAAGACTAGCAGCAAACGATGATAAGTGCCCCGAGTCAAGTGATGGACGGACGTCCAATATACCTGCAAATACGATGGAGAAAATATGATAAGCCAAACGAGCCTGATCTATACCGAATGACTGTGAGATGACTAGCGAATTGGTCCCGAACGAGATTGAATATGACCACCGGACATACTGAATAGCCTACCGAATGGCATCACCAGAGACAGTCAAGATAACTACCAAGAGATGATCACCGAGATCTCACAGCGACGGATAGCACTGCCGAAAGACTTCACATTGAGATACAAGGACTATGTGGACGTATGCAGCAAGAGATATGGCAACTCTCGCACCGCACCTTTCAAGGCATCCAAAGGGAATTCGTGAGGAAGAGCGGTTCTAGCTCGAGAAGCGTTGGAACAGGGTGAGAGGAAATGACAGTGTAACGGGCCATGAGGAACCACACAAATTGCGTGGATCTACGAAATCTCGGAAAGACTAACTCATGCCGTTCGGGTTAATGAATGCAACAGCTACAACACCAATTAGAGGAGATAAGTCGTCGGCAGAGCAACGACTTCTAAACGGAGCGATGACCCTACCGGAGGTGCCGGAATGAAGGACCAGAGTGCACTTAACGACAGAGAAGTCAAGCGCCACCCGGAGAGCGGGGACAAGCCTCCCAGAAGAATTATCATACGCACCTAGCATCCGAAAGATGATAAACCCACTTGATATCAGCGGAAGTGCGAATATAACCACCATACCGAAGGAGTTGCCAGAGAGCCTACCGAACAGATTACCGGAGAGCCTACCAAACGGACTACCGAGTTGTCAGCAGAGTTGTCGACTGCGAAGTCAACCGGAGAGTCACCAAAGTTTTCTTCCGAAAGGCCACTACCAAGAAGCGGTCGATGTGATTATTACGGAGTCAAGATGCTCCGAGATTCAGTAAAACACGGCTTCTGAGAGCGAGAGCGCGCCGAATTACACCTAGTAAGTGTGTCCATATCAAAGAAGCTTACGTGATAGATATCACCAATGATATACCGTCAACGCCCGATGCACTGGGCATCAATTCTGCCACCCCAAGTGGTCACCGCGAGTGCTATATGCAAATCACACTTACGATGCCAGGAGCAGAATCTCACATCATTGTCCAAAGTCAAGACAAGATTTATGTGATGATCAACTATTTCGCCAACATTACCCAGGCCAATTCCGATGAGATTTTACGATTACAATCCTGACTCACGATTATACTGCTACCGAGCCGCGTTGGCAATCGACAATCAATAAGATGGAGAAATCGTCGACGCAGCAACAAATTTTCAAAAAGAGGGAGATAGCCTTGTCAGACCAGCCAAGTCCTACCGACGAGCCAAAAGCCCACCGGGAGGCAGTCTACCCAGACACGCACCAAGAAGTCAACCAAGAAGTCGACCTGCAAGTCTGCCAAGTCGAGCAAGATTCACCTGAAGCCGCCTATCGAAAGCGCAACCATGAAGTCGAGCGGATAATCACTCAAGCGGACTTCGAACGACGAGTCAATGCCGAGTACCAATGACTACCGGCCGCATGATATATTCTCCAGAGCATGCGGAAGCACTGCACAGAGCTCAGACAGCGCTAGCGCGCTTGAACTTGGGCAGTATAACCATTTTAGAGAAACTTACGTTAGGTACTTACGAATGAGACTACACGCAATTGACGTTTACGATCGATGATCTATGATTACGGATGGCTATGAACAATGTCTGCAGGGGAAGTTCAAATCGATGCCGAGTCATGACTATGCCGAGATACGACCTACAGTGAAGGAAATGCATGGTCAGTACGGAAGTGGAGATATGGAGGTTTCAGGATCCATTGGACGTTTTCTTGTTTCTCTCTTCTCTTCTTCTCTTCTTTGGATCTTGGCCCAGTACAAATAGCGTCGGCATGGGTTTGGCCACCTGCCACTGGAGGTGGAGTTTCCCCATGCCCCAGAGCTGCCGAAAGGTTGCCCTGTGCGGTACTGATCGGTAGTGGGACTTATTGGATCGTACGAGTACGTACGCAGAACGGTTGTTTGATTGGTTCCTTTCTTTCCTTTTCTTGGACGGGTCGCTGCAGCCCAGGGGGTCTGCTCCTAAAGAGGGAGATGATGTAACGGCGAGTGGTGAGGGTCCCAGCGAGTGGCACGTGACGCGTCCAGGGCCGGGTAATGGCAATTCTATATAGTCGGCTCGCCACAAGCCTTAGATCTCTAATGATAATCTTACCATACACTTTTACATATACTTTCACTCGAGTTCACGTTTGCAACCGGATCCACCCAACTACCATCTATATCGGTACGCAGCCAGAGGCTGGCGTACGCGCCCTTACATCCGTCCGGCAAATGTTACTAATAGCCATAGCAGATGGCAGCACTAGGTCGTTGTGTATTGCCTTATATGACCGCTGTAGCTCAAGATTTGATATAGAGTTCCATGGAATATGTGCCGAAAAAAATCCAAACATGAGGTAGCGATTCCACGTGCCTTGGTGAAATTCGGAAGTTTCAAAGCCCTAACCTGCCAGTTTCAAACGTTTTGTCTGTCACTTCGGTCAATACGCATTGTACTGGATGTCAAATATGATTTTCCTCTGCAAACTTACTATTGTGATTCCACGACTTCCTTGCGTCTTCAAAATGGTCAAAGCTGATTCATCGACAGTCGCACTAGTAAATTCAGTGATCTCTGACTCTGTTAATTCGTTTAACTTTGCGATGTGAGCTTTTGGCAGCAAGTGTTTCCCCATTGAGCTTGTCCCATGTTCTGATGGATGACGAAGAACTGGATGGTAAATGATACATATGGTGCCAGGGCTGCCGGACTCCTCAATTTCAAAGTGCAAATAAAATCTCCACGAAGGCACATGTCTAGATGCATTCCAAGCAATAGGCCGCTTCGAGCCTACATGCACTGAAGCCCAACATGCGTCGAAGATGATTTGCAATGTAAGGTCGCTCAACTCGCGAAAGAAAACATGGTGATTTTTGGAAGAGATCATAACCTCGAGCAATGAGGTGTTCAAACATTTAGTATCCGACCTGGTGGTAGAAATTGGGAAGTTGGATAATACGACTTGAAAGACTGCCGAAAATAACGATACAGTATCGCAGACTGCGGCTTCTTAAATATTGACTCTACCGCTACAAAGAACATAATCAGATCAGTAAGACATTGCATGCATATTTGTGAAGTTGAATACAAGAACGAATTGCAACGACTGACTGCGTAAAACACCATTTGGGAACAGCATATTGCAGGTTATGGCTGTCTAGGGTTCGGAGCCTTGATGTACCGTGGGCGCTAAATTGTAGGAGCCGGATGTGATATTTTGACTTGCATTGTTGCCAATAAAGGCGGCCGATAGGTTCATTGAGGGTTATCTGCGTTCCATTCGGGTAAGATTATCCAAGATGCCAGCTCAAAAATCAGTGTCGCTCCATTGACGCTCATTTTGGGACATGGTTAAGATCTTGTGCTAAGCATATTTTCCTAGAAAGGCGGCCGATAGTGCAATTATGAATCATTATTGTCGCACAGCCCCTTGATGTTGCAAGATAGAAGGCCTCAAAGCGTTGACGATCCGTTGACGCTGATTTTTAGGGCATAGTCACGACGTGGTCAAAAGCATTGTGACCTAGAAACACAGCGGATAGTCCGATTATGTGTTAATGTCGCCGCACTGCCCTCAGATTGTCCGAGATGCATGGCCAAAAGTCGTTGACGTTCCGTTGACGCTCATTTTTAGGCCATAGTTGCGTTGTCGTCGCAATCATTTTCGTCTAGAAAGGCAGCTGATAATCACATTATGGCACAATGTCGCCGGAAAGCCCTAGGATTCTCCATGATTCAAGGCTAATGGTCGTTGACGCTCCGTTGACGTTCATTTTTAGGACATAGTAGCGATGTTGTTACAAGAGTCTTTGCCTAGAAAGGCGGCCGATAGCGCGATTATGGAGTAACGTCGCCGCACAGCCGATGCATATTCCAAGATGCAAGGCCAACTGTCGTTGACGGTTTGTTGACGCTCATTTTTAGAACATAGTAGCGGTGTCGTCGCAACCGCTTTCGCCTAGAAAGGCAGCCGACAATCTGATTGTGGCACAATGTTGCCAGAAAGCCCTAGGATTCTCCATGATACAAGGCTAAAAGTCGTTGATACTCCGTTGACGCACATTTTTATGACATAGTAGCGATGTTGTTTTCAGAGTTTTCGCCTAGAAAGGCGGCCGATAGCGCGATTATGGAGTAACATCGCCACTCAGCCCATGCATCTTCCCAGATGCAAGGCCAAAAGTCGTTGATGCTTTGCTAACGCTCATTTTTAGGACATAGTAGAAATGTTGCTACCCCCATTGTAGTATTGAAAGGCAGCCAATAGTTCGATTATGACTTACTGTACCTGCACGGCCTACTGGATGTTTCATGACACAATGCCAAACATAATTGATGCTCCCTTGACGCTCATTTTTAGAATGTGGCAACGAGCAAGTCATTTGCTTTTTTCCCAATAACGCGGACTTTTAAATTCACTTTGGACGGAATTGACAATGCAGCCCATTGATTGCCGAATGTGTATGACTTAAAATCGTTGATACTCCGTTGACTGTCTCCTTAATCACAGCGAAACAGCCGTTGTACACTCAAGAATTGTATGCAAGGAATCATATACGCATTTTTGACATCCGGCATTACGTTTGTATGTATTATCATATGCATCCAGGAGTTTTGTTACGTCTCAATTTCTGTTCAACTGCTATCTACGCTATCAGAGTGAGAAATGTCGTGGCCTATTACATTCTCGCGCTTTCGGCCGGCAATTGACGGCATGTAGATTAGTTCACTAGTTTTTAGTAAACATAGCTCGACTTCCGCACAATTCCTTATACAGCTCCTTCTCCTCAATTTCCATGACTTACTACAAGAAATTTCAAATATCTCAACCATGTGCACCAGGTCTGTGCGGCGAGTTATGCAGTTGGATACATGGATGAAATCAGCATGACAGTTGTTGTTCATATCGATTTGTCGTGCGCACTGAGCGCAATGTTTATAACATGTATGACATCACTCACTTAAATTTTGTTAGCATATTTTGTCACTAATATTGCTTTTGCTTTGTCGCTTAACAGTCACATGCAAAATGAAACTGGACGTTTGGGCCGTCATACAGTGCTGTTTGCATTTTAGAAAATTCACATGGTGCGTTCGACCCTTGCACATGCACAGACGAATTATCATGTCTCACAATTTGGTCACTGAAATCAAGAAAGGGCTGACACGTAGCAACATTGGTAAACTCCTTGCTTTTCACTGTGATGAGACGTCAAGAATTACACTTTGCATATCTATCATTCCGCAGACGCAGAAGCCGTCACCATCTCTTGGTCGGAATCCGATACCTATATGGAAATTAGCGGGTGCCGATATGCTGGGGTAAAAGCATACTGATTCAACTGGCTTCGTATTCAGTATTGTGGACGAATCGGGCTCCGCAGCTGGCTCACCAGTCGATATGCTTGATTGTAACTACGGCTTCACTGAACGTGGCCTGACATGACTACTTCCTGGAAGAGGAGTCCCTTGGTCCGATTGCCATATTCGGGGGACAATGTCAACACTCTCCATAAGCCCTCCAAATGTTGTCGGCGGAGGTGCCGGAGCGTCATCATACGTTTGCTGCTGAACCACTGTCAGAACCCTCAATTTGGATGTGCCGCACTTCTCATCTCGTTCACGGAAGTAGTCAGCTGAATCCTCCCATCCAGGTTGAGTCAGTTCGTCAAGCGTCATCTGCTTCTGCTGAAAGGCCTCCATGTGCTGCTGGACCGTTGTGGTGATTGTGCCCATCACCCAGCAGGGTTCGTCATCATCGCTCAGCTTGCCATGCCCAGTCTCTTTATCATCCTCGTCTTCCCAATCCTCCCCATCGTCAGAAGTTGAAACATCACTCAGACTGTCTCTGATAGCAACCCGCATCTCCTCAAACATCTTGTTGGGCTCACTGGAAGTCAATCCCGCGATGTCAGCCTGCGTCATATCGTCCTGCTCTTATTGAACCGCTGCCTCTATGTCTTCATCTCGCGTTCTTGCCCCAGCGGATTCTCTCTCAACATAATCCTCGATCCATTTCTCTTTCTCTTCATTGCGTAAGAAGTGTGTTTCTCGTCGCTTTTCCGCCGCAAGCTTCGTTTTCGATCTCAAGCTGCACAATGCCCCAAGGGCTCAGACTGTCTCTGCCTCCAACCCGCTCATGCCTTCATTAGCATGATGACGGCGTCGGATTGACTGGTTTGTCGATTTACCGTATCTGCCTGCCGGGAGTGGCAATAAGTTCTTTTTCGGAGCATTGACCCTTGCAGTTTGCGTGGAATTTGTTGTGGGGCGAGATGTGGGATGTTCCAAGTTATGGACAATATGGAGGCAAGCGGCGTCTTTTATGTCAACGTTGGTATGTTTACTCATCATTAACAAAGCAAAAGCTCCCTCTTGACTGTTAAGAAATCAGGAACAGAAACACTAACTGTACAATTTGACATGATTGTTAATGTCATTTCCATGTAATATCCCGGGGATTATTTGAGACAAACATCAGTGGACGTCCTCTCCGTCGAACTGCATCCTATTTATATCTAGCAATTGAGCGATTCCGGGGGTCTTACACTGTAATTTATCCATGTTAACAAAGAATCAACATCAGACCGACTCTTTGCGAATTGCGGGCTGGTGGGGAACCCCTGCAACTTGCAGCCATTCTCAGTATGATTCATCTTGAGCATAACGATCATGTTGGCTACTACTTATTCCATTCTGACATGGAGCTGACTATATAGTCCACAGGGCTTCCCACTTCCTCTCGTTATAATCTTCCTCTCCTATTCCACACCAGCACCTTATGGATACACAACTACTTCCCCCAGGTGACAGCGAATCGAATACCGGCAGATTGGCGGGCGCTACATCAAATCCGGATATTCTTGGCACACAACTAGAGTGCAGACACAAGATAGTTCACGACAACGCTGCCAATGCAGTGACCAAACATTTGACCCAGGATGCACATTTAAAAATCGTGCGCAACACTGGAAGCAGGAAAAATACGAAGCAGCATGCGGTGGGATGTGAGTGTATCCGTATCGAGGCAATCTGCGGTCAATTAACTGTATAACGCACAGCAGCTGTCCGTAGAGAGCTACTTAAAGAATTTATTGCTTCCCGTAACGGGAAACCTCCATGGTTGGCAAAGGCATTAGTCCACACAGTCCGCGAAATCAAACATCATGATGTCGTCAGTTCTGGGATTTTCGCAGATGAATTTCCTGATAAGCATTCCCGGGAGTGGATGAAACAGGTGTTAATCAGCTTACAGGGGGCTATGGAAGTGTATATGGTTGAGGTAACAGCCGAATTTCCTTCTTAGAAGCAGCAACTGATGGCTTTTAGGTTTTCAACACGTCTGCAACTATGGAAATGCAAGGAGGTCGGGTACAGCTGGAACAGTCCAACACGCACCTCGCATTTAGTGTTAGCAACAGGTCCAAATTCCCAGGTCGGTTCCGGATCCGGTTCCAACGCGGAACCGAACCGTTGCAATGGGTTTCCACACAAAACCCGCTCCTGAAAAGTCAACATTTCTTGCTACAAGTAAGTAATTCAGTTCTGATCGTATCACAACATGATCAATACGTAGATTGTGCAGTTTTAGTCGCTCTTTCACCTCCCGGTTTCAGATTTGCGATCCAACAAGTATTCATTGAGTCGCGATCGAAAACCCGCCAATTTCACTTAAATTCAGCCTTTATTTCACAGCCACTCAACGAATATCAGTCGGATCGCAAATCTGAAACCGGGAGATGAAAGAGCGACTAATGCTGCACAATTTCCGTACTGATCATGTCATGATACGATCAGAACTCGAATACTTAATTGGAGCCAACGTTGGAGGAACCGTAAAATGGAACCTCGGTCCGGTTCGAACCCGTCCCTGAACCCGGTGGGTACCCCTGTTTTCCGGATAACAACCCGGACGGGGCCACCCGGTCCGGTTCCACACCCGGACCGCAGACGGGTAACCCGGAACCATTGCTAACACTACTCGCATTGAATATGGCCAAAATGGCCAAAGATGGCTTTTTGTGCGCCCCAATAGAGCAAACAATTTATCTTTTTAAGAAACAACGCGCCGAGGTCCGAGAAGAGAAAAAGCGGGGTGTTGAGTTGCGCGGGCATAACAAGGTGAAGGGTGCAATACCAAGACACCCGGCAATGCTTTGTCGTAACCAAACGGTCGGCTGCCTTCCATGCCATAATGGCACTGCAAACAATCCGCAGACATGCTGGAGACGCAAAGGAACAGGTTCACCTCCACCCACCCGATGCAGAGTGTGGACTCCTGAGCCGACTTCACCTCTGCCCGGCCCGCCAACCACCTTACCCGCCCTAACCGGGAACACTTCCGAAGATAAACCTTGCGAAATCGTCAATTTGCCGGCCGAATATATGTATTGGGATACAGCTTTTCAGTGTGCGGAATTTTTCGAAGATGATGAGGATACCGAGCATGATACCAATTTTGATCCAGAGATGCTGACTGATGAAGGTTAGTACACTATCTGTTGCATGGTAATGCGGCTAACATTCATTTGGAAGACAAAAGCAGCGAATTGAGCGATCCTGTAACTGATGATGAGCAGTGACCGAATGACAGGGCATTTTGGAGATTGTGATTATATATATCTATGTATTATTAAGGCACAACGTAGTGATAAAGAAGAAAGTAAATGAAAACACCAGAAAGGCAGCCAAAACGATGTGAATGATGGACTGTGCCAACTGAATGGATTGCGTATTGTAGATACAGCCATGGCAAAATGAGCGTCAACAGAGCGTCAATGATTTTTGGTCATGCATCCTGGTAAATCACACCTCTGATAGGTCGTACTCAGTCATAAAGGTATTTTAGCCGGCCTTTATAGGCAAAACAGATTGCAATACCCTCCCTGCCCCATCATGAAAATTAGCAACCACAGAGCGTCAACGCTTTTTGGTCATGCATCTTGGGAAATCACACCTCTGATCGGTTGTAGTAAGTAATAAAGGAATTTTTGCCTGCCGTTATTGGCACAACAGATTGCAGTACCCTCCCTGCCCCATCTTGAAAATGAGCGTCAACGGAGCATCAACGATTCTTGGTCATGCATCTTGGGAAATCACACCTGCGATAGGTTGTTGTATGTCATAAAGTAATTTTTGGCTGCCTTTATAGGCAAAACAGAGTGCAATACCCTCCCTGCCCCATCATGAAAACGAGTGTCAACGGAGCGTCAACGTTCTTTGTTCATGCGTCGTGGGAAATCACACCTCCGATAGGTCATTCTCAGTTAGAAAGGTATTTTAGCCCGCCTTTATAGGCAAAACAGATTGCAATACCCTCCCTGCCCCATCATGACAATGAGCGTCAACGGAGCATCAACAATTTCTGGTCATGTGTCTTGGGAAATCACACCTTCGATAGGTTGTACTAAGTCATTAACTAATTTCTGGCTGCCTTTATAGGCAAAACAGAGTGCATTACCGTCCCTGCCCCATCATGAAAATGAGCGTCAACGGAGCGTCAACGATTGTTGGTCAGGTATGATGTGTATTCCGCGGGGCGACAGGTTGCACATTGTCATAAACTGATTATTGGCTGTCTTTATAGGCAAAAATGAAAGTGAAACGCTTCCTGCCCCATCTTCAAAATGCGCGTCAACAGAGTGTCAACAATTGTTGGCCTTCCATCATGGTTGATCACAGAGCAATGTGGCAGTAAGTATCTATATACATTGTTTTGACTGTTACTATACGCCAAAAGGCGCAACAATACTTAGTGGTTGCTCAGTAAATGAAATAAGTTGTTACTGTCCCGGAGGATGTGGCTACAATATACTGTACATATCTGCCTATACAGGCTGCCATAGTCTTCTGTATGGATGATTGTGATGAAGCTCCACTCATAATACCGATGATGCAAGACCAAATATCGTTGACGCTGTGTGGCACCTCATTTTCAGGATGTGGTTGGGCGCGTGAGTATGCTTCTTTTCCACATCAAGGTAGCTGATACGTTGAAAATGAAGTTTGCTGTACCAATGTCAATATTTTACAATTCACAGTAGCATACTTGAATGCGATCATATATTTGAAACCCGAAACGCAGAACCGGAGATTGGAACCGACAGCTCTAGCCAAACCCGGTGAAACCTGCTGGTGGATGAGTACCGGTGCGGGTTTTGCCCACCAAGAGTTTGGGGGTTGGGATTTAGGCCAGGTCTGGCAGCGAACTGACCCGTTTTTGCTCTCCACACCTGGACTCATTGCGGGTTCCCCGGACCCGTTGCTAACACTACTTCCAATAGCCACCAAGAGAAAAAAAGGATTAGTAATCAGGCACACAGCATATGAAATAAGAAAAACAAAAACAGTTTGGACTTCCGTGAGCAAGGGACGCTGCCTTGCAGTGCACAGATGAACGGATATGAGCATAGGTGTCAATGACGATGTTATCTTAACTGATATCCAATGAAGAGGAGAGAAGTTCACAGGAATTGTCAATATCTATGATCAAAAGGACACACAGTCGAGAGAGAGACCAGCCCGGAAACTAAGCTCGCAGGGACTCATTCCGCACGGCTGCGCCATGCTCAGTGGATACCTCAAAGCCAACAGCAAACAATGCGATCCAAGGTGCACCTAGCAAAGAGATGCTTTCTTCTGGGAGGATATCGTAGACGCCAAAGGACTGGAGATCGGAAATGACAACTGGGCCACTCACTACTGGAAAAGAGAACATCTGGAAGGCAAATTAATTATAGATTTAACATTGGCGAATCCACCAATTGGAGAATGGACCATACTAGCTGAAAACCACGATACTGGTTCAGACCACGAGGTCATAGAACTGAAAGTAGACCGAGATACGCGAGAGGAGGCAGACCACAAGTGGGTGGTAGGGTGGAATCTGATGGCAATGAAGGAGGAGGACGAGGAGGCACCCAAGATGCTATGGATGCAATTGGCGAAGGAGAGTGCACACCTGGACTTGGTCTGGACGGAGGACGTAGTTGAGCAGGAGACCGCGTGGTGTGAGCAAACACTCAGCAAGGTTCTGGACATTACAGCAAAGAAAATCAGGATCTATGCAATGTCCAAGAGGGGGTGGAATGGGGACATCCAGGCAAGCAGAAAGACACAGGGCCAAGAAAAGAGAAGATGTGGACGACACTCAGACGGAACAACCCGAGCGATACCATAGCTGCAGATATCTATTCCAAAATCTAACGGCCAAATGGGGAGCAATTACTTGCAAAACCTCCGACGAGCTGTGTTCTGGAGAGCAGCACACGATGTCGACGATTGGGCAGGCTCGACGGTGGATGCCCTCGCGGACAGTGAAGGAAAGCCAGCTAACACCGCCATGTAAAAGTAGCAGATGCTGAGGCTGGAGTCCTTCCCTCTGAATGACGATGACCGGTACTATGAGCTCCCAGCTGGCCGGTAGTGAGCACATGAAAGTTACCGAAAAAGCAGTCGAGCGGTCCCTGTACTCCCAGTCAGTCAAGACGGCACCATGCCCGGACAAACTGTCCTTTGCAGCCGTTCGCCTGGTCTGGTAATTGGATAAAGAGAGGATTGTAGATCTGGCAAAAGCGATAATCCCCACAGGATGGCATCCAGCAGTGTGGAAGTGAGCCAATGGCGTCGTGATTCGCAAACCCAGTAAGGATAATTACACGAAGGTAAAAGCTTACGGCATGATTTTACAACTCAGCTGCGTGGGAATGGTCGTCAAGAAGGTCGTTGCGGGACAGGTATCAGAAGAGGTCAAATGCAAGGGAGTACTGAGCGATGGACAGTGTTGCAACAGAAAGGGGCGGTCTCCCATTGACGCAGCAGCCATCATGGTCAACAGAACGCATGCAGCATGGACGGACGGCAACATACCGGGTGTGCTTCGAATGGATAGCAAGGCTGCATTCCCAAGCGTCGCAAACTGAAGGCTGGTCAACGGAATGAAGGCCAAGCATATTGATGGAGACCTCATGCGATGGACGGAAAGTTTCCTCATGGAAGGGACAGTATAAATGATAATCGAGGGTAATGCCATGACGACACACCCAGTTCCAGCAGGGATACTGCTGGGCTCAACAGTATGACCGATCCTCGGTTCTATATATACCTCAGGACTGATTCGGTAGGTTGAGGAGTATGTCTCAGTCAAAGGACTCTGATTCCTGGATGACCTCAGCTGGGTCGTGTCTGGAAGCAATGTGAATCAGGTCGTCACGAAAGCTGACGAGTGCGCTGCATCAAGTATTGAATGGGCGAGCCGGAGGGGGCTGCAGCTTAATACTGCCAAAACGGAGGCGGCACGGTTCACACTTAGACGACGCCACAGGAAGCAGCTCCAGCAGAAGCTGAAAGCAAAGATAAGCGTCGGAGACAGCTTGATACGATTCATCAGAGAAGCAACATGGTGGCTGGGCATCTGGAGGGACCCGCACCTAACATTGAAGGAGCACTCCAACCGATGCATGACGAAAGCCAGGGCAGCCGAAGCCAGACTAGCAAACGCATGTAGTAACAAAATTGAAGTAGCTACACCAAAACTCTGCTTACGGTGCACCGATATGGAGAGCAGTCCAGGAAGAGCATGACCATGGCCATACAACCGAAGGCATGAACTGGCCGGACCCAGGCGGAGAATCAGTGGTTAGGACCAGCGTACTGGATGATGATACTGCAGCAAGGAGAGCCACCCAACACTGGGCAAGAGAGACAGAGGCCAAAGTAGGAGCCAGGGTCTGGATGTGTTGGACAGATGGATCGCGCTCAGAGGATGGCCGAGTGGGAGCCGCAGCAGTGTGCAAGAATGGAACTCAATGGAGATCCCGCCACAGCTCTCTGAGCACTGGGCCCATGGAGGTCTTCAATGCTGAGCTGGAGGCGATTGGACTCACGCTTGATATGGTGATCGACAAGAGAGTCACAATGCAGAAATATGGAGTGAAAACTGTGTGAATCTTTAGCGACTGGAAGGCCTCAATTCGACAAGCAGCAAACCTATAGCCGGAGCCGGGGCTGCGATTAGCGACACGGATCAATCGCAGAGCGCAGGCACTCCTTGCCCACGGCATAGCAACCGAGATTCATTGGGTCCCGGGATATCCTGGCATCCCTGGATGCGAAGCATTGCACCATGTGGTAAGCCTGGCCTGAGACGCCAGGGAAGACACGGTGATAGAGCAGCTATACACTTCGGCCTCGACTAGAGCTAGACAAATCTCCGAGGGAAGGTCAGCAGCCAAGGAACATTGGGAGCCCAACAAGTGCACCAAGCACATCAGCTACAGACTGAAGAGCAAGACCGGGACCAAGAGAACTATTCCGATGACAAGTGTGAAGTCACTGGCTCCATGGCTCTATCGACTACAGTGCGGGCATGCACCTACTGGAGTGTACCTATAACAGTTCGGGCACCAGGAGGACGACAAATGTTGGTGGTGCGGCAGCGACGGAGATAGGACGGCAGCCCAGAAGCGAGAACACCTCGTCTGCCAATGCAGCCGGTGCAGAGACAAGCAACATACACCGTGGAACACGGTGAGGAAAGCAACGGACTGGAAAGCGGGCAGCTGCAGACACGTGCAAATCTCTGGGCGTCTTTCCATCGAAAAGTGCGACCAAGCTGTGATGGACTTCCTGGCGGCAACTGAAGTTGGGAAGTTCCCGCCACAATGAAAGACGACATGGTGCAGTCGCAGAGGCTGACTCATGTGCGGAGAGCTGCGGCAGTGGGTATATACCTTGTCTTCTCTTCTCTTTTCCATTTTTGTTCTGGTTTGGCGTATCTTTTAGTTTCATTTGTCACCAGGAATGAAGGGTAGCGGGGGCGAAGCTCTGCCATCTAGCCGGCTCACCCCGAGGCGGGGGGGACATTGGGTCCTGTCATACTCCAGTTAGAGTGCATACATTATGAATAAAAGAAAATCCAAAAAAAAAACGGCCTATATAGAAGCTTGTTTATTTCTGCACTCTGGTACTCTTGCGTACATTATGAGCAGCCATCTCACTACATGCCATTGTTGGGCTGATTGGCAGTAGAGGTATCGCGAATGATATACTAAGCAACCATGTTGCAGCTTACCGTTTGAAGTTAGTATCCTTTGTCATCGCTCAACCTTAAGTCAACAAGACCCATCTAGGTACGCTAGAGAATAGATACAGTTAATATAGACATGACTGACTTAGTAGCTGCACCCATAAGTCGTGGCACATTTCCTTAGGCTCCTGGAATAGGTCCATCTGTCATACCCCTTGCTTTAGACTTGCCATGTGCCTTCCATTCCTTGCAAATTTGCCAAGATTGTGGTTGTATCAGCGATCATGGTGGGTTGAAAACGGTGCTACGTGTGTGTCAATGATTCCACCAGTCTGGACAGACCCAGTCTGGGGTAGGGCTTAGTCCAGTGCAGTCCAAATGATAGGTTGGACCGGACTGGACCACAGACTGCAAGTAGTTGCCTCGACGGGCTCGGTCTGGACCAGTCCATATACCTACAAATTAAACAGTGTTTCATTGTCAAGTATCACTAAAAACATGACTCCTCCTCACATTTGATAACTACTCACCTCTGAATATCCACTTTGCGCGAAATTAGGACAGGTCTGTCTGTATATTTGGTACCTTTAAGATATATTTCTACCATTAAAAGACCGATGCAGTTGGAAATATACCCTAACCCTGGATACAGCGCTGGACTGGTCCACGCCAGGCCAGTCCAGTCCAGTCCTGGTCCAACAGCATTGTGGAGTGGTCTGATCCCAGTCCAAAAGCATCTTGGACAGGACTGGACTAAACACGGACAAGTTCAGTCTCGACCAGTCCACTCCCTGACTGGTGAAATCATTGCTGTTAGTTGACATGACTTACAGGATGATAGTGAGACTATTGGAAATCCACTCAACCCCTTGCCCAAGTCCGCCCGATGGCGGAGATGCCAATCTGGCCTTGTCAGTGCGTATAACGAGAGACCGCTAGAGTAGAGGGAACAATATCGCTTTTGGACGTTCTTACAGCACCCGCTACAATTTCCAACATGTTGTGAGTCCGGACAGTGCAGCGCTTCAGTCAGTCTACAACTTGCACCCCCATTCTGTTCTACTACTGACCTTCCGTTCTCAGCTTCCCATCGTGGAACGCTATATGTCTACATTACTCATCCCAGTGCACATACAGTTGATTTCCTACGGTCCGCTCCGGAACTTCTGTTTTTAAATTTGATTTTTTTCAATCTACTTCGCTGCAATAAAGAAGTTCTTGCGGCATTTCTTCTCACTTCTCCAAACATCTTCTTTAGTCCTTAGCGGTACTTCTAGCAGTGGAGCTAGTTGTGCAACAACTGGTGATACTGGTGCTGCCACTTAGATCACCCTTGGTCACTCACTGAGCTGCAGTGACTTCCGTCACAGAAATACCTCACAAGGAAAATTTCTTCTCGCTCCCCACACTGTTATTCCGATCAACTGGTATCCTGATCAATTGGCGCTTGGTACACCATTTGAACACAATGAGATCAGTCCTTTGACGAAAGGATATTGTATATAAGGACTTCTTTCAACCTCATGCTTCCTTCTCATCCAATTCATCACTTCCTACTCTTGTTTGTGCATTCCCATTCCACCTCACTGCCTTTTGCATTCTTCTTCACTCTTATCCTTTCCTGGCTTCTTCTATCTCTCCTTCGCTATTGGTATGACATCTGAAGATGACCTCTGATCTCTCTGCTCCGGCATCCATTCGCTTCATCAAGCTTCTTAGCTCCCATTCTGATTTTCGAAATTGTCTACTTGCTGCAACTGACATCTTTGCGGAGAAGGATTGGCTTGAACTGATCGAAAGAAAGCAACCTCGACCTGCTACCACCATGGAGGACACTGGATTGGCACCAACTTCCTCTACTCCATCTGCCTCAACCTCCTCTGTTCCCTCCATTGATACAAAGCTGGATGCGAGTCAGCAGCATTGGGACATGATAGCCACAAAGGTCCGCGGCCTTCTAGGACAAATGCTCGATGCCTACCACAGAGAGATGTATCCAACCTAGAGCATTCCAGTGACTGTGTGGAATATGCTCAAGGAGCGGTACCAGAGGAAGGACAAGCAACGAATCTGGTTCCGCAGAAGTGAGCTGTCTCAGGTCCAGAATCAAGGAGAGGATATGTCGGATTTTATCTCGAAATTGCAGATGCACCTCAACCAGCTTCTCAGCGCTGGGTGAACAGCCTATGAGGACAATGACAGGATTTTGCTCTTGCTCAACACTTTGCCTATAGAGTACCACCATTTCAGAACAACCATCACCAATGCTGGGTCTCTAACCTTGGAAGAGGTATCATCCAGACAGATTCTGGAACACGAGAAGCTCATTGGGGGGAAGGCAGCTTTCAAGAAAGAAGTTGTTTTTATGCAGAGATTTGGGAAGCCATCGAAAGTAGGAGACCATCAGCGGCGGGGGAACCACTCCAAGGACACTTGCAGCTAGTGCCACTTCAAGGGACTCTGGGCGAAGGACTGCATGAAGAGGATAGTCAGGGAGGATCAAAGTGGCCAGGGGTCTGCCAACGCGAGCCAGGATGTTGCTTGAATCGCGCAGGTCAATCCACAGGATAATGTATCCGGTTCTCTTCACACTCTGGATCGATGGATTGTTGATTCCGGAGCCTCACACCATATGACCTCCCAGCAGGGTTACTTTATCACCTACTATTCTGACTCAACCACAGTCACTCTGGCCAACAACAGCATTGTGAAGGCTGCACGTAGGGGAGATGTGGTGCTGCTCTTATCCTCTGGTCATATTACACTCAAAGATATGCTCCATGTACCATCACTTGCATTCAGCTCGCTTATCTCTCTTCGTCTGATCCACGAGTCAGGGTCGCAAATTGTATTCAACCAGACAGGTTCCAGATCACTTAATGGAGATGTTGAGGGAGCTGATCATGTCATGCACATTTTCAATGGTTGTGATATCATAGCAACTGCGATACTGATTGCCCACTAATATGTGAATCTAACCATGAGGAATCAGGCTGTCAATGCTGCTCTCGCCACAGCCTCAGTGCCCATCGGATTATCTGCCATTCAGCATCCGTCGAGGAAATCTGCTGATTCATTGTTCCAATTGCATCTACGCCTTGCGCACATTGGATTCGAAAGAATCAAACAGCTGGCCATGGACCCAGCCTCTGGTATCAAATTCATCTCCACAACCATCAAGGCATGTGCTGCATGTCTGCAGGGGAAATAGACCTGACATCCATCACCCAAGCCTGCCCAACAGGCCTTGAACACTCACGACAGAGTCCACACTGATCTCTGTGGACCAATGACTCAACTATCTTTGGGAGGAGCGAAGTATTATATCTGTCTCTGAGATGATGCAACTTCTTGGACGGAATTGGAACCCATCAAGAAGAAAAGTGGCACTGTTGGCAGAATTGAAAAGTACTTTGCAAGATGTGAGGCCATGCATGGAGTCAAGATTAAGGCATTTCGTTCAGATAATGGTGGGTAGTATACATCTCATGCTTTCGAGGACTTTCTGGCATTCTCTGGATGCAAGCATGAAATCTCTGCTGCCTATTCACAAGAGCAGAATGCAGTTGCAGAGAGGGTCAACAAGATGATTGTTGGGCGAACATAGGCACTGCTGAATGAGGCTCAACTTCCTCTCTTTCTGTGGGCTGAAGCAGCGAGGACTGCTGTTTATATTATGAATCAAACCCCCACCAGGTCTCAAACGAAGACCCCTTATGAGTTTGGACTGGGAACCCTGCCCAAGGGCTAGACCATCTACAGCCCTTTGGATGCGAGATATGGCATCATGTTACAAATGACCTTCAAAGAAAGTGGGAGCCCAATGCATTTCAAGGACATCTTTTCGGCTCTGAAGGCAGAAATCAGTATAGGATGTACTGTAACCATTCGATAATCATCACCAGAGATGTTGATTTTGTACCTTCAGCGCCAGCGGCAGTGCTATATCCATCTGTGGATATCATCAAGGAAGATCAAGAGGAGTACTCAGGAGTTGCTTTGAAGCCATCAAAGGCAGACTCACAGGCAGATACACCACCACCAGCTGAATTCAATCGAAATCAGGACAATGAAGAATCCCTTAATTGGATTACAGTCAAAGCTCCTGCTCCATAGGCAGCAGTTGATGATGAAGCAACCAGAGAAATTGTACGACAATCAACAAGACAGAGCTCACAAAAGAAAGCTGGCATATTCAGCACCCCACGATTCCACAAGGAACATTCACAAAGCACTGAGCAGACTGGCAGCAAAAAGCGACAAGCTGCAGTAGCACAGGAAACTACATGCATCGAAGAACCTCGAACTTGCGAACAGGCTATGGTTTCCCAACAACGAAGTCAGTGGGAGCAGCCATGCCAAGAGGAACTGGCATCCATTGTGAAGTATAGAGTCTGGACTGAATTGCATCGAACCCAATCAGAGCATTGATATATAATCGGATGCAGATGGGTCTTTAGGATCACATTGGACCAAAAGGAGAGGTCCAGCCGAACGAGGCACGGCTGGTAGCAACAGGATATAAACAGTCATATGAGATCGATCATCTGGAAACATTTTCGCCTATGTTCAAGTCTCAGACACTTCGCCTTCTACTTGTTCTTGCTGTATCAATAGACTTTGAAATGCACTAGGTGGATATTTTGACTGCGTTCCTTGGGCAGGATCTGAGCGGCCGTGAGCAATCCATATACTTGGAACTGCTTCCAGGAATTCCGAGGGGGCTCCAGGAGGAAGTGGTCCTCCAACTTCACAAGACTTTGTATGGCTTAATACAGTCATCTCATGTTCTCAAAAAGCTATTGCATGGATTCTTTACACTGCATGGTCTGCACCGAGGGGAAGCTGATCACAGTGTATGCTGCAATGCCTCTCGAACTCTCTTCCTTATGGTCTATGTTGATGATCTAGTGTTGATTTGTGATTTGGAAAGTTTCCAGACAATGGAGCAGAAGTTGAATATTCGTTTTGAGATGTCAGATCTTCGTCCCCTCTCCTACTTTCTAAGAATTGCAGTTACTCAAGATGAGAATGGACTTCATCCCTGACAGCAGCGGTATGCTGAAGAGATTCTTCGACGGTTTCGGTTCTGCTCCAGCCACCCTTGCAGTACTCCTCTTTGTCCCGGTAGGAAACTCAGAGAGCAATCTGGAGCTCTTCTCTCCCATCATGATGCTACTCTCTATCGTAGCATCGTTGGTTCGATCATGTACCTGATGCTTGCTACCAGGCCAGACTTATCATATGCAGTAGGAGGAGTCTCAGAGTTTTCCAGTGCTCCCAATGTCGATCATCTTGCAGCCCGCTATCACATCCTTGGGTACATTCGAGGATCAACATACCTGCAACTGCACCTAACAAGGGGTTCTGGATTCGAAGTTATTCGCAAAGCCAGCTCCTCAATATGGACCATAACCCAGCCCCACTATCCAACGATCCTATGGGATACATAGATCACTGGTTACAGTGACAGTGACTGGGCTGGTTGTCTAGATTCGCGCCATAGCACTGGTGCTTACACTCTTTCTGGCTGGTCAATCACCAGTCTCATGGTCAAGCAGGAAACTGGCCACCGTGGCCTTGTCCTCCACCAAAGCTGAGTATGAGGCACTCACTCAGGCTACTAAGGAAGCAAATTGGCTTCGCTTCCTCCTCAGTGGGATTCTGGATCGCCAGCACAAGAAGCTCCCTTCCATCACCATCTTTGCAGATAACCAAGGATGCATTGCACTTGCACACAATCCTGAGTACCATGCTCACACCAGTCATATTTGTATTCAGCATCATTTGGTTAGGGAAAAGGTTGAGGGAGGAGAACCATCTCTGGAGTATACTCCCACTGGAGTTATGATTGCAGACTGTCTTACAAACGCTCTGCCTAGGGAGGAATTTGTGTAGACCTGCGCCTGTATGGGGATTTATTAGTTTCATCTGAAACTGTGTTTCTTTGCCTTGTTGGTTTGTTGAGTTGTGGTTGATTTTACTTGTAGCTGTCTGTTGACCGCAGGCGGTTGTCACTGGAGTGACCTTCAGGAGGGTTAGAGTTGCAGGAGTCATCGCACGGGCCTGGTACCATCAGTTTTGTTGTGATTTTTGTTTTTGAAAGCATCCAGCTTGATACTGAGTCTGTCTCTTTTCACTTGTACTTAGTCTTTCTTTCTTACTTGCTTTTGTTCTCTAACTTTGTTCTAACTATCTTTCACGTTTGTATGGGCAGGGTATTCACTGAGTAGAGGTATTGGAAATGCGTCCAATCCCGGGTCCGAGTCTGCCCCATGGTGGAGTGGCTAGTGTTGGCAACGGTTCGGGGTTGCCCGGCTTCGGTCCGGGTTGGAATTGGAACTGAAACCCCCGTCCGGGTTAGGAACCGCGAAGGAACCCGAACCGCGCTGTCTTCGTGGGTATGTTACCCGGACCGGACATAAACCCACGGTTTTTTGGCCGGCTTGTACCTGGACCGCACTTCCATTTTACGGTTCCTGCAACTTTTGCTCCAATTAAGTATTTGAGTTCTGATCGTATCATGACATGATCAGTACGTAGATTGTCCAGTTCTCGTCGCTCTTTCACCTCCCGCTTTCAGATTTGCGATCTGACTGATATTTGTTGTGTGGCTGTGAAATAAAGGCACATTTTACGCGAAATTCGCGGGTTTTCGATAGCGACTCAACGAATATTGGTCGGATCACAAATCTGAAAGCGGGAGGTGAAAGAGCGGCTAGAACTGCACAATATACGTACTAATCATGTCACGATACGATCAGAACTCAAATACTTAATTGGAGCCAAAGTTGTGAGGTTGAAATGCCGGGTTTATGATGTTAAAACCGGCCCAATTGCAACGGTCCGGGTTTTCGTGTGGCAAGACCCGTTGCAATGGTTCGGTTCCGGGTTCGATCCGGACCCGCAACCGACCTGTGAATTTGGAACTGTTGCTAACACTAGGAGTTGCCAATGCGGCCTTGCCATTCTGTATATAGTGAGACCGCTAGAGTAGAGAGAACGATATCGCTTTGGACATTTGCACAGCGCCCGCTACCATTTCCAACGCAATTGGGGTACAGGGTGAGTTATCCCATCCCGTGACGAGATTCAGGATGCCCAAATGGTAAAACCCCAACCAGCTATCACTTGGATCCACAGGTGCAACCGTATCCACTCAGTTATCATCCAAGTCTTTGTCTGGTAGTATGAACTGATTGTGGTATTATACTTAAAGACCCCCAATAAAAAATGAAAAACTGTACATATGTCCGAATTTTACTGGCAAAGTCAAACTTTAGATATGGGGTGTGTTTTACCTAAACCTCAAGTTGAAAATCAAAATGACTTTGTTTTGTATTGTTTTATTCATACTGTATGTACTATAATTGGAGTATGAGACGACGCAATATCCCTTCCGCCTCGGGGCGAGCGGGCTAGATGGTGCACATCCCCCCCTCTACGCTCCATCCCCGCTGACCAATGAAAAGACTAAATGATAGACCAACCCACGCCGGAACCAAAAGCAAAACATAAGAAGGTATACGCCCACTACCGCCATTCCTCGCCCCCGACTCAGACTCTGCTCCTGGTCCGTACTGTCCCTCATCTGTGCGGTAACTTCCCGACTTCAGTAACCGCCAGCAAGTCCATCACCGCTTGGTGGCACTCTTCCACAGAAAACAGCTCAGAGATTTGCACGTGTCTGCATCCTCCTGCTTTCCAGCCCGACGTTTATCCCACTGCCCTCCATAGTGCCTGTTGCTGGTCTCTCCACCAGCTGCATTGGCGGAACAGGTGTTCCGTCTGGGCTGTCCTGCCTCAGCCACGGCACCACCAGCATTTGTCGTTCTCTTGGAGGCCGAACAGTTTTAGGTAGACTCCAGTGAGTGCATGCCCGCAATTTAGTCTGTAGAACCTTGTAGTCTGCGACTTCACGCTTCTCATCGGAACAGGTCACATGGTCCCAGTCTGGCCCTTGAGTCTGTAGCTGAAGTGCTTCCTGCATTTGTTGGCCTCCAACATTTCTTATGCTGCTGATCTCCCCTCGAAAATTCGTCTAGGTCTATTCAAGGACAGGGTGTATCACCGCTCATTCACTGTGTCTCCGCTGGTGGCTCGGGCCAGGTTTGCCTGACGGTCCTCCTTGTTATTTCCAGCGATGACGGAGCTTCCCGGGTATAAGTGAATTTCGATTGTGATGCCGTTGACGAGTAGTACCTGCGCTCTCTGAGTGATCTGCCTCGCTAATAGCTGCCCCAGGGACGGTTCCAGGTGTGCCGCTTGTCGAATTGTGCTCTGCGAGTCGCTGTAGATTGCGACAGTCTTCGCTCCTTGCCTTTACCATGTTTCTCTGTTCTAGATCGTCTCATCAAGCACGATGTCCAATCGCCCACAGATCGGCATTGAAGACCTGCATGCGCCCAGTGCCAAGAAAGCTGCAGCGGGACCTCCATTGATTGCTATGTTTGCACAGTGCTCCAGCTGCCACTGGGCCATCGTCTTAGGGCAATCAATCGGTCCACCACATCCCGACCCCCGCTTCTTTTTGGCCTTCTTTCTCTCTCGCCCAGCGTTGCACTGTTATCTTGGCAGCGGTGGCGTTGTCGTGTAAGATGGTCCTGACCACTGATTCTTCGTCCGGGGCTGGTCATATCATGGCTTCAGTTATTCAGCCGTGCTCATGCTCATCCCTGACATCTCTGCATCTCGGTGCACCGGAGGAATGGTTTCAGTGTAATACTTCTAGCTCGCTGGTGCATGCGTTTTCCTAGTCTCCCTGCGAATCGCTGCAGTCTGGAGTTTACGATTACAGGCGCAGGTGTAAGCACTGACTTTCTCATAAGAGCACCCAGTGGCGTTATGTGCAGTGCACCCAGGATGTACCTGACTTGTCGATTGAGGAGGAGTTAGATGTCATCCCGCCTGACCGCTTCTTTGGGATTCTACCATAGTTCACTCCCATACAATGAGACTGCTTGGACGCACGCCACCAGGACGGTCCATACACACTCAGGAACAATGCCATATGTCGTGGTCATGGTTGGGAGTCTCGCTCCTGCTGCCCTGGCTTTCTTCATCCATCGCTTGTGCTGCTCATTGAGCGTTAATTGAGCGTCCATCCAGATGCCCAGTCACCTTGTTGCCAGAGTGTTCAATCGTATCACCCTGGTGCCGACTGTTATCATTGCTGTCAGTTTTGGCCTGAGTTGTTTCCATTGGCCTTGTCTCTGCGAGAATAGTGCCGCCTCCGGTTTTTCAGACATGAACTGGAGCCCTCGTCTGCTTGCCCACTCGATGCTCGTTGCTGCGTATATCTTAATTATCGATAAGACCTGGGTAATATCGCTTCCGGTCGCAAACGAGCCGAGGTCGTCTACCAAGGACAGCGATAAGTTTTCTGATAAATAATCTTGGACCCATTCGAGCAGTCCTGAGGTGTAGATTGCGGAAAATATCGGTGACACTGGTGAGCCCTGCGGGACCCCAGCTTCGACCGGATGTCTCTCCATGGCTGTACCCTCGATTATGATCTCCACCATTCTTTCCGGGAGATAGCTCTCTGTTCATTGTATGAGGTCTCCATCCTTTTGCCTGACCTTCATGATGTTGACTGGTCTTCCTTTTGCGAAGCTTGGGAACGCTGCTTTGATGTCCATGAGAAGAAGGTCTGCTATGTAGCCCCCTCTTCAATCTGCATGAGCTCTGTCAGCCATGATGGCCGCTGCATCGATGGCTCACCTCCCTCTTCTGCATCCGAATTTTCCGTCGCTCATTAGTCCTCTCCTTTCGGCCTCATCTGACTGCAGCTCAGTGACTACTTCTTTGACCAATTTTCCCATGTAGCTCACCACCGATATGGAGCGATAGAATTTCAGCTGCCTATAGTCGTCTTTGCCAGGCTTGTGCGGGACCACTCTGCTGTCCTGCTTGCACACCAATCGGTGACTTCCCGTGCGAATTGCCGCCTTTGTCACCCTTACAAGCCTCGCTTTCTCCAACTTCCAGAGCAGTAGTATGGCGCCAAAAGACAGATTGTCCAGCCCCGGTGCCGATATTACCGATTGAGTGAATACGACTAGTCCAACTGCTTGCGCTCTGAATGGTGTGTGTTCGCTTCCTGCGGGAGGAAGTTGGTAATACTTGTCGTCGTCATTCAGAGGAAAGAACTCGCGCCACAGCATCTCCACTTTCTGCTGTGATGTATTTGGTTTCATCTCTTCCCTGTTTGTTAAGGCCTCCACGCTCATGCCTGCCTCAGGGTTGGCGTATCGTGCCGCTCGCCATACATCGGCCACTGTCAGGTTTAGCAAGTACTCGCTCCACATTTTTGTCTTGGACTGTCAAATCGACTTCTGGACTTCTGCCTTCGCCTTAGCGGCCTCGGCTGCGTTGCGTCTCACTCTTGTTGCTCTTACGACCGCCTTCCTTCATTCCCTGATGTCAGCGTTCCACCACCTCTTCGATTCCATGCAGATCATGATCTTCTTTGCTCTGGCATCGAGAACTTTGCCCATTGCTTCCTGACACCATGCTGCCTGTTGCCCCACCTCGTCTGGTGTGCATTCTGCGCTCAGGTGGGCGCTCTCTTTCGCTAGCTTCTCCCATAGCATCTCCGCTGTCTCTGGGTCCTCCTCAGTCATTGCAGACAAGTTCCACCCTACCACGCTCTGATGACCCGCCTCCTCCTCCCTGTGTAGTTCCACCTCCCACACTATACCCCTGTGGTGGGATCCTGTTGAATGGTGGCCGTCGGCCAGTATGGACCATTTGGTGATTGGTGAATTCGCTGGCGTCAGGTCGATGACCGACTCGCCCTGTTGACCTTGTCTTGCCCAGTGGTGGGTGGCTGAACCATCGTTCCCAATCTCCAGACCCTTTTCCTCAATCACATCTCGGCAGAACGCAGCATTCCGCTGCACTTGTCACCTTGGGTCCCATCGTATGCGATGGGCATTAGAGTCTCCACCGGTGACAGTGCTGCCTTGCCGAATGACTTTCTGCAAGTTCAACTGTCTCGCTGGTCTGTCTCCCGAATGCTTGTTCTTTTGGTCGTAAATGTTGACAATCCCCGTTATATTCTCTCCTCTCCTCCTGACGTTGGTGGTAATGACTTCTTCGTTGCCACCTCGGCTTCATTCCGTCCACTCAACAACTACCAAGCCGCTCCCTCCCCGCATTTCCATCCAAACTGTGTTTCAATTTCTCATTTTGTATGCCGCTTGGCTGATCCCAATACCTTCCCTGACTCTCGGTGGCTGTTGCAAGCACACTACGTCGGCCCGGTGTTCGACTTACATCTCCAGCGCTGCAATGGTCCACTCGTATGACCTTGCGCAGTTGTACTGGATCACTCTAAACAATGGAAGCCAGGGCTCACGATGCAGTTTCAGTTTCAGTTGCGGCCGTAGTTGCAGTCTTGGTCTCGGTCATCATGACGTCCCTTGCTTCCCCCGCTGCCTCAAGTTCTTGCACATCAGCCATCTCATCAGCCATCTCCGCTTTGTGACTTCCCTGCCCTGCTGCCGCTCTTACCCTGGATATACAAACAAGCACCACTCTGTTCTTACCCGTTGCCATGTGCATAGCATCGCTTGTGGGTGCCCGTCATGCTGTTCCCGTCTTTCGGATCTGCCGCGCTGCTTTGGTGGCCTCCCTCTTCTGCACGCACCACCTGCTGAACGCAATATGATTTCGATTCCAATTTGGGCACTTTTCCAGCCTGTGGCCGCAGAGTGAACCCTGCTTTGCCATACACCCCACAAAATTGCATTTATGGTCGCTTGTCCGGCGATTGCCTGAGCAGTACCCACACTTGGGGTTGTTGCCGCCCTGATTTTCTGTGTGGCCCCAGTAGCAGCAGAGCTCACACCTGCTGTCACGACCCGCATTGGTGAACGCCACGAAATGGTCCCATACTCCAGTGGCCTTGATGCCTTTCTGGATCAAGATTGGTGCCAGCCTGCTTCCCATTCGAACAGAGACTACCGATGACGAAGCGATTTCCCCGTTCTGCCTCCTCTTCTTGATGGTGCGGAGCGTCACAAGCCGGAGTACCTGAGTGGCTATCGCTATGCCCTCGTTCTCTGCTTCATATCCCTCCCGCGTCATCTGCAGGCTTTCTATGCATTTTGCAATGTACCGCACGAGGCGGAATGTATGGATCTTTATCCTTTCGCAGCTCTCGTTTTGTGCGACATCAACGACTCCTCTGTAGACAGATTTCGCTGCCGTGATGATGATGTCGCGGTACCGCATTGCCATCTCCGCTGTCTCATTCGGGTGCGTAATCGACTTCATCGTTCCCTTGGCATTCCTCTTAGCGTTCATGATCCTAATTGTGGCTGGTGACTTCTGGTGGAAAAGCGCTCTGTCGATCACATGCGCGATTTCCTTGTCCATTTCATTGGAGTGCAGTACCCTGTCGTCTCTGCCTAGTATCAGGCTTCTCTCTGCCATGCATGATCCAGCCGTCAGGCCGGGTCCTGGACCTGGGTCTGGGCCTGGGCCGAGGGGTGCCCTCTGACTCTTGGCTCGGAGCTGCCTGGTCTCCTACCGTCTAGCATGTGTGGGTGCTGACTTTGGTTTCGGCGCGGGCTGCAGTTTAGGCTGCAGTTTGAGCTGCAGTTTAGGCTTAGTCTTCGGTTGCTGTTGCCGCTGGGGGCGGTCATCTGGTCACGCATTGCACGTCATGTCTGTATGTTTGGACGCCTCTATCCCCCCACCGTCACTCCTTGTAGTCATTTCTCTTTCCCTCTCTCTCCCCTCCTGGCCTTGTACTTCCCCTGTCATGGTCTTGGCGATCATGATTGTAATGCGCGCCCCTCACCGCTTGTCATCGTCCTTGCGGCCGTCCCACTTCTCCTCTTTCTCTTGCGTCCATGTCTACGTTGCCAGCCGCTGTGCCTCCTCGCTGGCTGCCCGAGCTTCCACAATATCTGCGAGATAGTCAACTGTTTGGTGCCGCAGCATCAGTTCCTCTGCATGCTGTTGTATCGTCCTCTCCATGTCGCTCCTGCACTCGCTGGGGGCCACCCAGGCCTCGCTCCTTCTTCTCCGTGTTCCGTTCACATTTCTCTTCATAGGTTCACATCCGTTTGCCCCCGCAGACTCCGCATTGATGGCTGTCACCGCCGTCACCATCTCCATTGCCACATCCATAGGCGGATCGCTCCTCCCATTTCCAGCTTCTCTCGCGTCCAGGTCACTCACTCCGCTGACAATGATTTGAGACATCACTGCTGTGAGGCAAGCCTCTTGGTCCTCTTATTCCTCGTCGTGGCTTGCTCGTTGGCCGACATTTCACTTCAGTCGTCTTTTGTGCAAAGCCTTTATGCGAACCCACTCCGCTCTGTGGATTCCTGTGCGCACCCCCCTCATGCAATCTCGCTGGTGCTGGGTCACCCGCTCTGGGGTCAATTCCATGTCTGGAATCAATTGCTGCCCTCAATTTTTTTAATTACTATCATTGTTGTTGACTTATCGCGCCGTTTCCGTTTCAATGATGACGGGTATCAAAATTACTTTGGTTGAACTTTAAATGGTGTTCTAGAGTTAAGAAATAATTTGGTTTACCTTTGAATGGATCAATGGATAGTTAAATGGAATCATTGTTCACTTCATAAGTGGTCTCATAAAACAAACATACCATTGAAGTATGGTATGTTTACTGCACTGTAATTTTCTGATTGCCCTAGTAAACTGTTACTCGTTGGCAAAACTCTGCCTTATGTAGTGTACATTGAATGCAGTAGATATCCTTTATCAAATACTCACAAGTGATAAATACAATTGTACATGACATTCGCCTGGGTAGTTAATGCGCCAAGTCAATTCACCAAACTTTTCAACGCATCTACCACCTAACCGTCATCACTACTCACCAAGCCAATTTAATCTCGGTACAAATCCTAAAAGGACTCTCAGCTCAAGGAAGACCCTGCAGAACATTCCATGCCACCCCCTTGCAACCACGTCTCCTCCGAACCCTCCATCTCTTGCTGAAGCTAACAGACATCACCTGCTTCATCCTGGGACTCCGTGCTAGCAGCCACTGTTAGCTCTGTGGGATCCACTCCTCCAAAGTCCTCAACGTCGCCCAGAACTTCTTCAACGAGTAGTAAGATCTCCTTCGATTTTTCACCTACTGAAACAAGCTGTATCATCTACTGAGTGGGACAACATATCTGCACATTTATTGAACCTGTGAATCCACTGCGAGAACCACCACGCAGAATGTTGGCACGGAATTTGGCCTAGTGGCTTCCTTAGTATTTGATGGTGCCGGGCTCGGGCATGACGCTCGTGGCTTACGTCCCCCATTGGCCTAGCCTGCCCCCACCGGCCTCGCTTGCCCCCACCAGCCTCGCCTGCCCCCAGGCTGAGGAGTAGGGCTAGCGCCAGCAGTGATACCCGGCATTGGTCACTGGATTTAATACCCGGCGTCACCGAATATGCTCTCTCCTATCCCATATATTTTCGCCTCTCTTTCTCTCTCTTTGCTCTTTAGACAATCACTTTTGTACCATGGTCAATTCAATATCTCTATTTGTCCTCGATTGATCTCGGCAGGTTATAAGCCCGGCGCTTTCAGATCTTTGGAATCAACATCTATTAGTTTTATGATTTCTGATGCGCTGCCAGCTATCAAAGTCTCATATTTCGACCTTGTACATTTGTAGCCCGCCATTTTGAGTTCTGTTGGAATCGACCCCAACTATTAGTATTTGTTACTACCTCTCCACTGCCCCTGTTCCAGTGGATCGAGCCAACATCTCTCTTTGTTTATCATTTCTGCTCTGCCTTGTGTTGCAGTATATTGAATCGACACCTAAGAGTAGTACTTTTATCATTTCCCGGAACTCCGCCGCCAATCACAGCATCGAACAAAGTCCACGAGCATTCGGTCAACTCCATGTCCCTCTCTTTCTTTAGTTGACTACTTGTCCTCTACCTTCTTTTGGTTGACTGCGTGTCCCTTCTCTTTCTGGAGTCGACTCCGTGTCCTCTACTGTTCTTGGGCTGTCTTCATGCCCAGACCCTCTTGCGTCGGCTGTGTGTCACTGCCTCTCCTCCCGCCGACTACAGGACAACTATATCCGGCACCCTCGAGCACCTCCGAACTCTTGGGCAATGTGCCGCTACCCTCGGGAAGCGTGTCTACCATCCCTCCTCGAATCACCTACTCCACCTTCTGCCATCTGTGTGTCGACTACACCTTCGTGTCGACTACCTCCCCTCTCGTCAACTACTCCTTATATCAACATCCTTCGGAAATACAGTGTGCTGTTCAACCTATCTTCAATGAGCGGGTTATGGGCCGCGGAGACTTGGGCGATGTCGGCCGACGCACAGTTATGCGATTTGGGAGAGTAGACCCCAAGAGGCCGCTGGTGGCAATTTTGTCCATGCATCCCTGAAGTCTAGACTCCTCATGGCGAGGATAGGAAGCTCTATTGTGAGCCGTACATTGCGTACCATTTACCTTGCAACTTAGATGACGACAGCGGTTTATGACTTTCAGGATGTGTACACGGATTTTGACTTTGAGAGATTGTGAAGGCTGTGTGTTGGGTATGGGATTTGGGCAGGACTTTGTTGGATTTGTATGTTTGCTTTGGGTTTGGATTTGGTCTCGGGGGAGTGTATCTTTGTTTGGGTTCTGGTCTTTCCCTATCTTTCTTTCTCTTTTGTGTTGGGACGGGATTTGGCCCGGTGGCTTTCCTAGTGTTTGGTGCTGGTGGGCTCGGGCATGAGGCCGGTGGCGTACAGCCCCCGTTGGCCTCGCCTGCCCCCACCAGTCTCGCTTGCCCCCACCAGCCTCGCCTGCCCCCATGCTGAGTAGTAGGGCTAGCCCCGGCAGTGATGCCTGGCATTGGTCTCCGGATGTGATAGTCGGCTTCGCCGAGTACGCTCTCTCCTTTCCCATATATTTGCCTGTCTTTCTCTCTTTCTTTGCTCTTTAGACAATCACTTTTGTACGATAGTCAATTCAATATCTCTATTTGTACTCGATTGATCTCAACATTTTGTCAACAGGTTATTGGGGACTTGGAGGATTGCGGGGCCTTGGTTTGTTTTCCCTTCTCTCCCGCCCTTTCTAATTTGTTTGTTCACTTTGTTTGGAACGCCTTGGGCCAAAGTGGGAGTGTTGGCACGGGATTTGGCCCGGTGGCTTCCCTAGTGTTTGGTGCTGGCGGGCTCGGGCATGATGCCGGTGGCTTACGGCCTCCATTGGCCTCGCCTGCCCCCACCAGCCTCGCTTGCCCCCCCCAGCCTCACCTGCCCCCATGCTGAGGAGTAGGGCTAGCCCCGGCAGTGATGCCTGGCATTGGTCTCCGGATGTAATACTCGGCTTCGCCGAGTATGCTCTCTCCTTTCCCATATATATTCGCCTGTCTTTCTCTCTCTTTGCTCTTTAGACAATCAGTTTTGTATGATAGTCAATTCAATATCTCTATTCGTACTCGATTGATCTCAACACAGAATATGACTGCAATTGCCCCTACTGGTTTTTTCTTCCCACCGACCTATGGTTCTTTGTGTGATGGAAGGATCAGGACTATACAATGATTCCACCAGTCCGGACGGACCCGGTCGGGGGTAGGGCTCAGTCATGTCCGGTCCCACCGGAAGGTTGGACTGGACTGGGCCCCAGACTGGCAGTATTGGACTGGACGGGCTTGGTCTGGACCGATTCATTTAGGCATATAATTTTGTCATTACTTTTTAACCAAGTACTACCGAAAACATAACTCATCCTCACTTTTTATCACCACTCACCCCCGAATACCCACTCTGATCGAAATTATACCACTTCTGTCTGTATATTCGGCTCCATCAAGATATATTTTCCCCATTAAAAGACAAATAACCGGGAAAGTATACCCTAACCCTGGACACCGTGAGGGATCGGTCCGGACCAAGCCCAGTCCAGTCTGTCAGCATGTGGGATCGGTCCGATCCCAGTCCAAAAAATTTCTTGGACTGGACCTGGACTGGACTGGACGGTTCCGGTCTGGACTGATCCATTGCTGGACTGGTGGAATCATTGGGACTATAAAGATCGAGAGACAGAAACGAAAGGCTGGTGTGAAGTTACCTGGATCCACACCCCGTTCCGAAGATATATGCACTGCGGCACAGACCGACCGACGAAGGCTTATATCTGCAGTATACAGTGATGTAACAAATCCACAATGTCATCCCCCTAGCGTGTGTGCCGGTGGTTGCGACTACACCTTGGCGAGCCCCAATGTGGTAATGGAACCGTCGCCACAGCCGGGGTTGGTGTAAATAAGTCGAGTATGACCAAGTTCGCTGTCACCAGTTTCGCCAAGGTGGCATAAGAGGAGGAGGTTGGATGATGAGGATGTGGGAGAGGAGGAGGAGGAAGAGAGGTAGAGTTTTGGGCCTGGTGTTATGGCGAAATATTCCATTAGCAAGCTGCATGCGAGGGATATGACCTGGGATGGTGATAAGGGTGGGAATGAGTTGCATTTAGAGGGAATGGATTGGATGACAGGTTGTGTGGGGGTGTTGATGGTGTTTTGGCGCTTGTAGCGGGGCGATGTAAGTACGATAGGCAATTGTTGTTGATGCTGGACGCTACACAAACTTTTCTCCTCCTGTGGCAGCCACGGATTGACTATAAAGGCTTCCTTCCTTACGCGAGGCATACGACGTGTTGGGACTCAGTGTCTTTTCGCAACCACGTGCCGGAAACTTCTCGCTGCCTTGTACTGCGAGAGCCTTCTGCTACCACAACTATTAACACGCCCAAGGGCAAATCACACCAACAAAGTATTGGCGAAACAGAAACGGAGAATTAAGTCAACAACAACGATAGGAATTGAAAAATGGACAGCAACAATCAATTTTTAACTTCGAATTGACCCCAGCACGACCCTCCCAGCACCGCGGAACCACTGGAGGAGGGCAGTCACTTCTGTAAAAATGAGCACACACAGGAACCCACCCCGTTGAGTGGATTGAGGCAAAATCTTTGCAGCAAACACGACTGGTGCGATGCAACAGCCAATGAGCAAACGACAACGAGACCTACCCAAGAACACTGGTTTACTACACAAAAGTGATTAGTAAAGTGACGGTGAGCGACAGGAGCGATGTAAAGGCACGTACGCCTGCGCTCGGCTACGTAGGCTCACGTGCGGTAATTAAGTGGATATGGTTGCAAACGTGGACCCGAGTGATTATAGGTGTAGATGAATAGGTAAGATTACCGCTAGAGATCCAAGGCTCGTGGCGAGCCGACTACAAAGAATGGCCGTTACCCGGCCCTGGACACGTCACGTGCAGCCGTGTTTTTGCTTTGTTTTAATCATACTGTATTCACTCTACTTAGATTATGACAGCACCTTTGTCCCCTCCGCCTCCGGGCTGGCCGGCTAGAGGGCGGAGCTCCACTCCTACTACCCGTCGTCCCCTTCTGGCAAAAGAACGAAAGAAAGAAAGCCTCCAAAAAGGGTAGATATATAATACAAAGGAAACGGGATGAAATCAAGTACAGCCTGCCGGCTGGTACTCCTCCACCCATTGTCCGCCGGCTCCTGCTCCTTGGACCGTTTGGGGTGGCAATTTCCAGTCATCGGTGGCCGCCAGGCAGTCCATCACCGCGTTGTCATATTGTTTTGTGGAGAGTAGTTTTGAGAGTGTCATGTATCGGTATCCGCCTGCTCTCCATCACGGCGCTTTTCCCCCCTCTTTGCAGAGCCTTATGTGATGGTCTTTCCATCTGCAGCAGTGGCAGAAGAGATATTCTAGCATCTGGGCCTTTCGGCATCTGCCGCCGCACCAGCCGCATTTCTCATTGCGTCGTTGTCCAAACTGTTTTAGGGACGTGCCTACACGCGCATGTTCGGGCTGCAGTCGGTAGACTCTGGCTGCCTCAGGCTGCATGCTATTCATTTTGATGGGTCTCTTGTTGTCAGCTTTACTGTTCTGCCTGTAGCCTAGAGGTTTGCAGCATTCGTCGGCCTCCCACTCAGCCTACGCCACTGTCATTGCTTTTGAGATTCATCCAGTTCTGGTCGCTTCCCAGGTGTTCACTCATTCTCACACTGTGGCTGTCCTGCGGCCCTCTCGTGCGTGATTAGCTTTGCGGTCTGATTCCTCAGGTCCGGGGATGCCAGCATGTTCAAAGTGTCAGTGGATCTCTGTTTCAATACTGGCTTCACGAATATTTCTTGCACTCCGGTGAATTTACCTGGCTAGAACCTGTCCTTGCCCCACGTCCAGGTGCTGCATACATTGAATGGCCATTTGGATGTTGGTGAACATAGCTACCCTTGTCACTCTGTGTGTCTGCAGTGTGTCCCCCTAACACACTGGCTCCTGGAGAGCGAGTCCATTTACCTACCGGCCTGCATTATAAACCTCCAGTTGTCCAGAGACCAGGTCCCATCAGAAGGCTTTCCAGTGGTCTCGGTGCGGGCACACAGTGGCGGCATATCCTCTGGCATCGTTGGATCACGATCCCTCCATGCACCACATATAGACCCCAGCTCCTTAATTGTCATCGATTTCTCTCGCCCACTGGATCGCCTCTCTCTTAGCCCCAGTGTCCCCACTCAGTATGACCATCTTCTCAGCAGGCGAGCCATGAGGGTTACGCCAGTGCATGGTCTCTTCATCCCAGCCTCGCTCGTGCTCCATGGGATGACTCTGCACATCGCCTCGCAAGATGTGGGGTGGTCATGCACTACATTTGGTTTGGAACCTTTGCACGCACTTGCGAGCCTCGCTGTGAATCATTACTTGCCTGTGTCCAGGGCTACACGCGCCGTGGTGAGCCCTGACTCTGTCATAGGTATGCCCATTGACGTCGTGGGGAGAGTGTGCAGCCAAGATATCGCTTGCCGATTGAGAAGCAGTTGAAGGTCCTCTCATCTACCGATCTCTGTGAGGTCCAACCAGCGCTTGATTCCAGGGAACATGATGGGTTGAACTCAGGCAATCTGGAGAGCGCATACTCGCGCTGGGATGAATTCGTGCATTGTTGTTGCTAAGCGCAACAAGGCTTCTGCTGCGCTGGCATTCTTCATGTATCGGTTGTGATGATCTTTGAATGTCAGGTGAGCATAGTTGCAGACTCCCCGCCATCAGGTCCCTTCTTGGTTGATTTGGATGAGGCCATATCACACTTGGCATTTTGTTGTGAGTGTCAGCTGGATGTGCTTCTTGTGGCCTCTCCGGCATGGGAAGAGTGCTGCCTCCCTCTTTGCAGTGTCGAACTGGAGATCTCTTGAGCTTGGCCACTCGCTGCTCGCTGCTGCACAGAATTCGAGTGTTGCGACCCGTTGGTTGAACTCCGTCCCAGTTGCCACTCATCTGAGGTCGTCTACAATGGAGGGGCCTTCGGCTTCCACTCTCTCTTCCACCCACTTTATCCATATGGCGGTGTGAATTGCTAAGAGATTTGGAGATACGGGTGAGTGCTGCGGGACACCTTCGTCCAGGCAGTGACTTTGCAAGACATTGCCACTGATAACACTCTCCACTGTCATCTCTGAGAGAAAGCTCTTGGTACATCATGTGAGATCTCTATCTATCTTCTGGGCCATCATTGCGTGGATCAGAATTCCTCTGACTACGCTGGGGAAAACTGCCTTGATGTCCATCACAAAGACACCGGTAATGATGCCATTCTTCCATGCGGTGTGCACTCTGTCAACCGTGATGGCTGCTGTGTGAATGGCTGACCATTTCTCTCTCTTACCAAATTGTCCATCGCTTAGCAGTGGTCTTTTCTCACCCTTGTCGGATAGCAGCTCTATGAATATGTTCCCAAATGACTTGGCCCATGCAATGGAGCAGAGAGATGATTCCATACGATTTCAGCAGTGTGTAATCGTCATTTCCTGGTTTGAGAACCACCACACGGCTCGAGCATTTCAAGATATCTCGGTGATTTACTGCTTGGAAAGCCGCTGGCGTTAATCCTACAATTTTCATTTTGTTCGAGTTCAAGAGTAGCCAATGTAGGGCAGACTGTGAGTGGTGTCATCACGTGGTGTTATCATTGAGTGGCAGCGCCGCATTTACTCCACTTCTTGGGTATGTGTCAAATAGATGAATGTACAAGTTGATATACGCATCGCCAGTTCGGCAGGTACATCATAAGGCAACCTACACTTCCCTCTGTGACAGAATTGGTTTCACAAGTTGTGTGCCCTGTCGCATAGCATTTTTCGTTATTACGAGTCGCGAGATATGGAGCAACACGGTCATTCTGTGACCCATCATGATAACCTCTGTAGTATAATGCACGACTTTGATATTAACATCCTCAATCTGACATGTACCGACATGTCGATCGTGGAGTTCAATGGTTCGAAGTACAAGCCATGGTCAGGGGGGATGGGTCTTCTCTTGGAGCAGATGCAGGAATATGGTATCTTCAAAAGGGAGGATGAGTGTCCTAAGGATGCAGGGGAAGATGGTACTGCGGCGGAGAAATTGGCACATCGGGCTGCAGTCAAAGACTGCATAAATCAACATGGGACTGCAAGTTGGACGATCGTCCTCAGCATGGAGCAGGGGGTGCAGGCATCTTTCATGGAGATGATAGATGAGTGGACACTGTCACTGAATCTGGCTGCGGTGTACAAGTCGAAGTTGATGTTCCACCCCAATGATATCAGGGAGAGACTTTGAGCCATAAGGCTCACGGATTGTCACAATGTTGACAATTATGCTTTACGGTTCGACTACATGGTGAAGGACACCAATCTGTGTTCGCAGGCATGATATGACAATCACCCTGGCGAAGATGGCCAATGATGATCATGTGTTTTATCTCCTGCACGGAATACCGAGGAATCATGATTGGCAGTTCTTTCACAAATTGATGATGGACGAAACTGCATCGGCAACACTCAGTCCTAGTGTTACCAACGGTTGAGAACCGTCACATCGGTTCCGTATCCGGGACCAAACCGAACTGTTGCCAAATTGGCGGTCAGTGTCGTCAATAAACCTGAACTGCCCACTCGGGTACGGGTCCATGGTAAACTCCCAACCCGTCTGAATTGGGCGGGTTATCAGTAAGTCACTCAGCGGGTCCATCTATTGATTCATATATGGTTCTTGTATTTTCAGTGTGTTAATAGCATCTTATCAAAATCGCGTTTTCAGCAACCATTAATGAGCTTTTGGTTGTTGAGCAGTTTGCAATATTGATTAATTTGGTATCTGTGTTTTATCTTCTATGTATGGTATTTTTGCCAAGCAAGGCGGACAGTAATACAGGTTTGCACAAGAAAATCCGTGCAATGCCTTGATTCCGAATTATGCAAGTCCTAAAACTGTTGACGCACCGTTGACGCTCATTTTCAGGATGCTGCAGGGAGCATTTTGCTGATGTTGTTGCCAGTAAAGGCTGCCAATATCGCATAAATGGATGTATGCAACCAATCGGAACTTAACTTACTCAATATGCAAAGCTAAAAACCACTGACTCTCTGGTGACACTCACGCTAAGAATGGGGCGGTGACCGTCTTGTTATCTCTTTTGCCAATACAAGCTGTCAATACCTCTGTTATGCAGAACACTGACCAAGTCACTGGTGAATTACCATACGAACAAGACCACAAATCATGGACGCTCCGTTGACGCTCATGCAAAGAATGGGGGCAGTGACCATTGTGCTATCTCTTTTGACCATAACAGCTGTCAGTAAGTCTGTTATGCATAACAACGACCAAGACACTGGTGACTTACAGTACTTACAAGACCACAAATCGTTGACGCTCCATTGACGCTCATGCTAAGTATGGGGCGGTGACCATGTTGCTATCTCTGTTGTTGATAACAGCTGCCAATACGTCCGTTATGCATAACAACGACGAAGTCACTAGTGACTCACCGTACTTACAAGACCACAAATCGTAGACACTCTGTTGATGCTTATTTTAATGTATTGTCCATTAAACAGAAGCGGCGGTCCACAATTGTTTTCATCCTTATTTGACTATACCAGTGGGCATTCTGCTTGATTGGGACTCAATCTTGTGGCAAAGCCGAGCGGAGTTATGATCTTCCACTGTTCACTCTCACACGATTAAAAATGATGTATCATGCCTAAACATTCATTGCGGCTGCTATTCATCTATTTATGAACAGATATTTACAAGCTACTTACCGTTCGCCCATAATATATCTCTAACCGAAACTCTTGGTCAAGCTACCTAAAGCTGGTGAACCATTGACGCATTCTGTCCTACTTTTTCTTCCCTCCTTTGTTTCTCCGCGTTTGATATGCATTGACCGTCACTAACAGCTATTCGGCCTGTCTCTTTGACTTCGGTGTTGGCCGAACCGATCCGGGCACATTCGGCGCGGCGCACACATTCTGCTCCTCTGGGCATTCCGAATCCTCGATGCAATTGTTGTGCTCTATATCGGACTCATCGTCTGCAGCGCAATCCTCTTCGCTGTTATTTGGATTATCCAAGTCGCAATTCCAGTTTAGCCAATCTTCGGTGTCCGATATGCTTTCAGGTGCGCTATCCTCGTCCCTTGCGACTGGATGACTTTTGGTTCTCGGAATACGGCGGACATTCAAGATTTGAGTTTCTCCTCCAGGCAGGTCCTTTGCAGACAAAGCTGGTGGCAAAGGTGATCTTTCAGACCATGTAAATGCAGCCCAGCGATGATGTTGGACAAGTGACCAGCATGCTTTGACCAGCTCTTCGGTGTCTGAAATGTGTCCTACAGCGGTTATCAGTTTGTTTTGGGCGCGGGATTCCTTCTGGGTAGCACATACGGTTTGGCAGCCCTGCCACATCTCCAAAAAGTTGTGAACCTTGGCAATTCTGTGCAATTTCCTTTCCTCCGCCTCTTTCTTCATTTCTGAGTTGTGTTCTGCGTTCATTGTATCCAGATCGGGGTCAGTGCCTGCCAAAATCCCATCATTGAATGGAGCAAACTGTCTTACAACGACTTATTCGCGAATGGTCTCGCATGTAGTTTTTGACTCCCTCCAGCCGATAACATCTCAGCCAAGTGAAATACTGGCCTCCACTCCGACACCATGTGGTATGATGGTGAATATGTCGTGCGCCACATTGAAGATATCGGCGTAGTTTAAGTGTGTTTCCTCCTGTTGTCGCCACCAATCGGTTATGTCTGGTATCCAAAACGTACTGCTAATCTCCATTGGGTCGGAGTGGTAATCATTGAGATTTGGATTAATTTGCCCCCAGTTCTTTGGTGCTTCAGGGGGCGAATTCAAATCCAGCCTATCGGCAGTCGATAAGCGGGTTGCCCAATCACTTCGTCCGGGTGTCCTCTCAGCTACCTTGTTAGGCGTTAAGTATTCCTCATCATCGCTGGACAAATCATATGGATCAAAGGATGATCGATAAGACCCTGAAGCCATTCCAGATGGGACGAGATTGCTGTTCGATACCGTTGAGAGTTTGTTGACTGCCACACGTCGATGTTTGGCGCAGTATTCAATCTCCACATACATCAGACAGGCCTCTTGGTGTTGAGTAATGTAGGATGTGTCGTCCTTGGGATTAAGATCCATTCCCTTGTACCACTTTCTAAACCATCGCAACATTCTGAAACGACCGAGGATGTGCACAGAAATCACATCCATGCCTGTGCTTGGTGTCACATCGACGTAGTATTTGGAGATCTTCTGTTAAGCTAAATTCACAGTGAAGAACAAGTCTTGCTTGCATTGAGTCTTCTTCCTGGCCAAAGCTCGCATCACGCCATCCACGTGATCAAACGTGTCATTGTACACAGGAAAACACGATTGCATTTGACAGTATGTCTCTTCGACATCCAAAGGGTCCAATAACGAAATGGCCTCAATACTTCCATGACATACTTGACAATTGTCCATTCATCCTGAGTTGTCAATAGTGGCTGATGATCAGGATATTTTGGGTTCTGACGCCACTCGTGGGTGAGTTTCCGTTAGCGGTAGGCGTACTCAAGGAACTCCAGAGTAGAGTTCCAATGGGTCTTCACATCCATAATCTGAAGCACTGCAATGCGGAGTTTGGCTTTTTGACAGTCAATAAACTCATTTCGGCGACCAGGTGTTAGCGTAATCAATACAACAAGCAGTCTCTGCTTTATGAAAATCAACTTTAGGACTTTCAAAATATCATGAAATACGTACTATTTCAATTATCTTTGCTAGCCCTGGTCTCATGGCCGACACCTTGTTGATTCTAGCATTGCCCTCTTTTCGAAGTCTTTAACAATTTCCGATGTGTATGGTTTCAATTTCGCCAAATTGCTGATCGCGCTCATGGGCTTCCCAAGACTTGGTCCGGCATTTTTCACCGAGACTGCTCATGAATGCACCTAATGCTAGCTGTATGACGTGCGCCTTGCACAGAATGTGGTTCCTCAATGCAGGCAACTCGATTCCAGAGGGCTCATGTGTTGATTGCAGCTTGCTTGTTATCGAGTTGTTTGAGGAAGCATTATCAGTCATAATACCAAGCAAACGGCCGTTGGTACACTCAAAACGATCCAGCAGGTCCTTCAGATGTACGGTTAGCCTTGCTCCTGTATGTTTGCCCTTGACCTATCATCCATAATTAGCTTTCGAAATGGGAACAGAACAGGGGATCAACCTCATCGAAAGCAAGTTGAACTTCACAAAATGCCCAATTTCGATTCATATAGTAATCAATGACTGACATTATGGCCAGTGTGTTCGTTGATGTCCCTCCGTCCAAAGCTAAACTAACTTTATTTTGTATTGGCAATTGCTTCTTAATTGCATCCACATTCAGTGCATATTCCCTCCGGCAAATGTTACTGAGGGTGGTAGCAGACGGTAGAACTAGATGATCGGGTAATGCCTTGTATGATTGTCGTACCTCAAGATTTGATATAGCGTGCCATCGAATATGTGGCGAAACAAATCCTGACATGACGTAGTGAATCCGTGTGTCTTGGTGAAATTCCGAAGTTTTAAACTCCTGATTTGCCCCTTTGGAACGTTTTGTCTGTCATTTCGGTCAATATGGATTAAACTTGATATCAACTATGCTTTTCCTCTGCAAACTTACTATTGTGATTCTACGACTTCCTTGCCTCTTCAGGATGGCCAAAGCTGTTTCATCCACTGTCGAACTAGTCAATTCAGTAACCTCTGACTCTGTTAATTGGTTTAACTTTGCGATGTGAGCTTTTGCCAGCAAGTGTTTCCCCATTGAGCTGGTCCCATGTTCTGATGGATGGCGAAGAACTTGATGACAAACGATACATATGATGCCAGGGCTGTTGGTCTCCTCAATTCCACAGTATGAATAGAATCGCCTCGAAGGCGCATGTCTAGAATTATTCCAAGCAATTGTCTGCTTCGAGCTTACATTCATTGAAGCCAACCAAGCATCGAAGATGATTTGCAAAGTAAGGTCACTCAACTCACGAATAATTACAAGTTAATTTTTGGATGAGATCATAACTTCTAGCAATGAGATGTTCAAAGATTTGTATCCGAGATGTCAGTGGGAATTTGAAATCTGGGCAATCTGACTCGAGAGACTGCCGAAAATAACGATACAGTAAAGCAGTTTGCGGGTTCTTAAATATTGACTCTGCAGCTACAAGGAAAATAATCATATCAGTCAGACATTGCATGCACATTTGTGAGGTTGAATACAAGGACAGATTGCAACAACTGACCGCGTAAATCACCATTTAGCAACAGCATACTGCAGTTCATTGCTGTGTAGCATTCAGAGCATTGACACACTGGGGGCACCCAATTGTAGTAGGCCGATGCAATATCGACACTTGCATTTTTGTCAATAAATGGTGCCGATAGGTTCATCGTGGTTTATCTGCGTTCCATTGCGGTTATATTAACCAACATGCCAGCGCAACAATTATCGATGCTCCGTTGACACTCATGTTGGGACATTGTTAGGATCTTGTCAGAAGCTTATTTGCCTTGATAGAGGGCCGGTCGTACGATTTTTGATCATTGTAGATGCATACACTCATGATTGTCCAAGATGGAAGGACTGAAATTGTTTATGCCTCGTTGACACTGATTGTTAGGGTATAGTCATGATGTCATCAAGACCAATTTTGCATAGAAAGACGGCCGATAGTTTGAGTAAGTGTTGATATTGCTGCACTGCCCTAGGATCATCCGAGATGCATGGCCAAAAGTCGTTGACGCTCCGTTGACACTCATTCTTAGGACATAGTAGCGATGTAGTTGAAACCATTTTAGCCTAGAAAGGCAGCGGAAAATGTGATTATGGCTTCATGTCGCCGCACAGCCCTAGGATTATCCATGATCCAAGGCCAAAAGTCATTGACGCTCCGTTGTCGCTCATTGTTGCGACCTAGTAGGGATTTTGTTGCAAGACTTTTGGCCTAGAATGGCGGCCGATAGCGCAATTATGGGGTAACATCGCTACACACCACATGCATTTTCCAAGATGCAATGCCAAAAGTTGTTGATGTTCTGTTGACGCTCATTTTTAGGACATAGTAGAAACGTTGCCACCCCGATTGTTCAATAGAAAGGCAGCCAACAGTGTGATTATGATGTACTGTTACCAAACAGCCTACTGGATGTTTCATGATGCAACGGCAAAAATTGTTGACCCTCCGTAGACTCTCACGTTAATCACATCGAAACACCCTTTGTACACTCAGTAATTTTACGCAACGAATCAAATGCACACTTTTGACACCCATTATTGCGTTTGTATGTATTATCGTGTGCATCCAGGAGTTGATTACCTCTCAATTTTGATTCAACTGCTATCTACGCTATCTGAGTGACAGATGATGTGGCCCTAACATATTCTTGCGCTTTCGGCCAGCAATGGACGGCCTGTAGATCACTTCACTTGTTCTTGGCAAATCTAGCTCAACTTCCTTACCATTCTATATCCAGCTCCTTCTCCTCGATTTCCATGATGTACCACAAGCCATTTCCAATATCCCAACCATGTGCACCAGATCAGGGTGGAGAGTTATGCAGTGGGATACATGTATGAATACGGCATGACAGTTGTCGTTCAGATTGATTCGTCATGTGCACTAACTGCTCTTCCTATGACACGTATGACATCACTCACTTAAATTATGTTAGCACATTTCGTCACTAATATTGCTTGTCCTTGGTCAATTAACAGTCACTAGCAGAGTAAAATGGAATGTGATGTCCGTCGTACAGCCCGATTTGGATTTTAGACCGCTCACATGGCGCGTTCAACCCTTGCACATTCACAGACAAATTATTATGTCACACAATTTGGTCACTGAAACCAAGCAAAAGCTGACACATAGCAAAGCTGGTAACCAACTTGCTTTTTACCGCGATCAGACGTCAAAAATTACCGTTTGCACTTCCATTCCTCTGCAGACCCAGGAGCCATCACCATCTCTTCATCGGTATCCGATATCTAGATGGTAATCAGATGGTGGTGATGTGCAGAGATATCACCTTACTGCTTCAACTGCCTTCGCGTTCAGCAAAGTCGACGAATTCGGCTCCGGAGCTGGCTCACCACTAGGTATGCTCCATTTAGACTGCGGCTTCACCAAACCTATCCTAATATGACTACTTCCTGGTCGAGAAGTCTCTTGCGGCCGTTGCCATATTCCAGGGACAATGTCAAGACTCTCCATCAGCTCCCCAAATGTTGCTGGTAGAGGTGCCGGAGTGTCATCATTTATGTGCGGCTGAACGACAGCCGGAACCCTCAATTCAGTGGTGCCGTACTTCTTATCTCATTCACGGAAATAGTCACCTACATCCTCCCATCCCGGTTGAGTCAATTCGTCGAGCTTCATCTGCTTCAGCTGAATGATCTCCATGCACTGCTGGACTGTTTTGGTGATTGTGCCCATCACTAAGCCGGGTTCGTCATCTTCGCTCAAATTGCCCTGCTCAGTCTCTTGATCATCCTCATCTTCGCAATCCTCCCCATTGTCGGAACTTGCAAGATCACTCAGACTGTTTCCGCTAGCAAACACCATCTTCTCAAACGTCTTTTCAGGCTCTCTGGACGTCAATCCTGTTATTTCAGCATGTGTCATATTGTCCTACTATTGTTGAACCGCTGCCTCTGCGTCTTCAACTCGCTTTCTTGCCCCAGCGGTTTCTCTCTCAACATACTCCTCAATGCATTTTTCTTTCTCTTCATTGCTTAACAGGTGCGTTGAACGTCCCTTCTCCACTGCAAGCTGGTTTTTGGATCTCAAGCTGCGCAATGCCCAATGGTTTTGGATTTTCTCTGCCTCCAAGCCGCTGTTGCCTTCATTCGCTTGATGACGTCGTTGGATTAACAACTTTGTCAATTTGCCGTATCTGCCTGCCGGAAGTGGCGAAAAATTATTTTTCAGTGTATTGACCATTGTAGTTTTCGTGGAATTTGTTGTTGTGGGAGATGTTGGATGTTGCAAGTTATGGACAATATGGAGGTAAGCTGCGTGTTTTATGTCAAGGTTAGTACATTTACTCATCTTGAACATAGCAAAAGAGCTCCCTTGTCTGTCAATACATCAATAATAATGATGCTACCCATACAACATGACAGGATTGTTAACGTCAGTTTCATGTAATATTCTGGTATTTATTTTAGACAAAGATTAGGAGGCATCCTTTCGCTCAAACTACATCCTATTAATATAGAGCAATTGGGCGATTTCGGCAGTTGTACACCGCCATTGATCCCTGTTGTGAAACAGACAATATCAGACCGACTGATTGCGAATTGCGGGACGGTGGGAAACCACTGCAACTTGCTGCCATACTCAGCAGAATTCATCATGAGCACAACGATCATGTTGGCTGCTATATATTGCATTATGACATGAAGCTGACTATTTAGTCCTCAGGGCGTCCCACTTCCTCTCGTCATCATCTTCCTCTCCTATTGCACACCAGCACATCCTGGATACACAACCACCTCCGCCAGGTGAGATCGGATCAAATACGGGAAGATTGCCGCTCACTACATCACATACGGATATTCTTGGCATACAACAAGAGCGCAGACACAAGTTAGTTCACCACGATGCTGCCAATGTAGCCACCAAACATATGACCCAGGATGCACATTTAAACATCTTCCGCAAGACTCGAAGCAGCAAAAACAAGAAGCATCCTGTAGTTGGATGTTAGTATATCGTTATCAAGGCAAACAACGGACAATTAACCATATAACCTACAGCGGGCATCCGTAGAGAGCTACATAACAAATTCATCACTTCACGTAAGGGGAAACCTCCATGGTCGAAAAAGGCGTTTGTCTGCACTGTCCGCGAAATCTTTCATCATGACGTTCTGAGCTCTGGAATTTTAGCAGATGAATTTCCTGATAAGCGTCCCAGTGAGTGGACGACACGGTCTTTAATCAACTTAGAGGAGGCTACAGAACCGTATATGGTATAGGTAACAGCCAAATTTCATTGTTAGAAGGATCAACTAATGTCTTATAGGTTTCCAACATTTCTGCAACTATGGCAAGGCAAGGAAGTCGGGTACAGCTGGAACAGTCTGACATGGGCGTGGCATTGAATATGGCCAAAATGGCCAAAGAAGGCTCTTCGCGCTCCGCAATTGAGGAAACGAAATATCTCATTAAGACCGCACACGCCAAGGTCCGAGAAGAGAAGCAACGGGGTGTTGAGTTTCTTGGGCATAATGAGGTGAAGGCTGCAATGCAAAGACACCCGGCAATGCTTCATCATGACCAAACCTCCGGCTGGCTTTCTTGCCAAAATGGCACTGCAAAGAGTCTGCAGACATGGTGGAGACGCAAAAGCAGAGGTGCAACTCCCCCTGCCCGACACAGAGTGTGCACTCCAGAGCCGACTCCATGTACGCCCGGCACGCCACCCGCCCCAACCATTAACACTTCCGGAGCTCAACCGTCTGAAATTGTAAATTAGCCTGCCGGATATCCGTATTCGCATACAGCTCTTCCCTGTCCGGACAGTTTCGAAGATGATGAGGATACCCAGCACGATACCTATTTTGATGGAGATATGCTGACTGATGATGGTTAGTACACTCTCTGTTGTGTGGAAATGCGGCTAACATTCATTTTGAAGACAAAAGCTGCGGATTAAGCGATCCTGCAACTGATGATGAGCATTGACCGAAAGACACGGGATTTTGGAGAATATTATTATACATATCTATGTATTATTGTAAAGGCACGTACGCCTGCGCTCGACTACGTAGGCTTATGTACGGTAATTGAGTGGATGATGGTTTCACACGTGGACTCGAGTGATTGTAGGTGTAGATGTATAGGTAAGATTATCGCTAAGGATCTAAGGCTCGTGGCGAGCCGACTATATCAAACGGGTGTTGCCCGGCCCTGAACACGACACGTGCCGTGCCATTACATTATCCCCCTCATTAGGTGCAGACCTCCTGGGCTGCATAATCCCGTATAAGAGTAGGAAAGGAAAAAAATGGAAGGAAGCAATCGAATAGCTGTTCCACATACGCAATCGTAGGAACCCATAAGTCCCACAACCGATCAGTACCGCTCAGGGTGACCTTTCGGTGGATCCGGTGCACGGGGAAATTCCACCTCCCATTGACTGAGATCGGGAGGTGGTAAAACTCGTGACGACGCCAATTATGCCGGGCGAAGATCCAAAGAAGAGAAGAAGAGAAGAGAGAAACAAGGAAACATCCAAAGTGATCCCGTCTCCATATCTCCACTTCCAAACCCATGCTCCAACGACCATCATTCCCAAAGCTCATATCTCGGTGCAGATCATTGTCGGAATTGTCAGGGTAGTTGAGCTTCCGCTGGTGACTCGGCATCGATGCAATCTTCCGGTTCTTACTCGGCATCGATGGGAGCATCCGCTGACGTCATCGGTCGTAGCCATCCGTGATCATCGATCGTATACGTCAATTGCGTGTAGTCTCATTCCTAGATATATAACACGTAAGCTGCTTTAACATGGTTATACTTACCAAGTTCAAGCGCGCTAGCGCTGTCTGAGCTCTGTGCAGTGCTTCTGCGTGCTCTGCAGAGTATATCTTGCAGCCGGTAGTCATCAGCAATTGACCTGGACTCGGAAATCATCATTCAAACTCCGCTTCTGTGACCCTCTTGCTGACCTCATCGGTGCGCTCTCGATTGGCGACTACAGTAGAATCTTGGTCGACTGTTGGTAGACTTCTTGGTCAACTCCTCGGTGGGTGTCTTGGTAGATTGCCTCCAGGTGGGTTTGTCCACATGTCGGTAGGACTTGACTGGTCGACTGCATGGTAAGTTTCTTGGTAGATTGCCTCGTGGTTGGCTTTTGAGTTGTTGGTAGGATTTGATTGAGTAGAGGTAGTTATCTCTCCCTTTTGAAAACTCGTTGCTCCGTCAACGGCTTCTTCATCATATCCATTGTCGATTGCCATCGTGGTTCGGTAGCAGTGTAATCATGAATCGGGATTGTAATCGTAATCTCTTCGTGATTCGACAAATAATTCGGTTCGGCTTTCACTTCGTAAGGTTGCTTGTGGATCGCGTCTTGACTTCGGACAATAATGTGAGTTTCCGCTCCAGGAATTGTGACTGTGATTCGCATATAGCACTTGCAGTGACCACTCAGGGGTGGCACAATTGACGCCAATTGCATCCGGCGTGGGTGGCATATCATTGATCCATATCTAACACTTTAACATCTTGGTAGGTCATACTCACCATGTAACAAGAGCGCATCTGCTCTGGGAAAGCCGCTTTGTACATTGCATTTGTAGATCTCGCCATCTCTTGATTCGGCATTCAGAAGGGTCTCAGTGGACTGCTTCTCGGTAAAAGTCATTCGCATGATTGCTTTAGTGCATTCTCGGTTGACTTCTCTGTGCCATCTCCATAGGCAGCATCGGTACAGTATCCGCTTGCTTCTCGTTAGTCATTTGGTAGGCCTCCGGTAAGGAGGATTGGCATTCAGTTCGGTATGTCGTTCAGCGATAGATTCTTGATCCTTCCGTACGCGATTCAGTAAGAATCTTGGTAAGTGGCTTGGTATGGTAGGGCTCCGAGTAATCCTGTCGTCTGATCTCTATGGGAAGTGCTTCAGCGGTGATATCCGTCGCCGTGAGACCTCAGTGATCATCTCTTCGTAGTTATCTTGACTGTCTATTGTGCTACCATTCTGTAGGCTATTCGGTACGTTCAGTGGTCATATTCAATGTTGTTCGGGACCAATTCGGTAGCAATATCACAGTCCTTCGGTATCTCATTTGGAACTCCTTCGGTCGCCGTGTTGGAGTCATTCAGTATCTCGTTCGGAAGTTGTATATGTAGGTTCACTTGACATCCATCGTATGCTGCGTGCACTTGTCGTCTCCAATCACTGGGTGCGCTCGCTGGCGTTCATGTGGTGTGGTTGTCACTTCTTGGTCAGGTACACTTGTCGACTCAGCTTCAGGTGGGCTTCTCGATTCATCTCAAGGTGTGCTAGTTGCTGCTAGCCGTCTCAATTAGTCAATGCGTTTGGTGGTACTTCATACCAGCACTTCCGGTATGTTGAGAGTTCGTGGTAGGCGTTCTTGATTCCGGTACAGTCATTCCCCTATTTCTGAATGTCGTTGCTCTGCCGACGACTGATCTCATTCGGCTGTATCGAGTGCAATATCGATTGGCAAGACTTGATTCAGTGTTGATTTGGAAGTCGATTGCAATTTCCCATCGTGTATTTCGAGGTTGCCGATTATTAGTCGGGATCTCGTTTAGTATCATATTCGGCATTGTACCTCTATAGCTGTGTATTCCCGAAACGGATTCTGAATCGTAGTCGGATTTGTCACTCTGGCATGCATCTGCTTTATTCGGTATCCTTGAATAGTGCTCTGGATTATACTCGGTGGAGATATGCCGCTGGTACATCATGTATCTACATCTCTGCGCTCAATTGCAACTTTTGTACCATGAACTCTGTAGTCAGTGATCTCAAAATGTGTATAACATCACATAACCTCGGTATCGTCATATAACAAATACCACGGATTGTCTCTCTCTCCTGTGATTCATCTCCGGTCATCTATCTCCAGCACTCCTAAGTACACTTCACCGTCATACGACTCCGTATCTGCTCCATTTGCCTTAGTCACAGGAATCGAAAAGGATGGCGGTGGTGAAGGGTAAAATCCAGGAGGCCTTGTCATTAGCGGTTCACTCCAGTGGAGCCAAGCCCCGCCGTCCAGTCTCTCCCTTCGGGTCTTGGTGAGCCAGTAGCAGTCATTCAAGGTTCCCATGGGGACGCTCTTCTGCCACAACTACAGCCGCTGCTCCTGCTCGCTCATCCAGCAAACGAGGGTATTCACTTTTTATGAGTCCGCTCTACCGTAACTCACAGCAATCGAATTCAATCCTCTACTCGTAGAGCGAAAGCCACGGCAACCTCTTCACTAGCAAGCAGATCACCAATTTTGCGGCCTAAAGAATCATGCTGCTAACCCCTGGCCCTTCGGGTTAACCGAGTGGGGTATTCATTATATCGTGCATCGCTTCCGCGATAAGTGTAAATCCGGGTTCTCCCCGCATACTGGTCGTGACTCTGTTCCGGACAGTATTCATATCATGTCCCTCCCTCGTACATGGGTTTCTGAACGCTGACCTCGGTATCCCTGAACGCTGGCGTGCACACCATTGTTACAGTTCCACAGGCCCACGAGTTCTGGATGATGCCTTTGGAACCGCGTGCACACAGCTCATCTCGTATCTTTCATCTCATATCTTCTCTTGGTGGTTTCCACCGTGTCAGTCGATCTTTGAAAATGTGAAGGTCTCGACCGTAAAGGCACTTCGCAGTATGCAATGATTCTCATTTGTAGCTTCTTGATCTTGGTAGGAGCGTTTGACTGGTGGATGTCGCTGCATTCGAGTAATGTATTCGTAGGCGTACTTCAAAAGTAATGCACTTCGCGTTGTGCAATGATTCTCCGCCTTTGGTGTGATTCGAATGTAGAGTTCTTCGTCTTCTTAGGTTTACTTCAATTGTAGAGTACTTCATATCCGAGGCACATTTCGTTCAGTTGTGGAAAGCATCTCCTCGGTTGAAGTACTTGGATAATGGATTTGTTCTGCTCCGTAAATGGGTTTCTTTCTCCTCCTTAAGTGGGCTTCTTTCATCACTTTCATAGACACTTATGGCCGGTAGGGTGCGTATTGCCGGTAGGGTGCTCATTGCCGGTAGACTGCTTCTCATTCGTATGTGGGTATATTTCAGGTTCCCATACCTGCGCTTGGTTGATCGTGTCGTGAGAGCACTTCGTCGGTGTGGTTCATCGTATAAGGTCACCGTGTTGACTCGAATTTCACCTGCAACTTGGTGTATGGCTGTTGCTGGTGATTCGACGCATTAAAGGGTAACGTGATCGGAATTGCACCTCCCCCGCCATTGGGTGATTGATTGCAGAGGTCGGAATGTAATCTGCTCCGTTGATCGTATGTGATTTATCTCATTGAGCGATTTTTACACTCGTTTCTTGGTACTCGTAGGAATTGTCATCATTGGCTGTGACGCGTCTCGGTGGCCATTGAATCATCGGAATCACCTCTGCTGCCATCAATGACTTGATTGAAGGATGAACTTCTTCAGACTCATCGCCCGTTTAATCGGCAGGCCTCTAGACTCATGTCGAAGTGGATTTCTGATTGTTGACTTCGTTTTCTTCCTTGTGGAAATAGGGGTAAACTCGCAAATCCGGTGAGCGAAACATATCCGTTCACTGAAAAGCGATAATAGTGTCACGGTACGTACAGCTGCACTCGACTACGTAGGCTTACCTACGGTAATTGAGTGGATCATTGTCGCACACGCAGACTCGAGTGATTGTAGGTGTAGAAGTATTGGCAAGATTATCGCTAAAGATCTAAGGCTCGTGGCGAGCCGACTATATCAAATGGGTGTTACCCGGCCCTGAACACGTCACGTGCCGTGCCAGTACAATTATTAAAGAACAACGTAGTGATAAAGAAGAAAGTAAATGAAAATGCCAGAACGGCAGCCAAAACAATGCGTATGATGGACTGTGCCAAATTGAATGATTGGATATTGTGGATACACCCATGGCAAAATGATCGTCAACGAAGCGTCAACAATTTTTGTTCATGCTTCCTAGGAAATCCCACCTCTAACAGGTTGTTGTCAGTCACACAAGAATTCTTGGCCGCTGTTATAAGCACAACAGATGGCAATACCTGTAACGGGAGTGGTCGAGCGTAGGTGATATTGGTAACTCAAATGTGATATCGGAAAACAAGAGAAAAAGCTCGAGATTGGTTTCGAGTAAATCAAGACAGGACAAAAGTCGAAGCTGTTCCAAAGCCGTAACTTGCTTTGCTTTATAAGGGAACCTGTAAAGAGGGAAGAAAATAAAATCCTTCAACGCCAACAGCAATGTCTTTATATACAATTCGTCTGCCAGCCAAGAACAATTCCCCATGCTCCAATGTACCATCGAAATCTTATCTCATGATCTTACACACCACTACACAATCTCGTTATCAGTACACTCAGGCCATATCATCTGACGTTGCAATACCTCACTCCACTTCCTTATCAAAACAAACTATCCCACCACCATCTCGCCGCTTCCTCCGCGTCTCCCAAAGTCTCCGCCCTTCCGTAACACAAGTCCTTCCACACCATTACTGGTTTCCGCCCATTATACTGAAGTATCTCCGTATATTCCAGCACCGTGACAATATCCCCCCCTTGAGGTCGACGCCCTCCGAGAGCATTCTCCACTGGTCCAGGCTTCTCGGGATAGCGTTGATGAAATTCATCCACTGCTCGTAGCCCAGAGGCAAACTTCGCTGGTTTCCAGGTAAGGGAATCATACCCCATCCACTAAATCAAATACTTTAGCTGGTTTCTATATATCCGGTTCTCTTCAACACTAGACACTTCATATTCTTCTTCGCCATCAGCTTCCCCAGGGGGGGGGGGAGGCACAACTTGGCCTCTCAAAGGATCCTCAACAACCTGATCCAAAAGAGAAACAGGTTGCACTCGATGGATTCGTACTGACGCATGCAATTCTAACCCATAAGAATAAGGAGACACTTCTCGTTGCACCCGAAAAGGTCCCAAGTGTTTCCAATCCAACTTTCGGGTAGGCCAGGTAGTTTGTATATTCCGGGTATCCAGCCATACCATCGATTCCACCTGTATATTGGGTGCGGCAATTCCGTCTCGATTTCCACATTCCTCCTAAACTGCCTGGCTCTGTCTCATCTCAACCGGCAGCTGTTCATCAACCTGGTGCATCCTGATTTGAACGTGATCTACCTCTAGGCGCCATTCATCTCGTGCTTGTGTTGGTTCCCCGGCAAACCACATCCGGGGGTCCACTCGCTGGACTGCGAAGAATGGAGTACACTTTGTTGACTCCGATCCTCCATTATTAGCAGCACACTCAGCAAGGGGTAGCCACTGCACCGAATCGTCCTGTTGATGAGTCACAAACACTTGCAGATACTGTTGCATTCCCGCATTCATTCGTTCTGTCTGGCCATCCATCTGTGGATGAAACTCTGTAGACATCAGTCGATCAATCCCTATCCAGCTGCATATCTGTCCCCAAAACACGGAAGCAAACTGGGGTCCAGAATCCGATACAACAGGTTATGCCAGGCCATGCAGGTGTACTACTTCCCGAAGAAAGATTTTGCCAATCCTACTGCTGCAATCATCGTATGGCAAGGGACGAAATGTCGCATTTTCGAAAGTATATTCACTACCACCCAAACTGCATCAAACCATTCACACTGGGGTAACCCAACTGCGAAATTCATCGAAATATCTTCCCATGGCTTCTCCGGATCAGGTAATGGTCGAAGCACTCCGAACATTGCATACCTTGAGGTCCCAGATGATTGACAACTATAGCAATTCCAAAAATATTGATACACCTGTTTCCTCATATCCTTTCAATAATACTGCTTATCCAGGAGATCAAACATTTTCGCCCTTCTTGGATGTCCAGCTAATGCAGTATCATGATCCTGCTGCATCCAACGCAGCCGTAATGGATCTCCTTCGGGTACATAACGTTTTCCTCGATACCATACCTCGCCCTCCTGTTCCTCACATTCCTCCACTGTAATCTCCTTCACACTATCCCCTTGTCTTATACCTTCCAATATCCTGTTAGGCAACGGGTAATCCCTATATGCTTGAGTAAAGACATCAGCTATTGAAGGGGATTCTTGTCCGCGTATATCATTGGCCAATATCGGCAGCTGTTCCGGAGGATTATGCGGTTTCAATACTACTGGTTCCATATTTTTTAATATTTCATCCCCCCCTTCAGGGAGGTCTCCAGGCCTCCTTGTCAAAGTATCCCCTATACCATTCGATTTTCCTGGTTGATAGACAATTTCATAATTGAATCGTGTTAGAAATGGGGACCATAGTGCTTGTTGTCGATTCAAAAGCTTTTTCATTAAGAAATATTCAAGGTTCTTATGGTAAGTTATCAACTGTAACGGATACGCGGCAGCTTCCAATTCGGGTCTGCATTCCTTGCGTGCCTTCATAATTGCCATTAACTGCTTGTCGTATATATCATACTTGCACTCGGCAGGTGAATGTTTCTTCGACTAATATTCCACTGAGTATAGCACTCCTTCACCATATCGTTGGGACAGTACTCCTGCGGACACATAGTCTGACCCATCTGACTGAATCATATCTTCTCTCTCATGATCAAAATGTCGAAGTGCAGGTGCTGTGGTAAACGCGGTTACCATCGTCTCAAAAGCCAGTTGTTGTTCTGATCCCCATACAAAGGGTTCATACTTCTTTGAAAGCGTTGTCAATGGGTCTGCTTTTTCGAAATACTTAGGGATGAACCGTCGATAATAATTGCCAAACCCCAGGAACTGCTGTACCTCAAAAAGGTTATTTAATCATCCATTCTCAGTCTTCTTTGCGCGGCTGCAATTCCGTACAGTCTCGACCTCATCCTCATCTCTAGAGATGCCCTTTGCTCATATATTCAAACCCAAATATCATACTGTCTCTTTATGAAACTCCCACTTCTCTGGCTTCAAATACAATCCGGCTTCCAGTAACCGCTGCATAATCCATTTGACATGGCGAACATGTTCTTCCTCAAAATCACTATACAACAAAACATCATCCAGGAATGCCGAAGCAAAATCATCCAAGGCTTCCCTAATCGCATTATTTATATAACCTTGAAAATGCGCTGGGGCAGTTGTTGTGCCAAACTGCATTACAATAGGTTCATACAGCCCATATCTTGTCCGGAAAGCCAACTTACACTCATCCCCATTCTTAACCAGAACTAAATTATATGCCCCTCCCACATTCAGCTTTGTATACATCCGGGCTGTACCTAACAGGTTAAACATCTCATTTGTCAACAGGAGGGGATACCGATTGGTTATCGTCTTACTGATTATATCTCCATAATCGATACAAAATTGTAACCCTCCTGCGGTGTTTTTCGCACATAGTAATGGGGCAACAAACGGCTATGACCACTGTCGAAACAAAACCCCTTGGACATATTCTGCTCCTCTCATTCCGATAATACAACCAACTCTGCTCTCGACATTGAATATAAGGGTCCCGATATAGATGTCTCTCCTTGCTTCAATCGAACCTCATGATCAATTCCTGGTGGATGCGGTGGTAACCTATCTGCCAACACCTTATTAAACACAGGAAGGAATTTGTAATACTGCTTGTGGACAACTTCTTCCAAGGGACGTTCTTTCAAATCCTTTGCGTCAATAGCCTTATTGAGATCCTGCAGCGAGACTTTAAACCCCGTAAGTTTCTCCTTATTAACAGTCCAAAAGAACGAGGCTCCATTGAACATCACAACATCCCCTCGCCATGGCCTCAGAGGTCGAATCTGTAGTTCAAATACTTTCTTAAGCTGATACACTGGTTCCGGGGGTTCTTCTGTAACTCCTTGTACCATTACTGATGTATCATGACAATGTGTAATGCACTATTGTGATCCAAACGTGACAGTATTCGATGTAAAACACACAGCCACATCATGTAACCATAACCATGGAATTCGCAGGACAACTGGATAATGTCCTAATTTCGTAATAAACATAGGTAAGTGTTCCATATATTCCTGTATATTCATACCGACTTGCGCAATATGTGTAATATCCCCAGATTCAATATGTTTTCCGTCCATAACCTCAACTTTTTTCTCCTCCATCAACTCCTGAAGTTGTATCTGATGATGGCGAGCAAAATCTTGATCCATAAATACAATGCCAGTAGCTCCGCAATCAATCAGTGCATGTGTAGATATTTCTTGGTTATTCACGATCAATAAACAGGTTATAACCAAATGTTTGCCTTCCATTGATCCTGCTAATACCTCCACCTTGCTAACTGATAATCCCGGAATTCCAAAACATTTCAAAGCATTTAACACAAAACTTTCTCCGTCAACCAAAGCGCCATCCTGCTTGGGTTGACATAATCTTTTCCCCATTCCTCGGAACCTTCCTTGGTTCCTTCTTCGTTAACCTTTGCTCCAGCGCCCTTGAACCTCTGTGCCTTTTTCCTTGCTGCACATTCTGCCGCCCTGTTGTTAAAGCCACCACAATATAAACACCTTCCATGCGCAAACCTCTTTGCCCTCCCCTCAGCCGCAACCTGTCTTCTGCCGGCACTGAGATCCCTAGGTGCTTGACTAGTATACCCGGTAACCATTCCAGATGGAGCCACCTCGAGGGCTTTTGGGGGAGCACGGGGCTTGGCGAAGGCGAAACCTACCCACCTTACTTATTTTGTGCTGCCTTTTCCGCGCGCCGTTGTCGTATCTGATTGTCCCGCTTCTGGCACACAGTCAGAAATGCAGGAAGTTCCTCAGGCATATTGCTGTACGTAACGGAGTCCTTCATTTCCTCAGGACAATCCCATCCTGAACGCATTTCCAAGGGCCAAAGGGTTCTAATCTAAATCAGCATCAACAACATGAAACTCAGCATAATTCTGAGAGAACTCTCAGTTATTTGGCTTAATCTCCCGCATTTTTCGTTTGGCGGTAGCTACTGGGTCTGGGTCCCCAAACTTTGCTTCCAGGAGTTGTAAAAATGCTGGTAGGTCTCCCAGTCCTATCATCCCGTCCTCCTGGACGTGTGGCAAAATCTGCCTTAAGGCTACTCCCCTCAGGCGGTTGAATGCATACCGCACAATCGACTGTTCATCGGGAAACATGGCGGGCTTGTGTCTTATGGCCATCCGGAGTTGAGCAATCCAGCCTCTGAACTGTGTTCGATCTGAACCTGAACAGTCTGGAGAGTCGGGAAATATCCAGCCTCTGTTCTCGGAAGCCTGGGCAGCAGCCAGGGCCGCGATCGCTGCTAGGGTCAGGGAACTTGCTAACTGCATCCACAAACTGCGCACTTCCTCTCCTGATTCTTGTGCATCGCGGGTCATGTCCACTTGTTCCTGTCGAAGATCCTCGTATGTTCCAAAGTCATAATTTACTTTGCTATACAAGAGAATGTGTTCAGAGAGAAGGAAAGGAAATGCTCCAACACCAACAACACTCTCTTTATATACAATTCGTCTGCCACACTCGAATCATTCCCCATGCTCCAATGTACAATCTGAATCTCATGACATGATCTTACACACCACTACACAACTTCGTTATCAGTACACTCACGCCATATCATCCGACCTGGCAACACCTCACTCCACTTCCTTCTCAAAACAAACTATCACGCCACCATCTTGCCGCTTCGTCCGCGTCTCCCAATGTCTCCGCCCTTCCGTAACACAATTCCTTCCACAACATTAATAATTTCTGCCCATTATACTCAAGTAACTATGAACTTTCCAGTGCCTTGACATTACCCTCCCTGCCCCATCATGGAAATGAGCGTCGGGGGAGCGTCAACAATTTTTGGTCATGCATCCTGGGCAATTATACCTCTGATAGGTTGTAATCAGTCACAACGGAATTTTTGGTCGCCTTTATTCTCAAAACAGACAGCAATACCCTCTCTGCCCCATCATGAAAATGAGTGTCACTGGAGCATCAATGATTTTTGGTCGTGTGTCCTGGGAAATCACACCGCCGATAGGTTGTAGTCAGTCAGAGAGGCATTTTTGGCCTCCTTTATTGGCATAACAGATAGCAATACCCTCTGTGCCCCATCATGAAAATGAGCATCCACAGAGCGTCAACATTTGTTGGTGATATGTCCTGGGCAATGTCATCTCCGATAGGGTGTAGTCAGTCATAAAGGAATTTTTGGCTGCGTTTATAGGCAAAACAGATTGCAATACCGTCCATACCCCATCATGAGAATGAGGGTGAACTGGAGCGTCAACGATTGTTGGTCATGTATCATGGGTAATCTGGGGGGCGACAGGTTACACATTGTCATAAACTGATTATTGACTGCCTTTATAGGCAACAGTGAAAATGAAACGCTTCCTGCCCCATCTTCAAAATGAGTGTCAACAGAATGTCAATGATTGTTGGCCATCCATCATGGTTAATACAGTGCGATGTGGTGGTGATTGTCCATATATATCGTTTTGACTGTTATTATACTCTAAAAGGCTGAAGAATACTTAGTGGTAGCTCTGTAAATAAAATAAGTTGTTACTATCCCGGAGGATGTGGCTAGAATACCCCGTATATATCTACCTATAAAGGCTTTCATATCCTTGTTTATTGTTGTTTGTAATCACGCACCACACATAGTACCGAAGATGCAAGACCAAATATTGTTGACACTCTGTTGATGATCATTTTCAGAATGTGGTTGGGCACGTCAGTATTCTAGTTTTGCACATCAAGGAGGCTAATACGTCCAAAATGAACTGTGACGTACCAAGGTCAATATTTTACGATTCACGGTAGCATATTTGAATGTGACATTAAATTTGGAACACGAAAGGCATAACCCAATATAGGAACCGACGGGTCTAGGCAAACCAAGCAAAACCCGGGGGTTGACGGGTATGGGTCTTGGTTTCGCGCACCGAGAGTCTGCGGGTCCGGTTTTTGGATCATTCTGGAACCAAACTGACCCGTTTTTGCGGTCCAAACCCGGACCGCTGGCGGGATACCTGGACCCGTTGCTAACACTACTCACAGCCGATGAGATTGTGATCAAGTTGGTCAAGAAGGATGGTATGATGATGCGTTAGAAAGGCCTTGGGCAGAAAGCCCTCCTGTTCGTGAAAGGCACTGTCAAAGGCAACACCAAAGGGAATGCCAATGGAAAAGGCAAAGCCAGGAAGAGACGGAAAGGTGATGAGAGTGACGAGAATCAGAATCCCAAACGCAAACAAATGTGTTTTTATTGCAATAAGGAAGGGCATATGATTTGGAACTCTCTCAGAATGAAACATCGTGATCCTCCCGTCACGAAAGGAAGCACCGAAATGGCTGTCAAGGCCAAGAATGATACCATCACTGCCGCAACGGATTCGGCAGATATGACTACCAGTATTGAAAACTGCTGGATGACAGATGCCGGTGGAAAATAGGCACCTCCGAAAGAGAATTGGTACATCGATCGTGCCTCCACTTGTTAAATTGGTGGATATCCAATGACGTTCGCATGGTAGAGGGTATTCACCAAGAAGGAAGAGGTGGCGATTGGCAAATTCCCTGGGAGAGTAGTGGGAAAGGCTTTAGGATGGGGAGATATCTGACTGATGTTTGCCTACCCGGAAATCATGATCACGAAGTTGTTGTGAGGGATGTTTGCCCTGTGAATGTAGCACACATCTCGCTCTCCAAATCAAGGCTTAAGGAAAGGGTATCACTGATTTTCTCCATCAATGGTTTCAGTATCAAGATATGTGACAAAGCGCCAGCACTGGTGACTGGTCGCGGAGGGCAAGGAGATCATGTTCCCATGGCACGACAGGTTGGAGGTATATTCTGGCTTGAGGTGGATGTGAACAGTGTAAGAAAGGATCGTCAGTCGAGAGATGTAGCTAGGGGCAAGAGATAGCCAGCGCCGAATGCGATTCCAAATAAGCACACGAATACAGACATCTTCGAGCCGGAGGAGCTAACAAACCGAAAAGATATATCGGAAATTGCACCAAATACCACCATCAACTCACCTGCAGCCAGTGGTAATTCCAAAACATTGAAATTTCAGCCGTGGTTGTTCCACAGGTCAAATGAAGGAGAGTGCGGGTTCTAGCGATCAGAGTGAGGATGACAATGATGAAGACCCACTGGTAGTGATCGACAAATCAATGAAGTCCTGTTTGGCAAGGCAAATGGCAGGGCTCGACAGAAATCTCGGGAGTTTGTGAAAAGTGCCTGCGGGCTATCCATGGAGGAACAGGCGGACTGATCATTACCACGGCGGGAGTGGTCTACTGGAGATTGAGAGTGCAGATCCCGACTGACCAGTCCATGCCTAAGGCCCTGGTAGTGGTGTGGTGCAATTGGGATCTTGAGTTTTTTCATTTCTTGGGTGAATAAACGGTTTGAAAAAGCTCTAGGTTGGCTGATGGCTTGAGAGGAGCTCGGCACAGTCTATTTTGTCAGGTTTTCTTTCTGGTTCAGTTTTGCAGTCACAATACTATCCGGGCGAAGGGTAGGGCAGACTTGGAGTACGGTTATCACGTATTGTTAGGGTTGAGCAGCAGAGCCGAATTTACTGTACTTCTTGCATCTCTGTCAAATAGATGAATAGTCATGTCAATATACACAGCACCAATTTGGGAGCTGCACCATACGTCGAAGTATGCTTCTCTCTAGCCCAGAATGGGTTCAACAGGCATATTGCTCGAAACGACAGCGTGTCTGTGATTGGAGCGTTCTTCAAAGCCCACGAGAACACAGCTCGTTCGACCAACTGCTCCCATATCCGTTCATGGGCTTGGCCAGGTGGACGTAGTTCGTAATACTTGTCCCCGCCAAGCAGGGGGAATGTCTCTCCTGTAAGCAGTACCTCTTCGTCTGCATTGGTATTAGCTTGCTTCCCCGCTGTTTCAGTCAGGGCTTCCACAGTTGTTCCCGTGCCAGAGTTGGTGAACTTTACTGCCCTCCAGACTCCGCCGCACCTAAGGTTCTTCAGATAGTCCTTTCATATCTGGCCCCTGGATTGTCGAAGTGACTTCTGCAGTTCTGCTTTCGCGCACCCAGCTGCCTCTGAAGTCCTTCCACTTCTATTTTCCCTCCTCAGTGAGGTTCTGCTCACATTGATCGCGCCATTCCACAACCTCTTTGATTGAGTGCAGATTATGTTGTCTTCCCTTTGCCATCTAGGTCATTGCTCAGTGTTTCTGGGCACCATTCGGCCTCTCGCTCTACATCGTCTCCAGTGCATTCCTCACCTAGTTGGGCTCTTTCTCTATCCAGCTCCTTCCAACGTTTCTCTGCTGCTTCTTCTTCCTCTTTGATATAGCGTGCAGAGTCCATCCTATAGCCTGCACATTGTCTGACTTATCCTGTTTGTCGATATTACACTCCCACTCGATCACCTTGCAGTCGTAGCCTCTACCGTGGCTCTCATCCAGTCTGGGCATTCCGAAAATTGGTCATGTGGCCACGATCAGATCCATGGTTGATTGGCCAGCTTCGTTGGGTCTAGCTCAGTGGAGAGTGTGCCGGTCGTCATTGCCAAACTGTAGTGCATACGCGTCTACAATCTCCTTCCAAAACATAGCATCGTGGTGCTCCCTGCATCTCGGATCCTACCTCCGGCTTTGTACATTCATGTTGCACTTGATTATGGTGCCAGCTCCCTGTCGGATGGCTCTGTCCCAGTTGAACTTCCTCGCCCGTCTCTCCGTAGTCTGCAGGTCTCTTTGATCATAAACATTGATCATCCTTATTAACATTTCTGCTTGTAATGTCTTGTTGGTCATGATTGCATAGGAGTTTGCGCCCCTGCTCAGGTCTGTCCATTTGTCCGTTTCAATGCCAGTTTCCTTCGGCACCTCCAATCAAACTCTCATTTATTTGCCAAGTTTATACACTGGGTGCCTCATTCCCATTAACCCTTTTCCGCCAGTGGCTCTTGCGACATTACGAAATATGCCTTTCGATGTGCTCCCTCCTTCAGCACCGCCATGGCCCAGCCTTGAGACTTGCCGCAATTGTGCTAGATTGATCTAATGAGTGGAAGTGGCGGCTTACATTTCGATCTCTGCAGTTGTCTCAGTCGTGGTCATGTCTTATTCCACTTCAGCCCTCTCACCTTGCGCACTGTCCCCCTCCACCCCCTGCATCGCCGTCCCGTCAATTACCCTCGTATCCCCTTCCTCTGCGTCAGACAATGGTACAGCTTCTCAGATTCTTGTATTCTTCGGCTGCCAGGTACCGAGCACAACTCTGTTGCCCCCCGTTACCTCCTTTGTCTCTGATCCATTCAGTTGCACTTTCTTGCTTCGTTGTGCCGTTGTGCTGGCCTCAACTGTTTGCGCACAATTTCCGCAGGATGAAATATGATTCCCCTTGCAGTTCAGCCAGGCCCCGTGTTTGTGGCTGCATTCTGGCCCTTGTTTCGCTGCGCAACCGACCACTGTGCACCTGTGCTTGCTCGATTGGTGTGGTCCGGTGCAGTCACTGCACCTCGGTTGATGGTTGCGACACTTGCTCTCGATGTGGCCCCATCCCCAGTAGAGCTCGCAGATGCTGTCGAGGCCCGCATCGGTTTATGGTTTGACATGTTATCTTATGCATGCAACCATTACACCTTTGTTCAATAATCTCTGGGCTACCTACCTCCCCCTCACAATGAAAACCACTGATGATGACTCGATTTCTGTCATATGCTCTCTCTCTCCGATGATTCGTAGGTTTTATACCCATCTCACTTGACCAGGAATTGCCACTCTCTCATTCTATGCCTGAATCTCCTCCTGCATTTTTTGGAGTCCTTCAGTGCCATTGCCCATATATCTCAGATGTGGGATGGTGTGGATTTTTCTGTTTTTCGCAAGATTCATTTCCTTCCACCACGATGATCCCTTTAGGCACTGATTTGGCTGCCATAATCATGCTATCTTGGTACAGAAGAGCCATCTCTGCAGTTGCGTTTTGGTGAGTGATTGCGGTTATTGTGCCTTTTGCATTCCTTCTCATGTTAATGATCCAGATATGCACCAGGGCCTGCTGGTAGATTAGTGCTCTGTTGATTGCTGATACAATATCCTCATCCGTCTTTCTGGCTATGGGGATGCTTTGGTCCCTGCTCAAATTCAGCTGCCTCTCCACCATACTTGCAACGGGACAGGTAGCCGGACCCCAGCAAGGTACAATCTTGTCTCTCATTGATAGCTGGCATTCCTCTGCCGTGCTTGATCCGCGTGGGCCGATGGGTGCTCGCTTCGTCAGCATTCGGGGTATTACTGTTTCCCACCGTCATGCAGGTTTGTGTCCTGACTGTGGCTGTGATTCATCCTGCAGTTTCGGCTGCAATTTGATCAGCAGTCTGTGCTTGTTTGTGTGTGTGTTTATCATACTGTATTCATTCTAATTAGAATATGACAAATTTTAACCGCTTTTCCCCGATACTCCGTGGTGTGACCCAGACATGTCCGCCAAGCCCTACTCTCGGTCAAATGTAACATCCCTGTCTCCTTCCCCCCATTCATCCGCCACCTCACCGCCCCTGCTACTCTCCCTGCCTCCATGCAGGATCTCATTGATTAATATCACAGTGGAATACCTCAACTGGCCAATTGCATCGTAGTCGTGGATGACTAACCAGCATGTTTCGATAGCAAGCGCAGAAGGCGTGTTGAGGTTGTTTGTGGTTCAGGTTCCGGGATTTGAACCCGTAACATAGTAGCATAGTGGCACAGTTCCATTTACAATCATCAGCACGTTGACCACTAGACTACAGGGACCCGCCCCGGCAGTCTGTGCTTCTGTCGCTGCAGCCGATGTTGGTCCTTCCCTGGTCTTCCATCCTGCACGGTATTTTCTCGATATGAGGCGTCTAGCCCACCCCTGTCAATCTCCGCGGTCAGGTGTCATTCATTCTCTCTTGCTTCGATGCCTGTTGCTACTCCTTTCATGTCATGTTCCATGATGTTTGCGATACTCTCCTTTCACAGCTTGTCGTCCTCGTGGCAGGCATCACACCTCTGCTCTGACTCTTGTATCCAGGTCGTCATTCCAAACACATGGGCATCTTCGCAGCGTTCTTGCACTTCTCCCAGGGGTGTTAGATGTCCAACATTTCAGTGAAGTTGCATTAGCTCCTGGCCTTGATGTCGCAATGTTCTCTCAATGTGGCTCCTCCAATTGCTGTGGGTCTCCAGCACCTCACTCCTCCTCCTTCGCTTTGCGTTACCGATTCTCTCCATCGGCTAAAATATGCTTCCGCCGCCACTTTCGGATCCAGTGGGTGTCACCAGGATTGTCACCTCCTTCGCCATCTGAATAGGTGTTTTGCTCTTCCTATCTCCCACTACTCTGGTGTCCAGGTCTCTCCTCTCTCTCACTTTGGGTTCGCTCATCGTTTCTGTGAGGCAAGCCACTTTTCTAGTGTAGGCCTTGTCGTTGCTTGCTCATTGGCCCAAGTGTAGTGTTGTCTGCCAAGACTCTACGCGAGTCCCTCCAACCGGGTAGATTCTGCTGCGCGCCCCCCTCCGGCATTGCAGAAGGTGCTGGGAAGCTTGTTCCGGGGTCAATTCGATGTTAGAAGTCGATTGCCGCTGTCCGTTTTTCAATTGCTATCGTTGTTATTGACTGAATGTGTCGTTTCTTTTTGCCAAGACTTTTGTCGCGTGCAGCCTTGCAGTTACATTATCCCTCTCTTTAGACGCCAACCTCCTGGGCTGCCAAAGCCAGTATAAGAGAATAGTAGAAAAGGGAAACAAAAAATGAAACAATCATCCTACGTACGGAATTGTACGGACCCATAAGTCCCACAACCGATCGGTACAGCTCAATGGCGAAACTTGGTAAGTATAATCATCTTTAGAGAAGCTCACGTGTTAGTTATCAACGAATAAGACGCGATCAATGTATACGATTGACGGCTACCACCGATGCAGGCAGCGGAAGCATCCATCGATGCCAAGTCATGAGCGGAAGCTCTATCACCCTGACGAATTCCGACAATGACCTACGCCGAGATATACGGGCTACGGGAATGGATGGTCGGAAGAGTATGGGTTCAGTTCAGAAGTGGAGATATGGAGGACGGGATCACTTTTGGATGTTTTCTTGTTTCTCTCTTCTCTTCTTCTCTTCTTTGGATCTGGCCCGGTACAAATGGCGTCGGCATGGGTTTTTACCACCTTCGGAGTCAGTCAAGTGGAGGTGGATTTTCCCCCGTGCGCTGGATCCGCCGAAAGGTCAGCGCGCCTGCGCTCTCTTGTGCCTTCGTGCAGTGTTTCCGCATGCTCTGTAGAATATCTCTTGCAGCCGGTAGTCATCGGTACTTGGCATTGACTCGTAAGTTTATCTTGATTCGGTAATCATCTTTGGAATTCCGCTTCGGTGACTCTTCGGTCGACTTCATGGTTGCGCTCTCGACAGGCGGCTTCAGTAGAATCTTGGTCGATGGTAGACTTGTCGGTGCGTGTCTCGGTAGACTGCCTCCAGGTGGGCTTGTCTACTTGTCGGTGAGACTTGGCAGGCCGACTTCTGGGTACGTGTCTTGATAGATTGCCTCTTGGTGGGCTTTTGAGTTGTTGGTAGGATTTGATTGTGTAGAGGTGGTTATCTCCCCCTTTTGAAAACTCGTTGCTCCGTCGACGTCTTCTTCATCATATCGATTGTCGATTGCCATCGTGGCTCAATCATGATTCGGGATTGTAATCGTAATCTCTTCGTGATTCGACACGTAATTCGGTTAGGCTTTCGCTTCGTCTGCAGACTATCTCCCTTCGGCTTCGGTCGTCCTTCCGCGTCGCCCTCTGTCCAGTGACCACCCTGACTTGCTCTGCCTGTTGACTTACTGTCGTATGAGACGTCCAAAGTCAGAAAGCTGTTGTGAAGAGGGTTCAACGGGGAGGATGACAGGCAAGATAAGGAACACCTGGTAGTCGGAGAGTTTGGTAGGAGGATGATAGCAGCGAAGTTGTCAATGTGAGAGGAGACTCTGGACAAGGATTAGAGAGTAACCAGGAGAGAATCCACGATCTTTGCGTCAGTGTCTTGAAATAGCAAGTCTCCGGAATTGCGTCAAATACAACCTTCTTTCATTGTTTTTTGACTTGGCTCATCCAGCGCTGGAAGACCACCAGTCCAATCAATGCATGGAAAGACGTGGGGGGGAAAAAACGCCGGAAGGGAGGAGATCCAGTTCGTGGACAGGAGTGAAAAGAGATGGAGGGAGAGATGCAATCCACCGAATTGAGTGGATATGCAAAACGGTGGGGGAAGCACTATTCCTATTAGGCAAGTTGCACCTATGCTACACTAAAAATTCCTACAATACTTTCATAGCGATCTAGGAACCTCACGACAAGAAAGACAATGGCTATCACAGAAATGAGCAGAAAATTCAAAACCAAGATCAGGAACCACAAGGGGGATATACACAACCGCTGGAGATATGCGGAGTGTGTCGAGGGGAAGAACAAATATGTTGTGAAAAGGCACCAGAAATGCATACTAGGGAAACGTGAAACAACATACATGCTGCAAATAGATGCAATTGGCACTTGGTATATAAAACGATCCCCCCCTTCCACGTTGATCAGCACAGTCAGCCACCGTACTGTACTGCTCATCTCCTTCTGCAGGCTGACGACTACACCCAATGTTGCCATCTCTACTATAACCAATGTCCAACATGCTGTTTACATCAATCAGTGTTCTCAACCGTCCGACGGCCGGGGACGGCATGCCGTCCAAGATCTTGTCAGGACGGACGGGACGGCGCCACAACCATCCGTCCTGTCTGAGCATAAGAATGACGACTGGACGGCCGGTGTCTGCCGGGGATGGTACTTTTACCGTCCCCGGCCGACATCCACCGTTCCCGGCCGATGTCGGGCGGCTACCGGATATTCTCAGATGTAACCCAATTCGGGCATGAGAGCGCGCGGTAAGAGATATATAAATGGATACATCCATGCATGGATTGTATATCAATTATGTTATAGTTTTAGAGAGCGAGGGGAGGAGAATGATGAAGAGTATAAAAAGAACAAAGGTACACCTAATTTTCCATACACATCTCCATCAACCATCCCTTCTGCACCACACTGGACTAACAATGGAATCTCTACCTGACGCGCTCCCTTTGACTCCCATTTCTTCGATGGTTGCTGGAATCGACCCCAATAAATTTGATGATCCAATATTTTCCAATGATGAATCTAGCCGTCTCAGCAGCGCACCGAATACTCTGATGACTCCATCGTTTGGCACTGGTCCTGGTTCGGCGGAATCTTCTGCATCAGATACCTCTGCTACCACTGGAAGTACCATTTACAAACGACAAAAGATCAAGCGCAAGAGTTATGTATTTAATGCTGCAAATGGTGTCGAGTATATCTCGAAGGAAGGGAAACAACGCTGGCGTTGCATGCATTGTATTATACTCCTCTTGGCCAGTGTATTATATACTCCATACTGATTGCAATAGGTCCCAGTATTGGATCAGCACAAACCTTTGCCGTAACAGGAACCAAAAACATGATTGAACATCTGCGAGATATACAAAATACTGATAAGAATGGATCGATGGATTTGAAGCATCTTGTATCCCAGCGAATTGACAAAGTATTTGGAAAAACACAGCACCGAATTGTGTGCAATCTTGATCTGTTCAAACAACTTCTTCTTCGATGGACCATTGTAAACCACATTCCGTTTCGCCAGGTGGAATGCCATGCCTTTCGTATGCTTCTGTTCTATCTGCTGGCCTGTGTATGTTCATTATATTCTATTCTAAATTCATCAACTGCTGACTGACTATTGCCCAGTGTGCAGATTATAGATCACTCCGAATTGCACTTCCAAAAGTCCGGAAATACAATTCGCTCTGGGATTATGACATTGTATGACTCATCGAAGCTGGAAGTTGTTTCTGCACTCTCAGATCTCCCTACACGAATTCACTTCAACTTTGACTTAGGGACGTCACCTACTCATCGTGCACTGCTGGGAATTGTTGCTCACTGGGTCTCTGTGCAGGGCACATTGCAGCATACACTTCTTGGACTTCTGCGGTTTCGTGGCAGGCATACTGGTGAAAATCAAGCTGAACTATTCTGGACTGTTGCCCAGCAATTCAAGATTGAAGGCAATATAGGCTACTTTACCCTCGACAATGCTTCAAACAATGACACTGCAATGAAGTGCATTGCAGCACAGCTGCAGCTGTTTGGTATTGAATTTGATCCCGTTAAGCGAAGACTACGATGTCTAGGCAACATTATCAATCTTGTTGTCAAAGCATTTCTTTGGGGTAATGACCCAGAGACTTTTGAACTGGAGGCTGATTCACTTGCCAAGCAAGAGCATTACGAGGGAGAACTTCTATTCTGGCGGAAACGAGGACCACTTGGCAAACTACACAACATTGTTGTATGGATTGGAAGAAGCCCCCAGCGTCAAGATAAATATGAAGACAAAGTCACACAATTCAATCCAGAGAGTAGTGCATCAGCTTTAGTACATGGCAATGAAACTCGATGGTGTGGCAATTATGATGAGCTTCCAAGAGCACTGCACCAAAGAGAGGCATTGGGGGAATTTGTATCCACTGCGATACCACACAATCAACATGGCGAGCGAGATGCCAAGGCAACAGCCCTTACAAACGATGAATTGACACCCGAAGACTGGTCCATTTTAACAGACATCATGCAATTTCTACAACCATTTCGCAAGTGGCAACTAATGCTCCAAGGCCATCGAACACAGGGTGCATTGTATGATGTTTTGCCAGCGATGGATGAACTGTTATTGCTTATGGAGGATCGAAAGACTGCATATTTTGCCCTTTCCGACGATGAAGTGAGTCTCCATATTCTTCCCCTCCCGCCAATGAATTGAGTCTCCATATGATCACTGCCATCAATAATGCTTGGGCATTACTTGACAAGTACTACAATAAGGTAGACGAAACACCTGTATATGCTAGTGCAATTGCATTAAATCCTGAAATGAAGCTGCAGTGGTTTCGGGAGGAATGGGAGGAGCGTCCGAATTGGATTAGTGGAGCCGAGTGTGCAGTTTGAAACCATCGGTCCTCCGAGGATCAATCAAAGAGTCAATCATCCCTACCATCGAACCATTCTACACCATTAATCACCCTTACAGAGGCTACAAACATTATACCTAACTGGAGGTCAAAGAAACACCAGCATCAGGCAGCAGATACCCTCGATCAGTTTGAGCGATTCCAAAATCGAGATTCTGAGCATGAGATACCAGCCGGGGTTCTGCAGTACTGGGTTGATAGGCTTAATGATTCACGCCAGTCACTGTTTGCCCAGATGGGGGTTGAGCTGATGAGTATACCTGCAATGTCAGACCAACCAGAACGTGTATTTAGCAGTGCAAAGTTACTTATTAGTGATGTATGAAACCGCTTGGGGGATGATATTATAGAAGCTTCGGAATGTCTGAAATAATGGGTACAGCAGGGCTTGATCTTTGGGGCAACAGAATCAGACATGGTTCAGATGGAGCAGATGCTACAGGATCTTGCTACGCAGTCTGGATAATTGTAGCTAGTTTATATAAAATGTATGTTCTCTGAGAAACATCCATGGATATCGGCAGATGACGCCCGGGGACGGCAAGGCTCCGTCCCCGGCCGTCCTCCCTCCAAAAGAATGCGCTGTTTCCGTCCTACCCTCGGACGGACGGCGATTCACCATCCCGTCCCGTCCTGAGGAATTTCGGATGGACGGGACGGTTGAGAACACTGACATCAATTGACAACATTGCAGCTGCAACTCACGATGCCATTGATTCCAAATTGTCCATGTTTACTATCACCGACGCTACATGCCTCGACTCCACAACTGCGGCAGCCACCAACACTGCATCCACAATAACTGCAGCCACCACCACTGCAGCCAGCACCACCGCACCAGCCACCACATCTGCTACCAGCAGCGAAGCCATCCCAACCACTGCCTGTACTATGTATACTCCTCTCTGGGATATCACTACTATCAGATGTGATCCGTCCCCACTGTTCATTTTATTGGAGACACTATCACACTGCTGTAAAATATACATCTCGAATTCACCTACCGAATCACAACAAGAAGCCGTGGAGATCGCGACTGGAGAGCTCTCCCTCCAAAACCTAGTCAATTTCATGCTGAGAATCTATGGTCTCTTTAGTGACATTGCCAAAGCTGCCAACACCGATATGGCTTGGCTGTCGAACTTTGCTGAGAGAAACCGTGACAGGCAGAAGTTGATGTACAACCAATACAATGAATTCCTTAAGGCTCACGATAGCTCATTCAGGGTTAGGGAGCAATGATTCCACCAGTCCAGCAATGGACCAGTCCGGACTGGAACCGTCCAGTCTAGTCCAGGTCCAGTCCGAGAAATATTTGGACCGGGATCGGGCCAATCCCCAATTGTTCTGGATCTGGACTGAACTGGCCTGGACTGCATGGGACTAGTCCACTCGCGCCAAATCGGCCCGAATACGCTGCGAGTTACTGATACACTGAGTCAACAAATAGGCTCATACACATATACTCATCTTGCCATTCACAAGTCACCATGTGTTGACTAGGGATTTGGCCCGGTGGCTTCCTTAGTCTTCGTGGCCGGTGGACTTGGGCATAAGGCCTGTGGCTGGCCGCCCCCACCAGCCTCACCTGCCCCCACAAACCCTAATGATTCCACCAGTCCGGACGGACCCGGTCTGGGTTAGGGCTTGGTCCGGTCCAGTCTCACCGGAAGGTCGGACAGGACTGGGCCGCAGCCTGGCAGTCTTGGCCTGGACTGGCTTGGTCTGGCCCAGTCCAAATGGGATAATCCTTATCAATTTCAAAGTAGATCGAAAACTAAAATAGTGATACAGTAATCCCTGCAACCCGAACCCAGATACACTATCCCTTCACAACAATCACCCACTGAGAGCAATCACAATGAACCCACCCGTTACCGTTTCTGGGTCGAGACTATGCTATATATGCAGTTTGAATCTGAGGGTCCCACCGTGACGAGTCAAGACGATATGGAGGGTAGGAGGAGAAGATTTAATCTGTCTGTCAATTCTCTCTCACCGCAGGAGAGATCCATACTTGATATACACAAGGAAAACTAAACTGCTATAGAGAAACCATTGCGAAGGTGCATTACAAATCGTCAAGGTCTATGTCGGTGGCAAGTGACTCATCATGTATGAGTCTGCTTGGCGACTCAGATCATGAATAACCACTCTTCAGTGCAATCCAGCAGCTTCGATGGCCTTCTAGAAAGTGGTACGCCTTTCAAACCAAATCTTTAGTCAACAAGATTAGGCAGTGAAATTCAGAATGGCAAGTGGTAAGTGGTGGAGAGTGGTGACTGGCGATGGCAAGTGAGCTATTGTTTATAAATCTATTCAGTGACTCAGAAGATTACAGTGGTGACTGGCGCTGGAAAGTGACCTATTGTTTATTAGTCTATTCAGTGACTCAGAAGATTACAGTGGTGACTGGTGATTGTTGGCACAGGATTTGGCCCGATGACATGTGTGGCTTTCGGCCTGAAGCTGCGTGCCGGCTGGCGGTGGCTTGCGGCCACCATGGGCCCTCACTAGACCCCACACCAAGGAGTAGGGTTAGCCGCGGCAGTGATGCTCGGGATCGGTCTCCGATTGTGATCAGGGTTTCCAATGATCTGTAGCAGCTGGTGTCTTTCAGGGCCCCAAATGAAAGTCCCGTCTGGGGAATGCATTTCGGAAGACTGGTCCGCCCTGGTACAGAATCCGAATACCTAGCGCCCAATATAGATGACTGTAGTGTTAGGCAATGGGTTTAGGATACAAAGCAATAGCCTATAAGAACTCCAAATCATGGTTGTGTCTGAATGCTGCGGCTGGGGGCCTGAAGATTTGAGGGTCCACATGCAGAGGAAAGCGGAGAAGCTACAGTTGTGAATGGAAGAGGCTGGGTAGTGAGCAGAGGGTCTTGTTTGTTTGTAGGTTATGATGTTTGTATTACAGTATCGCCGTACGCAGTGGGCAGAGCTGGACTGCAGGGCCCTACAGTCTTTTCGTCCGTGGCTCTACTGCCCTAGTCCAAATCATTCTTTAGTCTGCTTGCAACGAAAATTGTTGTCTGGTATAGGGCTTACTTTTGGCTAGACTGAACAGACAATTGGAAATCCTGGTTGTGATACTTGGCTTCGCCGAGTATTCCCTTTTCTTTCGCATATATATATTTGCCTGTATTCTTCTCTCTTTGCTGTTGAAACAATCACTTTCGTACGATAGTCAATTGAATATCTCTATTCGTACTTGATTGCCTCAGAAGTGAGTGGGAAGTAGTAGGTGGTGAGGGATGCGATATGCATAGTGACTTGCAAATAGTAAGATGAGTCTACATGTATCAGTCTATGTGTTAACCAAGTATGTCAGTAACTCCCAGCGTATTTGGGCCGATTTGGCCCCAATGGACTGGTCCAAAACAGTCCAGGCCAGTTCAGTCCAGGTCCCAAAAAATTGGGAATTGGTCCGAGCCCAGTCCAGAAATTTCCCGGACTGGAGTAGACTGGACTTGGACGGACGCAGTCCGGACTGATTAATTGCTGGAATGGTGGAATCATTGCACAAACCTCGCCTACCCCCTCCAGTCTCGCCTGCCCCAATGGTCAGGGCTCGGCACAGGTCCTCAGCTCTGGGCTCCGGCTTTGGCCGTCGGCATGGAGTTTTTCTACTCTCTCTTTCATATATCTATCCATAGTTTGCCCTTTCTTTGGATCGATAGACAATGGATCTTCCTTGTTCTGCGCTTTTACCATCAACACCAGGCATATCAAGCGACTTGCCACTTGCCACTCACCACTTATTTGGTATGGTTGGGATTCTCGTAGTGGTGCTTGCTAGTCGTGGGCGGGTTGGTTCATAGTGATAGCTTGCAGCGGGTGGTTGTTATGAAGTGACGTTGTGTGTGAAGTAGGGTTCTAGGGATTACTGTCTCACTTCTTTAGTGTTGGGATCTGCTTTGAAATTGATGAATATTATCCTGTTTAGACTAGTCCAGACCAAGCCGATCCAGTCCAAGACTGCCAGTCTAGGGCCCGGCCCAGTCTGACCTTCCGGTGAGAACTGACAGGACTAAGCCCTACCCCAGACAGGGTCCGTCTGGATTGGTGGGAACATTGTTAATAGTGAGATGATTATATGATACCACTCTGCACAACAGATGAAGACATGAACAACAAAGAAGCTGGGAAACATATGGCTGCACTATCCTGATATGCAGGAAATTCTAGACGATGCCGATGGAAGATACAAAAGGCTACCATTCACCACAATTGCAAACAAAAGTTCGAGGGATTCCATGTTAGCATAGGGTTGGTTCAATAATACATACATCATCAGCGTCACATAGCTGCACCAGAAGTCAAAAGCAATCAAGTGGCATACTTCAGGCGACATCCAACGTGATAAAAAGTTCGGAGATAACGGCCGCTCTCAACCTTTATGAGATATCGGCTACCAAGCTATGGGCCACTGCCAGTACCTGGAATAGTAATGTAACTTGGATATTACCCGGGCTTTGATGATGGTGACCACACCAATCCACTTTGTACCATCTCATGATCAGTACCGCATGCCAACAATGCAATACCCGTATCATCTTCATCCGCTGAGAAGCACAAAACACTTCTACCTCTGTCCCCTTAAAAGAGCATGATGCTCACACTGCCAAAACCACCACCCAAGGGAAAAGAAAACGTTGAGAGCACCGTTTGTTAGGGGTTCTCCCCTAATAGAGTATATGTAACATGGGATAACCAATGATGGGTACTTGTCAGATCACTTTCGGGTTACCTGACTTGCAAAACAACTGCCCTAGGCATCTTCAGAACTTGAAGTCCCGATTACCTTTAGCGGGGTAAGAGTGGTACTCGTCTCGATTGAATAATTTTCGGCTTAGGGGATGCATTTTTGATGATGCAATAACACTGCCATATCGAATGGACTACAACCCTGCCAAGCATGTTATTTTCAACCAGATTGGTTTTCCGATGCTAGAGTGATTATGTCTAATTGGATAGAACAATGGAGTTTGCCCCGGAACCCGGCAATTGTTAGTTGCAGCTATTACGTGTGAGCTTAAGATCAATCTATTATGCGAGGTTGGAGCACTGGGCACTCCCCGGTGAAATGGAATTGTCCCCGCCTGAGCAGCGGCATGATTGAGGAATTCTAATATTGGCTGTTGATATGAGGCCTATTGCAGCCCCGCACATTGACGTGTGCGGAATGGCAACTGCATGAGCCTTTCGTTCAGATATGGAAGTGCGCATATTATTTAATCTACATTGGCATAGTAGTGGTTGTCCGCCACGTAAATCTAGGATGCAATCATACTACAGAATTGATTAGCTTAAAGACTGCTGAATGCTATGTCGGCAGCATTCCCGATTACCGAACCGTATGAGTGTGAGATGTCGAAGTTGACGTTATGACCTGATATATGAGATCATGCAGGTGTGGCCTGATTCTTATCAGGAACGTAACGCTTTAATACCTCAGCAGTATGAACTCAATAACCGTGGGGATTCGTGGCAATCTCTACCATGCGTGTTCTGTGAAAAGGATTGTATGACGCAAAGCACATTGCTATCAGAAAAATTGAAAGGAAATCTCAGTGCGCATGCGTAACATTCCGAGAACTTTCTACAAAGAGGTCACATTGTTCTGGCAATGAAAAGAACAAGCTCTAGTGGCGAAACAGTCAATGATACTTACCAGCTAAGAACGATCTGAAATATTATTGTGTTTTTATGATACCTATACCTACCTATTGTTATATACATAAAATCTATTCGCTTTCTGTAGCGGCAGCCCCGCACCATCAAGGAGTATCCTACTACAACTGACTATTACTTTTGAAACCGAGAACGACGTTATAGTATACGCTCTTGATAAGATTATATCTTATGCCTGAAACAATCAGTATAGTTTCATGGCGCATAGTGTTTGGTGGATATCTTCAACTATTGGATTGCAAGAATAGTTGGTTATGCAAATTGATAACCTTAAAGCTCGAAGCAACGGTATACGAACCGACACTTTTGTGAGACCGATAGCGGACGACAATGATCTAGGGTCGAATATTGATCCGCAGAGGGTTTCAAGGATCCATAACTCTAGAAGCAGTTATAAAGATTCAGATTCCAAATCTAGGCGTACTTTGAAAGAAAGTATCCATAACGAAATTATTTATAACTGTTAAAGGTTTCTCGAACATTCCAAAGAGGATAGGGAAGCTATTTGACGTAAGCATCGACAAGCAAGCAGAGTTGTTATGAAGATAAGCGATGAGAAAGCCAATATCAAGGCCTATGGTACTCAGATCAAGGTAATTGATGCCTCCGAACTAAGACGAACAAAGGCAGCTGAACAGTGCCAGCATTGCGTTGGGCCACAGGATCAGAAAGGAAGTTATGAGACTATCGATTGCTTCCAGTGGATAAGATTAGAGAAAGGGCCAGCACGTTTCTCGAAAAAGAGACGAAGATACTATAAGGATTAGGATCTAGGGCCGTACGTAAGTACCAATACTTAGCATCAAAGTACCCCCCTTCCAGTATAATATTTCAAATTGATAATCTCCTGGGTATTCAAAATAAGCAATCTTTTAATATACGAATGAACGAAGACGAGCTTCACGCGTATGACAGACTTAAAAAGCAAGGAGCCATTTTGCTTTGGTTATCAAATAAGCAATATTTGGTAGTAGCGTCTACAAAATTACCTAATCTGACAGCTACGCTGCCAATTCGGATTCCAGTAACCACAACAGAATATCAGAATCTGCCGAGTCATATTCCTGAATATTATAAGGGAACTGATACTACGAAATGACAAATTGCATATTGCATCGAAAATTCGATTTGTGCTGATCAAAAAGGGGTCATAATATTCAGAACGAATTGATTGAATGATCAACGTGTTTAATCCAGCTGGATATACGCCTAATCTATTAGAATATGAACCTCTCAATATATTCAGTTCAATAGACGTGATTTTATCCAAGGAATCGGAAACCGGCTGGGATAATCCAATATTCCACGTAGAACCCGAGACACGCAAACCTTGGTTAGAACACTATTGACAATCAGCCATTAACCGCGAGCTGTTTACGATTGACAATATCGTATGTAAACACAATTGGAGAGAATATCACTCGTTGCCAGACGAGTGGGATTGTGTTTGCAAAGAAAACGATAAGACCGAGTGGTTTCATTGTGACGATAATCAATCATCGGCGAAATACAATCAGTGGTAGATTTCAGCTGTCCCCAATTGGAGCGACTTTATGATATATCGATTATCAGTACCTTGTCAATTGTGATGATTCAATTACTATATATCATTGAGAAATCAATACTCATGTGATACTATACATTCTGGCAAGTTAATGTTTGGTCGGTGCCTCCAGAATGGATTCAACAATTCGAAAGATCCATTAAAGTCGCATTTGAAAAAATTGAGGAATATACACCTCGCGATATAAGTTGCGGGGTCGGGCGTAGGTGATATTGGTAACGAAATTGTGATATTGCGCGCGGGGCCAAGAGCTCGATATTCGTTTCGAGGAAATCAAGACAAGACATGACAACACAAAAGTCAAAGCTGTTTCAAAGTCATAACTTGCTTTACTATGCAAGAGAACGAGTATAGAGAGAAGAAAAGGAAATCGTCCAAAGCCCACAACAATCTCTTTATGTACAATTCGTCTGCCATCATTGAACCATTCCTCATGCTCCGATGTACCATCCGAATCTCATCCCATGATCTTACACACCACCAACATATTTGCATATCAATACAACCACACCACGTCATCCGACATCGCAATACCTCAGTCCACTTCCTTATAGTATTGATTCATCCCGCCACCATCTGGCCGCTTCCTCCGCGTCTCCCTACGTCTCTGCCTTTCCGTAACACAATTCCTCTGACACCACCAGGACCCTCCCTCCATTATACCGAAGTACCAGCACAGTGACAGTATCCCCTCCTTAGGCTCGAAGTCCTCCGAGAACATTCTCCAACAATCCACGCTTACCGGGATACTGGCGATGGAATTCCTCAACTGCTTGTAGCCCATGAACACACTTCGTTGTCTCCCAAGTGAGGGAATCATAACCCGTCCAGTGAATCAAATACTGCAATTGATTTCGATACATCCGACTGTGTTCAACACTAGATGCTTGATGCTCCTCTTCGACAGCCACACTCAGGAAAGAGGGAGGAGGAGAACTTTATCATTGTAAAGGATCTTCGGCAGCCGGATCCAGAAGCGAAACAGGTTGCACTCAATGAATTCGTTTTGACGCAGGCAATTTTAACTCATAAACATATGGGGACACTTGCCTTTGTACATGGAAGGGTCCCAGGGGTTTCCATTTCAATTTCCAGGTAGGGTGAATGGTCCGTACATTTCGTGCTTCCAGCCATACCTTAGATCCCACTTGAATATTGGGTGCAGGAATACGTCCTCTATATGCATGTTCTTCCTGTACCGCTTGGCTCCACCTCATCACAACTGACAGGTGTTCATGAACCAGTTGCATCACGGCTTGAACCCGATCTACCTCGCAGCGTCGTTGATCTCATTCCTGTGTGGGTTCTCTAGCGAATGACATTCGTGGGTTCAGGCCCTGAACTGCAAAGAATGGGGTAGACTGAGTTGACTCGGATACTCCTTTATTAGCAGCAAACCCAACAAGGGTTAGACACTGCACCCTGGCATCCTGTTGATAATTAACGAATACACGGAGGTACTGTTCCATCCTAGCTTTCATTCGTTCAGTCTGACCATCTGTCTGTGGATGAAACACAGTAGACATTCGTCGGTCTATCCCCAACCGGCAGCATATTTGTCATCAGAAAGTTGAAGTGATCTGAGGTTCTCAATTCCAAACGATAGTCCTTTGTAAACCATGAAGGCGAACAACATCTCTGAGAAACAGTTTGTCCAATCCGACCGCATATATCATTGTATGGCACGGGACAAAATGATGCATCTTTGTGAGCCTGTCCACTACTACCCAAACTGCATCGAACCCCTCGCACGCAGGTAACCCTACCACAAAATCCATTGAAATGTCTTCCCATGGCTTCTCTGGTACCGGTACAGGACGAAGAACTCCAAATGTTGCATGCCTTGAGGTCCTCAATCTGTGGCAGCTATGGCAATTCGGTACATACTAATCGACCTGTTTCCGCATCTCCTTCCAATAACTCTGAATATCCAGAAGATCGAACGTTTTTGCCCATCCTGGATGGCTAGCCAATGCGCGATCAGGGTGCTTCTGTATTAATGGTAACTGCAACTGATCACCCTCAGGGACATAACGCTTTCCTCGATACCACAATTGCCCTTCCTGTTCCGTACATTCTGCTACTGTGATATCCTTCAACCTATCTCCTTGGCTTACAGCTTTCAATATCTCACTAACTAACGGATCATTCACACATGTTTAAGCAAAAAGTTCAGATATCGAAGGAACTTCCTGTCCGGGCAAATCATTGGCCGATATCCTCAACTGTTCCGGCAAATTATGCGGCTTCAAAACAACCTGTTCCATATTTCTACTATTTCATCCCCCCCCTCATGGACGTCACCCGGCCTCCTCGGCAAAGCATCCGCTTTGCCATTTGATTTCCTGTGTCGATGATCAATCATGTAATCAAACCGGGTTTAAAAATTCAAATGATCGTGCTTGTCTCCGGTTTAAAAGTTTCTTTGTCATAATATATGGGAGGTTCTTATGATCAGTTATCAATTGTAAGGGGTATGCGGCACCCTCACACTCAGGTCTCCATTCTTCAAGTGCCTTGATAATCGCCATAAGCTCGTTTTCATACATATCATAATTGCACTCTGCCAGTAAATATTTCTTCGAATAATATGCCACAGGATGTAGCACTGCTTCATCATCGTGTTGTGAAAATACTCCTGTGGACACATAATCGGAAGCATCAGTTTCAATGATTACCTCCCTCTCGTGATCGAAATGATTGAGAGCCAGTACGGTAGTGAATGCAGTTACCATCCTCTCGGAAGCCAACTGTTGTTCCACTCCTCATACAAAGGGTTCGTCCTTTTTCCTAAGCCTAGTTAACGGTTCCCCTTTCTCGGAATACTTGGGGATAAACTGTGGATAATAATTTCAAAACCCCAGGAATTGTTGTACCTGAAAGAGGTTATTCAGCCATCCATTCTCCGTCTTCTTCTCCCTGCTCCAATTCCATACAGTCTCAACCTTATCCTGATCCATAGAAATCCCTTTTGTTGATATACTCAATCCCAAATACCTTACTGTCTCCTTATGGAACTCGCATTTCTCTGGATTGAGGTACAACCCTGCATCCAATAACCGCTGCATGATCCATTTAACATGGCCAACATGTTCTTCCTCGGATTCACTATATATCAGAACGTCATCCAGTTATGCTGAAGCAAAGTCATCCAGGGCCTCTCTAATAGCATTATTGATATAACCTTGAAAATCCGCTGCTGCATTTGTTGTGCCAAACTGCATTACTGTAGGCTCATACAGTTCATATCTCATCCGAAAAGCTAACTTATGTTCATCCCCTTCAATAACCCCGAGCAGATTATATGCTCCTCGTACATCCAGCTTCGTATATACTCAATCTTTCCCTGAAAGGTTCAATGTTTGCTGTACCAGCGGGAGGGGGTATCGATTGTTTATTGACTTATTATCAATATCCCGATAATCAAGACCAAATCGTATCCCTCCTCCAGGTTTCTTTGCAAACATCACTGGAGCTGCAAAGGGTGAAGATGACTGCCGAATAAACACCTTAGACATATTCTGCTCAAGCCATTGTTTCAAAACAACCAACTCAGCCCTCGACATTCAGTACAATGGTCCCCATGCTGGTGTTTCTCCATCCTTTAGTCGAACCTCATGATCAATTCCAAATCGATGTGGTGGTAGCCTATCTGCCAGTACCTTATTAAACAGCGGAAGGAATTCATGATACTGTTTAGAAACAATCTCTTTGAGGGGGCGTTCTTTCAAATGATTTGCCTCAATGGCTTTAGTAATGTCATATAACGAGGCTTTAAACACCGCAAGTCTCCCTTTCTTAATGGTCCGGAAGAATGAAGCTTCATTTAACATAACAATATTCCTTCGAAACTGTCTCAAAGGTCGAATCTTTAATTCGAATATTTCCTGAACTTGATACACTGGTTCCGGGGGTTCCTCCATTACTCCCTGAATTGTTACGGATGCATCATGGCAATGTGTGATGCAATAGTATGAACCAAAAGTAACGGTACTTGAAGCAGACCGTACCGCCACATCATGTAATCGTAACCAGGGTATTCCTAGGACAATTGGATAATGCCCTAACTTCGTAATTAACATAGGTAACTGCTCCATATGCTCCTGTATTTGCATGCCAACTTTGGCAATATGCGTAATATCTCCAGATTCAATAGGTCTTCCGTCGATGACCTCCACTTGTTTGTTTGGCTTCAACTCTTGGAGGGGTATCTGATGATGGCGAGAAAAATCTTGATCCATAAATGCAATGCCAGTAGCTCCGCAATCAATCAGTGCAGGCGTAGGTATCTCCTGATTGTTCACGGTCAATGAGCAGGTTATAAATAAATGTTTGCCTTCCATTCATCATTCTGATACCTCCACCTTGCTAACTGATAATCGCGATATTCCATAACATTTTAAAGCATTTAAAACAAAACTTTTTCCGTCAACCAAAGCGCCATCCTGCTTAGGCTGACTTAATCTTTTCCCAATTCCTCGGAACCTTCCTTGGTTACTACTTCCTTAACCTCCGATCCAGCCGCCTTGAATGTCTTAGGCTTTTTCCTTGCTGCATATTCCGCTGCCCTGTGGTTAAACCCTCCACAATATAAACATCTCCCATCCGCAAACCTCTTTGCCTTTTCCTCCACCTAAATCCTTCTCTTGCCAGCGCTAAGATTCATTGGCGCAGGTCCAGTTTCCCAGCCGATCTTTCCAGCAGGAGCTGCTTCGGGAGCCCTCAGGGGAGGAGGAGGCCTAGGGGAAGCGAAACCTACCATGCTTCCCTTTTTCTGTGCCGCCTTCTCTGTTGGTCTTGGCAGAATCTGGTTGTCCCATTTCTCGCAGACCGTCACAAATGCAGGAAGCTCTTCAGGCATATCAATCTAAGTAATGGAATCATTCATTTCCTCAGACAACCCCATTCACAGGGCATTCCGCAGGGCCGAAGGATTCCAATCAAGATCGGCAGCAATACCTTGAAACTCAGCATAACACAGAGAGAACTCACGGTTTTTTTGCTTAATTTCCCGCATTTTCCTTTTGGCGGTGGCTACTCGGTCGGGATCCCCAAAAGCTGCTTCCAGGAGTTGTATAAAAGCTAGTAGGTCTTCAAGCCCTATGGTTTCGTCCTCCTGGATGTGTAGCAAAATCTGGCCTAAGGCTGCTCCCATCAGGCGGTTGAAAGCGTACCGCATCTTCGACTGTTCATTGGGAAAGCTTGCGGGCTTTTGTCGTATGGCCATCAGGAGTTGAGCAATCCAGCCTCTCGAATGAGGTTGATCCGATCCTGAAAAGTCTGGGGAGGCGGGAACTTTCTGGCCTTTGTCTTCCGGAGCTTGGGGAGCAGCCGGGGCCGCTCTGGCTCCTAACGTCAAGGCATTCGCTATCTGCATCCTCAAATCGCGGACATCCTCTCCAGAGTGCCGGGCATCCTAGGCCATGTCATCCAGCTCTTCTTGAAGTTGCTTATTGGTTCCTGGAGCCGGTGATCTCCTCAAGGCTTCGTCCCGCTCAATCCTCAGTGTCTGTATAGATTGTTCGAGCTCGTTGTGGTCACACTGCGGGGGCCGAAACTGCTTTGTTTGGAGGTCTGTAATCCGCCACTGTAGGTCGATGATCTGTTGCGGGTGCTCGCTAGTGTTTGCAACGGGTCGAAAGTCCCGGTTCGGTTCCGGGTCCGGGTCCGACCCAGAACCGGACCATCGCAACGGGTTTCCACTCAAAACCCGCTCCTCAAAAGTCAACATTTCTTGTTTCAATTAAGTATTGGAGTTCTCATCGTATCGCGACATAATCTATATGTGAAATATGCAGCTTAATCCCCTCTTTCATCTCCCGTTCTCCGATTTGCAATCGGACCAATTCTCGTGGAGTCGCGATGGAAACCCGGTCATTTTGCCTTGTTTTTCGGCTTAATTTCAAAGCGTCTCAATGAATACTGGTCCGATCGCAAATCTGAGAATGGGAGATGAAATAGGGAATCAATCTGCACATTTAACGTATAGATCATGTTGCGATACGATCAGAATTCAGATACTTAATTGGAGCCAAAGTTGTTGGAACCGTAAAATGGAACCCGGTCCGGTTCAAACCCGTCCCCGAACCCGCCGGGTACCCCTGATTTCCGGGTAACAACCCGGACCGCAGCCGGGTAACCCGGAACCGTTCTTAACACTAGTGCTCGCAGACCATGTGCACCTCTCGGATTGGTTGGGAGTACTGTGCTACCCGCATCAATACCTCCTGTGTCTGTATGAACACCTCTCTCGTCTGGTCGGTCCTTAAGTTTTCTTTGTCGAGGTCGGTGAGTGCCATGATGGTGCCCTGGTCCTCGACGGACACCAGGGCCGCTCGGGGTTCTGTTTATCCTGACATGGCAGCGGATCAGGGACATCTACCAATGGCAATTATATGTGACGAGTTTGGAGGGGGTCGGGGTCGAAGGTACTACCACAATCAGCGGAATACCAAAAGACAAAGCTGTTGTTGCTGCTGCTGCTGCATATCCGATTGTCGAACGAGTCCCAGCTCAATTATGAGCCTCGCAATTACACCATTCTTCGGGGTCGCAGGGAAACCAGGAGTGTGCCGGTGTATATCGAGTCCAATGTGGACTAAACACTGGATGGTTAAGATCATGTCCGCCTCCATCTCGGGCTGCGTCCATCCAGTAAATATTCCAAGGAGAGGGGACAGTGGACTGTTCCCAAAAATCAGCTTTGAGAGGTTCTTCCCCGAAGGATTCTGCAAGTATGGCTTCGATACTCTCGACGGGGTTCAAAGGTTCAGGTTCAAAAACACGACAAGGTATTCCAGCAAGATCAAACCAATTCGTTCAGGAAGTACAGTTGCTGTCGTACTGGTGCATTCGAATAAGCTGATCTATGAGGGTACAGAGGGATATCAAATCCGGTAACTCGTCGTGATTTGTTGACGCAATCGTCGCAGATGTGTATCCAACGATGTTCCGATGCTAGGTAAATCCAACAAGAAACAGAACAAAGTTCGGAACAATACTTACACCCTGTCGAGGAATGTAGGCACATGTAATATCAGGTATAATGTTGTAATGACTCGTTATAGTGTAACTGGAGGGGTCGTGCGTAGGTGATATTGGTAAAAAAATTGTGATATTGTGAGCGGGGCCAAGAGCTCGGTATTTGTTTCGAGGAAATCCAGCCAAGACAAGACAAGACAAAAGTCGAAGCTGTTTCAAAGACTTATCTTGCTTTGCTATACAAGAGAACGAGTAAAGAGTGAAGAAAAGGAAATCCTCCAACGCCCACAACACTCTCTTTATATACAATTCGTCTGCCACCCTTGAACCATTCCTGATGCTCCGATGTACCATCCGAATCTCATCCGATGATCTTACACACCACTAACCCATCTCCTTATCGATACAACCACGCCACATTATCCGACGTCGCAACACCTCAGTCCACTTCCTTATCACACCAAAGTATCCCGCCACCATCTCGCCGCTTCCTTAGCGTCTCCCAATGTCTCCGCCTTTCCGTAACACAATTCCTCCGACACCACCAGGAACCTCACTCCATTATACCCAAGTACCAGCACCATGACACGCGATTGGAGAATGTATAATGAAGGAAAGCATAGCGGTTATAACGACGCTCATAATCAAGGGCTCTTGGAAGGTCATGATAATGGATAGGATGAAGCCAAAGAATATTACCAGAAGATATTCGAAAGGGATCTTAGAGAAGCCAAGAAAGTTTGAAACGAAGAAGGTGCGAATAATCAATATTCTGAGGAAAAAACAGACGAATACGAGGAACAAGAAGTGGATGACGAATCGTCGTCTTACGGACAGAAAAGAGACTCAATGCAGCCTGAGTCACGTGAATAGTTTGAGAATTAGCCCGATGATGAGCTTAGGGATACCATCGAGCACAATTAGTAGCCCGATAGTAATCGAGCCAGTGTAGTTCTACTGCAGAGTATGAGATACATGCGGTTAGACGTCCAGGATGTCACTTTCCTGAAGTTATAAAAGATCATCAGTTGACGTTAAAGATCTTGGTGCGAAAGAATGTTACTGCTACCACCACCAATTCCACGGTGGTTGTACAATTAATATTTTATATAATTGACATCTTCGGTTTTACTTCATCGATATTACCTTCAGTTATCACGTCGTCGATATCACCTTCAGTTATTACTTCGCTAATTAATGTCTTAAATATTACTTTGTAGATCTTACCTTCAGTTATTAATTTCAGAACTAATTTCTTTGATATTGTGTTACAAATCATTGTTAGTCATTATGTTAATAATGAAGTAATGGTTTATGATGACGACTGGTGTATCGTCATAAAAAGGAGAGGGTAAAAGTTACATATTTTTACCATTCGATTTGATTTGATTACCTTCAGCAAAAAGACACGATAATATGTTGTGGTATTATCAGATATTCTCACTTCGATTCTATCTCCTTCAACAAAGAAAAACGATAATACTTTATGGTATTATCAGGTATTCTCACTTTGATTCGATTACCTTCAACTAAGAGAAACGGTAATAAGTTGTGGTATTATCAGGTATTCTGACTTCGATTCTATCTCCTTCAACAAAGAAAAACGATAATACTTTATAGTATTATCAGGTATTCTCACTTCGATTCAATTACATTCAACAAAGAGAAACGATAATACGCTATCGTATTATCAGATATTCTCAAGTCAATTTGATTTCCTTCAACAAAGAGAAACGATAATACGTTATGGTATTATCAGGTATTCTCACTTCAATTCGATTACCTTCAACAAAGAGAAACGATAATATATTAAGGTATTATGAGGAATTCCCACATCGATTCAATTATCTTCAACAAAGAGAAACGATAATAGGTTATGGTATTATCAGGTATTCTCACTTCGATTCGATTACCTTCAACACAGAGAAACAATAATATGATATGGTATTATCGGGTATTCTCACTTCGATTCGACTACCTTCAATAGATTAAAATGATAACAAGTTGTGATATTATCAATTATGTTCGATAAGAAATTACGTTGCAATTGGCATCTTCAATGATGAAGGATGTTATAATTTTTATACATTATCAAGGTCTATGATGCAGTATTATTAGGCTTGATGCGCATCCTGAAATGGAAGCTAGGATTCGAGTTAACCAGAATTACATGACTATGTCCCATAGTCGCGTAAAGCTAGTGTTCATAATGGGCTTCCGAAAAACGTTTTATTTTACGAATTAACTTGTTAACCTTGATAAAAATAGCTAATATGGGCTTTCAGTTAGTAAATGGGCAAAAAGAAATGCGCGTATTCTCATCCATATCCAACTTACTTTCGACATAGGAGAAACGAAGACATCATGATATATTATCTGAGGGCAGCGTGATTACGGCCAGGTCTAGAATTATTGTGCTATGGAATTTGTTACTAAGGATAACCAAAGCTATGTATCCCCTACGTTAATAATTGAATGATTTTACAACTATGCCTAGTTACTACACTCCATAGAGACGGATATATACAATGTAATATACAGGTACGCTCGTATATGGGGACATAAGATACAATTATCTTATTTAACATAACGAATAAAATAATCAGCGATAAAAATTTGAGGACATATGCTTAATATCTTGAGGCTATGGCCGATTGACTTCAGTATGGTTCAATTATAATTGTCTATTTTATGCGTGCAGGGATGGGTCGACACTTGAGGAGACATAACAAAATGATTCCGGGCATGTTCTACAATTTGGTACCTAACCCTCATGGGGGTGATACTGTCACGGCGAAGGTCGTTGATCGCATGGAATATTTCTTGAACAATTGGAGATATTTTCGAAAGCATATAAAGATACAATCGCTATGTACTTATCGGAGTAAGTTATGTTGACAGCCACAAAACTGCGAATAAACGAAACATAAGAGTAAACGAACTACATCTTGACAATGTTAAAGTCTAGACAGAAATCCATCCACGAGTATGGTATTGTGATAGACCGTGGGAGTAAATGGACGATTGATTTTATGTACCTGCAATAATATCAAAGGAATAGATGATCATGTGTTTATGTATACCTCTGGGATAAATGATTTGCGCTACAAGGTAATTGATGACATTCCAATGTGGTATTAGTGATGGTCGCAAAGACGGAAGAGAGCTTTGGGTCACTACTCTTAGATAAGGGGGTGATATTGCGGGTCTCGAAGTCTAAGAGTTGGACAAAAGAGAAGGAGTTTATAATACAGAATTAACAAACATTCTGTATTTAGTAACAACTATAAACGATATGATAACACGATGCGATGACGACAAACGATAAACAACACACTTTTGATGAACAATAAACGACACAATGTTGACGAATGATAAATGATACGATGTTGACGAATGATAAACAACAAGATGTTAATGAACGATAAACAACAAGATGTTAACGAACGATGAACAATACGATTTTGACGAACAATAAACGATACGATGTTGAAGAACGATAAATGATACAATGAAATTGGGAAATTATAAATGGAGATAAAGAGATGTATACATGTGTTATGCAGGGGCTGTGCCGCAATTGACAGTCCAGGGGAATATAGTGACCTGTTACCATGGTGTTCGCCGCTTGAGCCTAGCAAGTTCACCTTTTAAGATGGAGCAATTGTTGGTTCACCGATTCTAGAGAAGGGGGTGATGTTGGGGGTTCTCCCCTAATAGAGTATATGTAACCTGGGATAACCAATAATGGGTACTTGTCAGGTAACTTTTGGGTTACCCGGCTTGCAAAACGACTGCCCTAGGCATCTTCAGAACATTCAGTCACGATAACCTTTAGCGGGGTAAGAGTGGTACATTTCTCAATTGAATAAGTTTCGACTTAGCGGATCCATTTTTGATGATGCAATAACACTGCCAGATCGAATGGGCTACAACCCTGCGACGCGTGATATTTTCAACCAGATTCGTTTTCCAACACTAGAGTGATTATGTCTGATCGGATAGAGCAAAGGAGTTTGCCCGGCAGACACGGCAATCGTTAGTTGCAGCTATTAAGTGGCATCTTAAGACCAATCTCTTATGCGAGGTTGGAGCACTGGGCACTCCCCGGCCAAAGGGAATGGTCCTGGCCTAAGCAGCGGCGTGATCGAGGGATTATAATATTGGCTGTTGATATGAAGTGTATTGCCACACCGCACATTGGCGTGTGCGAAATGGCAACTGCAAGAGCCTTTCGTTTTGATACGGAAGTGCGCATAGTATTTGATCTACATCAGCATAGTAGTGGTTGTCCGCCACGTAAACCTATAATGCAATAATACTACACAATTGATTAGCTCAAAGGCTTCTTTACGATATGTTGGCAGCTTTCCGGAATACCGAACCATACGAGTGTCAGATGTCCACGTTGAAGTTATGACCTGATATATGATATTGTGCAGGTGTAGCATGATTCTTACCAGGAACATAACGCTTTAATACGTCACCTGCATGAACACGATAAACTTGGGGATTCGTGGCAATCTCTACCATGCTCATTCTGTGAAAAGGATTGTAAGATGCAAAGCATGTTGCTATCAGAAGCATGGAAAGGAAATATGGGTGCGCATGCATAACATCCCGAGAACTTTCTATAAAGAGGTCACATTGTTCCAGCAATGAAAAGAACAAGCTCTAGCAGGGAAAAACTCAGTGATACCTACCAGCGAAAAACGATCTGAAATGTTACATTGTTTATATGATACCTATACCTATCTATTATTATATAGATATAATCTATTAGCATTCTGTAGCGGCAGCCACGCACCACCAAAGAGTATCCTCCTATGAATGACTATTACTTTCGAACACGAGAACGATGTTATGATATATGCTCTTGATAAGATTATATCTTACGCCCAAAACAAGCAGTATATTTTCCTGCCGCAAAGTGTTTGGTTGATATCTTCAACTATTGAATTGCAAGAAGGGTTAGATATTCATATTGATAACCTTAAGGCTCGAAGCAACATTATCTGAGCCAAAACTTTGGAGAGTCCGATAGCGGACGACAACAATCTAAGGTCGAATATTCATCCGCAGAGGATTTCAAGGATCAATAATTCTGGAAGTAGTTATAAATATTGCGATTATGAATCTAGCAGTACTTCGGAAGATAGTATCCATAACGAGATTATTTGTAATGGTGAAACATTTCTGGAACAGTCCAAAGAGGATATGAAAGCGATTGGAGGTAAGAATCGACGACCAAGCTGAGTTGTTAAGAAGAATAGCGATAAGAAAGCCAAACTCAAGACCTTTGGTACTCAGACCATGGGAATTGACCGCTCCGAACTGAGGTGAAAAAAGGCAGCTTACGAGTGCCAGCTTTGGGCTTGGCCACAGGATCGGAATGGAAGTCATAAGACTATCGATTGCTACCAGTGGAAAAGATTACAGAAAGGGACAGCTCCTTTCCCGAAAACGAAACAAATTTACTATAAAGATTAGGATACGGGGCTGTTCCTAAGTACCCATACTTAGAATTGAAGTACCACCCTACCACCGTTGGCGGGATTGTGATGTACCTGGCCAAGTATGGATCTGATGATAGAACTAGCACTCCCACCAAGCAGGAGGTCAGTGCAATGTAACTAACACCCATCAGGAATCAGGCCGATACGCCACATAAGAAGGATATCGATTCTAACTAGAAGGATATCTGAAAGAGTTAACACCGTGGCACTCCCGGAAACGAAAGTAACACCGCCGACCACAAAGACACAGATGACGAAGATTACATCAGTTTCTTCCGAGCATGCCTCAGCTTTAACCCAACCAGCAATAGAAGATTGGACGATAGAACAAACATGTTGTCACCCCACCTGAGAATTACGCGGAACAACGAGATAACTATCTTCAAATAAGCAGTAAACGAAGACCCCCGACTTGTTCATCCACGCCCTGGTACAAATCATCCCAGCAGGGCACGGATTGCGTGATGCAATCGTTCAATTCGAGATTCAGCTCGGTAACAAGTGGTACTTCGCTAGTTGTCATGGAAAATGGCTGGCAGCCGTCCTGGGTCGCAGCAGAAAGTATGTATACCAGAAGTGAGAGTCTTGGAGTTTTTCCTTTGATTGTGTGGGTTTTCTTTGGGTGTATGATTTTCTTTTTTGTTCATGGTTTTCATCTGGGTCATATCCTGAGTGTTTTCTCTGAGTGTATGTGATTTTGATGTTTGTTTATTTGTGTTATTCATACTGTATGCACTTTGATTAGAGTACGACAGGACCCACAATCACCTCCGCCTCAGGGCGAGCCGGCTAGATGGCAGAGCTCCCCCCTCCCCTACCATTCATCCCCGCAGACCAATGAAACGACTACATGATAGACCAACTCACGCCGGGACAGAAATGAAGCTATACGCCCACTGCCGCCGCTCTCATCCCCTGAGTCAGACTCTGCGCCTGCTCCATACCGTCTCTCATCTCCGCAGGAAATTCCCGACTTCAGTAGCTGCCAGGAAGTCCATCACCGATTGCTTGCACTCTTCCAGGGAAAACAGCTGAGAGATCTGCACGTGTCTGCATCTTCTCGCTTCCAGCCCATCACTTTTCCCACCATCTTCCATAGTGCTTGTCGCTGGTCTCTCCACCGGCTGCAGTGGAGGAGGAGGTGTTCTCACGGCTGGGTCGTCGTGCCTCCGCAGCCGCACCTCCACCATTTGTTGTCCTCTAGGTGGCCGAACCGTTTTAGGTAGACTCCAGTGGGTGCATGCCGGCACTGCAGTCTGTAGAACCTGATAGCCAGCGCCTACACGCTTGTCATAGGAACGGGTCTCTTGGTTCCCGTCTTGCCCTTGAGTCTGTAGCTGCAGTGCTTGCTGCATTTGTTGGCCTCCAACTTTGCCTTGGTTGCTGACCTCCCCTCAGAGATTCGTATAGCTCTATTCGAGGCCGAGGTGTATGGCCGCTCTATGACCGTGTCTCTGCTGGCCTCTGGGACCAAGTTTGGCTGACGGTCTGCCTCGTCGTTTCCAGGGATGCCGGAGTCACCCGTGACCCATTGAATGTCGGTTGGGATGCCGGGCGCGAGGAGTGCCCGCGCTCTCCAATTGATCAGCATTGCTAATTGCTGCCCTGGGCCCGGCTCAAGGTGTGCCACTGGTCGAGTTGTCGTCTGCAAGTGGCTTATGATTGCCACCGTCCTCACTCCATGCCTTTGCGATGTTTCTCTCCTCTCAATTGGCTCATTAAGGGCGTGTCCAATCGCCCACAGCTCGGTGTCAAATACCTCCATGCGCCCAGTGCCCAGAAAGATATGGCGGGACCTCCATTGATTTCGATGTTTGCAAACTGCTGCGGCTCTCACTCGGCCATCATCTGAGCGCAATCCAGCTGTGCACCACATCCAGAAGCCCACTCCTATTCTGGCTTCTTTCTCTGTCACCCAGAGTTGCACAGTTCTCTTGGCAGCGGTGGCGTTGTCCAGTATGATGGTCCTGACCACGGATTCTTCGCCCGTGGCCGGCCACATCATGGCTTCAGTTGTTCTGCCGTGCTCATGCTGTTCCTTGACTACTCTGCACACCGGTGCGCCAGAGGAAGGGTTTCAGTGTAACTCCTTTAGCTTGCTGCTGCATGCATCAGCTAGTTTCGCTCCAAATTTCTGCTGTCTGGAGTCTAAGATTACAGGCACGGGTGTAAGACCTAACTCTCTCATATGTGCACCGCGTGGTGTTTTGGGCAGCTCGCCCAGGATGAACCTTGGTTGTCGATTGAGGAGGAGTTGGATGTCATCCCGCCTGCCCGCTTCTTTGGGATCCCGGGAGAGCTCACTCCCGTACAGTGCGACCGCTTGGACGCATGCCACAGAGACTGCCCTTATGCTCTGAGGAACAACGGCGTATGTCGTGGTCGGGGTTCCGAGTCTCGCTTCTGGTGCCCTGGCTTTCTTCATGTATCGGTTGTGCGGCTCCTTGAACATTATATGAGCGTCCATCCAGATGCCCAACCAACGTGTTGCCTGGGTGTTGAATTGTATGACCCCGCTGCCAACTCTTATCTTTGCTGTCCGTTGTGGCCAGAGGTGTTTCCTGTGGCCACGTCTGCGCGTGAATAGTGCAGCCTCCGTCTTTGCATTGTCGAACTGTAGCCCTTGTCTGCTATCCCACTCGATGCTCCTTTCTGCGCATCTCTCAAGTATCGAGACAGTGTGGCTGACATCGCTTGCGGTCGCCACCCAGCCGAGGACGTCTACAAAGGACTGACCTTCGGCTTCTGATATATACTCTTCGACCCATTTGATCATTCCTGCGGTGTAGATTGCAAACAGGATTTGTGACACTGGTGAGCGCTGCGGGACCCCAGCATCCAACCGATTTCTCTCGAGGGCGTTGCCCTCGATTATCATCTCCACCGTTCTTCCCGAGAGAAAGATCTCTATCCATCATATGAGGTCTCCATCCATTTGCCTGACTTTCATTATGTTGACTAGTCTTCCTTTTGCCATGCTTGGGAAGGCTGCTTTGATGTCCATGAGAAGCACGCCTGCTATGTGGACGTCTCTCCAGGATGCATGAGCTCTGTCAACCATGAGGGCCGCAGCATCGATCACTGACCGCTCTCATTTGCTTCTGAAATGTCCTTCGCTAACTCGTCCTCTCCTTTCGGCCTCATCTGACCGCAGCTGAGCAACTACTTTTTGGACCACTTTTCCCATGCAGCTGATCATCTATATGGAGCGATATGCCTTCAGCTACGTGTAGTCGTCTTTGTGAGGCTTGAGAATCACCACCCATCTAGCTGGCGTCCATACCGATGGGTGTTTTCCCGCGCGACTGGCCGCCTTCCTCAGCCTCATGTTCCTCTCTTTGTCCCAATTCCAGAGCAGGAGTATGGTGCCGATAGACAGCTTGTCAGGCCCCGGTCCATTTTTGACCGATTGGGAGAATAGTGCTCGTTGCACTGCTTGCTCTGAGACCGGTGTGTGTGCGCCCCCTGTAGGGGGTAGTTTGTAGTACTTCTCATCGTCATTCCGAGGAAAAGACTAGTGCCTCCGCATCTCCTCCTTCTCCAGTGATGTGTTTTCTTGTTTGCCTTCCATGTCTGTTTAGGCCTCCACGGTCATGCCGGCCCGGGGGTTCGCGTATTGTGCTGCTCTCCATACCTCAGCCCCTCTCAGGTTATGCAAGTACTCACTCCACATTTACCTTTTGGACTGTCGAATCAACTTCTGGAGTTCTGCCTTCCCCTTGGTGGCCTCTTCCGAGTTCTGTCTCGTTGTTTTTTCCCTTCTGACCGCCTGCCTTCTTTCCCTGATGTCGGGATTCCACCACCTCTTGAATTTGGCACAGATCCTGATCTTATTTGACGTGCCGTCAAGAACGTTGCCCATTGCTTCATGACACCTTGTGGCCTCTTGCTCCACCTCGTCTGCTGTGCATTCTGCGTCCAGATGAGGTCACTCTTTCGGTAGCTCCATCAATAGCTTCTCCGCCGCCTTCCCGTCCTCCTCAGTCATTGCAGCTATGTTCCACCCTACTACCCTCTCATGGCCCGCCTCCTCCTGCCTGCCTACTTCCACCTCACACTGCATAACCTCATGGTTGGATCCTGTGGCGTTGTCGTTGTCGGCCAGTATGGACCATACTGTTATTGGTCAATTCGCTAGTGTCAGGTCGATGAACGACTCGCACTCATGACTGTCTCTTGTCCAGTAGTGGGTGGCTTCATCATTGTTTCCAATCTCCAGACTGTTTTCGTTGATCACATTTTCCCAGAACCCAGCATTCTGCTGCACTTGGCACCATGGGTCCCATCGTATGCTATGGGCATCAAAGTCTGCTGCGAGGCCAGTGCTACCGTGCCGAATGACTCTCTTGTAGGTCAACTCTGGGGCCTGTCTCTCTCCCGAGTGCGTGTTCTTTTGGTCGTAAACGTTGAACATCCTCCTTATCCTCTCCCCTCTCCTCCTGATGTTCTTGGCAGTGACATCTTCGTTCGCATCTCTGCTTATGCCTGTCCGCTCAGCAACCACCAAGCCGCTCCCTCTCCCTATTGCCGTCCAAACTCTGTTTCTTATTCTTATTTCTTATGCGGAGTGGCTGATCGCAATTCCTCCTCTTACTCTCGGTGGCACTTGCAAGCACACTACGTATGCACTGCGTTCGACTCCCGTCTCCATCATCGCAATAGTCCACTGGTATAACCTTGCGCAGTTTTGCTGGATCACTCTAATCATTGGTAGCAGGGGCTCCCACTTCAGTTTCAGTTTCAGTGTCAGTTGGGGCCATCGCCGCAGTCTCGGTCTTGGTTATCACGACGTCTCTTGCTTCCCCTGCTGCCGCATCTTCTTGTACATCAGCCATCTCATCAGCCATCTCCTCTTCTTCACCTCCCAGCCCTGCTGCCGCTCCTCCCCTGGGTCTACGACCAAGAACCACTCTATTCGTCCCTGTTGCCGTGTGCATAGCTTTACTCATGAGCGCCCGTCCTGCTGGTCCCATCCTTCTGCTCTGCCGCGCTGCTTTGGCACCTTCACTCAACTTCACGCACCTGCTGCTAAATGCAATATGATTTCCTTTATGGTTGGGGCACTCCTCCAGCGTGTGGCCGCAGAGTGATCCCTGCTTTGCCATACACCCCACGACATTGCATTTATGGTCCCTTGTCCGGAGATTGCCTGAGCAGTAGTCACACTTGGGCTTCTTGTTGCACGTGTTTTGTATGTGGCCCCATCCACAGCAGAGCTCACACCTGCTGTCAGGGCCCGCATTCATGAATGCCTCGACACGGTACCATACTTCAGAGGTCTTGATGCCTTTCTTGATCAAGCTCTGTCCCAGCCTTCTTCCCTTTCCGACAAAGACTACCAATGATGCTGCCATTAATCCTTTCTGCCTCTTCTCCCTAATGGTGCGGGGGTTTACTAGCCATCGTACCTGGGTGGGGATCGCTATGTCTTGATTCTCCGCTTAAATTTCTGTCGCATCTTCTGCAGGCCTTCTGTGCCTTTTCCCATGTACCACATGAGGGTGACTACGTGGATCTTTAGCCTTTCCCAGGTCTCGTTTTCTTCGACATCCACAACTCCTCTATCGACTATCCTCCCTGCCATGATGACGATTTCACCATAACGCATAGCCATCTCCGCTGACGCATTCGGCTGGGTGATCCCAGTAAATGCGCCCTTGGCATTCCTTTTGGCATTCTTGATCCTAATGTGGGACAGTGCCTTCTGGTGGAAGTGGCCTCAGTTGATCGCTGACACCATTTCCTAGTCCATTTTATTGGAGAGCTGTACTCTCTCGTCGTTTCGTAGTATCAGGCGTCTCTCTGCCATTCTTGATCAAGCTGTCGGGGCGGGGCCTGGGCCTGGGCCTGGGCCGACGGGTGCCCTCTGACTCTTGGCTTGGCGTGGGACGGTCTCCCACTGTCTAGGGGGTGTGGGTGCTTACTTTCATTTGGGAACGGGCTTCAGTTTAAGCTGCAGTTTGAGCTGCAGTTTGGGCTTGGTCTTCAGTTGCTGCTGCGGCTGCTGGCTCTCCTCTGGTCCCTCTTCTCGTGTCGTGTGTGGATGTTGGGAGGCCTGCAGCACCCCACCGTCCATCCTCACAGTCACTTGGCTTTCTCTCTCTCTCTCCTGTTGGGCTCGTGCTTCCCCATTCATGGTCTGTGCAATCATGATCATGATGCCCGCCCCCCACACGTTGTCGTCCTCATAGCGGGCATGCCACTTCTGCGCTCTCTCCTGCATCCACATCATCATTGCCAGTCGCTGTGCCTCCTTGCGGGCTGCCCAGGCTTCTACCAGGTGTGCTAGATGTCCAAATGTTCGGTGCAGCTGCTTCAGGTATTGTTCCTGCTGTCGTATTATCCTCTCCATACCCGTCCTCCAGTGGCTACTGGCTGCTGGAGCCTGGTAAATCCTTCTCTGTTTTCCGTGCTCGTTCCTCTGCATTGGCTGAAATATGGATGCACCCGGAGTCTCCGTGGCGATGGCTGTCGCAGGCCTTCGCCATCTCCATCGCCATATCCCCAGGCGCGTCACTTGTCTCATTTCCAGCATCTCCCGTGTCCAGGTGACTCGTCCCACTCACTCTGAATATGGTCATGACTTCTGTGAGGCAAGGCTCTTAGCCCCCTTAATCCTCGTCGTCGCTCACTTGTTGGCCGACGCGTCGCGTCAGTCGCGTTCTCTGGCAAGCCCTTACGGGAACCCACTCGGCTCCGTGGATTCCTTTGTGCGCCCTCCTCCTGCAATCTCGCTGGTGCTGGGACGCTCGCTCTGAGGGCTATTCGAGGTCTAGAATCAATTGCCGCTGTCTATTTTTTAATTGCTATCGTTGTTGTCGACTTATTGTACTGTTTCTGTTTCGCCAAGACTTCTTCCGTGTTGTTTCCCTAAGGCTTCAATTGTGATTTTTATGTTATCCACTTTGAATTTATGTTATTCTTATGTTCTGTTGGGTTTGGGTAGGTGTTATTCATTCGTTCATTCAGGTGTGGGTATAAGTTTATATTGGATGGACGAGAAGAGTTGCTCATGGAACAAAGGGCCTGGGAACACATAGCGGCAAAATCAGTTCTCACAACCACTACCACTCAGCTTGGCAGTGGACTGAGGATGGGCCCGGAGTGCAATGATACAGGGATGATGGAGACGAACTGGGTGATGGTTAGTGTACAGTGATACAGCGATAGCCGAGATACACGGGGCTATGAACAATATCTATTGGGAAGACTCCATGGTGGATAGACGCTCATCACATCTTGGATAATCTCATCTCATATCATCTTATGATACACTGAATTATACACTCTATCCTCCCAATTTTTGATCTCACTTGCTGTTTCTGAAATTTTGTACAACCACCTAATTGTGTGGGTTATCACGGCCCGTTAGTCTCATATTCTCTCACCGTCTTCATGCTTTTCTTGTGCTAGATGTGCGCTGTCTCACGAATTCCTTGCGGAAATCTGCGACAGGTGTGGCAGAGTGTTGACGATCAGCGCTCTGCCTTCTAGCTCTGCCGTTTCACCACACCATAGATTTTTGAGGTATATTACTCTTTATCTTCTTTAGTTAATTGTGTCTTTTTTCCCAGATAGCTTGTATACTTTCACTGCTGGCATTCTTGGCTTCAACAGTATCCAGACGTTAGATAGACTGTATTCATGTTGTTTCTGTTACCCTGGCCACCATTGCATATGTAGTTTTGCCTTGCCTGCTTTCAACTCTATACCAATTCATTGTATTCCACTGCGGACTCTACCTCCTGTAAACACCTATTACCAATCTAGAATGTTGAAATTCTCACTCTGTTAATGAGATGCAGCTTCTGTTGACCTGTTACATTTTGTGTGTAGCATAGTCTGTATGCAATCTCACATCTTCCTTAACCCTGCCACTCTATTCCATTTTCATCACCACCATGTTTATCTGTGTGTGCGCCACACAAATACACATTTGATTGCCCCATTTGATCCCTGCCAATTCTCTGAGGCAGTCAAATGTAATTGATCCCAACCTGTCGTGAGTGTGGTTTGCCAACCATAGGTCTGACTAGTGTTAGCAACGGTTCCAAATTCGCGGGTCGGTTCCGGGTCCGGTTCCGACCCGGAACCGAACCGTTGCAACGGGTCTTGCCACACGAAAACCCGGACCGTTGCAATTGGGCCGGTTTTAACACCAAAAACCCTGCATTTCAACCTCACAACTTTGGCTCCAATTAAGTATTTGAGTTCTGATCGTATCGTGACATGATTAGTACGTAGATTGTGCAGTTCTAGCCGCTCTTTCTCCTGCCACTTTCAGATTTGTGATCCGATCAATATTCGTTGAGTCGCTATCGAAAACCCGCGAATTTCGCGTAAAATGTGCCTTTATTTCACAGCCACACAACGAATATCAGTCGGATCGCAAATCTGAAAGCGGGAGGTGAAAGAGTGAAGAGAACTGGACAATCTACGTACTTATCATGTCATGATACGATCAGAACTCAAATACTTAATTGGAGCGAAAGTTGCACAAACCGTAAAATGGAACCGCGGTCCGGGTACAACCCGGCCAAAAAACCGCGGGTTTATGTCCGGTGCGGGTAACAAACCCGTCAAGACAGCGCGGTTCGGGTTCCTTGGCGGTTCCTAACCCGGACCGGGGTCTCGGTTCCAGTTCCAACCCGGACCGAAGCCGGGTAACCCGGAACCGTTGCTAACACTAGGTCTGACCTACAGTAGTCACAATTCACTCCTACCAAATGAAAGTTAGGCTGTTCTGCATTGGGTATGATTGCACCAGCGAGTTATTGCACTGTGAAATCCCTCGAAACTCGTCGGTTCACCAACATATTCGCCACGTACTACCCCTTACCACTGGATGGTACACCCTTACCATTGCAATATCTCACTTGCAATAAGAAGCTGATTATTCACGGCCAATTACGTCCACCAATGGTACTCCAAACCAATCAAGTACATCAGCAAAATGTAAATCGGTCCGGAAGCCACACGCCATCCTCCCAGACACTCCGGGCGACCTCACCAGTGCTTCTAAGTACTTCTAGATGCTCCCAGACCCCCCTGGAGGTAAGCAAAGTGCTCTCAGACTCTGCAAGAGCGTTCTCAGGTGCTCCTGAAAGCACTTGCAGTTATGGAGGTGCATTCAGGATGCAACGAGATTTGACTTATAGGATAGTCAAATTTTGGAGCTCCTGAGACCTCTGCGCAGATCTGCGGGAGTCTTCGAGAGCAGCCGAGATAGCTGCGTAGCACTGCGGGAGACTTGGTGCCGTATTCTCACAGCAGTGGTTCTTACATAGCCACGAGGCATTTCATCTTATCATATTCGTCTTTGTTACAGTCACAAGATTCGCTACATCATAATATGGCATGCATTATTGAAGTCTCTCTGTATATATACATACGGTCAATCTGGCCGCAGATCGAAGTCGAGCATAATCGGAGGAGCACCTGGACACACCCATTGAGGACTTAGAGATGCACCACTTGGAGGCCGTTGTGGTGAAACGATGGAGCTAGAAGGCAGAGAGCCCACCATCAACACTCCGCCGCACGTCTCGCGACATCCAAACAGATTTCATGAGAAAGAGCAGTGCTGGTTCAAGGAGCGTAGGAATCGGGTGAGAAGCTATGATACTACCTGGCGTTGAGGATCCACGAAATCTCGGACCGAGTGAGTGACACCAAAAGTTGGGAAAGATAGAGTGTGTATTTTCATTGTATGATAAGATGAGATGGAAATGAGATGATGTCTATCTACTCCGGGGTGTGCCGAATATATACTCTCCCCGTCACTCTGTCCACCTCCGTTACCCCTGTATCTCCGTACACCCGCCGTCGCTCCTTCAAGATGTACTTGGAGGCTGTGATCGAGCGTGTTTGGAGATGCGCTTCGAGACTGATATCGAGTGAACTCAGATGCACTTGGAGGCCGGGATCGAGCGAGTTTGGAGATCCACTTGGAGACCGAGATCGAGTGAACTCAGAGATGCACTTGTAGGCTGTGATCGAGCGAGTTTGGAAATGAACTTGGAGGCTATGATCGAGCGAGATTGCAGGAGTACTTGGAGGCGGTCAATCTGGAGGCGGTAGTTCGGGAGGGAGGTGCGACGGGAGCTGAGACTCTACTCATTGGTTAACTCGTAATTGTGGGAATGTAGAGAATTGAGTACAACATGGTCTGCCGAGAGACTGGCTGGGAGCGGGACACAGTCGATCTTGGGATGATGCAGTAGGCGGTGTATGCAGTACTCAGTGTATGCTGTACTCGGTGTTAACTCTTGATCATGGCATAGAGATTTAGAGAGGGATAACTTACCTTCGTGTTCTTAGGTGATGGTAGAGTTGAGGACGAGAAAGAGAGAGATGAGAGGAGATGGGGGAAATGATCATGAGAAACTGGGACTTCAGAGAGTTTCTTGTGCAAGTCAATTTACCATCCCCGATACGGCAGGTATGAGGCCCCATCCGGCATGTAATACCACCGATACGAGGTCTTCCCAACCTTCTTAGGCAAGTCGTACCCCTGATTTGTCATATCCGCTCGTATCCTCCACATCGTTCTTATCTTCATCCCCCATCTCTCTCTTTCTCGTCGACAACTCTACCATTTTCGCAGAATACAGAGTTAAGTCATCCCTCTCTATCTCTCCATGCCATGATCATGAGTTGACACTGAGTACAGCATACACCAAGTACAGCATACACCGAGTACAGCATACACCGAGTACAGCATACACCAAGAGTACAGCATACACCGAGAGTACAGCATACACTGAGAGTACAGCATACACCGAGTAAAGCATCCACCCAAGGTTGTTTGTCTTCCCTTCATTCTCATTACTACGAGTTGACCCCTGAATGTAGCTTGCGCTTCCGGCGTGCCTCCCTACACGATCGACCGCCATCAGCCAGCTCTCCATGAGAGCTCAAAGGTCAAGTCACCTTGTCACCTTCCCACGGTTGCGAGTTAACTAACTGATGAATAGAGTTTAAGCACCCAGCGCGCCGTCCATCGACCGCCTCCAAGTACTCGTTCAATCCCGCTCGATTACTGGCTGCAAGTTCGCATGATGATGGCCTCCAAGTGCATATCTCCAAACGCGCTCGATCATGGCCTCCAAGTGTGTCTCCAAACTCCCTCGATTACAGCCTCCAAGTTCGCACGATCATAGCCTCCACAAGTGCATCTCCAAACTGGCTCGATCATGATCTTGGAGTGCATCTCTAAGTTCACTCGATCACGGCGTCCAAGCGTCTCTCCAAATACGCTCGATTACCGCCTCCAAGTGCATCTCCAAAGTCGCTCGATCACGGCCTCGGAGTGTATCTCTGAGTTCACTCGATCGTCATGTTCAGGCGCACCTCGAATTGCTCTCACGTACCGCCTGCAGCCAGTCCAGATATGCTGTGTGTAAATCGGTAGCTATAAAGATACAGAGATGAGAATACAAACTGCATACATGAGTTTGAAAAATCGTTGAACGAAAAGTAGTAGCTATGATTTCCAGGGGCACCAGCAGTCTTCCCAAAGGAGATATTTTTCCCAGACTGCTCTGCTGTGATTCGAGGTGCACCCAGGCTTGTCGTTGGCGCTCCCAGGCTTGTCGCCGGTGCTCTCAAAGTTGTCTCCGGCGCTCCGAGGTGTTCCCAAACGTATCACAGTCACTCCCATAGTACTCCCGTACCAGTCATCAGAGATCCCAGTTACTCTGAAGGCCAACCGGAAAGCCCTCCTAAGGTCTGACACTCTCCTGAAATTGACGCATCTAAGTTTACACTCCACATCCTCTCAGACACTCCTGGAGTCTTCTAGTGACTGAAATACATTTTGCTGAGGTATCAGGTCAAATTGAAGCTAACTATCAGCAGATTTTACAATAAAATACAAAAGTTAAACTCCAATTCATGTAGGCATTTAATAAAGCGTTATGTAATGGCCGCACCCATAATGCGATGGGTATGAGAACAAATGTGACAAATTACAGCAATTAGAATGGAAAGCATCAAGATTGAAAGGAATTCAAAAGATAGGAATGCTGAATATCAAAAAGAGCCCATGCTTGAGAATCAGGCTTAAAGGTCATTGCTTTCATTTGCACGAAAGCAGCCTGATGTAACATTTTCTGAATCTCGCAGTTCAATACTTCAACTGTACTCCTCTCGCACTCCTCATTCAGTATTCACTGCATCTAAGCAACCATTGTAAACCTCACCACTACGTGCTGTCACCATATTCTCCGTTTGACACAAGTGCAAATCCTTTCAATTGCATTGCACTCTGCTAAGGTAGAATGCCAGGCATATTTGGGAATGTCGTCTTTTTGTTTCACTCAACATGTGTAATTCGCCGTGTATGGCGATGCGCCATCTCCCATGAGAACAGTAGTCAGATTTTGCTGCAATTGACACTGAAACTAAGTTTTCATTACAGGGTTTGCTACATGGTAGACTTACCACGATGGATCAACACTTCTAACATGATCTCGCCACAGGATTTTTTCCACTTTAAACTTCCTTCTGCCCCACAACTACTGAATTGTATTCGGTGGTACACCATGTTTCTCTGCAGCACCTGGGCTCTTGCAGTTGTCACCTCTTTGCGTCATACCTGAGCCCACTCTGGTAATCATCCCCATATATTGTTAGCTTTAGCTACTGCTTCATCCATTTCAGTATTCAGACATACGATGTACTCTTGATTATGTTCTATCTCCTGTTCCATCACAGGATCGCAGTCCCAAAATGGACATTTCCATCCACTGCCTATTATACCCCAATACATTTCTACTAATTCTTCCATTATGGCAGCACCAAAACAATGCATATGCCACTGTGCTATTTTCTCCCATAAGAGTAGCAAACTGCGAAAGGTACCACCTACTTCATTTTACATTGCATCAGTCATGCAGAAATTTTTCCATTTACCCTCAATGTTCAAAGTTTGGTATTCACAACACAATACCAAGCGATATTTAGTATGCCTTCAACTTTCCATTGCTGTGTGCAATGTCAAGAACATACCACCCATCACTGTTTGTTTTACTTATCTAGATTCAACTTGCACATTTCCCCATATGCTTTAATTCCACACCAATGTGGGGTAGTGAATAATGTTTTACACCCAACATGACCCAGTCGTGCCTCAACTTCAAGTTCAGTCGTTGAGATACATTATATTCTCCCGCTTGGTCTGGCGGTGGTCAAACCATCTGTTTGTGTCACATCAGATGATACATGAAGGTGTCTACTGCACACATCAGCACTCACACACTCATGCTTACTAATTCCCACTGAAGTGTATACTCTTCCTCTTTATCTGCACTTGATTCCACCAGCACAGTTTGAACTTCTGGCACTGCATATAAGCTATCATGCTGCGCATCTATCACTGCCAGAAATATGTCACACTTGGTATCCCTTGCTTCTCTTTCAAATTCAGCCACCAGCTTACTACAGTATTCCGCGGCCAGCATATTACTGGTAGCCTCAGTCTGCGAAAACAACATTTCTGCTGTATTTTTGTGTGCATGGTTGTACATCTGTGCACAGGAGGACGTAGGAACATCCAAAATATCTATCATCATCCTCAAAGACAGGGGGTTTACACCGAGCTTGGGATATTACATGGTGACAGTGGGTGGGTGGTGACAGAGTGTGATATCAGGGCTGAAATATATGAAATTGGTTTCCAACTCCCACATTGCACAAGTACTCCGCACCTCTTTTCCAGACTCCGGCGGCGACTGCCACTATGCTGTGCCGATGATAGTGAGATGGTAGTACTGAATGCAGGGGATGTCAGTATGCGAACCTGTTCTAAGCGCAAGGCGTGGGCTAGGGTTTGGCTTTTGTCCAATTACTTTGTGAACCGATGAGTAAATCAAGGTAACCACGGCTGTTCGCCGCCAAGAATGCCATCATTACAAACTGAAGTCATTTCTGCTGTTGATTATTGATTATTCACGAGGGCATACAACTGGAACCCTCAACAATGACCTGCTGGGAGTATAGAGGGAATGCTCTTACACAATCGTGGGCGATGCAACAGCCCACTTTGCACATCGCATTTTCAGCAAACTAAGGCTTATCTATATGACTAGATTATACTAGCACTGGTGACAGCTCTGCTGCCCCCAGAGTGGCAAAGCCAGATGGTGTGGTTGATGGAATCTTCCCCTGAAACTTCTACCACATACCCATAAAAACTTCACAAACATTTGTCCAATAAGGACTGGAAGACCATGGAAGGTTGTAGGTCTCAAAACTCAATGTCCTATTGTTAAAGTGGTTGTGGATTCTCAGTTTGGAAAACTGTAGTTCACACTCAGACATGGCTCAAAATAGACAGGACAGATAGTTGAGAACCCTCATGTGCTGGATAGTCTGGCCAGACACAATCAGTACAGAATAGCAGGCTTCAGGCTGAACACAACCGGAATTGCCTGGCAGGACATGATCCAAATGGATTAACTGTTGGCTCGGTGGGAATCTTCGGCAAAAGTGCAAATCGACAATAGGCTGTGCTAGGTGGAAACACCCACATGCAAATCTCATAGTAAGCTTCCCATGGACCGCTGCACGACGAGCAGTCAAGTGGCATCTATAGTCAACTCATAGAGATGTGCGTGTAGGTCGGTGGATCCATAGACGTCTGCTGGCCAACGATGGACTTATATCGATCATTACTGTCCAGTCTTCGTGGTTATACTGGTACGAGTTTCACCATCGCTCCAAGTCTGCATCAGAGAGCCCTGGCAATTGTAAACCTCCTCTACTGCCTGATTGAAAGCCAACTTGACAGTCTATTTGATAGCATACTTGAGAGAGCCGTGCTTCGAGTGGAGTAGAGATTTCCTATGGAAGCTTCAGGCCGATGGCAAACTCTGAGTGTGTTGAAGCTTTCGCTAATAGAATGCTCTAAGTCTGTGGATGCTTTGGCTATTTGAACAATTTAAGTCTGTGGAAGCTGTGGCAAATTGAATCCTCTACGTCAGTGGAAGCTTTGATGCGAATGATGATGTAGCCAACCAACCTGTCCAAATGCTACTGGTACTGTGATCACCATCACTGACACCATGGCCATCATCACCATGGCCATCATCACCATTGCTATCATCACAAATGCCATCATCAGAATTGCCATCATCACCATCAGTCCAAGACTGAATGCGCACATATCTGCCCACAATTGGTGAGAAGTGGGCAGCAGCTTCCGCTGCAATATCTGAGTCAGAGATGTGCTCACCCCAAGATCCGATTGTTTACCTTTCTTGCACAATGGAGGGCTGTTATTGTCCACCCCATCACGATGAGGCATCATGAAATCTCGTCATGGTGACCGTGATAAAATTAATGTTCAAACTATGGTATTGACGGACGTCATATTTTGAGCAGCCACCGTCCGCCCGCTGTGTGTCTCCTCCTGCTGTTCCGCACCTCCCATCAGCCTCCCGGTACCTGTGGCCTGCAAGTTAGCCAGTCTCTGGATCCAGCACTGAGGAGCATACATAGGAACATATAGTCAAGTGAGATTGGGAGTGTCTTGCCTCTGGAGATTGTAATGGAGAGCATGCTCAGGAGTGTACTTGAGAGCATCAGGAGTGCTCAGTTCGGAGAGTATATTCAACCAGGATGGGAGTGTGACATCAAGTGCAATTTGGAGTATATTTGAGAGCGTACTCGGGAGTGTGCCTGAGAGCGCTTTGAGCACTATCTTGGAAGAGTAGAGTCAACATCAGCAAAATGTATTTTAGTCACTGGAACCCTCCAGCAGTGACTGAGAGGATGTGGAGTGTAAACTTAGATGCGTCAATTTCAGGAGAGTGTCAGACCCTAGGAGGGCATTCCTGCCGGCCTTCAGAGTAACTGGGAGCGCCGGCGACAAGTCTGGGAGCACCTGGAAGAGCCGGCGACATGTCTTGGAGCACCTCGAATCACAGTAGAGCAGTCTGGGAAAAACAACAACTTCTTTGGGAACGCTGCTGGTGCACCTGGAAATCATAGCTACTGTATTCAGTTTGTATTTTCATCTATGTATCTATGTATCTATGTATCTATATAGCTTCCCATCTACACATGGTATATCTGGACTGGCTGCAGGCGGTGCTTGGAAGCAATTCAAGGTGCGCCTGAAAATGACGATCGAGTGAAATCAGAGATATACTGCGAGGCCGCGATCGAGTGAGTTTGGAGATGCATTTGGAGGAGGTAATCGAGTGAGTTTGGTGGCCGTAATCGTGCGAGTTTAGAGATACACTTGGAGGCTGTGATTGAGCGAGTTTAACGATGCACTTGGAGGCCGTGATCGAGCGAGTTTGGTGATGCACTGGGACGCTGTGATCAAGTGAACTCAGGGATGCACTTGGAGGCCTTAATCGAGCGACTTTGGAGATGCACTTGGAGGCCGAGATCAAATTGAACTCAGAGATGTAGTTAGATGCCGCGATCGAGCAAGTTTCGAGATGCATTTGGCGGCCGAGATCAAGTAACTCAGAGATGCACTTGGAGGCCGTGATAGAGCGAGTTTGGAGATGCACTGGGACGCCGTGAACGAGTGAACTCAGAGATGCACTTGGCGGCCGTAATTGAATGAGTTTGGAGATGCACTTGGAGGCCGAGATCAAGTTGAACTCAGAGATGCACTTGGATGCCGTGATCGAGCAAGTTTGGATATGCACTTGCAGGCCATGATCTAGCAAGATAGGGGGAGTACTTGGAGGCGGTCGATAGGAGACGCGCCTGGTGCTGAGACGCCATCCATCAGTCAGTTAAGTCACAACCGTGGGAATATGATGAGGTGAGTTTACTTTTGAGCTCTCAGGGAGAGTGGGCTGGTGGCGGTCGATCTTGTAGGGAGGCACGCAGGAATCTGATGCTACATTCAGGGGTCAACTTGCAATCATCAGAATGAAGTGAAGACAGACAATCTTGGGATGATGCAGTACTCGCTGTATGCAGTGCTCGGTGTATGCTTTAATCGGTGTTAACTCATAATCATGGCATGTAGAGATAGAGAGGGATGACTGAACTTTCTGTTCTGCGATGATGGTAGAGTTGTGGACAAAAACGAGAGGGATGGGGGATGACGAGAACGATATGGAGAATACGAGCAGATATGAGAAATCCAGGCAACGACTTGCCTGATTGGATTGGGAAGACCTTGTATCGGTGTAATTATACGCCCAATCGGGACTCTTACCTGCTGTACCAGGGATGGTCAATTAACTCGCACACGGAACTCGCTTAAGTCCCAGTTTCTCATGATGATTTCCCTCGTACCCTCTCAGCTCTCTTTTTTTTGGGCTCAATTTTACCATCACTTCAGAACACGAAGTTAGGTCATCCCTATCTATCTCTCCATGCAATGATCATGACGTAACACCAAGTACAGCATACACCGAGCACTGCATTCACCGAGCACTGCATCATCCCAACATCTACTGCCTCCCCCTCCCAGCCAGTCTCTCATCTCTCGGCGGACCTGATTATACTCAAATCTCTACATTCCCACGATTACCAGTTAACCAATGAATAGAGTCTCGGCTACCATAGCACCTCCCTCCCGATCTACCGCGTCCAGATTGACCTCCTCCAAGTACTGCTCCAATCTCGATCGATCATGGCCTCCAAGTGCATCTCCAATCTCGATCGATCACGGCCTCCAAGTGCATCTCTGAGTTACACGGTTGTGGCCTCCAACTGCATCTCCAAAATCGCTCGATGTCGGCCTCCAAGTGCATCTCCAAACTTGGTCGATCGCTGCCTCCAAGTGTATCTCTGAGTTGAACTTGATCTCTGCCTCCAAGTGCATCTCCAAACTTGCTCGATTAGGGCCTCCAAGTGCATGTCTGAGTTCACTCGATCACGGCCTCCCAGTGCATTACCACACTCGCTCCATCACGGCCTGCAAGTGCATCTCTGAGTTACTCGATCTCGGCCTTCAAATGAATCTCTAAACTCGCTCTATCTCGGCCTCCAAGTGCATCTCTGAGTTCAACTGGATCTCGGCCTGCATGTTCGTCTCCAAAGGCGCTCGATCACGGCGTCCAAGAATATCTCCCAGTTAACACGATTCCGGCCTCCAAGTGGATCTGTATGTTCTCTCAATCAAGCGTCTCCAGGTGCCCCTGCAATTACGCTCCAGTACCGTCTGCAGCCAGTTTGGCCATATGTATATATATAGAGTGACTTAGATAGATAATACATGCCATATTATGATATGGTGAATCTTGTGACTGTAACAAAGATGAATCTGATACACGAAATGCCTTGTGGTTATGGAACGCTATGAACCATTGCTGTGAGAATATGGCACTAAGTCTCCCGCAGAGCTGCACAGCGGTCTCAAGCTGCTCTCGACGTCTCCGCAGACCTGTGCAGAGGTCTCAGCTACTCCAAAATTTTGCTAACCTATAAGTCAAATCCCGTAGCATCCTGAAGACACCTCCAGAACTGCTGGTGCTTTCAGGAGCACCTGAGAATGCTTTTGCAGAGTCTGATAGCACTTTGCTTCGCTCCAGGGAGGCCTGGGAACATCTGGAATTACTTGGGAGCACCGGTGAGGGCTACTGGAGTGTCTGGGAGATTTGCGTGTGGGTTCCGGACCGATTTACATCTTGCTGATGAAGCGGCCTGGGAGTGTCATCAAGTGCAAGGGGGAGTGTACTCGAGTATGTGGTCGGGAGTGTAATTGAGAGCAGCTTGAGCGCGTACTTGGGAGCATGCAATCAGGTACATTTGGCAGTGAGGTTAATTGCAGCAGGATGTATAGTATCATGTGAACATAATCGAATGAGTATCATAGTAATCTAGTCAATATGCAGGTCCATAGGACCTCATACTGCGACACGTCAAATATGCTATGGACTACCATCCCAGTAAGTGATACTCTATGAGTTAGGTGTCACTTAAGGTCATTTTTTCGGCTGCAATGCTTGGAAGCTAAGTTGATATATTCGTGTAAGGGCACGTATGCCTGCGTCCGGCCTCATAGCTATACGTATGGTAACTATTGGAATACGGTTGCAAACGTGGATGCGAGAGATATTAGATGTGGATGTATAGGTAAGATTATTGCTAGTGATCCAAGGCTAGTGGCGAGCCAACTTTATAGAATGGCCGTTACCCGGCCCTGGGTCACATGCCGCCATTACAGTATCCCTCTCTGTAGGCGCAGACCTCCTCGGCTGCATAAGCCTTACAAGAGAAATGGAAAGGAAAGGAAACTATTGAACAATCATGCCGCGGACGTACTCGTACAAACTCAAAATTTCCGCTACCGATTGGCACCGTACAGTAGGCTTTTGGTGGATCTGGTGCGCGGGAAAACTCCACCTCCCATTGACTGAGATCCAGAGATGGTAAAACCCGTGCTGACTCCATTTATACCGGGCCAAGATCCAAAGTAGTACTGAAGTATGGAGAAGAGAAGAGAAAGGAAGAAACAGAAGAAAGGAATGCCCAATTGATAACTGTACTCCGCTCCCGAGACTCGGACCTCAATTTTTCCTTATCTCACTCCCGAAATCCTACAGCATAGGACCTGCCATCCAGTACCGCACTCGTAGCTAGTGTATTTCGGCGTACGTCATTGTCCGAATTCGTCAGGGTGGTAGAGCTTCCGCTCATGATTTGGCCTCGATGGGTGTTTTCACTGCCCGCATCGTTTGTAGTGATCGGTATTCATCAATCGTATAGGTCAATCGTGTAGTCTTGTCTCATTTGTTGACATCTAGCAAGTGAGCTTCTGTAAAGGTAGTTATACTTACCAAGTTCAAGCGAGCTTGCGCTGTCCGAGCTCTGAAGAATATATCTTGCAGCTGGTAGTCATCGGTAAGTGGCATTGACTCGTAGGTGCTGCTTGACTCGGTAATTTTTGGATGTCCGCTTCGATGACCATCTGGTCGACTTCATCGTTGCGCTCTCTGTAGGCGGCTTTAGTAGAATCTTTGTCGAGTTGGTAGACTGGCCTCTCGGCGTACTTTTGCCTTGTCGGTAGGACTTCTTGGTAAACGTGTCGGTGCATGTCTTGGCAGACTGTTTCCAGGTGGACTTTTGACTTGTCGGTAGGACTTGATCATGTAGACACGGTTATCTCCCTCTTTTGAAAAATTCGTTCCTCCATCGACAACTTCTTCATATCGATTGGGATTGCCATCGTGGCGCGGTAGCAGTGTAACTTGGATCTCCGAATTGATATTGGGGTTCATTGGTAGTTGGAGATTGTAATTGTAATCTCTCTGGTTCGACACGTAATTCGGTTCAGACTATATTCCTTCGGCTTTGGACGTCCTTCTGCGTCGCCCGCTTTTCAGTGACTATCTTGATTTGCTCTGCCTGTTGACTTACTGTCGTATGAGACGTCCCAATGCGCTGAATCTCGACGTCATTGCAACGGCTATGCCTCGTTGTAATTTGTTCTGCCTGTTGACTAATTGTCGTATGAGGCGTCCCAATGCACTCAATCTCGACGTCAATTGCAACGGCGTCTTCTTTTGACTTTGGGCATGATGTGAGCTTTCGCTCTTGGCATCGTCATAGCCGTCGGTTCTCATATTTGACTCGCTGGTGACCATTTGAGGGTGGTAGATGCGCCAATTGCATCGGCGAGGGCGGTATATCATTGATCCATATCTAACACCTAAGCTTCACAGTAGGTGGTGATACTCACCATGATAGAAGCGCGCCTCTGCTCTCGGAAGGCCGCTTTGTACATTGCATATGCAGATTTCGGCATCTCTTGATTCGTCATTTGGTAGTCTCAGTGGCCCGCTTCTCCCTGAAAGTCATTCGGATGATAACTTCAGTGCGTTCTTGGTCAACTTCTCTGTGGCCATCTTGGGAGGCAGCTTTGGTAGAATATCCGTTTGTTTCTCGGTAGTCATTTGGTAGGCCTCTGGAAATGTGGTTTGGCATTCTGTTCGGTATGCCGTTCAGCGATAGTTTCTGATCCTTCGGTAAGCCATTTGGTAAACGTCTCGGTCGGTGGCTTGGTATGGTAAGACTCCCGGTAATCCTCTCGATCTGCATGTGACGTCCATCAGCAGTCAGATCCGTCGCTGTGAGATCTCCGTTATCATCTCTTGGTAGTTATCTCCACTGTCTGTTGTGATGCCATTCGTTGGACTATTCGGTACGCTCAGTGGTCATTTTCGATCTCCTTCGGGACCAATTCGGTAACCATATCACAGTCGTTCGCTATCTCGTTCGGAACTGCTTCGGTACCCATACTTGCACTTGTTCGCCATGGATCAGGCCCGTTTGTCGTGTCATCTCTCTGGTGCCTTTAACTGTCTACTGGACGTCCGGCGTATGGTAGGTGAACTTATCGTCTTGGATCACGGGGTGCGCTCGCTGGCTGTCTTCCGGGTGTGCGTGTCGATTCATCACAAGGTGTATTCGCCATCATTTGACTCGGTTGACATATTGTCGTTCTCTGAGTCCACTAGCCAATTCATGTCCAGCTGTACTTCCAGTACGGTAATTGTTTGCGGTAGGGGTTGTTTGAGATTCCGGTACCGTCATCCATTATTTTAAAAGTCATTGCTCCGCCGGGGACTAATCTCTGATAGCTTCGTAGGGAACATCGATTGGATGGGCTTGATTCAGAAGTCAAATTGCAGTTGTCAATTGTCATCGTAGTTGTGTAGCTTCGGATCGTCGAGTCTGAATGGGGATCTTATTGGGGATTGTATTCTCGGTAATGTTACTTCGAAACAGATATGGTATTGTATTACGTATTGTAATCGTCATTATATCCGGCATTGTAATCGGCATTGTAATCTCTGCATTGTATTCGGTACGGTAAGGCAGCCGGTACCTTCGTGTTTGTCGCAATAGCCAAAGATTGATTGTCATCCGTCTCCGCGCATCTCCGGGATGGGCATATTGGCTCTCGTTAGTCCAATTTACATAGTCTCAATGATAGCTTCTCGCAGGGACGTCGTGCCCGGGCTTCCAATTGCTTCATAAGTCTTCGGCGTTCCAAGGTGCGCTGTTCACTCTCAATTGTCATTCGTCTGTCTGTCGGGAATATCTCCGAACTGCTCCATCTATGTTAGCCAAATAATCATGAAAGGATGGAAGTGGTGGAAGGGAGTATCCAGGAGGCCTCGTCATTAACGGTTCGCCCACACAGGAGCCAAGCCCAGCCGTCCGGTCACTCCCTTCGGGTCTCAGCGAGCCGATAGCAGTCATTCCAGTCTCTCCTCGGACGGGCTCTTCTGCCGCAACTACCGCCGCAGCTCTCTGCTCGTCGCGTCCAGCGCTTGGGTCTGTATTCTCACCTGGTGAATCCAGAGTGATGCCTTCCAAAGTCACTCACAGCAGCCCAATGAATTTCCCAGTCTGTCGGGCAAATGCTATGACGACTTCAATGCTATTTAGATGATCCTCGAATGCGGGTGCTCCAAGTGTCTGTATACCCGGACCTCGCCCCAGAAGCTTGTCTTGACGTTATCATTTTCGGCTTCTGAAACCTTCCATGACGCTGCCGTAGTCATCGGGGTCATTCCTCCGCTCAACTCGCACTCGGTGACCACACAGAGTCAATCGAGCCTAGTCAATGTCAGGATTGTGTGTGGAACCATGGTAAGCCATGTACTAGTTCGTATGCACGCATTGGCATGACTATGACGTCTGATTTTTCTACCGGTGCGGGATCGTCCAAGTACTGGACTGCGATCCGCATCTTCTTCCGGTGTCCTTTGAATGTTGCATCACTCCTCCGTTCATGCCGAGGGTAGTGATGTCTACCGCCTGATGTGATATCCCGAGTCGCTTCAGAAGCCTCGGTGTAAAGATGCTTCTTGCGCCACAGTCGACAATAGCCAATACGTGTTGAATCTCGCCATTTCTCTCTGGTATTTGTATATTTTTGTCCAGGGGCCCGATTAGTGCTTGCGCCGCCAAAAGTTTCGGCTGGGTGAGTGTCGAATGATCGTTGGCGCTTGATTTGTTGATTGCCGGTTCGATTGTCCATAATACTTGTGCTCTGAGGTCGTGATAGTCATTGTAGTCCCTGTAGTCATATTAGTCGTAGGTTGGCCGTAGAGTGCTTCTGCAATTGGGCATCTTCGAGGATGCTAGAGTTGTAGCTGCACACGTAAACTGAAATAGGTGCACTTCGCTCAAATGGAAGAAATGTAGTCATGACTGTGCTGACTCGTGAATGGTATGACTTGGCCTTGATTCTCGATATGTCCGCACTCAGGGGTCAGGTTACTCCGTCGATTGTAGGTGCTTGGACTGGTGATCACGCTCAATTGACTCATAGGAATAGTCTTGTACTCGTGATCATCGTCTTCAATGTCAGTGACGTGCCTTGTGAGCCAATTGGTCTCTGAGTTCTCTAGGTTTCCCCAGGGAATTGACGCGTTCAGGGATGTAGTCGTGACTTCTCAGCTGTCCGGTGGTTGATTGTAGCCATTGGAAGTAATTGATGTCGTCTTGAACTCGTCTGGATCGATCTTATGTGATTTTTGTCGTTGACTGGGAGGTTTGTTTGTTTGTAATCATATTGCATTCGGGCGCTAGCGGCCATGGCATATATCCCGTACATATTTCCTCCCCGCTTTTTTCGTAACATAAGAAACCAAAGCAAAGTCGCGAGTCCTCTTCCCCAGAAACAAAAGAAACTGCCGCAAAAACAGCATCAACTTTTACACCCCCCCCATCACTCGACCCCTCGTGATCTGAGTTCTCCGCCTCCTCCACCACTCCGCTAATTGTGCCCACATCTGTCAAATTGAGAAAATCCAACACCGCACGTGTACATTTTTCTTCTGCAAAAACAAGAGACATCGGCAAACTAATCTTCGGCTTCTTCAACACTTTCTCAATCCCTTCATACCCTTCTTCCCCCTGTTGCTCGTCAACTCAAAGCCGCTTCTGTTCTCGTTTCCATCTTTTACACCACTTAAAAAGGTGGTCTCTTGTCTGATATTCATGCCCACACCACGAGCATTTCATATCTCTTCTTTTTATCATGCGCATTAAGCATTTCCCCAAAAGAGCATGTCCTGTCTTAAGTTGATAAAACCTCGCCGCAATCGTTTTTTGGGATTTCATCACCGTACTGTTACCCCCCCTCTTCACCAAATCATACCGGTAACTGTGCTTCGATTTCTTTCCCATCTCTTTTATTTCTTTCTTGCTTTCTTCCCATTTCGCCCCCATAAGTCGTCGGCCAATGTGAGCGAAAGATATATAATTTAAGTGAGCCAGCGGATTTTGCGTTTCGGTATAACTTCCACAATGCTTATATGCCACTTTTGTCGCTTGTAGATCCGCTTCTTCGTTGTCTTCCACACCCTTATGCGCGGGTACCCACCGGTACTCCACCTGAATATTTTTATCGGTCAAGTCGCTTTCCCAATTCAATGTCCGCAACACCAGTGCCTGTCCTGGTCCTGGTTCGTCCGATTGTATTCTTTGTAAAGTCGCTTGGGAGTTCGTAAAAATTGTCACTCTCCTCACTTCCTTCTTATCGCCGATCTCATCCGCAATTTTCACTGCTTCTGACATCGCATACATTTCCGCGTCAAACGCTTCCTTTTGTCGGCCTAGGTGCACCCTCATCTTATTCCATCTTTCTTCTCTTCCCCATACCACTACGCACCCTACCCACTCATCTTCTTTTCTTGATCCATCAGTCCAAAGAACTAAGCCATCTCTCTCCTTTCTCGCCTCTTCCAATGCCTGTTCTTCTTCCTGAATTATCACTTGGCCTTTCAGCCTTTCCCGTGTTTCCGGCAATGTGGTCCTCTCATAACTTCTCCTCTCGAGAGGATAATCCTCCAGGATCAACTGATCAATCCCCTCCACCCTTCGTACCACATTCCCTTCCATTTTTATCACTCTCCCTCCGCCTGCAGCGTCGAGCATAATCATTTGCCTCATCTTATACCGCCTAACTCGGTTATTAAGAATCGCATTTGCCGGTCTAAGTCCAGCATCATTCATCAGAGCTCCTCGAGGTGTCGTCCTAAAGCATCCAGTAACCCTTCTGCCTTGTTCGTTCAATATCTGTTGCACCTCGTTCGCTCTATTCTGTTGTCCCTTCCACCACAGTTCCGCTCCGTATAACGCTAAGGCCTGCACTGCAGCGACCTGAACTCGTTGGCATCCTTCCAGGTTTAATCCTTTCGTATTCATCAAGGATCGTACCCTATTCTGTGAACTTCTTGGTTTCGCAAAAATCTTTTTTGTGTGATCGTTTAGGGTAAGCATACTATCCAGCCATACCCCCAACCACTTCGTCGCTTCTTTATTCTATTGAATCTCATGATTCCCGACCCTTATCTTGGCCTTCATCTTCGGTTCCTTGTTCCTTCTTCTCCGGGTAAACAATATCGCTTCGGTTTTTTCGATGTCATACTGACAGGCATTGTCCTTCGCCCAACTCTGTACTTCCGGAGCGCATCCCTCCAGTCGTTGTGTGCATTCCCCCACATCTTCGCCTTCTACCACCCATGCCACATCATCGACAAAAGATATACCCTCACTTCCGCACTCCTTGTCTTGTTCTTCAACTCTGCCGAACAACCCTGAAAGTTATATAACGAAAAGGACTGGCGACACTGGCGACCCCTGCGGAACTTCCGTTTCCACATCCATACTGTCTCCTTCCTTTCCATCCATCGACATAATCACCTGTCTTTCTTCCATAAAGCTCTCCACCCACCTCACCAGGTCGGCTTCAAACCCCATTTCCTCCATTTTTTTATCAAGTTCCCTTTTGCCACATGTGGAAAAGCTCCCTTAACATCCATTAACAGCACTGCCGCGGTATTCCCCCTCCCCCACGCTTCTTCAACTTTCTTCATTAACCTTCCAACCGCGTCTATTGCTGACCTTCCCTTTCTGCATCCAAACTGTCCGTCGTGAAGTAGCTGCCTTCGTTCACACTACTCTGCTATTGGATTAGCTACTACTTTCTCAACAACTTTTCCCAGACAATTCAACAATGTTATCACCCTATATGCTTTGGCGACTCCGTAATCTGGCTTATTTGGTTTCGGTATAACCGCCCCCTTGATTGCTTCCAAACCCCTCGGCATATTCCTAACCTAAATGTCGTTTTGATGATTGCTATTATTCTCGGAGCATCCCACTCCCATAACAACCTAATCGCCTTAAAACCCAATATATCCGGACCAGGTGCCTTCTTAACCGACTCGTCGAACAGAGCCAAACGGATGTCCTCATTGGTAATCTTTTTCCACATCCCCCCACCCCCTCTTCTTCGGCCTTTCTCTCCACACCCTTCAAAGGTTTCGGGAACGCTTCTTCTTTAATTCACTCTGCCTTGTGCTCCCAGGATTCGGGCCACTACTCCATCCCTTGACTTCTAGGCTTTCGTCGTCTGCTGACCTCCCAGTTTTGTATACCTCAAGGCCTGCTATACATGATCCTTCGTGGCCCAAGACAAAAAATCTTGCCACATCTGGGTTTTCGATTGTCGGATTATTCTTCGGACGTTGCTTCTCTGCTTCTTAACCTGTTGCTGCGTTGCTTCCCCTCATCTTCTGGCCCTTTTCAATGAGCCCAAAATTCTTCTGTTTTCTGCAATCTCCTCATTCCACCACCTTTTGGATCTCGCACAAACTTACACTTTCTTGCACCACCTATCAAGATGATTAACAAAATTCCGCTGTATCCACTCAGCTTGCTTCTGTAATTCTTCTCCGCTGCTCTCTTCGGTCCAAACAGGTCTCTCTGAGCTCTTGTTCTCCGAATATTGTTTAGCTTTGTCATAATTTTCTTTTTCCTCCTCCGAGTTGAGCCCATCAATATCCCATCATGTAACCTTTCTCGACACTTTGACTCCTTCCCCTTCGTCGCATCTTATCTGGGCGCACACAATCGCGTGATCCGAAGTAGTTGCCAAATCTGTAGATACCTCCAAATTATGGGCCATCCCGGCCTTCGTTATGAAGAAATCTATTAGCGATTTCGAAATTTCGCCGTTTCTGGTATTCTTATGGGTTGCTTCCCCATCGGTAACATCGATCAAATCATACCCATCCATAAGATTTGTTAGAAAGACCTCGTCTCTTTTTGGTGGGCATTCTGGATCCCATCTATCGCTGTGAGCATTCCAATCTCCTCCTAACAGGATCTTGTTCCACCCCATAATCTCCTTTCATCTTGCTGTCTGCGCCGGTCTGCCTTGGCTTCTCACCCCCTCCACCTGCCTCAGCTGATCGTACACATTCACCAATCTCATTTCCCTTCCCGACGGGTATCTAATATCAAACACCTGTACATCTCCGTCTCCTCCCATATCCACTTCCGAAAACTCCAGGTGCGTATCTCTTATTATTGCGGTCATCGTTCTTCCTCCTCTGACCAATCTATATCCTGGGTGACTGATATTGTATCCCTCCTTCTCCACTACCGGTTCTTGCATCATCACATCATCAGCCCCCCAAACAATTCCCTTTTCCAACGCTATCATCGTCGCATCATACCCCCTCTCACAATTGTGCATTATCCACTTCACCATGACTTCATGGGGGCTTCTGGGATCTCTGCGCTGGAGCTTGGCTCGTCTGTCACTTGTGTCGAAACAACTTGGACTTCCGGCTCCTGTTCTAGCTGCTCGTCTGACAGAGCTTTCTTCTCGGCTTCTGCTGTGGAGGGTCCCCAATCCTCAACTTGATCCGGCTTCTTCTGCTAATCTGTAGTCACATTTCGGCGTTCCCCCTCTCTCTCCTTCCAGGTTCGCCTTTCTTCCCTCACTGTGTTAATGGCTTCATGTTTCTTACCACAAACATTAGCCTTCGCGATATGGTTACCCTTGCAATTGACGCATTTGTCGACGTTATGGGTACAGTTCTGTCCTGCATTCGCTTTACAACCTACTACGTTGCACTTATGATCCTTCGTCAAATGTCTTCCTGCACACAACATGCAAGCCGGCATCTTCAAAGCCCTACATTTCGCCTCCACATGTCCCCATCTGCTGCATACTCCGCAGAAAGAATCCGGTCCGGCAGTCATGAACTTTTCCACATCATACTTCACTCCTGCCGCCCTCAACCCTCCCTTCAAAACTTTTTCGGCCATTTTACTTTCCTTGACCACAAGCACAACCGACGATGCCTTTTTTCCCTCCAACTTCTTCTTCTGTACATCTTTCGGTCCTCCAATCCAGCTGATAGCGAGGGGCAACACCACCCCCTCATTCTCAGCCTGCAATTCTGACCTCAATTTCTCCAGTCCTCCTCCTGTCTTCGTCCCCAAATACCTGTCGAAATTGACGCCGTGCATCTTCACTTTCTCCCAAAGTTCGATCATTTTGATGTCCATAATTCCTGCGTCCACCTTTCTTGCCGCCTTGATCACAATCTCCCTGTACCTAATCAGCATCTCAGCAGTTGCTCCAGGGGTCGTAATCGTTGATAAGCATCCTCGAGTGTTCTTCGTAACCCCTTGGATGCGGACAAAATAAGGGACATTTGCCTCGAAGAGTGCTCTATTCACCTCCCAGGAAATGTCCAAATCTTTCTTCTAAGAAAGTGGGAGTCCGTTATCTCGCTTGAACGTGACTCTCCTCTTCAGCGCCAAAAAGCCTTGGCGAAACAGAAACAGTGCGATAAATCGACAGCAAAGATAGCAATTAAAAAACGGACGGCGGCAATCGATTCTAGATGTTGAATTGACCCCGGAGCGAGAGTCCCAGCACCAGCGAGACCACAGGAGGAGGGCGCGCACAGGAATCCACACAACGGAGTGGGTTCGCGTAAAGGCTTGGCAGAAAACGCGACTGACGCGACGCATCGGCCAACGACCAAGCAACGATGAGGACTGAGAGGCTTGCCTCACAGAAGTGATAACCGAATTCACAGTGAGCAGGAGGAGTGACCTGGACTCAGGAGAAGCTGAGAATGGGAGGAGCGACGCGCCTATGGATGTGGCGATGGAGATGGCGACGGCGGCGACATCCATCACCGCGGAGACTGCGGGCGCAACCATATTTCAACTGATGGAGAGAAACAAGAACGGAAAACGGAGAAGGAGGAGGGAGGCCCCAGCGGCCCCCAGCGACTGGAGGAGCCGCATGCAGAGGATGATATGACGGCAGGCACAGGAACTGACGCAACTGCACCGAACTGTTGGACATTTCGCAAACCTGGTGGAAGCACGGGGAGCCTGCAAGGAGGCACAGCGGCTGGCAATGATGAAGTGGATGCAAGAGAGAGAGTAGAAGTGAGACACCCGCTACGAGAACGACGAAGTGTGGGGGGCGGGCATCACGACCATGATCGCGAAGACCATGAAAGGGGTAGCACAAGGCCAGGAGGAACGCGAGAGAGAAAGAGAAGCGACTGCGAGGACAGACGGTGGGGGGCTGGAAGCCTCCCAACATGCAGACACGACGCCAGAAGAGGGACCAGAGGAGCGCTAGCAGCCGCAGCAGCCGCAACCAAAGCCCAAGCCCAAACTGCAGCGAAAACTGCAGCGAAAACCGCAGCCCGTGCCCAAGCCAAAGTCAGCACCTACACCCACACCCGCTAGACGGTGGGAGACCATCCCACCCCGAGCCAAGAGTCAGAGGGCACCCGTCGGCCCAGGCCTCGCCCCGACAGCGGGATCAAGCATGGCAGAGAGACGCCTGATATTAAACAGAGACGAGAGAGTACCGCTCTCCAATAGAATGGACCAGGAAATCGCATCAGCGACCAACTGAGCGCTCTTCCACCAGAAGGCACCGGCCCACATTAGGATCATGAACGCCAAAAGGAATGCCAAGGGCACGATTACTGCCATCACGCACCCAAATGCGACAGCAGAGATGGCTCTGCAGTACCGCGACATCATCACCACTGCAGCGAGGACGGTCGACAAAGGAGTCGTGGATGTCGAACAGAATGAGTCCTGGGAAAGGATAAAGATCCACGCAGTCCCCCTTATACGGTACATGGGGAAGGGCACGGAAGGCCTGCAGAAGATGCGAGAAGAATTCGAACCCGAGAACGACGGTATAGTGATCCCCACCTAAGCAAGGTGACTGGCAAACCCCCATACGATCAAGGAGAGGAGGCAGAACGGAGAAATTGCCGCGTCATCGGTAGTTTTCGTCGTAAAGGGGAGCAAGGTGGCACAGAGCTTAGTCAAGAACGGCATGAAGGCGGCAGGGGTGTGGTACCGAGTCGAATCGTACAAGAACAAAGGGCCTGACAGCAGGTGTGAGCTGTGCTGTGGATGGGGCCACATCGAGAACAAGTGCGGCAGCAAGCCCAAATGCGGCTACTGCTCAGGCCATCACCGGACAGGCGACCACAAGTGCAATGTGGTGGGATGCACTGCAAAGCAGGGATCACTCTGCGGCCACACGCTGGAGAAGTGCCCTAATTGCAAGGGAAGTCACATCGCATTCAGCAGCAGGTGCGCGAAGAAGAGGGAAGCCACCGAAGCGGCGCGGCAGAACAGAAAAATAGGGCTAGCAGGACGAGCGTCCGCGAGGGCAGCCCGGGACATGGCAATGGGCTCGAACAGAGTGGTGCTTGGCCCTAGGCCCCAGGGGGTGGCAGAAGGAGGGGGAGATGAAGAAGAGATGGCGGATGTGGACGAAGAGGAGGCAGCGGGGGAGGCAAGAGACGTCACGATGTCCGAGACCGAGACTGAGACCGCGACCAGGACCACGACTGATACCGAAACTGAGATTGAAACGGGAGCCCTGGCTACCAATGATTAGAGTGATCCAGCATAACTGCGCAAGGTCATACGAGTGGACCATTGCGGCGCTGGAGACGGGAGTCGAACGCAGGGCGGACGTAGTGTGCTTGCAAGAGCCACCGAGAGAAAGAGGAGAGATTGGGATCAGCCATTCGGCATACGACATAAGAAAAAGAAAAAGAGTTTGGACGGCGATACGGAAGGGGAGTGGCCTGGTGGTTGATGAGAGGACGGATTTGAGCAGAGGGGCCAATGACGATGTTATCGCTACCGACGTCAGGAGAAGAGGTGAAAAGATTACGAGGATCGTCAATATTTATGATCAAAAAGACGCGCGGTCGGGAGAGAGAGAGAGACCGGCGCCAAAGTTGAACTGGCAGAGAGTCATTCGGCAGGGCGGCACTGTCCTCGCAGGAGACTTCAACGCCCACAGCAAACGATGGGACCCAAGATGCCAAGTGCAGCGGGATGCTGTTTTTTGGGAAGGCGTGATTGACGAGAACGGACTGGAGATTGGGAATGACGGCAGGCCCACCCACCATTGGACAAGAGAGGACCAGGAAGGCGAGTCGGTCATCGACCTGACGTTGGCAAATCGACCAATAGTAAAGTGGACCATACTGGCCGATGATCACGCCACTGGATCCGACCATGAGGTCATAGAATGGGAGGTGGGAGTAGACAGGCAGGAGGAGGCGGATCACGAGAGGGTAGTAGGGTGGAATTTAGCGGCGATGACGGAGAAGGACGCAGAAGCAGCGGAGAAGCTATGGAGGGAATTAGCGAAGGAGAGGGCTCAACTAGATGCAGAGTGCACAGAGGACGAGGTGGAGCAGGAGGCCGCATGGTGTCAGGAAGCAATGAGCAGCGTTCTCGACGCCACGGCGAAGAAAATCAGGATCTGTGCCAGGTCAAAGAGGTGGTGGAACGCCGAGATCAAAGAAAGAAGAAGGACGGTCGGGAGAGAGAGAAGGAGAAGATGGAACTCGTAGGAGGCTGCCCAGGCGAAGGCAGAGCTCCAGAAGTCGATCCGGCAGTCCAAGAGAAAGATGTGGCGCGATTACCTGCAGAACCTGAGGGGAGCCGTGGTGTGGAGTGCGGCGCGATACACGAGCCCCCGAGCAGGTATGACCGTGGGGTCCTTAACAGACAAAGACGGCAAGCAAGCAAACACATCATTGGAGAAGGAGGAGATGCTGAGGCACGAATCCTTCCCCCCGAATGACGGCGACCAGTACTACGAACTACCTCCAGCGGGAAGCGCACACACACGCGTCACTGAGCAAGCAGTTGAGCGAGCCTTATTTTCTCAGTCAGTCAAGAACGCACCGGGACCAGACAAACTGTCTTTTGGCGCTATACAGCTGCTCTGGAAGTGGGACAAAGAGAGGATCGTGAGGCTGACGAGGGCGGTGATTCGCACGGGGAGACACGCAGCGGTATGGAAGCAGGCTAGCGGTGTGGTGATTCGCAAGCCTGGCAAAGACGACTATACAAAGCTGAAGGCCTACCGTTCTATATCGCTGCTCAGCTGCATGGGAAAAGTGGTCTAGAAAGTAGCCGCGGAGCTACTGTCAGAAAAGACCGAAAGAAGGGGGCTACTGAGCGACGGACAATTCAGAAGCAGGAAAGGACGGTCAGCCATCGATTCGGCGGCCATCATTGTTGACAGAGCTCACGCAGCATGGACAAACGGCCACATAACAGGCATGATCCTTATGGACATTAAGGCATCCTTCCCGAGCGTGGCAAAAAGAAGGCTAGTCAACTTGATGAAGGTCAGGGAAATGGACGGAGACCTTGTACGATGGATGAAAAGCTTTCTGTCGGAGAGAACGGTGGAGATGATAATCCAGGGCAACGCCATGGACAGCCACCCAGTGGAGGCAGGGGTCCCGCAGGGCTCGCCTGTGTCACCAGTCCTCTTCGCGATCTACACCTCAGGACTAATCAACTGGGTCGAAGAGTATGTATCAGAGGCCGAGGGGTTATCCTTTGTAGACGACCTCGGCTGGGTGGCGACCGGAAGCGATATCAACCATGTCGTCTCGATACTTGAGAGATGCGCAGCAAAGAGCATCGAGTGGGCAAGCAGACGAGGGCTACAGTTCGACACGGCAAAGACGGAGGCTGCGCTTTTCACGCGCAGACGGGGCCACAGGAAACACCTCCAGACAAAGCTGACAGCAAAGATAAGAGTCGGGAGCTGGTCCATATGATTCAACGCACAGGCGACACATTGGCTGGGCGTCTGGATGGACGCGCATCTAACGTTTAAGGAGCACCATAACCGATGCATGAAGAAAGCCAGGGCAACAGAAGCCAGACTCCGATCACTTACCAAGACATACGGCGTTGTTCTTGACAGCGTACGGGCCGTCGAAGTGGCGTGCGTCCAAGGGGTCGCACTATATGGGGGCGAGCTCTGGTGGGACCCCAGGGAAGTAGGCAGGCGAGACGACCTCCAACTCCTCCTCAATCGACAAGCCAGGTCGATCCAGGGCGCGCTGCCCGTGACCCTGCGAGGTGCACTAATGAGAGAGTCAGGGCTTACACCGGGGCCGGTGACCTTAGACTACAGACAACAGCGATTCGCAGCGAGACTAGAAAACGCGTGCGGCAGCAAGCTGAAGCAGCTACACAGCAACCCCTTCTCCGGTGCGCCGATATGCAGGGTAGTCAGGAAAAAGCATGAATATGGCCGGACAACCGAAGGAATCAACTGGCGGGCCCCGGGCGAAGAGCCAGCAGTCAGGACCACCATACTGGATGACACAGCTGCAGCCAAAAGCGCGGCGCAGCGCTGGGCAAGAGAAAAAGAAGCCAAAATGGGGGCAGGGGTCTGGATGTGGTGGACAGATGGATCGCGCTAAGACGATGGCCGAGTGGGAGCCGCAGCGGTGTGTAAGCACGGAAAGGAATGGAGGTCTCGCCGCAGCTTTCTAGGCACGGGACCTATGGAAGTCCTGGACGCCGAACTGTGGGCGATCGGGCTCGCGCTTGACGTGGCGATCGAGAAGAGAGAAACATTGTAGATGCATGGAATGAAGACGGTGGCAGTCTTCGGCGACTCACAGGCCGCAATGCGACGAGCGGCACACCTGGAGCCGGGCCCAGGGCAGCAACTCGCGAGGCGGATCAACAGAAGGGCGCGGAATCTCCTCGCCCACGGCATCGCAACCGAGATCCACTGGGTCCCTGGACACTCCGGCATCCCCAGAAACAAAGAAGCAGACCATCAGGCCAACTTGGCCCGAGACGCAAGCGGGAGCACAGTGATAGAGCGGCCATACACCTCGGCCTCAAACAGGGCTAGACGATTCACCGAAGGAAGGTCGGCAGCTAAGGCGGAGTGGGAGGCCGACAAGTGCAGCAAGCACTTCAACTACACACTCAAGGGCAAGGCGGGGACCAAGAGACCTATCCCGATGACAAGCGTAAAACCGCTGCCCGCCAGCTTCTACCGACTGAAGTCCGGGCAAGCGCCCACTGGAGTCTACCTGAAGCAGTTCGGCCACCGAGATGACGACAAATGTTGGTAGTGTGGAGGGAATGTGTCCCAGACGCGGGAGCACCTCTTCCGCCACTGCAGCAGATGGAATGACCAGCAGAAGACACTCTGGAAGACAGTGGGACAGGCAACAGGTTGGAAAGCGAGCACATGCCGACACGTGCAGATCTCGGAGCTTTTTACCATAGAGGAGTGCGACAAGGCGGTGATGGACTTCTTGGCGGCCACTGAGGTCGGGAAGTTTCCGCCCAAATGAAGTAGCGGTATGGAGCGGGCTCAGGGCTTGGGGCTCGGGGGCGGCGCTGGCGGCAATGGGATTATACTACTCTCTCTTTCTTTCTTTCTTTCTTTCTTTCTTGTCCTTTTTGTCTTGCTGTCACCTTTCATTTGTCAGCAGGGACGAAGCGTAGCGGGGGGGGAGCTCCGCCATCTAGCCGGCTCGCCCGGAGGCAGAGGGGATATTAGGGTCCTGTCATACTGTAATTAGAGTCAATACAGTATGATTAAACAACAACAACAACTCTCCTCTTCTCCATCGAATTCTGTCCTTGGGGGACCGGCTTCATCTCCTCCTTCTTCTGTTGAGTTCTTCTCACCTCAGTGAAGCCATCCCCCTTCTTCGTATTTTCGCCCTGACCTTGCTGTTGCTGTGCTTGCCTGGGTTGTTTCCTTGATGGCGGTGGGGCTGCCGCTCTCTGCGCCCATGTCTCCTGTTTCTTTTCTTCCGGTTTCTTAATTTCCGGCTTTTTTGCTTCTGGCTTCTTAACCTCCGGCTTCTTCCCCCAGCCTTCGGTCCCTTCGGAATCACCCCCTCCTCTGGTTTTTTCACCTCCTTCTTCTTTTGTTGCGGTACCGCTGGCACCACCGGCTTCTCCTTCAGAATCATAACCTCTCCCACCTCCAGATGCGGAATCTCCTTACTAACTCCTCTGGGTGCAATCACCGGCGCATGCTTGGATTGCTCCAATGCTGGCTCACCCACATCCATTTCTGCCCGGATCGCTCTTTCCACTTTCGCACTCTCTTCTTCCGAAAAGGTCGCTCCCGGCTCAAATTCAATATCACTCATATCCTCCTCCTCCGGGGTGGCTTCTACCTGTTTCCCCCTTCGGACTTCATCCTTCTTTCGGCTTTCTTCCACCATCTCCTCAAACCTCTCAACCACTCTATCGGTTAATTGGTCCACCATTCTTTCCATGCAATTACTCATTGCATTTTCGATAACCTTGTCCATATTCACCGGCGCGACCTTGGCCAACTTCTTCTCAATCTTGCTCAATCTCTCATCGAGCTTTTCCATTTTAGCCTCATCGTACTCCTGACTCAGCTCCACCTGTTCCTTAATTTCCATACCGATCTTTCGCACGCCCATCACTGCCGAGTCAGTATGATTTTGCCTTGCTGCGACGTGTTCCGCTTGCTCGCCACACCACTTCGCATACTTCACATCATAATCTTCCCTTCCAACCATACAATCCCTCAGCCCGTTAGTCTTCCGAAGATACTCACCAATAAAGGCTTCTAGATTAACTGGCTCATTCTGATTCGTCAGGCTCTCTGCAGGCTTGGCCCAATCAGCCTCCAACTTTCTCCTGCTTGGCGTCTGCGGCCTATTCGGGATTGGTCGTTCGGGCGTTGCCGCCCTCCTAACTCCCTTCCCCTTATTGCGCTTTTTTGCCTTCTTCATTGGCGTCATGTAGGGTTCCTCCTCCCTCCACTCCACCTCTGTAATCGCCTTATCGCTGACGTCTCTGTCGTCGCTGATTTCGAATTGTCTCGGAATGGGTGTGTAGACTTTCCGGGTCTCCTCCACCCCCCCCTCTTTTTCGGCATGCTGGCTGGTATTTTCCTCCGACTGAATATACCTCTGCGTGATAATTCCAGTGCTCGCCCTAGGAGTTTAAAAAGGATCCTCGGGAATAGCGCTCGGTGGGAAGCCCAAAATGCTTCCCTCGTACTTCGTAGACTGTCGCTGGGTTTGCTGAGGAAAAGAAACCTCACTTCCTCCATAATCCGTAGTCGGTGGTGGCGACAACGAAGAACTCGTATCGCTCGGAATCGTGTAAACTCGCCATTGCTTGTACACTAAATTTTCTCCTTTGTCCACGCTGCTTCCTCCGTGAACGGTCGTTACCTCCTGGCTGGGGTGTCTTTGCTCCCTGGCCTCTCGGTTATGTATTCTCGCCGCCTGATTGTATAGCTCTCTGTCAAGAACCATCGCTGGCCCCTGACCTTCCTCTTCTTCGTCGTGTTTTTGGAGATCGGTGAGTTCGTTCGCGATCTCAGACGTTGTAGCTGTTCCATCCGGACTCGCTTTTTCGATGAATTTTCCCATTCCGCTGGAGGAGACCGTTTCCTGGCTGCCGGTATCCGCCATCATCTTGTCCAACCTCTCCTTGGCCTTTTGGAAGGTGGTGGTCTTCTTTGCTGCTCCGAAGGGACTCATTTTGGCTTCTAGGTAACTGAATTCAAAGAAAACCGCTGAAAACCGAAGCAAAAGTTTTCTAACGATAGTAGATTTGATTGGACAATAAAGGTCTTGGCAGAACTAATAGATGGTGTGGTGTGTTGTCGGAGCTGTTTGTTGACTGGGTGGTGTCCTGCAGTTGGGATAATAATTGTCTTCATTGCCAGTGACGCGCCTTGTGTGCCAATTGGTCTGTGATCCCTACTTCGCTGCCATCAGGCTCAATTGAATGATGGAATAGTCAATGCTTCGTGCTTCGCAGTAATGATGCTTCGAGATCTCGTTTGGAGGACAGTATTCTCAAGTGTTGACTCCATGGTGTCGCATTGGAAAATGGGTAAAACTCGTCAACTCGTAATCCCATGAGCGAAACGTATCCGTTTACTGAAAAATCGATAATAGTGAAAGGGCACGTATGCCTGCATCCGGCCTCATAGGTATACGTATGGTAATTATTGCAATACCGTTGCAAACGTGGATGCGAGTGATATTAGATGTACATGTATAGGTAAGATTATCGCTGGTGATCTAAGGCTCATGGCGAGCCGACTATATAGAATGGCCGTTACCCCTCCCTGGGTCACGTGCTGTCGTTACAATTCGCAACTGTCAGTTTACCTCTGATCATAATGTAATGTATACATGCATTATACCAACTTTGATCCTGTTTCACCTCCATATCTCAGAATTACCATATCATTTAAATTGATAGAGTGGCTGTACAAACACACTCAAAAATTACCACCACTGGATACCAAACATCGAGCATTTTCCTTAATCATGCAATCAATTTTGAAGTCATGCTCAATTTGAGACGGCAGGGTGCAAGAGCAGTGAATTCTGAACATTTCATGTAAATATTACATTCCAATCAGAGTTGAACTCAAATACTTAATTGGGAGTGGATATTTGAGGATATTTGATGGGGTAAGCCAAGCCATCGAAATGATTTACGCTGTGGGTTGTCAGCCAATAAAAATCCTTCTTAGAGGTACGTACCACTAGTCAACCAATGAGAATGCTTCGAGCCGACAAACCATGTTTGTATATATTAGATGCCACTGGAGATGGACCTGTCACTGCAGTAGCTGCCAAGACCATAGATTCACTCGGTATCAAATGCGCCATATCATCAACCAATTGAAGTAATTCTAGGTATCGGTATCGACCGAATTAGTTCGTACTATCTAACTCTAAACTCCGTGCTACTCTTAGTGGATGTAGTGTAACCTGCAGCCCTCTTCGCAACAATTCTGTTGTAGGATGAGGCGAAAGCATCCGCCCTATTCTTCGAAAGCCTTATCAAACGACATCGCACGTACAGCGGTGACCGTCGCCCACATCTCACCCAACAATGAGTTTTGGATTCTCTATCAGCGACTTCGTCATAGTCGGCCGACTACTCTCCAAGCTACTCAGCGCGCTGACAGAGAGCACTGGTAGCTCTACCCACTACCAAGAGCTTATATCAACACTGTACAGCTTCCAACGCTCAGTGCTTGAGGCAGAACAAATCTGCCACGTTCCGACAACGCAATTCCATGCAGCGACTATCAATGCGATCACGCATTCCGTGCAGCTTGCCCGTGCACCTATCGAGGCGTTTCTTGCCAGGATCAAAGGGTATCAGCGGCATCTGAATCGGAGTAGTTGGAGGAAAGTGGGGTGGGCTCTGTTCAAGGAGCAGGAAGTCCGGGATCTTCGAACAGTGCTATCAACACACGCAAACTGTCTTAGCCTTCTTATAGTTACAGCTGGCGCGTATGTCTATAGGAGTATATACCTCAACGCGGTGGAGCAGAGGGAGCTAATCGTGGATAGAAAATCGTCACTACGCATCGAGAAAAGGCAAGAAGAAGAACGCGGCATACTTGTCACGCAGCGAACGTTGCTAGAAAATCTTAGGTTTTAGCTTCAATGCCTAGCCCTGCAGAAAGTCACTTACAGATGCAGCCTTGAAGCTTCGCGTAGCACTGAACTCCTACGACAGCTACAGATCTCAACAGCGTTTAAAAATTCGGGATACACCTGGGAGTTTCGTGGTGAAGAGCCGGTACAATTCGAGGACGCGTTGGGAAGGTGTCTGATGCTACCATTGCAACTTGTCCAGAATTGGGATGTTAGTGCTGCCCTTACGTTGTATATAGAATATACTGATCTCATGCAGATATTTCATGCTATACTGCGCACGCGATTCCAGCAGTTCCCGGGAGAGCGGCGGGTTCGGAAAGGGAATTATGAGATCCGCAGTGGAGCTGGTGGGGGGCGCCGATTAACAAAAGTCATCTGGGCAACATCAATATTGCCTGGGATGTGTCTGATGATGAATATGATCGTAAAGCGGGAGATCGATCATGATCAGGCCTATAGGTGTCCGCGCTCAGACTGCGGAGAGCTGAATATAACCCCGGCGACTGCAGCAGGCATAAACTGGTGAGTTTTCTTCCCGTTTTTTTAGGGAGGGATGTATAATAACATCATGTAGTAAGAATTGTGGCATCTGGATCCACGTCATTAAAGGTAATAGGATTGAGGAAGTGGACGATGAATGGGAAGAAGAAATAAGCAAAGAACTATCGCTCCAAGATGACGATATGCGCCATTTTAAACGGATTAGCTTAATAAATAACATTGCAAAGCACACCGGGTTGTCGTCATGGGTTTCCGACCAGGCTAAACTTCTGGTTTCTGGTGGAGGATCACAAGTTTGGTATTGTGTATGTCTCTTGAACCTAATGTACAAAAGAATTGAGGTTTGCTAATGACCTGCATCACTGTAGCCGCCTTGTACATGTGGGCCTTATAATCCGGTCAGCGATAAGGGATGTCCATCCTGTGGGTGGTATAAATTCAGGTGAATTTAGTAGTTAGATTAAGGTTATGCTAGTGGTATATCCTGAATACAAATTCATTTATCGGAAAGGAAGTGCGAAGTTTGGGTCTCCGTGTCTGTTCTCCAGTAAGTGCCGGTAACAACCTCCGACCGCCTTCTTACCGCTGGACTTCCGTCGCTGCTATCAATAGCACGTGCTTGCGCCGACGAAATTAAGGACATCTGGTTCCGCTCGCCGCCAACTTAGCAGTGCTCAAGTAACGGCGCAACATTTCGCCTCTTTCGATGAACCCGCCCACATTAGCCGATAGAACGTGGAACTCATTTAACTGTGAGCTAATCCATGTCAGCCGAAATCTGATCTAAATTACTCGCCTAATTTTTGCCTTACCGAACTGAGATCCAAACTAACGTAGCCTCCGCTTATATTCCCTGTAAACAGTCAGTTAGGGACCCTGCGTCAAATTTGACGACAACGTCGGGCACACAGAAACTGCAGTCGCCTTGGACCCTGGGCATGTGGATAAAGCTAGTACCAAACTAGCCATCGGAACAGAAAATACCATAATTCCGCAGAGAGAGCTCGCCATATATCAAGTGCTAATATCACCGCTTCATTTTTTACGATCTTCCCCTGAAGCAGAATTGCCAGTGATCCCTGTAAGTCTATATTGCATCCTAGGAAGCATAAACTCGGAATAAAACGAATTGGCTACGATGATATTACCCATTTGCACACAGGGTGCTGCGGTTTTGTGCGGTGGTGCGTTTGGATTGCCAAAGTTATTCGTTCTATTAGAACAAAGCTCAGACTGGCAAAGAATGTTGCTCGGTACCGAATAGATTATCAGACGGTGATAAAAAGCTCTCCCCACCCATTTCATGCCCTCATACAGACCAAAATTCGTAGCGTTCCCTACAGATGTACGCTATATCCTTGTACATATAAGATCATGCAGAATCATCCTTCCGACCACGAAACCGTCAATACTAGCGACCGAATACAGTAGAGTCAACTACATAGCAGACAATTGTGATCGCAAAGTATGTCCTGGCTCCCGCTCCACGAAGCTACCCACCCACAACCAGACCAGCTATCTGGCTGAAAACTAACGACGTCATGATCCATGCGCGCTGGCTTGTAGTGCTTTGGCGCTTCTCGAAGTTCGTCTGGAGTTGCATAACAATATACGGAGTTGCTAGTAATAACCCGAAAGTAATTTGACAAATGAAATCTTGAAGAAACGCAAATTCGCCTTAAATATATCAATGATAACTCCATTGTTGGCATTAGATTTGGCCTAGTGGCTTCGGTGGCGTACGGGGATTTGTAGCCCCCATCGGCCTAGGGCTGCGGGCATCAGGCCGGTGGCTTGTGGCCCCCATGGGCCTCGCCTGCCCCCATGCTGAGGAGGAGGACTAGCTCCGGCACTGGTACTCGGCTTTGGGCTCCGGTTGTGATACTCGGCTTCGCCGAGTATGGGCTTTTCTCTGTATATAAGTTTAGTATTTTCCTTCTCTTGTATCCATAGACAATTGAGCTTCTTCATCCTTTCTCTTTTGCTTTCAACATCCATTGGTACATGAAGTGAATGGAGGTTGCACACCCTGTGGGGATATCGATTCTTGTAGATTTTCTTGAAGTCGAAGTCGCCCTTCATTTCAATCATTTCTCTATTCAACTCATTGCATCGCTTCCAGATTTCCAAGATGTTTTTCTTCGTTTCGCTGTTCATCTCATTGAATTCACTCTTTCCATCCGCCAAAACTCTCTGCATGTTTTCCTTAAACTTCAGACGTGGTAAGCAATTCCAACTGTTTACGATGTGTACTGAGATAGCTCACACTTGCCGAGGGAGTGTATTCAGCGGCTTTCACAGCGCTGTAAGCAAGCCCCACTGACCCACCCATATTTGCATAAGGAAATGTTCTGTTACTAGCCTCCTGTGTGCAATCTGCGGGCTCGATTTGGGATCCTGAAGGGCTGCTACCGGTGCTGCTGAGCGGTTCGGATGGGCATAACAGCCCGCACTGACTAGGATCGCTTTTTTCCTCCGGATCTCCTGCGTAGGAAACAATGAACTTTGAATGATATAGTAGTTGACATAGCGCGGCCAACAGATTGATTAGAGACATCATGACGTACGGCCCAACAGTAAGTGCGTATGCAGCATAACCGTACTTCTCAAGCTGTTTTCCGCGGGAGTCATAGGGTTGATAAGCACCGCATGATGTTGGCAAATCGCTGCAGTAACCTTGATAAAGCTGTAATTGCTTGCGAGCTCCCATTCGATAGGTTCTGATTGCTCTGAGGTAGTTTCGAGCAGTGGCAGTTCAACGGTAAAGTAGTTAGGCACAAGGATTAAATCCGGTTTGGTAGGATTTCTTGGACTGCCGAGGGACGCCAGATAGGACTTCAAGCTCGGCCTCGGAAGTAGACCATGAATATTCGTCATGAACGGATCAACATTCCGCGCGCTTCATACCTCTTAGAACCCACTGACAATGGGTACAATGGTGCACAAACCTGCTTGAGCCCTCATCTTCGATGTGGGGTACCTCCACGCACAAAGCCCCTGCCCATATAGCTTGTTGTAAAGGTGTACCACGGAAGCGAGCGAGGCGCTGAATGGGCAATAAAGTTCTAGTCATGCCAGTATATGGAGTATGCACAGCTTGAACGATAGTGAATGTAGTCTCCAACGCCCCTGACCCGGGTTTCAGTACAACTGTCAATGCGTGAAGTCCATAATTGAGAAGAAAGAATTTCGCAACATCCACCCAGTTGGATGGCCTGCAATAGAGGTCTCCTTTGTTCGCCGAGAGTGTTTGAGATGATGGTAGTGTCATGCTGTGTGTGGAGGCGATGTCCAACCCTATGCACATACCAGATGGCTTTTATAGTATTGTAGCTAGTGTTCCTAAGCAGTCAAGCCCGACCGGTCTGCAGATATGTAAAAAGCCCGCCGGCCCGCCGGCCGGGTCGCTTTGGAAAACTGATTATAGCCTCATATTATTCTCTTCCCATCCTCCTTCGTTCGAGAATAATAAACAGCAATCGTTCACCACCTCCAATATCGGAATGCTATCACTCAAATCGATTACACAAATTGAGTACATGCATATGGAGCCTTAATAGGTATTCAAATTGTTCGTAGTCTCACGGTTGCAAGGAGATAGATGTGATGTGAACCGATGCGGTAGGATTAGATAACATACGAGACGCTTCGAATAGCAGTTGGTACTTGTTGAGGACTGTTTCCGTCCGAGATCCAGATTGAAAAGATATGTTGAATGTTACCGAAATGTTTGCTTTGATCTTGTTTAACGTTTCGGAATTTTCGTATGCTAGGGGAGGCGCCGGCAAATCTCGGGATCGCCGGGATGTTTCTAATCTAGCGAGCAGGTACTTAGCAACGGAATTTACTCATAGCTAGGGCAACCGCCCGTGGAGCTCCTTCATTCATACCGTTCATCGACGAACATCGCTTACCACAAGTCCCAAACCGTACAGCGGTGTACAGATGTCACTCACGATTAACCTTTTACGCCCAAAATACGCCGAAGCACTCACACGTAGCTCCGAGATTCTACATCACGTACTTACAGTACCTGCTAGTGAGGTTACCCACATACGCTAAATGTTTATTCTAGGTTACCGTACTGCTGGGTGTCACTGAAATAACATTAGGATATAAAGCCCAATTCAGGAATTCAGAGATAGTGTTCCTTTCGAAGAGGAGTGATGGGTATCGGTGCAAGTAGGGCCAATACATACCCAGTTTTGAGTTATGTTCCCTCATACAGCGACCTTACCCTCATCGGCCCATAAGCTCTCCTGCTAACAAACTTCACCCACCAACACCCTTTATTTAAGTAATTGTCATCCCCTGCAAGGATCTTCCGCGGGCTACGCAACAGTTATTGGCTACGGATGAATATATTAGTGTGAAGAGCCAGTGACGAGTATCATTGGCCAAAGACTTCGCTACTGATCTGTTAGATGCAACCAGGCCTTACCAATCGATTATCGAACAGACTACCGAATAGTATACTGCATGGCCTACTAAGTTGTCGATTGATCTACTTACCAAGAGAGGTCTACCAAGGTGCGTGAGTTGAAAACCATCATCGAGCAACTCCAGACACCAACTCTACTCGGACAATATGCATAGTGAACTGTTGTAGCTGAAGCTACGATGTTTGACCGAATTCTCCACTACTTTCATAATATTTAAGTTTCTTTTTCCATAGTTTCATTTATCGCATACTGCTAGAACAAAAAAATAGGCATTAATGAATATAAACCTAACCCTGAAGTAACATGGCGCACTGAGCAATTGGCCTCGTGAACATTGAATTGGTGAGCATTTGCAAAGAGACATTGCGAAAACTTAAATGAACTAATGTTTTGGTTGGCGGTGGTGGCCATTGCGTTGACCCTAGAGTATAAGGGTGGTTGAATGTCGAATATTGATCAAGCAGCGCCAGAGTTGTGATGTGGATTCTACGCTCTAATGAGATTACTTTTGCCCTGCTTGGCACTACAGGTTGTGCTTATGAGATGAGAAACATCATGCAATTCACAAGCTTCAAGAACACCGGAATGACTATGCGGCGGTACCGTGCCGAACTCGCCAAATTAACTCCATCGCTTTATATGTTAACGCAGGATTTGACCCGAACACTATCAATGATTACACCAATGATTATCGGGCTTCTGAGCGAAGACGCACGATAATTAGACCCAATATTCTCGAGTTTCAGCCTGAGGAGCCACTGGTTAATCTCGGGCCCGAAAACTTGCTCGACGCCGGAGATAGCTCCCTTCTGGCTCTTGATATGGTGTTTCCAGCTCTGGACAATTGCCTTTCTTAAATAAATATATACCTGTCTTACTCTCTCTTTGTACTGTTAAATTATTCCAGTATTCCGGGGGTGAACCAGTCCGAACCGGACCGGTCCCGGACTGAACCCTACCTCAGACCGGACTAGTACTGCAAAAAATCATGTCATAGTCCAGTTCAGACCAGTTCAGACCGGACTGATCCCGGCCTAGACCAGACCGACCCCAACCCCAAACCGGGATCGTCCGGACAAGTGGAATCATTGGTACTGTATACAATCACTTCAATACCAGACAAACATCTTTATTAAAATTGGCTCGATCCCATCACTGTAACATAAATGGCCTTCTTCTCTCCTGTATAGCACTCACTCACACTCTCTCATCAATCGGCATCGCTAACAAGCAATCTGCTTCATATACTGACATCCCCTAATTGATTAGTAAATTTCCAGCTTTATCAAGTCTTGTTGCCACTTACCTCTGGTTTGTCCCCAGCCTCAGTTCATGGATAGCGCACCGGATTATCCAGTGCTACTCCAGCACAAGTCTCAAAATCGTACACAGCACCGAGCTCGATAAGAATCTGAACCGTGCTATCGAATCCTTTTGAAGCCGCCTAGCGTAGCGCAGTCCACTCGTTAGTGTCTTTGTTGTTGTTTAATCATACTGTATTGACTCTAATTAGAGTATGACAGGACCCTAATATCCCCTCCGCCTCCGGGCGAGCCGGCTAGATGGCGGAGCTCCCCCCCCGCTACCCTTCGTCCCCGCTGACAAATGAAAGATGAGAGAAAGACAAAAAGGACAAGAAAGAAAGAAAGAAAGAAAGAATAGTATAATCCCGTTGCCGCCAGCGCCGCCCCCGAGCCCCCAAGCCCTTAGCCCGCTCCATACCGCTCCTTCATTTGGGCGGAAATTTCCCGACCTCAGTGGCCGCCAAAAAGTCCATCACCGCCTGGTCGCACTCCTCTATGGTAAAAAGCTCAGAGATCTGCACGTGCCGGCATCTGCCCGCTTTCCAGCCTGTTGCCTGTCCCACTATCTTCCAGAGTGTCTTCTGCTGGTCTTTCCATCTGCTGCAGTGGCGGAAGAGGTGCTCCCGCGTCTGGGGCACAGTCCCGTTAGTGTCTTTGGCCTCATGGTCGATACCGAGCACATCCACAAGCAGCCGAACCGTGGCATCATGTCCTTCGAAAGCAGCTACGTGTAGCGCCGTCCCCCCGTAGATGTCCTTGGCCTCCTTGTCTACCCCGAGTTCATCAAGCCGCCGAACTGTGGTATCGTGTCCTTCGAATGCCGCTAGCTGTAGTGCTGTCCACCCGTAGTTGTCCTTCACTTTTTTGTCTACACTAAGCTCGTCCATAAGTAACGAAACTATGCGATCCTGACCTTTGGAAGCCGCCAAGTGTAGTGCGGTGCCATCGTAGATGTTCTTGGTCTCCTTATCGACACCGAGCTCATCCACAAGCAGCCGAACCGTGGCATCATGTCCTTCGAAAGCAGCTACGTGTAGTGCCGTCCACCCGAAGTTGTCCTTGGCCTCCTTGCTGACACCGAGAACATCCACAAGCAGCCGAACCGTGGCATCGTGTCCTTCCAGAGCCGCTATGTGTAGCGCCGTCAGCCTGTAGTTGTCCCTGGCCTCCATATCGACACAGACCTCGTCCACAAGCAGCCGAACCGTTTCGTGGTGCCCGTTGTAAGCTGCATGGTGAAGCGCTGTCCCCCTAACGTTGTCTATGGCCTCCTTTTCGGCCCCGAGCTCGATAAGCATCCGAACCGTTTCATCATGCCCGTTAGAAGCTGCTGAATGTAGCGCTGTCCACCCGTACTTGTCCTTAGCGTCCTTGTCGACACCCAGTTTGATAAACTGCTGAGCCGTGGAACTGTGTCCATTGGCTGCTGCGTGGTGTAGTGCCGTCAACCCGTTCCTGGACTGGGCCGCCTTGTTGACTCCGAGAGCGATATGCAGCCGAACCGTGGTATCGTGCCCTTTAGATGCCACGTGATACAAGGCTGCCCGCCCAATGTTGTTCTTAACCGCTTTATTCGCGCTAATGTGTTGAGATCAATCGAGTACGAATAGAGATATTGAATTGACTATCGTACAAAAGTGATTGTCTAAAGAGCAAAGAGAGAGAGAAAGACAGGCAAATATATGGGAAAGGAGAGAGCATACTCGGCGAAGCCGAGTATCACATCCGGAGACCAATGCCGGGCATCACTGCCGGGGCTAGCCCTACTCCTCAGCATGGGGGCCGCAAGCCACCGGCCTCATGCCCGCAGCCTTAGGCCGTTGGGGGCTGTAAGCCCCCATACGCCACAAAAGCCATCGGGCCAAATCCCGTGCCAACATAATGCTTCTGACTAGCTGGACGGTTGTGCTGTGTTCTTTTGCAGCCGCAACATGTAGCACCCTCAACCCGTCATTAGACTTCGCGTCGTGGTCGAAAAAGTTATTGTTGTGCAGTTCGTTGGTGTATACCGGTAGGTAGATTACGGATATGTTCGATATCTCAGACAGACTCAACCCAGAGATCTGCGACCACTTAGATTCAGAAGTGTTTAAGGTCCTGAATGATCTTGTGGATGTATTGCCTGCCGCTTTTTGATAAACGCAGGCTTTGGCGAGTGCTCGCTCAAATGTAAATGCTACCGATGTGTGTAGGTTTTTAAGGGTTGATACGGTCGACACGGAGTGAATCGAGGACGCATCGAAATTAGTATCGTGTTGGATACTGAATGCTGCCATACGCGTAGAGAGATTTGGATCCGAAGTCATAACTGTGTTCACAGACTGTTCTAACTGGGCAATGTGACGCCGTGCCTGCTGCGTGGATTCGCTAGCGCTATACATCAGCCCGGGATTACGGCAACGTCGAGTTGGAATAAAACGATTGCACACCAGGTAATAATCATCATCATCAGGGCCAATGAATTTTTATGCTTCTGCAGCTCACCGAGAATCCGACCAATATCCGAATCTTTGAGTGCCCATTTCGCGCTATCCCATAGTCCGAGTCGCGAACCGGCAACTTTTTTGTTCAGGCTTTCAAGTACCCTGTCTAGCTCGCTAAAGGCACATACACAATCCGTTAGGGTAGCCACCAGTTGTTCAACATATATCATCGATCTTTGATCGTCGCTTTCCTCTTCGAAATTGGTTATGAAGACCTGTAATTGGGTGAGGATCCCTTGAAAACCGTGGGCCTTGGCGAGAACGCTGCGTGCCGTGCTTGATGCTACCGCCGTGGCAGAAATGATACTAATGATCTTCCCCGAGAGTTGAATGAGACCTGCGACTGACGATGCGACTGAAAGGCCATCCATAATGTAGTTTGAAGAGTGCCTGTGTCGACTGCAACGCAAAGTTTGGGAGGGAGGAAATAAGGCTAGCGATTAACTACAATGCGGGGCTGGCGAATTGAGCCAGTCACATTCTTGTGATGTCTTGGCGGATCACAAAACATTGATGTGAGGCACTTCATATGGGCTAATAATAACTAGCATTCACCAAAACGTTCAGTTTGTATTTTTCAGCCTCAACACCGGCTGCTTTTCCAAGGGTCTTTTTTGGAACCGTTCCAATTAAGTCCACGAGTTATGCTCCGATCACAAAGTGTTGAATACACGAGATGAGCTTAAATAAAGCATTTTTCACGCCCCGTTTCCTAATTTATAAATTCCCCAATATTGGGTAAGCGGCTGTGAATTAGCCGTGATTTTGGAGGTTTTGCACAGCCACTCCATGAATATTGGAGATATCGTAGATTAGAGAGCAGGGATGGAAAGAGAGACTATATATGCACACTTCGTGAATAGAATACTTTGTGATAAGAGTAATACAGTAGACTTCGCCTCATGCATACGGCCCAGGCGCCTTATTAGGGGCGTGACACGTCCAGCGCCCAAATCGAACAAGCCGTTAGCTAGGCACCTCGTAGCCACCCCCCACTCTCAGCTCCCAACTTTGAGCTCAATTAATTCCATGAGTTTTACTTTGACTAGGATATTGTTTATATATGAAATGTAGTTAACAAGATGCACTTTCACACGCTTGCCTCCTCTTTTAGTTTCCTCTACTATTCAAGGAATGGTTGCAATTCAGTTCCCTCACTGCCAGAGTCTCTTGGGCATGTTACAAGACTATTCTGGGCCAGCTTGCCAGTTTCTAGATATTGTGAAATGTCACTTAGGCAAAAAGTACTTGAGTTATGCTAATATAGATGGTACTCTGCATTTGCATCTTAGAAATGGTACCTATGTCAATAACCGCCAGCCCAACTCTGCCAAGACCAGTATTAAGTGACAGCTAGCATACCATATATGCTCTGATATCATTACTAGCGAATTCCATTTACAATTGATGATGAAACAGGGGGAGTAAAAGATGAGCAAAAACCCGCCAGCTTCATGAACTCTCACTCACATTTTCATCTTGCTCAAAAATTGGTCTGCTTGGCTTGATTTTTGGATTGACATGTAGGCCTTGGAGTTATCTGTTATACTGCAGTCTCCGATCTTTTCTCCATTGTGTGGTTGTCAAGCAATTTGCAATTTTGAAAAAAATCCCAGGGTTTCTAGTGCAGTGCAAGGTGCCCCGCTAGCGGCTTGTTAGGTGTAGGCGCCGTACATTGCCAGGGCCGTATGCTTGAGGTGACAATTGGTTCCACTCTCCGAATCTACGGCCATAATGCAAACAACGACCGGTTCGGAATCCGCCGGGCAGGTTGGCCCGGTCATCTTACGATACAGAATCAATATAGGGTTACATGAAATTTTTGCGATTGTGGACTGGCATACTCCGAAATTAGCTTCGTCCAACTGCTTCCGGGCTACACACACCTTCGACAACACACCTCACCGCCTGGTTTTGCCAAGACCCCCTTTTTTTTGGGCGGGCTGCGGTTTTACTTTGGCTTCATTTTCGCATACCTGTGTGTGTCCGCTTGTTCAACCCTTGTGTTCAAGTGTACCTCAGACTGTGACAACCACCCAATACCACTCAGTATCGACCTCGAACGGTAGTCCCTCTTCCAGGGCAACTTGTCTCCTTCGATGTTTTACGCAAGTTAGTGACATGGTTTTCACGACACAACGGACACAATCGACAACACAATGCAACTACAGCATGAAAGCGCAGCAGTTCAAAGAAGAGTTTTTCTGAGGACAGCATGCTCCGACCCACAATACAACTACTAGGGCGTGATTGCGCAGCTGTTCAATGAAGAGTTTTTTTGAGGACAGCACGCTCCGACCCACAACACTCGGAGGAGCTATGATGGAAGACCTGCTTCTCCGGCACACAAGCACCAGTACGAGTTGTTCCCATGGACGCATCAACCCATTTAAACAGCCAAAATCGTTAGACACATCAAAGGTGCTGTTCATGCCACACGGTAGGACCAGGCTTCCCAACGGTCCGGGGCGACTGGCGTCTTTCGGGGCCCCGAATGACGGTCCCGTCCGGGGCATGCATTTCGGAGGCCTGGTCCGTCCCGGTACGGAATCTGAATACCTAGGGCCCGATATAGATGACTGTAGTTTTAGGATACGGTTTTAGGATACGAAGCTAGGGTTTATACGAACTCCAAATCCTGGATGTGTCTGAATGCTGCGGCTGGGTGCTTGAAGATGCAAGGATCCACATGCAGACGGAAGTGGAGGAGCTACAGTTGTGAATGGAGGAGGCTTGGTAGTGAGCAGAGGATCTTGTTTGTTTGTATGTTATCATGTTTGTATTATAGTATGGCCGTGCGCAGTGCGCAGAGCTAGACTGCAGTGCCCTACAGTCTTTTCGTCCGTGGCTCTGCTGCCCTAGTCCTAAACAGTCCTTAGTTTGCTTGCCCCGAAAATTGTCGTCTGGTCCGGGGCATACTTTTGCCCGGACGGGACGGACTATTGGGAAGCCTGGGTAGGACGGTTGGGGTATTCCACTGCGATAACATCAATGAGACCCTGCGCTCAGGCGAGTGTGGTACTGGATCCGAACAGTTACATTTCTGGGGGAGGACTAGAGTATGGTGCCCTGGGGTATTGGGGGTAATGGGGGTGAAAGAGGGGAGGGGGTGAATTTTCGTTTTTGGGTAGTGGGTGGGGAGCTCCACCATCTAGCCGGCTCGCCCGGAGGCGGAGGGGAATCGGTCTTTGTCATACTCTAATTAGAGTGAATACAATATGAAGAAACAACAACAACAACTGCTTCCGGGCTTTTCAATTTTACTGAAGATTCGTTAGAATATATGCGAAGGTGGCATGCCACTTACCCAACCGCCGGGAAAGGATTTGGAGCCTGTCGGAACTCAAGTGCGCAAGTGAAGCAATCGGCATTAAAGTGGGCTTGGAAAATACTCGATGCCACATGCACTTGGGTCCCCACGCAAGCAAATTCCTTTGCGACCCGAGTCTACTCATCTCGCCAGTGCACTTACCGGGCCAACACAACGAAGATCGTAAATCACAGGTTCGCCCCATACGGCCCCCAAATCCCACTTTGTATTTCCGTCCATGTTCAAGACTACGGTTATCTTTACCGTGCCCTGGCCCCGCAGATCCCTGGCCGGCACGGGCTAGCTATCCCCGAAAAGGACTTCGACTGGACAGTTCTTCGGGGCTCCAACAGGCTATTGTCACACCGGACGTTTGGGATCCCTGATTGTCTGCCATTTCGCCAGGACGAACGGAATAGCGCCAAGGCCTGGTATCTCGTCCTTGCTCGATGAAGACGGCATGACCGCCGGGGTATCACTGCCCCTAGCAACATCGTGTATTGTTGTTGTTGTTGTTGTTGTTGTTGTTGTTGTTGTTGTTGTTGTTGTTGTTGTTGTTGTTGTTGTTGTTGTTGTTGTTGTTGTTGTTGTTGTTGTTGTTGTTGTTGTTGTTGTTGTTGTTGTTGTTGTTTATTCATACTGTATTGACTCTAGCTAGAGTATGACAGGCCCTTATCCTCTCCGCCTCCGGGCGGGCCGATTAGATGGCGGAGCTCCCACCTACTACCCTTCGTCCCCGCTAACAAAAGTAAAGTAAAGTAAAGTAATGTAACGTAACGTAATCTAAATGGATGGCCACTCCCGCCTCCCTGCCTCACCCCGGCGGGAACTTTCCGACGTCCGTGGCCGCCAAGAAGTTCATCACCGCCTTATCACATATCTCCATGGAAAACAGCCCCGACACCTGTGCCCGCCGGCACTGGCCCGCTTTCCAGCCCGTTACCTTCCCCACCTTCTTCCAGAGCTCCCGCTGCTGGTATTTCCACCGGCTGTAGTGACGGAAGAGATGCTCCCGCGTTTGGGCCACCGTTCCCCCGCATCACCAGCACTTGTCGTCCTCCCGGTGTCCGAACCGTTTTAGGTAAGCTCCGGTGGGTGCATGCCCGCAATTTAACTGGTAGAATCTTCTTGCCAATGACTTTGCGCTTGCCATTGGGACAGATCTCTTACTGCCTGCTTTGCCCTTCAATCTGTAGCCGAAGTGCTTACTGCATTTGTCGGCCTCCCACCGGGCCTTGGCTGCTGATCTTCCTCCGGAGATCCGTCTAGCTCTATTTGAGGCCGAAGTGTATGGCCGCTCTATTGTTGTGCTACCATTGGCCTCTCGGGCTAAGTTCACCTGGCGGTCTGCTTCTTCGTTTCCGAGGATGCCGGAGTGCCCCAGCACCCAATGGATTTCCATTGCGATGCCATGGGCCAGGAGGGCCTGCGCCCTACAATTGATCCGTCTTGCTACTCGCTGTCCAGGGCCCGGCTCCAGATGTGCCATCAGTCGAATGGCGGCTTGTGAATCGCTGAAAACCGCCACCGACTTCACTCCATGCCTTTGCAATGTTTCTCGCTTCTTGACCGTCTCATCGAGCGCGAGTCCAATCGCCCACAGCTCGGCATCAAAGCCCTCTATACGTCCAATGCCCAGACAGCTGCGGGGGGTAATAGGTGGCAAAAGGAGGCGCAATTGTCGCAACTGCCTCCTAAGCACCAGTCATCTGTAGATATCTATCTGCAGATATCTATACGAAGGTAGATATCTACAAGTATCCGTAGATGTAGGCTTTTTCAAGTATTGACGGGGCCGGCCTAACCCAAGGGTGGTTTTCTCAGAGGCATTCGGGCCTGACCGGCCTACAAACCCAGTGATGTCAACAATTCGATGATGAACCAGTTCGGACCGGCTGTTCGCAGCAGTGTTCCCCACAGGCCGGGCCAGATGAGGCCGCTGGATTTTAGAAACTGCGTAGGCCAGGCCAACGATTTGAAAGCCGGCAGTAAAACTGTGGGTGACTGGGTGAACTGTGGGCTTTTAAGTGCCATCATGTGACCCAATAAGTGAGCCAATCACTTTGCTGGCATCCTGCCAGGTTGATATTGTTACCGAACAAGTGCTTCTGCACCGCAGCAGTGTGGCGGGAAAATCCGTTTCTCACCACCACCGCCACTCAGCTGGGCAGAGGGGCAATGATTCCACTAGTCCAGACGATCCCGGTCGGCGGTAGGGCTCAGTCCAGTCCGGTCTAATGTGAAGGTCAGACTGGACCGATCCACAGACTGGCAGTCTTGGACTGGACGGGCTTGGTCTGGACCGATCCATTTACGCATATAATTTTGACATAGCGTTTTAGCCAAGTACTACCGAAAACATGACTCATCCTCACTTTTTATCACCACTCATCCCCGAATACCCACTCTGACCGAAATTATACCACTTCTGTCTGTATATTCGGTTCCATCGAGATATATTTTCCCCATTAATAGACTAATAACTGGGAAAGTATACCCTAACCCTGGACACCGTGAGGGATCGGTCCAGACCAAGCCCAGTCCAGTCTGTCAGCATCTGGGATTGGTCCGATCCCAGTCCAAAAATTTCTTGGACTGGACCTGGACCGGACTGGACGGTTACGGTCTGGACTGATCCATTGCTGGACTGGTGGAATCATTGCAGAGGGGAGCTACGGCGGGAGTACGGAGATACAGGGATGATGGAGATGGACTGGGCGATGGGGGCATACGGAGATACAGGGGTAACAGAGATAGACTGAGCGACGGGGGGTATATATTCGGAAGACCCCGGGGTAGATAGATCTAATCTTGCATCATCTTATCATAAAATGAATTATACACTCTATCTTTCCCATCTTTTGATCTCACTCGCTCTTTCCGAGATTTCGTAGATCCTCACGGCTGGGTAGTATCCTACCTTCTCACCCTCTTCCTACGCTCCTCGAGCCAGAACCGCTCTTTCTCACGAATTCCTTTTGGAATGCCGCGAGAGGTGCGGCGGAGTGTTGATGATGGGCTCTCTGCCTTCTAGCTCCGCCGTTTCACCACAGCGGACATAAGGTGCGGCTCTGCAGAGGACATGGGCCAGAAGGGAGTACATGCGCATCCACTATGTCAGTAGATACGGGGGATAGACGATCGCTTAGCCAAAGAATAGACCATCACACTTTGATACTTCTACAGAATGTACTACTAGATATATATATTTAAAGTTTTACCCCCGGCCGGCATTTACCTGTAGTCCAACTGTGGGCTTTTCGGCCCATGGTTGACCCAGGCACCCGCAGTTTTCACCTGCTGAAAGCCTGCCAGGTGTGGGCCGCACAGATGGCCTGGCCCACCAGGCCGGCGAGGTGTGGGCCCGGCCAGGCTTACCCCTGAAACTGGCCCGCCTGGCCCATCAGGATCACTGGTTCGCAGTGCGGTTCGAACCGATGCAAGCTGGTGAACTGCACCGCTTGAACCGGTTCACATCTCAGGAGAGACTAGAACAGAACTGGTTCGAACCGGTTCATCGGTGCTGGTGATTATGTTACTGAACATTATACAATAAGGTCGCTGATACACTGATGTCATCAATAGACTTACAGAAGTAAACTCATACTTTAATTATTCACTTGCCACCTAGCACTAGATTCTAGAGATCCCACAGTGAGGATGGAGTGGCGAGTGAGTAATTGTATATGAGTCTATTGTTCACTTTTCACCCGCCCCCAGAGTCTGGAAATCTCACGGAGAAGGTGGAAAAGCGAGTGAGTCTCTGTGTACGAGTCTACAGCTCACTTTTATATGCCTGAGCTTCAGATAATCTATACACAACTAGTACTACTGGTGACAATGTGAACCATCTTTAAACCAGTTCGAACCGGTCCCATGAAGCACCCAAAGTTGCAGTTCAAGTTCGAACTAGTTCACCCTCCGAACCGGGACTGGTTCGAACCGTTGACATCACTATACGAATCTATACATAGCCTAGCAGTCAATCTGGTCGTCTAAGAACACTGATAATAATCGCAGTTGCAGGACAAAAGCACTTAAGCTATATGTCGTTGTTGACTAAGGATTTAGCCCTAGGCCGTCGGGACTAGACCGAAGGTTCTCGGCTCGCCTGTTACCTCGGGCTGGGTACGGTACTAACCTCACACTTGGTGCGATACTTGACTCTCCGATTACCGCGGGCTTAGTTCCGATTACCGCGGGCTTGGTACAGCTCCAGATTACCTCATGCTTGAGTAGTGCTTCTCTATAGGTATGCTACCTTTTTCTTAAATATGCCTATTCTATTCTCTCGTGTACAATTGACAATTTAGCATCTTTCATTCTTTGTAGATTACTCTCAACAGCCGTAAGCACTATCCGGCAGGCTTCCCAATAGTTCTGGGAAGCCATCAGTATTTCAGGACTCGCCATCGTCGTCTAGGGCGGGGCATCTGTAGAAACACCTACGGCCCTGAGCGGGGGTCCAGCTGGCCCTGGTGGATATTGCCGCACCCTATGTCAGGCATTTTTTAAATTGAAAACCACTCATTTCGTAACGGATTACTTAGGATACAACTCTCGTGCCTCAATGCTGCGCACGGGAACCTTGTAACAGGTGTGGGTGAGCACAAATCCAAGTGAAGGCCTGTCACCGCCGAATCACTCGCTTCACTCAACGATCACTCGGCTTATATCCGGGCCCGGTGTTCAAAGTAGAGAAGCTTGATTGAGTATATTATCTAAGAGGGCCACAAGGCCATATATATATGGCATACAAGTGTGAATGCGTGCGCACACATCTATTTATAGACCTAGCTGAATGCCTTCAGCCCAATCGCAATCTCGGGTCATACATGACTCACCTCCGGTCATACTTGACTCATCTCAGGCCACAGAAGGCTGAGACCTATCAGGCAATACCCGGTAAACCCCTAGTCCAAAAACCCTCCGCCTAACAAATCGTAGTCCGGGATCGGGTAGACATCGGCCCACCCCGGACGAACTTTTGTGAAGCCTGTTATTCGGCAGGTCGATTTCATCGGGATTGAGAATGGAGGTAGCGTTCGCCCTGCCAAGACAATGAGGGAAGTTAGCTCATTAATGTTATTAGGAGTGGAGGTGTCGATCACGGTAGGTTTCTATGCACTGATGTCGACTCTGCTGCGGTGACAGGGAGGGCGTTCAGCTGTAAGATGAGTTGATGACGCGTATGATCCCCGTTGAAAATTTTCATTGTGTGGCTGTGGGAGCTGCCTTGTCTGTAACCAATTGCAATCGCTGTTCGCTCGACTACCACGAGGAAGAGTAGTTTAAATGGGAACGGGAGTAAATCCTACAGCTTATCGGGCGTCGGAACGTCAAAAGGAGTAAGTAGGAACAGCACCTCTTCTTCAGGGATACCGTGATTAACAGTGCTAAATTAACTACAGCAGCAAAAAGAGGTTGGGCAGTTTTGAAGGCGGTGGGATCCTATAGAAAGTATATGAGTCGCAGCAAGAGAACGGGGAAAGCGAGACGAGCGAAATTGTGATGACAGATCTCATTGCTGGACTTCGTATAAACATTTCCTCTACCATGACGACGGGAGGGAGCGGATTTGACGGAATCGACACGGCGAGAGAGAGCAGATATGAATTGTACATGTGTACGACAAGCAGGAGCAGGAGCAGGGGTAGATTCGGCGAATTCCTCCGTAGAGAACTTGTTCTGTTCCCGTCAGTACGCATCAGATTCACTTAGATGAATATTTACATCGTTGTCCATTGGTTCGGTCTTGATCATCCTACGGAAGTTATGGCTGGGTGCTGGAACGTTACGAAGAGTCATTGGGGGTGACGGATGCAGTGGAAAGTGATGATTTTTTGATGAAAGAGCAAAATGTTGATAAGTGTGGGAGCAGGAAGAGAAGGAAGAAAGGGGAGAAAGAAACGAGGAGTCAAAATGATGGGATAGAAAAACGATAGACAAAACTATGGCCTGGGCCCATGGAACGTGGTTGGGTGCGATGCTACATAACCGATTGCAAAGTTTTGTGTGCTGCCGTTCAGCCGGTGTCCTTTTCCAGCGTTAAGCAAATAGCTCTAGGTAACTAGAAGTCGTTCGGAAATGAATGCAGCTAATAACGAAAGGATAAGCTATCATTCAGCAACCGCAAATAACAGTTTCTCTACATGAGCTGACAATCTCTGTCAAGTAGGATTTAAATACTAGACGGTGTCTGTTGTGCGGGAATTACTTCTTGCGCCAGGAATGATCTGTCCCGTTCCGTTCCGCCCCGTCCCGTCTTCGTGAGAATAAACCAATAATGTCGTGTCAAAGGCTCAAATTATTCACGTGGCTTCCATTACCCCCGCTAAACCTTAATTTCATTCTGTGATAATGATTAGCCTTCCGTCATTCCATCAGTCTCGGCACCTTGAAACTTACATTCCCGGATTTCGTCGTTTCCTGCAAGCTTGTTGCTTGAAATATTGTCTAGATATGTACGAAAAAACTCTTTCATCAACTCGCCATTTTTTGGCAACAGGAATCAAGCACAACCAAGTATTCATCTATGTTGAGCTTTTTCTGGTGATTAATCTCAGTAAGAGAAATCTTGAGGCATTAAAGTTTGTGCCGAACTTGTTATACTGAACCTGGCGTTGATTGTTGAACTGATTCTCTTGACCGAACTGATAACCTAAACTCTAGGTTTAAGATGACACATTGTCACACAGAATTTACAATGTTGACGATCATTACTCAAACCTAACGCTGGGATACATGACGCAATGCTCTAAAAACCGATTCAACTATAAACAGGTGGAACGACATAGAGACCCACAAAAAGGAATCTAATACCCTCTCATCTGTGGATACTAGAAGACATGAGCGGGTTTGAACAGACAGAAATCCTCGATATAATCTTCAAAAATTCAAGTGTGGGGACACCCACCCTGAATATGGCCAGGTTAAGGATTCTGGTGTCTCCAAACTTGATTTTTTGACAAGTACTGTAGAGTATTTTGCTCCCCGGAAGTAATGGTAGCTGGAAACTAAGATGTTTCGTATGCCTCCTACGATCGAGCCGAGATAGTTCAGTAAGAAAACAATCGTATTCGTGGAAGTCAAAGGTCCGGTAGTGAACCGATTTAGACTTCCCGTTCTTTTTCTGTTTAGTACTGTACGAACCGTATAGAACTGGTCTGTCTTGGAGAATCAACCGGTTCCCCCAATGTGTTTATTATGCTTATGTTGAAGCATATATACTAGGATCATCTGTTTAAGTTTATGAGGATACTTTCTTCTATCGTGTGTAACTATAGGGATCTGGCAACTTCTGCAAGCAGGCATTTAGTACTTGTGCTGTTAGTGGGTGGGGAGTGACCCGGTAAACTAGGCATTCAAACTGGGCGAGAGGGAAATGGAAACTATGAGTAATAGTATAAAACCATCTTTTTAAATTATTAATCTTCTAAGAAACACGACAAGCAGTAACATCATCGCAAATGAGACTACCCACACCAATGCCATAGTCAACTATCTACCGATGTTAATCTAACTTTCGTAAGCATTAGCAGGAAATGGATTCATAGGTGTTTACCGAATTCCGCCAAAAAATAACTTCGAGCGCAGGGCAAGTTCTACTGAAACATCTGCAGGGACCCTCCACACCTCAATATAACCTGATCTCCCATGTTTACTTCAAAGCTTCCCCCGCTTTCCAACACTGCCAACGCCCCGCAGTTGTCCGGCACTATAACCGTGCGAGTGGATACTTCATCAATTGGTTCAGTGAACTGTGGTTCAGTGTTTCCTCTCATTGCAAACTCTGACATTCCCGGCATTATACATCCATTAACGTTAGTGTCTCACCGGTTTAGAGAGACCTCTGCGAGACTCCAATCAGCCTGGTTGTGTTGGGTTGTACTATCTAGTAACATATACGACATACTCCTTCTGCATCGTCCGTCAGGCACTTGCACCGGTGTAACGTACGTGAGGTGGCAGCCGGCTAGTAGGTGGAGCCGGACACCCATGCGCCTCCTAGCTGCCCGACAAAAATCTCCAAGATCGCAACAACCAGTTATTCTATTGACTCCAAACTTGAAATGCATCATCTATACATGGCCCCAACCCCATAAGTACAAAAAAAGTAGACTCTCTAACGAGACGATACGCACTCTACCGGTCACTATCAGCTCCTTTTGATCCCCGCTTACCCCGCTTTCCCATCCTAGTTTCTACTAGCATTCGGTTACACAATGACAGTTTGAGAGGTCGGTCTGGTAATCAAGGATTTGAGTGCTGTGGAGTGTTGAGAATGGGTGATATTGGATTGTGGTGGCGCTAGGTGTAAGTTGGGAAATTATCGTCCTCCCACTCAGAATCTGCACTACCGGTGTCGCTCCCATCTGAAATGCTGCTCTCGCTGGGAATTACTATAGTTACTTGCTTTTGGATCTGTATTAGGTGCCATATTGTGAACCGCAGGATGAAAACAGGACGGTAACCCCGTCCAAAAACCGTCCCATGCGAGAGCCAAGACGGGGTTTCTCACGGTCCGTCGAAATCACGGTATGCGGACGGGATTGTCTCCACTGCTCTCCTACCACATAATAATCATAAAAGCGGCCGCCGAGTGAGAACGGCTGCTCTAAATGAAGATCGGACTCACAAGGCTAATTGAGTTCATCTAGGAAATCATTTGACATCAAACAAGCATCCTTATTGGACAAATATTCGTGGAGTAGGAATGGGTGGATGGTGAGAGTTAATGGAATTCTCCCTCCCTGCTAGCTCCCAACCATCCACTCATGCCAACTCCATGAATATTTGTCCGATCAGGAAGCTTGTTAGCTGTCATGTTTTCTTCTTGATAACCTCTATTAGCCTCGAGTGTCAGATCTTGAATTTGAGCTGCGATTCTTACGCGGCGGCCATTTTTTGTCGAATTGACACGAAATGACACGGCATCCTGTCCAATACCGCGCGGGATTTCCCGATTTCTCATCCCAAATAGCATCACAGGATGAGGGGAGTGACTAAGAAAACCATCCCGTTACCATCCCATAGTTTTCACTATTTGAAATGGTGCATATTCCAGACCTAGAATCTCACCGGCAGTGTCTTTCTTTGTGCCTTTTTGCGTACTGTACCTTTTTTCTACTAAGAGGTAGCGACATATAACAGATTTTTGTTGTTCTCGATTGCCTGTTCACCTTCCTTCCTTTTACAACACCCATCGCCACCTCCTCTCCCGCACGATCTGTCTGCCAAATGACCACCACCACAACCACAACTCCGCTACCGCCACTATTCATACGCCACCCTCGACTACACCAAGACAAGAGACACGACACATTCGAGACCAACAGGCAAAATCTACAAGGCGTGGACTAGTCAATGATTCCAGTAGTCCGGGGGTGAACCAGCCGGACCGGACTAATCTCGGACTGAGCTCCACCTTAGACCGGACCAGCACTGCAAAAAACCATGTCATAGTCCAGTTCAGACCAGTTCAGACCGTACTGATCCCGATCTAGACCAGACCGAGCCCTTCTCCAAACTAGGATCCTCCGGACTGGTGGCATCATTAGGACTGGCAATGGCGAATGTGTCAAAGAAGCTAGATGAATTAGAGGGGGGGGCAGAGGAGTCGGTGCTCCCACGAGTGGCTGGTGTTTATAGTTACCGCTTTTGGAGTGACAAGGGTCATTATTAATTTTAGAACTCAAAGGTCGCAAGCGAATTCCATGGCGACCCGAGTCCGCTCATCCTCGTACACACACCTAGCCGGCGAAACAACGAAGATCGCAAATTACAGGTTCCGCCACTTACGGCCCCCAAATCCCACTTACTATATCTGTCCCTATTCATGACTACGGTTATCTTTACAGGGCCCTAGTTCCGCAGATCCCTGCACGGCACGAGCTAGCCATCCCCCGAAAAGGACTCGGACTAGATGGTTGGTTCTACGGGGCCCCGAAGACAATAGTCGGACCGGACGGTTAGGTCCCTTAATTGTCTTGCATTTCCCCATGCCGAACAGATTAGCGCCAAGCCCGACTGCCTCGTCTTTGGTTTATGAGGACGGGATGATACCCTGGATCGGCATGAGACGGCCCTAACATCGTTCCTGGGCGGGCGACATTCACTGCGCCCAGCAATATCGTGCATTAGATATTACAGATGAATAGAGTTAATGAATTAGTGAAAACGTATAGAGTTGGAAGTACATAGTGCGGGTAAATTCGAGGAGAGGTGTTATTCAGCTCCTTTTACTGTTTGTGAAGTCCATCATTAATGGATATCTATATCTACTAGGAACGGCCGGGATGTGCTTATCCTCAGTGATCAAGTACTGATTGGATTGTTGCCCCCGGTTCAGCGGTGGTTAAAGTGTTGACTATAGAGTTTAAGGAGAAAAGGAGGTAAAATATCAATAAAAGAGCGTAAAGTTATGATCTAAACCTTACACTTATATCTGTCATATTCAGCTGGTATGGGTTGTGGCTTTGGGATCATATTACATTCTTGAAACTCCAATGTAACTTCATTCGAATACGTTTTCGCTCACAAGCAGTGATATGCCCTTCAACAGGCTCCAGATACAAGCATCACATTCACTCACTCCGAAACCAAACCATCACACTGTAATCTGAGAAATCTCCAAAAACACATTCAACGATAGTGTTAAAGTATAAGTTTCGGATGAACTCCATTGAACTATCTAAAGGTAAAGCTATCCCATTATACACCTAAGACTAATAGTGTGGCGTTAGATGTGGCGTGTGGCGTGTGGCGTGTGGCGTGTGGCGTGTGGCGTGTGAGTTTTTGTATATGGTCTACTTGTGTGTCTACATGTCTTTTCGATGACTCATAGTAATTCCAGAGCTTTCAAGCAACAAAGACCAGTTTCTCACATTCCTGAACCTTCGCGCGACATGTCAGTCAATGAAATTTGCAGTTTTGAGATGTCTGTTGCATGTATACTTAGATCCTCCGTAGGACTTGCGGAGATTGCCACAGGCATGCCGGTAGGGCATAAGGCGTGCCGATAGGCACAAGGCACAGGGCATGCCGATAGGGCACAAGGCATTGTGCCACGGGAACTCTTTACATATACGGGAATAGATACCCACGATAGAATCAAGTCAACGATATTCTTCACACAAATGCAATGTCCCCACCTGACCGTTTTCCACGCAACCGAAATCTGACAAGCAATATCATCAACTTTAACTTCCAAAAACTCAGGTATGTTGCAGTACGGCAACTCCCGTTTCAATAACCCAGCGTAATGAACACTATCTATCTCTGCACTATATGTCTCCTTCTCTCCATCTCTTGTATAACTGATCTTTTTCGTTTCTGAAAACCATGAATTGATCAGTAAATGAATTAATGCACTATGTCTAGTAGTAGCAAGTCTTACAGCATCTGACCTCCTATCAGTCACGGGTCTGAGTCGCAATGTGAAGTACCGGATTAACCCGTCTAACGAAATCAACGGTCTCAAGGTCAACATCCGCAAAGAGTGCATCCAGCAGCTGAATAGTCGCATCATGCCCCTTGGAAGCTGCGTATTATAATGCCGTCCACCGGTTATTCTCCCTGGCATTCTTGTCAACACCGAGCTCCATAAGCAACGGGACCATCGAATTGTGCCCGTTGGAAACCGCATGATGAAATGCCGTCCAGCCAATATTGTCCTGCGCCTCTTTCTGGGCACCGAGCTCTACAAGTAGCCGGACTATGGCATTTTGCCCGGAGGAAGCCGCACGATGTAATGCCGTCCACCCAGTATTGTCCTTAGCTTCGTTGTCGTAACCGTGCTCGATAAGGATCCGGACCGTAGCACCATGCCCATTGGACGCGGCGTGATGTAATGCCGTCCATCCATTATTGTCCTTGGCCCCCTCATCGACACCGAGCTCGCTAAGAACTAGCCGAACCGTCGCGTTGTGTCCATTAGAAGCCGACCAATGCACTGCCGTCCACCCAAAATTATTCTTGGCCTCTTTATCGACACCGAGCTCGCTCACGAGCAGCCGAACCGTCGCATTGTAGCCATTGGAAGCCGAGTAATGCACTGCTGTCCGCCCATAATTGTCCTAGGCTTCCTTGTCGACACCGAGCTCGCTCACGAGCAGCCGAACCGTCGCGTTGTAGCCATTGAAAGCCGAGTAATGCACTGCCGTCCGCCCATAATTATCCTTGGCTTCCTTATCGACACCGAGCTCGCTCACGAGTAGCCGAACCGTCGTGTTGTGGCCATGGAAAGCCGAGCAATGCACTGCCGTCCGCCCATAATTATCCTTGGCCTCCTTGTCGACACCGAGCTCGCTCACGAGCAGCCGAACCGTCGCGTGGTGGCCATTGGAAGCCGAGTAATGCACTGCCGTCCACCCATAATTATCCTTGGCCTCCTTGTCGACACCGAGCTCGCTCACGAGTAGCCGAACTGTCCCGTCGTGGCCATTGGATGCCGAGTAATGCACTGCCGTCCACCCATAATTATTCCTGGCCTCCTTATCGACACCGAGCTCGCTCACGAGCAGCCGAACCGTCGCGTTGTGGCCATTGGAAGCCGAGTAATGCACTGCCGTCCGCCCATAATTATTCTTGGCCTCCTTATCGACACCGAGCTCGCTCACGAGCAGCCGAACCGTCGTGTCGTGACCATTGAAAGCTGAGTAATGCACTGCCGTCCACCCATAATCATTCTTGGCCTCCTTATCGACACCGAGCTCGCTCACGAGCAGCCGAACCGTCGCGTTGTGGCCATTGGAAGCCGAGTAATGCACTGCCGTCCGCCCATAATTATCCTTGGCTTCCTTATCGACACCGAGCTCGCTCACGAGTAGCCGAACCGTCCCGTCGTGGCCATTGAAAGCCGAGTAATGCACTGCCGTCCACCCATCATTATTTTTAGCCTCTTTGTCGACACCGAGCTCGCTCACGAGCAGCCGAACCGTCGTGTCGTGACCATTGAAAGCTGAGTAATGCACTGCCGTCCACCCATAATTATTCTTGGCCTCCTTATCGACACCGAGCTCGCTCACGAGCAGCCGAACCGTCCCGTCGTGGCCATTGGATGCTGAGTAATGCACTGCCGTCCGCCCATAATTATCCTTGGCTTCCTTTTCGACACCGAGCTCGCTCACGAGCAGCCGAACCGTCGCATTGTAGCCATTGGATGCCGAGTAATGCACTGCTGTCCGCCCATAATTATCCTTGGCTTCCTTGTCGACACCGAGCTCGCTCACGAATAGCCGAACCGTCGCGTTGTGGCCATTGGATGCCGAGTAATGCACTGCCGTCCGCCCATAATTATCCTTGGCTTCCTTGTCGACACCGAGCTCGCTCACGAGCAGCCGAACCGTCCCGTCGTGGCCATAGAAAGCCGAGTAATGCACTGCCGTCTGCCCATGATTATCCTTAGCCTCCTTGTCGAAACCTAGCTCGCTCACGAGCAGGAGAACCGTCGCGTTGTGGCCATTGGATGCCGAGTAATGCACTGCCGTCCGCCCATAATTATCCTTGGCCTCCTTGTCGACACCGAGCTCGCTCACGAGTAGCCGAATCGTCCCGTCGTGGCCATTGGAAGCCGAGCGATGCACTGCCGTCCGTCCATGATTATCCTTGGCCTCCTTGTCGAAACCTAGCTCGCTCACGAGCAGCCGAACCGTCGTGTCGTGGCCATTGGAAGCCGAGCAATGCACTGCCGTCCGCCCACCATTGGTCGTCGCCTCCTGGTTGACACCGAGGTTGGCCACAAGAAGCCGAGCCGTAGTATTGTGCCCACAAGAAGCCGCGCAGTGTAATGCCGTCCACCCATGATTGTTCTTAGCCTCCTTATTAACATTATTCCTTACAAGCAGCCGAACTGTGGCGTGGTGCCCTTTGAAGGCTGCGTAGTGTAACGCCGTCCACCTGTTGCTGTCTTTGGCTTCTTTGTTAACACCTAACTTGACAAGTAGCCGAACTGTGGCGCGGCACCCTTCAGAGGCTGCGTTGTGTAGTGCCGTCCACCCTTGGTTGTCCTTAGCTTCCTTGTTCACACCAAGGTTGATAAGCTGCTGAACTGTGGCATGATGTCCGTCGGAAGCTGCGTAGTGTAGTGCGGTCGACCCATCGTTGGCCTTCGCATCCTTGTCGACACCAAGCTCAACAAGCAGCCGAACAGTTGCATGGTGCCCTTCAGAAGCTGCATCATGTAGCGCTGTCAACCCTCCATTGTCCCTTGCATCCTTGTCGGCACCACCGTGGATAAGTAGTCGAACCGTTGCACCATTCCCATTGGAAGCTGCGTAGTGGAGCACCGTTGCACCATCACTGGCCTTTGCCATCTTGTCAACCCCGAGTTGGAGAAGTTGACAGACTGTGGTATTGTTTCCGTTGCCAGCAGCACGGTGTAGTGCCGTCGACCCTTTGTTGTTCTTAGATTCCTTGTCGACACCGAGCTTGTCGATAAGTAGCCGCACTGTAGTATCGTGCCCTTCAGATGCTGCGTCGTGTAGTGCCGTCATCCCATCAGTGTCCTTTGCCTCTTTGTCGATACCAAGCTTGGCAAGCAGCCGAACTGTGGAATTGTGCCCATTGAAAGCCGCGAGGTGTAGCGCTGTCGAACCATTGTTGTCACTGGCCTCCTTGTCTACTCCAAGCTTGACCAGTAGTCGCACCGTTGCATTGTGCCCGTTAGATGCCGCGTGGTGTAGCGCTGCCCATCCAGAGTTGTCCTTGGCCTCTTTATTTGCCCCCAAGGTCTCGATAAGAAGCCGAACCGTGGTACTGAGTCCTTTTGCAGCCGCATCATGTAGCGCCGTTGACCCGTCATTGGTATTGACTTCCATGGGGTCGAATAAATAACTGCTCTGGACTTCGTAAGCGCATACAGGTAGGCAGATGATTGCGATCCTTGATATCTGGGACAAACTCAGCCCAGTCAGCTGCGACCACTTAGATGTGGAAGTGACGATAGTTTTGAAAGAGCTTGTTGATGTATTTCTCATCGCATTTTGATATACACGGGTTTGAGTGAGAGTACGCTCAAACGAGAATGATACCGATGTTTTCCGGCTTTTGACGGTTGCGACAGTTGAATTGGATCGAATCGTGGATGTATCAAAACTGTTGTCTGGAACAAAACCGAATGCTTCCATGCGCGCAGAGAGATTTGGGTCCGAGGCTACAACTGACCCCACGATCTGTATTATCTGCGCCATTTGACGCTGTGTCTGCAGCGTGGATTTACTGATGCCATACATTAGCCCCAACGTTGGTTGGGATGAAGCAGGTATATACCAGGTAATCGTTGTCATCATCAGGTTCAGTGAAGATTTGTGCTTCTGCAGGTCGTCGAGAATCCGATCAATATCCGAACCCTTAAGTGCCCACTTCGTGCTATCCCAAAGACGGAGGAGTGAACCAGCGTCAAGTTTAGTATTAAGGCTTTCCAGTACTCCCTCGAGTTTGTTAAAGGAACATACACAGCCTGTAAGGGTTGCGACTAGTGGTTCGACATATATCGATTTCTTCTGAGGAATTGAGTATGAAGTCCTGCAGCTGATGGAAGATTGCTTGGAGTGCTTGGGATTCGGCGAGCACGCTGCGCGTGGTTTTAGACGCTCCGGCCGTGGTAGAAATAAAGTTAGAAATAATACTGATAACTTTTGCTGACAGTTGAACGAGACCTGCGACTGAGGCTGCGACGGAGAGACCATCCATATTGCTGATTGAAGATTGTCTATGCCAACTGCAAAGCGGAGTTAGAGGGGGGACAGACGTGTTTAAATGGGAATACAGCAAGCGATTAACTACAATCCATGTCTGGCCAATATGAGTCTGCCACATTGTTCTAACGTCTTGGCGGATCACACAGTGACGTGAGTGACAAGCGTTCCAAGCCAATCTTTCAGCCTCAACACTCACGGGTTTCCCACAGGTATTTCTTAATCCGTTCCCATTAAGTTTGCGAGTTTTTCTCTAATCACAAAGTTTTATATACAGAAAATGTGCATACATAGCCCTTCTTTCACCTCCCTCTTTGCAATTTATGTATCTCAAATATTGACTAAGCGAAAGTGAATTTACTAATATTTTGTACAGCCGCTACATGGATATTAGAGATGTCGTACTTTGAAGAGCAGGAATGGAAAGAGCTGTTATTATGCACATTTCGCTAATGGAACACTTTGTGGTTGAAGAAAACCTCACAGACTTAATTGGACCAAAGTGATTCGAGGTGCGAAATCCGCAGTTCGTGGGGATACCGCCAAGATTCAAGAAACCTCCATCTGTTGTGAACACTACTAACTCTCATCTTCCAGACTGTACATCAAGGCGAACTGCCAATTCCGAATCTAGCACGTCAATATGGAGTTGCATGAAACTTGACGATTGAGAGCACTGGCCTGCACCAAAATCAGTGACCAACGTCAACCAGCTTCTCGCGTTTAACAGAGGTTCATCGAAATTATGCGAAAAGTGGCATTGCTACTCACCGACTAAAGTCGGGTAAATGTATGCGGCAAATGCCGGAACCAGTCGGAACTCTAGTGAACCTGTGAAGTGGCTCAGATCACAAGCGCGCTAGGAGCTAACCGATGTCACGTACCTACTATAGAAAAGGTGGGTTTTTTGAAGACAGGCTAACCTCCGCCTTGGCAGCAATGACGGTCGTAAGGCGGTCCAAAGACGGTCTTTGATATTGCAAGATGGAGGTTAGACGGTCTTCGGAAAAACAACCGACTTCAAAATACCCCCCTTTTTCTAATAGTACTCGAGTACTCGAGCTAATACCGATACCCGCACATGCAATTGCACCTAGCCGTCACGTACCACGAAAATTGCACATCGCAGGTGCACCTGGGTAGAGATTGACACATGAAATAGAGTTTGCTTTTAGAGTTTCGGTTTTAGATGCACAAGGCCTTTAAGACACGGGACGCATCTGGACTATCCGTCCCACGCTACAACTATCGCGCCAAGACATTTGCCGCGCCAATACATGTGCCAAACGATTTGTGTACCACAATTTATTATCTTCCATCTCATGCTTGCTTCAGTTAGTGCGCGCGATACGACTTACTGGGTGTCTACATTGCAACTGCTGGTTCTGAGTCTGTTCTCTTGTTGGTTAGGTTAGTATATGTGACTAGATTCACCGGGATGCTCGTCATACTAATTTACCTCCGGGATAAGTCATTAGAGCCAACGTTGAATGCGATGAAGTGTTGCCACTACGGATGAACGCATCTCATGTACTTGCGCATGGAGAATGGCATTAAAATGTTGCGGCTGCTGACAGCGATACTATCTTCCTACGATTTACTTCGTTGACCACTCGCCGGATTTTCAAGTCTGCGGGCACCCTTGCCCACGATTAGATGATTTCGATAAGATTAGATTATATCAAGTCTGTTTTGTTGTTGTTGTTTAATCATACTGTATTCACTCTAATTAGAGTATGACAGGACCTTGATAACCCCCTCCGCCTCCGGGCGAGCCGGCTAGATGGCGGAGCTCCCCCCCCGCTACCCTTCGTCCCCGTTATTATATCAAGTCTTGTTTGCAGCATGTCCACCTTGGTGCAAGCGGGTCTGAAAAACCAGTGCATTTCACGGTAGTCCAGCGCAGTATTTATTCCTGGACTTCATTGTTCCTGCAGATGGGATTTTGGTTTGATTTAGTTGCCATTCAATTGTGATGTGTAGTCATAGTAATTAGATGAGTCGTCATTATAAATTGATGAGTAGGCGCTTATAATGATTTATCCGGAGACTTGAAAATCCGACGAGCAGAGGACGCGATATCACATAGGTTTTAACTTACTACTGGGTGAAGAGCTAAGCGGAATTTCAACCAGCCTTCATGTCGTATAGCACCCTGTCTCCGCCTTTCTGCTGGCCTCAAGACTGTCTGCCTGTCCCTTATGTGACCGGTTTCCTCATAACTGTTCTTCCCTATTGCTTGCACACAATGGGACAATATTGTTAGTGGTCCTGCTACGGAACCGTTCAGACCGTTATAGACCGTGTCTAGTGCAGTCCAATGCAGATTGAACCAGTGCACAACTTCTATGCACTGATGCGGGATCAGTGAACTGCGGAATTCCAGTAGAACCGCACCCACGTTGTCGCGGAAGGGTATGCCATGGTTACGGCCTTAAGAAATACTGGCATTATTTCAAAATTGCAAATTGCTCAACAATCAGCAAGTGGAGAGAAGACCTGAAACAGCAGTGATATGGATTGCTCCTTGGCCTACATTTTAATCAAGCATTGATGCAGCTTGGACAAATTTTGGGGAAGTTAAAAATGTGAGTGAGAGTCCATGAAGACAGCTGGTTTTTGCACTCCTTCTCCCACCCCTGCTTTATCACTAATTGGGAATGGAAACTGCTGGTAATATTAGGTATTTATGATATACAAACTGTCAATTGGTATTAGTCTTGGCAGTTTCGGACGGGTGGCTGTTAATAAGAGATACTATTTCTATGTTCCTAAAGTAGGACACCTTCTACCGCGGCAGAAGAGTGCCAATTCTCGCCCTAATGACATTCCATATTCTCTCAAAACTGCCAAATTACACCCGGATAGTCTCCCAGCATGCTGAGATTCTGTGGCTGTGATGATACTGAATTCCAACCCGGATTGGTGGTGACATCGATTAGGATAAGTTGCCCTCGTCCTCCTCCTCTCCTCCACATCCCCATAGGTCTGCCAATTCTTGGTCCAATTTGAACCGTTTTGGTATAGAGTAGCTTTACAATATGTAGATGGATCCCGCGCCGTTATTACTACTAGCTGTGGGTCGATTGGGGAGTCGTCCATGGATACCCATTTGATACCCCCTCTAAAATCGCTAAATCTTCGGCGACAAAGGCCAACGATATCTTGAGTTGAAGGCAAGAAGCAGCCCTTCAACACTACGGGCTCTAATCTTGAATCAGACCAGCAGTTGTTGACCAAAGATAAGAATCGCGGCTTACCAAAAAACCTGTTTCGCCTGAGATTTCGCGTGTTTGGTATCCCGTATCTCGTCTCATTACTAGCCTGTGGTTTACGCTCTCTGGACAAGTGTGCACCGGATAGCTAGGGTTAGGTTTAATATGCGGTATTATATTAATGTTTATGGGATTCTTGTAATATACAAACATCTATTCCCCAATACGTTATACTTGGACTCGCAAATTGGCAAACAATGTTGTTTAACTGGGTGCAAGTTGGCGTGCTGCCGCATTGACAATTTTCAAAGACGGGTTTCTCTACCAAGTATGCTGTTTTTCAAGAGACTAAAGTGAGATAAAGATAAAGATAAAGATAGCGTTCAAAACTGTGTGTAAGACATTATATAGACAGCTACAACATTCCACCACAGAACAATATCATAAGGAGACACATTAAATATCAAATAAACTAACTACCAACAATCACGAAAATTCCCTTTCAATGTGTCCCAAGCTACCGCATGCGCAAGAGCAAGTTGGGATGATGCTATAATATCTGTCAGCTACTCCAGTCGTTGGCTTCTGAGATGAGCGGGGAATCTCTCAGACTTGGCATCTGACTATTGATTGGCTTATATTTACTACAGCGATACACTTAACATGTACGTCACACAGCATAAGCACTATCAGTCAACTAGATTCCCTCTTTAGCACCCATAATTATAGCCTTGAGATATCGAGGCATGAAATCTGACATTTAAAAAGTGGATAAATTTGTTTATACAATTGCAGCTTTGATGTAGCTAGTGGGACAAGATAACGAGTTTCCATTCGCTAAGCATAATAGAAACCAGCGTTTGATTTTGTTCGGTAGTTTGTTACCTACTAGACAATGTGAAAAACGTTCAACCATATAAAGCATTAAACAATGAAATCATCGTATAGAAGTTTTATCAAGACTGCGTACCTTTATCAAGCCACTTGTAGGCATTTGCATTCCCAACTCTAAGAGAGTCGAAAATGTACTTTCATGCATTTTCCCCATACAAATGAAAAATGAAGACACCTGTTGTATTGTAAAAAAGGCATCACGAGGTACTGGAACTCGTTGTCGTGCCTTTTTGGAATTCCTACTGCCTTTTATTGCATACTCTTCGGCTTGTGGCTTTCTGAAAATGCTGGAAACCCACCAGAGGTGCCTTAAATCTGTGACTTTCTACTGCTGTGCACTGAAATAGTGCATTTTCAAGACCCAGAACCCCACCGGCAGCGTGTTATTGTGCCTCTTTGTGTATGTATCATTCATCCGCTAAGGGGTAGCCGCAAATAATAGACGATAGTTGTTCTGAACCGGCTGCTTACCTTCCTTCCTTGTGCAACGCCCATCGCCACCTCTACCTGCACCATCTGTAAGCCAAATCACCGCCACTACCACCACCACCATCGCGCCGCTACCGCTACCGTTCCCGTGCCACCCTAGGCTGCGCCACCACTAGAGATATCAAAGACAGAGTCGGGCGCAGCGGGCAACATCTACAAGGTGGGAACTGGCAATGGTGAGAGTGTTAAGATGCTCGGTGTGTTGCAACATTGAGGGGGCAGAGGAGTCCGTGTTTCCATGAGTAGTTACTGTCTTTAGTAACCATCTTTAAAGTGACATAGGTCTTTACTGGTTTTTGTACTTAAAGGTGAAAGGCACGAAAAGGCACGGAGAAAGGCATTGTGTAGTTCCATTTTAGTGCTATTTCTACGGTGACTTTTATTTTCGGTGAAGGAAAAGATACTGTTCTGTGCCTTTTCCGTGCCTTTAAAGAAGCAAATTTCCGACACCCTTAATGCGATAAGAATTTCAGAGTTGCCGTGCGGGATTCCGGCTATTCACGATGAGTCTAGTCCATTTGTTTGAACATGGTGAGTCGGACGCAATCGATTATTCAGTCTTCTGACAAGTACGACTGCCAATTTATATAATACGTAATACGGCCCAGCATTGTGTCGAGTGATAAGTAGTGATGGAATAGAGATCGCGAGTGATGAATTGTGCGATACTGATGAAGTCTGTTGATACAAACCTATACTGTAGCTGTCGAAAAGGAAAGTACACTGCGTCAACCTGACACGAAATTTTGCTAGTACAAACCGAATCTGACTGTTAATTTTGTCAAGTATGGACAAACTTTGCCAGATAGCAGGCAATGTACAGGTTAAAATGTCGACGCATGGAGGGAAAGATAAAGTGCAGGGTGGAAACATGTTTCATATTGTGCAAAGTATAAATTCTGTCTGTCACATCTGCCCCACTTTATTTTGACATATCTGTTCCTTAGTATATCCCGTTTCTAACATATTTCACTAGAAATACAGGACCCTTCTAACCATGACAATTGGATCGGATATACAAGTGCGTAGACCCTATCTGACACCTGACGTACTTTCCTTTTCGATCGCTACAGTAAGTTATATACAATGAGAGTCGGAGATATATTGTCGATGACATGATCGGAGTAGCGTGTAGAGAGCGGCGGGTGGTAAGAGTGAAAATTTGGGAGGGGCATACGGACATCTCCAGGAGAACCCTCCACACCTCATTCAAAAAGCCGGTATTGAAACAGAAATCCACTAGGTCCCGGGACACACTGGCATCCCCAGGAATGAGGAAGCAGATCGCCAAGCGAATCTTGCGCGAGAGGGCCGCCAGGGCAGGCACAGTACGAGAACGAGTATATACCTCGGCGGCGAACAGGACCAGACGAATCTCAGAAGCAAAGACGGCGGCGAAGGCTCAATGGGAGGCCGACAAATGCACCAAACATCACGGCTACAGACTGAAAGGTAAAGCTGGGAGCAAGATACCCATCCCAATGAATAGTGTGACACCACTGGCAGCCAGATTCTACCGACTGAAGTCCGGACACGCACCAGTGGGCACGTACCTGAAACGGTTCGGACACCGAGACAACGACAAATGCTGGTGGTGCGGCGGCGGAGGCAGGATGGTGGCCCAGACGCGGGAGCATGTCTTTCGCCACTGCCGCCGATGGAGAGACGAGCAGAAAACGCTCTAGAAAGAGGTGGGGAAAGCAACAGGATGGAGAGCTGGCAGATGCCGACACGTGCAAGTCTCTGCGCTGCTCTCCAAGGAGAAGTGCAACAAGGCGGTGATGGACTTCCTGATAGCTACCGATGTCGGGAAGTTCCCGCCCAAACGTGCGGAGGAGTAGGAGTTAGAGCCGGCGGGCTCTCCCTGATTTCATCCCATTTCCTTTGTAGTTTATCGATCACTTTCAGATGCTTTCCTTTTTGTCAGAAGGGGACGACGGGTAGCAGGAGCGGAGCTTCGCCATCTTGCCGGCCAGCCCGGAGGCGGAGGGGAGTAAGGGGCTGTCATACTCTAAGTAGAGTGAATACAGTATGATTAAAACAAACAAACACCTCATTCAAAGCCTCAAAGTAACAGTGAGTATTAAGTGATAACCGAGCGACGACCATGAAATGGCTACAACAATCAAAAGATTGCGCGCTATCACTCGAGCTCAAGGACACAGCCTAGTACTAACGCCCACGGGCAGGTGCTGATACTTGGAAGTACATACAATCCGGCCCGTAGTGCCACAGTCCTAGAGATTTGAGGACTGGACGCGCGAGAGCGACGAAGGCAGTGGCCCGGGCTAGACGGCACTCTTTTCCCCCGATCGACAACAGTCTAGACGGGCAGTTGCCATCCCTAGTTCGTGGTTTGAACCACTTCATTTTGTGAACCGCGTCGGCAGAAGAGGATTACCCTCCATTCCCCGAACTGGTTCGAGCCGTTGTCTTCACTGCTAAGTTCCTGTTTCCCATTGACACATGCAGTGGCAGCTGACCAAGGATTCAAATAGTCCGTCTGTCCGCCCGTCATTCAAGGCCCCGTGACTTCGTAAGCATGATGTATCAAGACATGACCTGACAGGGACGAAGAGTCAGGGTTACTTATTGACCGGGGGGTTGCGCTGGTTGGGCACAGCACCCGGTCAGATGGATTCTTCCGTAGTGCGGTCGTCGAGTGAAAGCGACTAGGTATGCTGTACGGCTGTAGATGTGCGGTTGGTATTGTTTGTACGTACGTCAGAGGTCATCACTCGGTCACAACATCATCACTCGCCTCATGAATACGTCACGCGGAAGGTCACAGACGCTTACAGGCCTTCATCCAATAATTTTTAGGGTGACAAATCGTACTACGGTGTAGGGCAAGGTCTTGGGCAAGCTTTTTGTACACGTGAATCTGACCAGAGAAACAGTCAATTCTGGGTACCATTCAGTGTCAGTCGGTTACGGTGAGATCTCAGGTGGCAACAGCCGCTGACAGATATACCATGATGTTGATTGAAAAATCCCCTCAACTGGTCCTGGTTGCGACGGTCCGGTACTGTCTTACAAGGTTACTAACTAGTTATAGCATAGCAAGTTCCGAAGTTTCTGAGGCCTTGGTTTAGTCTTCGGTAAAGACGAATCCTTGAGAAAATTTGGGGGGCGCTTGATAGAGAACTAGCTATGTGCACTCGGTGGTCTGAAGGCTAAGTGGGTCTTTAATTGCACATGCTGAATGCAGGCACTCAAATGTATTTAGTTCAGTTCAGTAGACCCTGCAAAAATCTAGTAGATATTGTTGTATTAGCATCCAACACATCCGACTTTAGCGTAGTAAATCCACCAATTGCCGCTGCTGCCCGGCAAAGGTGGTTCCCAAGAGACACCACTCAGGGACCGGGGATAGTTAAGAAACTGAAAACACAGGTCGCTCTACTCCTCCCAAACACAGACCTGCAGAAGTCACCCTCTTCTAAACAATGGTTTAAGTAACTAGTCCGTATGGAAGAAAAATTGGAATACCAGCCGTTTTTTCAATAGGGAACTTAGCGTATTGTCAATGACGGACAACATATCCCCACCTCAGCCAACCGCAGTGTTTCGTTCAGATTGAATCTGTTCCATGAGGATCGATTACCATCCAAGAACCTATTCTTTTACATCCGAAGACACATGAATAGGCTTCCCAAAGTCCGTTCTGAGCGAGTGGATGTCCGCCCGATCCCCAACTACAACTTTTCAGTCAAGGTTTTTGGACTAGCGGAGTACAGGGCCCGCATGTAAGCCGAGTGATAGCTGGGTGAAGCGAGTGATGCAGCGGTGACTTGCCTTCACCCGGGTTTGTGCTCATGCACGTAGCTACAAGTTTCCTGTGCCTAGTATTGAGACACGAAAATTGTACGCTATGTAGTCCGTTACGAATTGAGTGGTTTTCAATCTAAGAACCTGAGATAGGGAGAGGCAACCTCCGCTAAGGCCCATTAGATCCTCGCTCAGGGTCTTAGGTGTCACTACCCATGACCCGCCCTTGACGACGATGGCGGATCTTGAAACAGTGCCTGCCGCCCGGGCTTTCGGAAGCCTGTACAGGCACTGTTAGATAGTCTTGCTTGTCATAAACTCCCACCTCCTTTCTACTACTTCCACTAATACCTGGCAGCTTGTCGTTCTCGTCCACTGCATCTATCCATGTCGACTGTACCATTGTTGTACTCAACTGGTAAATACTACCAACTATCCTTCCAAAACTCTTAGAAGGTAAAACACCGCAAAGATGCAGTTCGTGGCCGCCGGTGCCTTCGCTTTCACTTTGTACAGGTGGACACGAAGTGAATAGTATTGTCCACGGTGGCCCTTTGGCCAGAAATTTTAGGTTCGAATCTTAACGGAGCTGCCAAACACGGCCCTGCTCGAAGGAATTGGGACGATACAAAGCGGGTCAATGTTACGGAAGCGTTTTCCACACTTTGGGAAGTTTGGGGGGTATACAGTTCCTGAATACAAGAAATTTGTGAATAAATCGGCTCTTCTAGGCATGGTAACTTCTGCGATCTCGGTTCACAGATACACAGCGAATCAATTACCGCTTACGTACCAATCGTCTCCCGCCTGCCCGTTCCCTGAGAATAGATGTGCTGTTGGCCACACAAGTCGAGCCGGGGATTTGGTGGCATAAACTTACTGAAAAGAACGCAAAAAGTTATAGCTAAAAAGTTGCAGATACTTAGATGTGCATTACTACAAAATTAGCTCAAAGAACACAAAGATACCACTCATTGGGAGTGGGGCATACCGAATGCTAGGCAGCATTCAAGCATCCTCCGATGACCTGCTGACCCTGGTTGATCAGCCACTATCGACGGATCCGCTGCTTTTGATACATCCGCTGTAGATAGATATGCTCCCAACGGATTCGATGCTCTCAGTGTAAGCACCTCGCTCGATGGATCTGCCGCCGTCACCTAGGGAGAGGATAAAAGATAGACCCGTCTGGAGGTTATGGAGTAGTGGGAACATTCGCGACAACTAGCAGCATTCAAAACTCAAATTCACAACCTCGTCCTCGCGTTTGGGTGGTTAGTAACAATGGGAGATATGGCTGCGCAATTTGAACACCGTTAGCGTTAGATGCTAGATTAAGACCCGCTACCTAAATTCCGTTGATTACGTCTCTAGCGCTACCGGGATACTGGGAATTGGAAGGAATGGTAACCGTAGAGGCAGCATTCATAGACGCAATGTGGAGTGGCGTGGGATGGTAGCAGCAGGGCAGGATTCAACATCACGTGCTTCTGATTGCAGGCGGGAATTACGCTGGGTGGGGTTGAGGTGGGCTATGTATGTACTCGCATTATCGGCGGGGTCACAGCTGAGGTGAACTGTGTAGCCAGTTATCAAACGCATATCATGATCCTTGTCTTGGCCAGAGCGGTTGTCACCGAGTCGACGGAAACTCTACGTCTCGGTACTCTCAGGAGTCAACGGGTGATGTCGGATCGCGCCGAGATCCGATTATGCGATTTCCGAAATTTCTTCAGTAGCACGCTATGCCCGTTCCATTTCTATTAAACTTGCCCAGAACCCTATTGACAGCTCCCGGCACAACCTGGAGGATTATTTTTCCCATTAACCCGTTCCGATTGTTGATCTTCCAACTTCGTCCAACGTTGATGCTAGATTCCGAATGGTATTGGAGAGTCGTGCAAGGCAAACGGGAACACTCATGTGACTGCCCTAGTTTGGCAAGTCCTTTTAGCAGCAGTACCAGCTTCCCCTTCTAAATACATGGTTGTTACGATCACTTGTCGAGGAAAACTGATAATCTGTCTGCCTCTACTCATATTTTTGTCGGTACTTATGCTCCCCTTCTGTCTTTCACAGCGCAGCTAGGTAGCGTATCAATTGAACAAAATCCTTTCTATCAACTATATATTCCATTGAAGCTCTTGTGGTATTATATCCACTACATTGTAAAATGCATAACCGAAAACAAATCCCGTAATACAACCGCTTCGAACAAGGAAAAAGCCCCTCCAAGTACCAAATTGTCTGATCTGACATTTTAAACTGACAGAACTGTTGCTGGATGCATGTCAGATCATTGATTGCCAAGTAGATTAGAAATTACTCACAGCTAGGGAAAGCGTCTGCATCAAACTCCATAAAAATAACCCTACCTGACGAACACCCCATTGCCAGGAGGTTGTCCCGAACAGCTACCTCAGTTGCACGATAATCGGGGGGAAGCCACAATACACGTTCGGTCTTCCACTTCACCCAGTTTCCACTTACGTGCACAGGGTGTAGGGATTTAGATTGAGATAGACCCTCGCGGTTGGGGCCGGTTTTGAGCTCAAGTATCCCTCGATTTGTCTCAAGATACGAACTGTCGCTGGAGAAAGATAGTTTGGTAATTGCCTCCGCAATAAGAAGTGTCTGAATTGGATCATGCGTCTTGGTTTCCCAGATCTTAACTGTTTTGTCATCAGCAGAGGCAAGGACTTGTCCATCGGGCGAAAATGCCACCGCATTGACCCTGTCAGAATGACCCTCCAGAGTGGCGCGCAACTCTCCTGTCGATGGATCCCAAAGCCTGACTGTGCGGTCATGAGATGCAGAGGCAAGGACCTGTCCATCAGGCGAAAATGCCATCACATTGACCCAGCCAGAATAACCCTCCAGAGTGGCGCGCAACTCTCCTGTCGATGGATCCCAAAGCCTGGCTGTGCCGTCATCAGATGCAGAGGCAAGGACCTGTCCATCAGGCGAAAATGCCACCGCAGAGACCAAGCCAGAATGACCCTCCAGAGTGGCGCGCAACTCTCCTGTCGATGGATCCCAAAGCCTGACTGTGCTGTCACGAGATGCAGAGGCAAGGACCTGTCCATCGGGCGAAAATGCCACCGCAGAGACCCAGTCAGAATGACCCTCCAGAGTGGCGCGCAACTCTCCTGTCGATGGATCCCAAAGCCTGACTGTGTTGTCACCAGATGCAGAGGCCAGGACCTGTCCATCGGGCGAAAATGCCACCGCAGAGACCAAGCCAGAATGACCCTCCAGAGTGGCGCGCAACTCTCCTGTCGATGGATCCCAAAGCCTGACTGTGTTGTCACGAGATGCAGAGGCAAGGACCTGTCCATCGGGCGAAAATGCCACCGCATTGACCCAGTCAGAATGACCCTCCAGAGTGGCGCGCAACTCTCCTGTCAATGGATCCCAAAGCCTGACTGGGCGGTCATGAGATGTAGAGGCAAGGACCTGTCCATCGGGCGAAAATGCCACCGCATTGACTGAGCTAGAATGACCCTCCAGAGTGGCGCGCAACTCTCCTGTCGATGGATCCCAAAGCCTGGCTGTGCGGTCACCAGATGCAGAGGCAAGGACCTGTCCATCGGGCGAAAATGCCACCGCAAAGACCGAGCCAGAATGACCCTCCAGAGTGGCGCGCAACTCTCCTGTCGATGGATCCCAAAGCCTGACTGTGTGGTCATAAGATGCAGAGGCAAGGACCTGTCCATCGGGCGAAAATGCCACCGCAGAGACCCAGTCAGAATAACCCTCCAGAGTGGCGCGCAACTCTCCTGTCGATGGATCCCAAAGCCTGGCTGTGCGGTCACGAGATGCAGAGGCAAGGACCTGTCCATCGGGCGAAAATGCCACCGCAGAGACCCAGCCAGAATGACCCTCCAGAGTGGCGCGCAACTCTCCTGTCGATGGATCCCAAAGCCTGACTGTGCTGTCATCAGATGCAGAGGCAAGGACCTGTCCATCGGGCGAAAATGCCACCGCAAAGACCGAGCCAGAATGACCCTCCAGAGTGGCGCGCAACTCTCCTGTCAATGGATCCCAAAGCCTGACTGTGCAGTCTCTAGATGCAGAGGCAAGGACCTGTCCATCGGGCGAAAATGCCATCGCATTGACCGAGCCAGAATGACCCTCAAGCGACTGCAACGAAGGATTCCAGTCCTGCTGAACTATAGGTGTACGTTTTAACCAACAAGGAGCCTGGTTCCAAAATTGTTTCCGAATTATGCTTCCCCTCGGACTGAACACAAGGGCAGAGTAATAAATCTGAAGTGGTGCAGTTTCAATTACTGATCTGTAGTTGAGAATGAAGCGCTTTGCATCATAAACCATAGAGAGTAAATGATTGTTTGCATCGGATTTGGGCTGCGATGGATTAGTGTATAGCTCAACATAATACTGTAGCGTTACTCACCGGAAGAATAGACTCTAAAGCTTTCACTGCAAGTACACCATCAGACATCTTCCCTAGCAGGCTGAGAACTTCAAGCCAATGCAAGAAGTGATTACGGAGGAACTCATGAACCTGCCCATTGTTGCGGAGTTCAATGCTACTCCGTTGTAGATGCTTGACCCAATAACAACAGGCATATTGAACAGCGAGAGGGAGGCAATGGTTTATCCGGTCCCTGTCTACCTCGCTTGCGAGTGCTCCAGGTAGTTGAAGGTTGCAGATGTCCTTCTGTAGATACTTCGACATGAGCTTGAGACAGTTCTCGAGGAGATCGCTGTGTGCCTTTTGCTCGTTGATACAGAACTGAGAATCTAAGCAACGCTTCTGGTCGAGGAGAAAGTCGCGAAATGAAGGGTGAAGTAACCGGATTGCAGATAAATTATTATTCGGGATGTCAAGGACAGAATGCAGGCGACGCAGTCTTGAGCGTACATTCTCTAAAGGTATACCAATCAACGTTGCGAGATCGGTAACCGGTAGGGCTTCGAACAAGATGACTATAGATGCAACAATTCTTCTGAGATCCTCGCGTAGCTTCTCTACCTGTGAGTATTTGGATCGATCTCTACCCTTGATCGAGTTTGCCAAAACCCCAGTATACACCTCATCAAGCTCTTGATATTTATCATTAAGAATAATGCTGAGCCCCTCTTTTGGGCTCCATTCTGGATCTCGGATAAAGCGGCATGCAGTTGACGCGTAGATAAATAATTGGCTCGCCCGGTGGCAGAGAATCTGGATATTATTCTCACCAGGCCATTCGCAAGGCAAAGAACTCTCTTTCCGGATGATTTCCAGTTCGTGCCAAAGGAAAGCACGTATATCCTTGTCGACGATATGCTTAGAGATATCGTGGAGAACAAAGTTTTTGTGGGTAGCTTGCATGAGAGAACTGAAGCCAGCATGAATGTGCATTTCGGGTCTACTGGTAATGAAGACCCGCAACGGGACAGTACTGACAATATTGGCTTGGGAAAAGAGATCAAGAATCAAACGAACATCTTTATCGCCCTCACACTCATCCAAAGCATCAATGATCAGAAAGAAATGATGCACTTCCGGCAATGTCTCGTTTAGATCGCACAACGGCTGAACAATAAGTTTGTTCCACTGATCGCGTAGCTGAGAGATCTCTGGATTCTCCGCTACGGCTCTGCAGACGTAAGGTTTTAGGTCAGGGATCTTGTATGCAAGCTGGAAAGCAATGCTAGTGAACAATTTGGTGGCGTTACTGCAATCACCCTGACCCCGCGAAAAGAAGAAACTCGCTCCAAGCCGTTTCTCATTGTGCAAATTGCGGGCAACTGTTCGAGCGATAGTAGACTTGCCGGTCCCCGCCATACCACTTAGCCAATAGACGCGTTTACCACTTGAATCTGTGCACCATGCGGTGATCTGCTCAAGAAGGTCGACTCGGGTTTCGGGTAGGCATTGACGCTGGTGCTCCCAAAGTCGGGAGTTGTAAGCGGCACCATCGGCACGTGGTAGTTTGGAAAGGTGCCGTTCCTCCTCAGAAGCCTCCATTTTCTGCTTCACGGACTTGAAGGCAAATCAGCATTGCACATAACTAGGTAAAAGACGCATTACCTCAATGTTAGCTTCCACCAGTTTCAAGCCCGCCATTCCAGACTCCAGCTCGCCTATAAGTTTCAGCATCTTTCGAAGATGTTTGTTGTTTCCTGTATCGAATCTATTAGAATTGTATACGCTATGTGAAGGATGGCGACTGAAAAAGAGATCCGTTGATTATTACCTTCAATTTTCTCCATGGTGGCCATATCTGCGAAGTCTTGAACCTTGTGCTGAGTAGCGTTGATATCATGGATAAAAGGCTCCAGAGTGACCGAAAACGGTTTCAAATAGTTGGTGAGTTTGGCTAAAGTATAATTAATCTCAACTCGGCATCTAAGAAGGTGGCTCAATTTACCAGAACCTGAAGGAAGGAAATATGCACTTGCTTTGACAGAAAACACAAGCACAGCGGCGTAGAACTCAGGTAGAGCGGATGCCATTCCTTCTCTGAAAGCAGTCGTTGTCTGATTGGAATCCAGCGTGATTTGTAAAGACTCCGCGTACATTGTTGCGTAGAACTGGCAGTATGCCATTTTCGTGGTAATTGTACCCAGGGCTTCTTCGAGGCTCTTCAAGGCTTCGAAGCGATTGAGTGCAACCTGCGAGATATCGTCAGACCCAACATATGCGCGTACAGCAGAAATGGCACAGACCTGCAAAATAAATCGTAAAGTTGCCCATACGAGTGAGCTGATTCCATCTTATCTTAGCCGATTCCTTTCATTTCTTAGTAATAAACCAACCGACCTTATATCTGTGTGGTGTTGAATCCCAACGTTGACAATCGCTGCATACTTGTCGATGCACTTCAGAATCTTCTCGATTCGATCTTTCACAGCCACCTCTCTGCCATTTTTGTCCTTACATTTCCACTCTTTATCTTTCATCGCCTCTCTCGCATCCTCTGCCGCCTTGATCGGAGAATCCGCAGTGTCGCCGGAGCGCCGGGCAGCGTCGAGCTGTTCGCACTCGTTTTCCGATAACTTCTCTTTAGCAAGCTCGTACGCCTTTCTCCATTGGTTCCTGACAGAATTAATCAGCGGGACAGCGGTTGCGAGTGAAGAGCTACGTACGCGACCAAATCAGCAGCATTGCAACGGCCACTTTCTGCAGAAATCCGTCTCTCCGGTGGTGGCTGTGTGGTTGATACTAGGCTCGTTGATGCGCTCGGTGCAGCCGACGGGCAGTCGTCTCGATCTGGGACTGGGGAAGGCGCTCGACTGGTTTCGTGCCTCAAACGGCTCCGAGATCGGCTCCGGGGGAGATGCTGACGGACGAGCGCCAGTGGGCGCAGGAAGAGTTCTTTCATAGCGAGCTTGCGGAGGGAGTATCTCGATCCGTTAAGTGTGCGCAGTTAGATGAAAGCCAACAAGCAAAGAAGTCTTCTCAGTGATCGCAACAACTGCGGGGAATGTGTGCGGGGAATGTGTTGGCAATTTATCATGTGTTGCACAGAGGCCAGAGCCGCATGCAGGCTACGACCAGTGAGCGTCGCCCTACAGCCTCATTCGATTGGACGCATACACGCTTGATTGCATCAAAGTATTGAGGCGATAAGCGACTAACCGCGTGTCCAGCGGTCCCAAATACTAAAATCTGGGGGTTGGGCTCACTATACCATCGATTATAGCGATCCAACTGCTAAAAATAATCTGTCAACCTCTAAATGGACCTGAATTGCTGACTCAGGATTTATTGTTCTCATCATGTATCTACCAGTATTATTCGGACTCGTACTGCAAGAGGTAAAAACTTACTCGCAAATTTTTGTCCTCTTCCGAAAGCTTTGGTACTACTGCAGCCCCCTATTATCGTACTCAGCTTCAAAGTTCGCAGCTATCCGCCCTGAGTCGTAACCCTTTCGGGCCAATGGTCTGAACCCCCACTCGGTGGATAATCAGAGACTTGCTGTAAATAGCTGTTATCACACCCCCAAAATTCCGACGTTGATGGATTAGATTAGATAATGTGATTGCACGGAGGAATATTAGACCGATCACATAGCCTTACAAGGATTTGGACTACGTGCCCCACTCTGCCCATCACCCACACGTGTGAAACCAATTAAACTTAAAAGTTTATCAGGAAAACATCATGAAATGAACATAACACCATACGGTCTAATAACAGAATCGCAACACCAATCCTCAGCCATGGCCGAAAATTGCCATCTCTTCTGTAGCTTACTGGCCTGCGAGTGAGCAACCTAAAAACAGCGGGATGGTAGTGAGCGCGAATATCAGAAAATTATAACGTGCGCCGAAATCCAAAACAGAAGGTGAAGTGAAAAAGAGAACAGTGTTAACAAGTGTATATAAGGCCAGTTGTTGTAATGGCGTGCGAGGTTCGCGAGTGTCACATGGCAACGTTTACTCGCTCGCTGCTATCACAGTTAGAACTACACTGAGCAATTTCCTTTTTGACACACCAGCATATTATCAAGCTACGTCACCCGTTAGCAGGGATAGAAACAGTCCGTCCGCCTGCAAGTCGTATTAGTCGCGACATCATCGCCTAACATAGGGCTGGACTTGGCTCTCAGTCATTGTCCGTGAGGACCGCAACCCGCCAGGACGGTCGCCTACCAAATAATTTAGCTTTGTGTAACACCAAATTCGCCCTTTGTCCAGTATGGAACGATCTATATATGTGACCAGTCACCGTAGCTGCTGTATGAGCTGTTGTGGTTGCTACAGAGCTGCGACAAGTAGGTCATACTCGATCACTCGATCACTCGATCACCTATGTTACATTTCCGGAACTGGCAAACGGGACCCCTCCGGATTCCGGACTATCATCCTCACTGCCACCGCAAGACATTTTACCGCGACTGTACGCCAAAGATTCCCATCTCTTCGGCGCTTTGTCTGGTGTATACAAAATACAAATTCAACCTGCCTTAGGATGAAATCTTTTGGGCTCATAAATGCATAGCTGCTCAGAAACAAATGTATGTGGTTAGTAGCATTTGAAACGTTGGCTGGTAATGAACTAACGATAAACAGCCCGAGGTATATAATAGTATAAGTGGGGACGATACGACAAGAAGGGCAAATTCAGAAATGGGGTGGAAACCTGTGAGTGGTCGGTAGAGTCCGGAATAGGACACACAACTTCCCACAATTTCCCATTACCTTTCAAGAGATGCTTGAATGACCGGTACCGTTCGGTTGTAGCAGACATGATCATGGCACAAACGGTGGCCTTGAAGTGTAGCCTAAAAATATTGAGCTTGTTCGTAAAAGACAGACAAAAGCTCTTCTCCCCCATTCACGCTATCCCCTGCCAATTACTGGTAATCGTGTAGAACTAGTAGAAAATCAATGCTAATTGTTTTGTCGCTATACGGCATTGCCAGACAATGTTCTCAACGGTCCGGGGGTGGACAAGTCTAGACTGACACAGTCTGGGTTTAGTCCAGTTCAGTACGGGGTCATTTGGACTGGAATCGGATCAGTCTAATATTTTGTCTGACCGGTTCAATTTCAGAATGTTGCCCTCGTTCCGTGGCCATGTCCCTCAGGTGCGTCACACGCTAATCCTTGCAGCCATTCAACCAGTTGCGTCTCAGTGACAGAGTTAAGGATTAAGATTATTCGTAACATGCGCTGAGCGGAGTTGCCCAGGGAGCATGCGTGGTCGTTGTGGGCAGCGGACTGACGGCTGTATCAGGGCCCGACGAAAGAGCGGTGCTCGTAGTCCTTCGGCGCTTCACCGTGCGGGGTTGCGGGTGTTGGGCATTAGCCGTCTTTGTTGTGCTTCGGCGTTTCGATGATGTTGCAGCTTGCAATTGTAGGTCGTTTTGGTCAGTATCTGGTTGCGACATATTGCGATAGCTTGATTTGTTTCGGGTAAGTGGTGCGTGGTAAGGTGGATAGCAAGAGCGCGGCAAGCAAAGAAAAGTGAGATTAAAAGATTAAAGAGGGTACTGCCAATGCCGCCGAACTTACATCACATCCCTGCTTCCTGTTAATCGTGGTGGCTGTGTACTCGGGTCTTGGGGTAAAGGATCGGACGCTCCTGTTCTGGTATTAAATTTCGCTGTGAGTCAAGGGTGCCAACAGGAGGAAATCTGAGGTGAAAGTCAGTGTACTCTCCAGCTTTACTATTTTTGCCATTATTCAGATCGCACTTCACCTAAAACTGTGTTGTGGCACCCTCACTTTTACCATTTCGGTGTGGTTTGCCAGAAAAGGAGCGTCCGATCCTTTACCCCAAAGACACGAGTACTACTCCGCCATCTGTAGTTCAGGCTTTATTGGGTTTTCATATTTAGTAACATAATTACTACACTTTTCCGAACAAAGTTCATAGGTACAAAAATATATGTATTTCCTGCGAATTATATAAATATGTTACGTCGAAGGAATTAATTCTATTAGTAGATTCGTGATGGACATCGCAACCGATTTTTTCTTTCTTACTTAGCGCGTGCGAGCAATGAGAACCTATTGGCTTTTTCGATTTGAACATAGGCGAGCGCTCTCATGAGCTAAAACTTCTCAGCTTGAGCGCGCGTTTGTGTCTTTACTGAAACGAGTGGGTATGGTTGAACGGCTAACGCCGAGCCGCATCAGCCTTTAACCAATAATTGCAGCAACAGAGAAAACGTACACAACCCACAAAAGCCATTCAAGCACTTGTCCATGTAAATTAAATCCCAAAATTCATTTAAATTAATTTTACGGAGTATTCTAGCAGCGGGGGTTCTGGTTTAGTTCTATCATTCCTATTACCACAACATAGCAAAGAGCGAAAAGGGAATATTTGATGCAAAATCTTGTGCAATAACTTTGGCAACCTATTTTCATTTTAAATGACTACCCCACAATTCTTTTGACCCTGTGCTTTTGACTTTATCGTCTGTTACTGTTGTGGGTTTTTTTGTGGGCTGTGTAGAGTAGATAAAGGACAAGGTTGATGCGGTTCGGCATCAACCGTACCCCTGCGACGCAGCTGTAGTGGCGTAATCTCTCACATATAGCTGGCTATACGGATAAGGGGGAAGCGGGCACTGTTAACTCTGTAGATTGAATGCAGTATAATTTAAACAAACAAAAGCTACAGTGACGGAGACGGAAATATTTGCCACTTGGTTTGGACTATATGAAACAACATAGAGTGCGCGTTTGAACTATTCTTATATGTTGTTTACATTGGGAGATAATTTAATGATGGCGCGTGGGAACCTACAAGGGATCTATGCAAAAACCTCGAATCGCTCATTAAGGCGTGCAAACGGAACTGTCACCAGCTCCAAACATGTCTTGTGGGTGAGAAAGGATTTGGGCAACTATTGCCACGTTTAGTATCGATACGCCATATTTTTTCGGGTAGATGAGGATTGATAAGATAAGCGAGTGATACACAGTGCATCACACAAAAGCTTCCAATCTTCAATCCCAGCAAACTGGTCGAACTATAAGGTTGTACCTGTGCTCTAACACCTAATCCATTAGGTTGAAGATACATATCGCATCATAATAGTCCGCTCTTCGCAGTACCCAACAGATGGATCAGGGGCGGCGTGAATTTTGAACTGAGACAGATTACGTTGACGGCGATTCCCTTCATCTTGAACTTATTTCCTGAATACCAATCATCCTGCAATTACGCACATGTCGAGTCAGCCTGAGGAAATAGTAATATCAGGATGTAACGCAAAGATAGATTATTAATTACTAATGTAACACAAAGAAGGCTGCCAGGGAGTGACAAACTACTCGAGCAGAAAACAACGCTCTTCATCTCAGAACCCCACGTACCAGAACCTGACACCAATAGCGCCATAATCTGGCCAAACTTACCACAGGTTGGGTTTGTGGACTTTGTTCTGCGATCCCGGCCCCCGACCTGACGGTCTCTCAGTAGTCTCCGATCCTGCGGATGACTCCCTGTGTCAGCAAGGCTCCAATCCAATTTCAAACCACTCCATTAACGCAAAGAACTCAATAAAGGGCTAAAGTGCTGACATTCTAGTAACCCTCCAAACATCCTACGCTTCCTCGCTTGGTCGAGGCTGCTGGCGGCGAAGTTTGTTATACTAACGGTAGCGTCCGAGTAATAGCTTCCTTAGTTGGCGAAGGCAGGAACGCTGGCCAAGAATACAGCCGTTGATCCAGAAAGGCTACTTTGCTGTCGCGACCTTGAACACAGATTGTGCGAGAACCCGCTCTGACTTCATGAAAGATAGGCAGGGGGTGGCGCAAAACGACAGCCTGAATGGCCGCACCTGGTAGCATTACTCTGCTAGGGGTTCCCGTTCGTATTGATACATAGAATGCTTAAGAATTTTAGAACTGAGTATTGGCTAATAGCCTGCCACTGCAAGGCACATTGTAACGACTTTTGCTTGTTCTCGAAAATTACTAACTGTCACCACAGCAAATAAGGTCAGCAGAATCAAGTACCGAATCCGGAGATGAAACTATAAATCAGAGAGCAATTTTGTTGAAATATAGCTTCGAAAAGACTTTCTTTTGAAAACGATGGTAATGCTGGTTGATAGTATTTTTCTGGTGTCGAATTAAAGCCGTTGAAAGTTGTAGCACTAATCTTTAGACATTCGTTAGGCCAATAGATGCTGGGAACTGAATCAAACTGAATTGAAAAGTTGCACATTTGTCGAGTTGTTGGCCCAATACCCGTATCGAAAATTGTGTTACCAAGACCAGGGGTTCCATTCCCACCCCTTTCGAAAAATTTTGATGCTCGTCTACCGTAACGGATGTAATCAGACCTAGAACCATCAATTCCACACGACCAACGAGGACTGTTCCCGCCATCATATGTTGAAAATCTGAAACTAACCGCCACGATGTCGAGTGCCGTTCCTTAAATAATTCCTCAGTCGTTCACATTTTGCCGTCCAAAGAAAATGCTGAACTTTGCAAGAAAAGGGGAGGCGGTTCGAGTAAACAAGCCAAGCAATGTCCACCCAGTAGAACACGTCCGCAACCTCAAATTCCATCTAGTTCGATCCTGAAGTATAAAACCCCTCAGCTCCAACTCTTCTCAAGCTCCTCTTCATTCAATTGAAAATTCTCAGCAGAATTTCTTCACTGTACACGCATACCCACCAACTGGCGTCACCGCATTACTGATTCCACCATAACGTACTAAGGTTTTGTCGTCTGCTCCGACCGTCCATCGACCCGCCGCGTTTTGCGTTTCCAAGACGTCTCACCCCCAAGTCGGCCTATCCTCGCTTCATTTTCATACCAACTAGCTGGCAGTTCGTCCGATCTTCATTGTTGCACTTCGAGGTATCCAACAACACTCCAATCCCATGGGCACCTAGCATATGTTGATGATATGTAGAGCTGAATTCTCTTTCTTCCTTGCCATCCAAGTGACAGCCCTCCCATTATCCTCCTCATCGGTTACGTTCCCGATTCGACGCCACTAGGGACGATACAGTGCCGAAGCACAACTAGCTTTAATCGTACCAGAACGCCTCTACCGACCGCAGCAATCATGAGCCAGTACGTTGAACCACCTCTGCAATCAGGTGCGGTAAAGAAGTTGACATGTGATATGTAGCTCGGGACTCGGCACCAAGTCCACTACCGAGCCTCCCCTCGTTCCGCAGGCAACGACCTCCGTGGAAGGATGGAAGAAACTCACCTATGTTCCTGGCTGCGAAAGCGAGGGCAACAGCCGCCGCTCCATCAACTTAGACGTGGTACTTGAGAACGTCAAAAAGTTGTTGCCAGAAGCCCCTGCTTCTGATCCTGCTTCGACACCGACACCCCCTCATCTGGACCCATCCGTACGATCAGTACTTTGTGAGAATGGATCTTGATGATTTCGATGATTGGAGGGTAGGAAGAGGTACGTTAGCGCCTGAACTATCACCGCTGGGTGCTAACAGTGGGTAGATATGTTGAAACCCATTGCTGTTCTTATCGTAGCCACCTTTTATTGCATCTGCTTATCAGTTCGGTCAAGCTGGTGCTGCTATCGCTAAGTATACATGAGTGTTGCCACAGCGACTTCTATGAGATCCAGGATAATTTTTAATTGTATTAAGACTGCGATATTGTCTAATGATATGCGCATGCATGCGATTTCTTCTTTCGCGGGTTTATTCGATGTCTTGGGATTTTGGTTTCATATGGTTGTCGAGTTGTATGTCCCAAACTAGGCGGGAATAGTACCATATTCGACCTTAGACACTCTCTCATTTACTTGGTTAGCATTTGCTGTTGGCAAGGAAGACTTCCAGTTGTCGCACTGTTTCAACTCTCCTAATTTTGCTCTTATCAACCCTCTCTTGGCGTGACACTGCCTCTCTTTGCGTGACGCTGAAGTTTTGCTTGTCTCCAAAATTAGAAAGTTTGAGCCGCAACTTAGATTCAAACCCCTGACCAATCCAAATACAGCATTGAATTTCTTAACAGTGAACCGTCTTTAAAACAGATTAGGTTCTGTTGCAGTCGTTCCTATATAGAGCTATTAATGCCATTAGTACAGAATAAATAGGTTCTACGGGAGGTCCTCAAACCTTTCCTCATAGTACACGTACCTATCATTATGAAAATAAATTCACATCCGGCGGAGAAGCTCGAACCGAGGAGCGGGTGAAATTAGCGCCCCTGCCTAGGCACCCGGCGTATTCCGTCACTGTGCAGGATGCATCGATATTCGCTACCAATGAGCATCGCCGTCGAGGCTAACGAGACAATAAGGCTACATCGTCGCTGCGAAGATTATGATTGGAACAAGCACCCCGCTCTGTCCTTTTAAGTATTAAATCCACCTGGTCCTCGTTTGAACATTCACAAATCCATACCACGTCTCTCGACAAAAACGGAGCCACTGCGTTTGTCAATGATATCCGTTTGCATGTATGGGACGTCCGAGGCTTCCGACGGAACGCCATGTGGGACACCAAGTCTCTGCATGCATGACAACGAACGGCACCAAATACAACTAGAGCATTCGATTTCGAGATATCGTGTGGATTGGGGCGGAACATAGCCAGGCCGAGTGACAAACGAGGACTCCCATCGCCACGTCATAATCGTGGCGACAAATGAGGTCTGATATATTTTGGCCGATTGATTAATCCCCAGTCGGCGATGCCGACATAGATTCGCCACGATGGCGATTGAGGGGTAGTCGGAGAAGACCGAGATCAAACCTTCGTAGAGCAAACGATTGTAATCTGCCGATGTAGGTGATTGCAACTCTGCTGCGGAAAGCGCCGATGATGCTTGGGCTAATGGTTTTCTTTGTTTGTTCGTCTTAGGTATCAGGAGCAAGGGAATAATATCTGCCGATGCGATGTCAGTCGGTAATGCTTGAATCGCTCGGTAACAGGGAGCATTAGGGATCCATTGTAATCACCCACCGCAGGAGCTAAGTCGTTGAGTTATCTGGGACTATGGAGCGTGGGCTTTACCACCAAGCCAGCGGTGGTGACAGGCGCACTACCGGAAGGAACAATAGGTATGCCTCAGGTGGAATACGTCACAACTTTAAACTGAAATAGACCTGCCTTTAGTGGTATTGCAGAGGCATAGTGGCAGGGAGGCAGGATTCTGTCTATTTCTGAAACCAATCCAGAAACATGTTGGGCATCTCGGATACCAGCGCAGTGGTTCAGATTTCCTAAATCAAGGCAGTCATGGGCTTAAGTTGCAGTCGGGAACGTTCGGACGGCGATCTTGATGGCGTCGTGCTTCTCCTGCACCAGGTAGATCTATATTGCCACAATTATCAGCCATACCACCTCGCTCGAAGTGAAGGGCACCAGTACTCTATTCCACCTTGACAGCACCCGGTGGCGTCCGCTGGGGCTGACCAAACGTGCTGGACATGCAGCCGGAATGCTGTTGGACCTGTCCAATGGCCGCCAACACTATTGAGTCAGCTGCCAGATGCGATGACTCTGTCGTATCTTGCGAGTAATAGTTGCGAGAAGGGAATCGACTAAGAGTTGCGATGAACGGAAGAGCACGATACTGCAACTATCGACGCAGATATGGCGCAGCCGTTGTCTCTTTTAACCTCTGGGAACTGTGAATATAACGCTGTTACTATAATTTCGCGTGCATACGGAGTGCATACGGGTGCACATTAGGAAGTTAGGGGCATCAGCGACATACCACCACACAGTCATCGACGTCAACTCGCTTAACTTATTTTCTGGAATTTCCTATCGGCAATAGCCCGTCTACAAATGCCTAAATAGTCCTGCTGGTGCTGGCGGTATTTAGAACTGGTGTTAACTGTTGACCAAAGTAGGTTATTCTTCCAAATTATCGCGCCGAGTTCCCATTCTTGGGTCGTATTAAACCGTTCCTCAAATGTAGTCGGCTTTTGGATGGCGAATCCTTTATAATCCTGTCTAGAGCGTCTCGGTGCCAGCGATATGGGTATGTGTTCGCAGTGGTCTCCATAACGGTGAGGCATTAGGAGATGCAGATTGCGGTGCTTCGCTGGATAAAAGTAGTAGGTGGTCGCGGTGCTGCAGTCTTTCAAGGGGAAACGTGTAGCAGTTACGATGTCTCGGGGAAGAACTGACGATCATGTCATTTGGGGTGGCTCGAACTCGTCTGGTGGTTTCCCGTCGGTGGGATTCAAAAGCTCGTACGGTTAACTGCTGGTAGGATAGAATTTTTGACGGGAACCGCGCCCGTGGTGATAGAAGGGGAATGAACAAAGGCATGGTGGTGTGAGAAGACTGACGGTATTTTTTGAAATCCTCCTCCTCGCCTGCTGGAACGACAATGACTCTGAAGCTGGGGCATTATAGTAGTGGCTGGTATGGATAGGTGCTTGGTGAGGTAGAGCTAGAGGTGAGTAACATCTAAGTAGGAGGAATAGTTCAGTAGGAAACGAAAGGGTGGAGGATGTTAGCTAATAGCTCGTAGTGCTCCCAGTCTCCGACTAGTAACACAGACCCATTCCAATCACCCCCTGGTGTATCAACAAATTGGCGGCAAGGCTTGCATATCATTCCATTGCCCAGCACTGAAGTCAGGCCCATACCTTGGTATTAGGTATCTTCGTCTTGGCAACTGATTGAATACTCGCACCGAGCACAATTTGGTTCTAAAATGAGTTCTCAATGCGAATCGGGGGCGGGAGGTAGGGTTGGAGCTACTCGGATTAGAACCCGGTTTCTGACTCTTGCCCAGTAGGTCAAATTATCTTTACTATTTACTGCGGTTGAAAACTCGCATTGCAGTTGAATTACAATGGGTTTATCTCACTGATATAGTGATATGATGCATCGTTTACCTCAAGGCATGGGCCTAACCAACATCGTCTCTCCCAGATACAACTGGTTCCTCATGACTTCAAATCAACGCTCAGCTGGCTTCAGCATGTCCAACCGAGAACCTCCTAATATAGAAGTGTCTCAGCACTAGTAGGTCAACTATGCTATAACACGTAATCTAAGGGCTTTCGAAGTGGTGCAAGAAAGCTAATTCAGCACCATGCATCGACTGAACAAACAACAAAAGACGGGATGGGACGGGAGAACTATCAAGTTTAAAACATCTCGTGTAGAGAGTTGGGAATTGTGACACAAGGTTGGCTTGTTATGTATGTATCACAAGCTACTCAGCTCCTCTCTGACCCACGTTCATAACATGTTAAGCATACTCCCATAAACTCTCAAATCAATGGTAGCTGCGGTGTCAGTGTTACTACCAAGTGTCCAACTCTATCATTATCGGTACGCAAAATGTCGACTGACTAGCAACCAGATATGCACTGACTGAAACACCCCGCCCGATCCCTGAGCTATCAAGGTATTTGCTAATCGAACCAATGACCGTTTTGATGTGTCGTCGTCGATTATGACTCATTCAACCATTGCGTCGTCAGAATGTAGTATCCACTGATTGGGAGTGCGCTGATATGAAGGCCATTAGGCCAATTTCCTTTGTCAGAGCCATAACCGCGCCTAGATTGGTTTATCAAATACCAACCCGCTGCATTGGGTATTGGTTGTAAACTCAGGAAAACTCTAAGCGTTGAGAACAGGGAGTGCAGCGTTCCAACTTCTACACCAATGCGCAGTTTCGCAGGGAAATGTTGGTGGTGCAACATTTCCCCGAGCATTCGCCGGTGGGTGTGCGCAAACGCACACATCAGTGTTCAGGGGTATGTGGTAGCAGATGAGACGTCTACGGTGCATACAGCGGTGAAAATTGTCGTGGCTTGCGGTGTGGCTGTTTGTGGTGTGGCTGTTGACGAATCCAGGGACCCGAGGGATCATCATGACGCAACGTTCCAATTCTTATTCTCTTCCTTTCAGGTACCCTTTCTTTTCGGGTATATTGTGAATCAAAGAGCAACATCGGAAGTCCAATCAAAGTCTTTGCCACACGAACATCTTTTACTTAGGTATGAATTAAAGGATACTGAGCGGGGATTGGGATGCCTGCAGACGTAAATATAGTTATGCAAAAAATAACCTATGCAACGCAAGTAACGGCATAGTATAATACTACTGTTTCGTGGAAGCCGATTCCATGCTTTGTTGCTTGTACTTTTATAGCCCAGTTATAAGAATTAAAATGTATACGACTTTTGAACATCATCCAGGCCGCGCCTCCACTGGGTCCCCTCCCAACTCATGAAACATGTTCCCTCCCAACTCATGACGCCAACTCGAACCCTGCCAATTATCAGCCGGCGGCTGCTGCTGGCCACCCTCTTGTTGCTTCCGTAGCTCGGCCAACACAATCTTCTTCGCGTATGTTTTAAGTAAAAAACCGCCCCAGCTACCGTCAACCCCGCTCCAATCAACGCGCCTACAACAGCTCCAGCTACCAACCCAGCACTGGCTTTCTGATCGCCAGGGATACAGCAGTAGATTCGCTTAGTCGCAGGGTTGAACATGCACCCGCCCCAGGTGGCACCATTAGAATCGCTACCTATCCGGGTCAATTGCGCGTGATAGGTAACGACGCACAGTTCTGTGAATCCCCGTTAATCCGACAGAAATCGTCGTGTTCAGGTCGCACCCAGAATGGGATTTGTTGTGCCAGGGCGATGGAAAGCAATATGACGGTGGCAAAGAGAGCGTACATCTTGTGGAGGGATGATAGAAGAATTGAACGACGAGGTTTTAAGTACTAGGGTGTACCTCAAATGGGGCTCTACACGAATGCCAACAGAAAACCTCCCGTGTCTTGGTACAACTTAGTCTTGGAGCCCATTCTACCACCGAGCGTTGCTCATGACTTGATGCGCCAAAAAAAGGGCTTGGCTACGTGTGTCCATTTCGCTGCAGCCTCTAAACTTAGGCTACCGTATTAGCTCTTTATACTACACCCTGGGTAGTGGAGCTGGTACCAGCTTAGTGATTAAGCGCATGAAAGACAGTTTTCTGCCCGTACCTACGAGCGATCACTAGGTCGTCATCACTACCACCCTTCCCCTCTTCTTTTCAAGCCATCAACAACCTCACGAGTTTCAGCTTTAAACCTGTCGCAATGGACGGTGGACGAGCCACTTACCACGGTCCTGTCGTTCTCCGTGTCACCAGTCCGCGTGTGAGCGTCTTTCAGCAACAACCGATTTCCTAAGCCCCCGTTTCGCCAACTTCCGCGACTATCACATACCGTTCATTTACGAACGCATCGCGCAACATCGCCAGGACACACTCCCCTATTTCGGCGAGACCTTATCCGTCGGTGGCGACGATAACAAGCGACCAAACTGTTAGTCCAATGGTTACCGTCAAATACACCAGTGTGGGATGATTAGAATGACACAAGCGTCAGCTGGCGAACAGTTCGAAATAGTGCGACCTGTCTAGCCCATCAACTCCCGACTGACTCGCATACAGCTACCAGACGTAACCGACTTGTGGCTTTCCACCTCCCTCGAATCAATTTGCGACGACAACAATGTTCAGCTTGCGAGTGGAGGGTGCGACGGCTGAACATGCCTGAACCCTTATCTATGCGTGAAACTAGGGTTCGATTACCGTCAGAACAAGGAGAACGCCCTACGGGAGAGAAAGATGGGAGGAAGGCTAAGTGGTGTTGCTGAAAAGGGTTTGCTGAGGGTGCCTCTACTGTGCTGGTGTCTTTAGGGGAAGCTAGTACGGGGGTATGTTACATCAGCTCATTCGCTACAAGTTTGCAACACAGTGGTCACAATACCATCTCCATGATTGAGGACGGGGGAGCTGTCGATATTTGCTAGTTCTGGAACCTGAGCGTTTGTGGTTGGCGAGCTTTTTCGGATGGTATTATGGGACGTGTCTTATAGCATTGTTCAGCCTGAGTAGATACCTAAAGTTTGTCTTTTATACCTTCGTTGAGGTACGGTGGTGTCCTTTACCATATACTGTGCAAGGAACATCCATGAGTGAAGTGATTCTAGATGTTGTAACCATAAAGTGAAAAGCACAGTGCGTGGAGCGGTAGTTTGACATTTAGGTTGGTGCAGTGATTCCACACTCCAATTATAGTTAATAGCTCGAGACGTTGCCTATCAAGCCTAAATTAGTCAAATATACAGTAGCCTAGACGATGGTTAACTTCAGTACGGATTAGTTCGGCGAAAGTTTCCATATTGTGAATAGAGGCTAGTACGAGTGGCCGCCAAGTTCTTGGGTAGCGTGCGGCTTGTTTGTGCGGCTCTGCTATTCGGACCCAGTGCTTGTCTTTGCCACCATCTCAACACTTCCATACTCCTCTATCGCAACACCGTTGCTTCTGCGCCCACCCAGTTCTTCTTTCGGTACACCACGGGCGACCTACCTTACGATTATTTACGTGTCGATTTACGATCGCAGCTTTGACGAGCCTTCCGAGAGCTTCAGCTCTCCCGCCTACGATTCACGGTCGCAACCGACTCTGCTTCACACTCGATACAACCTCTCGAACCTAACACTACTTCAGGCGCATCCAACACCGTTCTCGGAATCTACGAAGGCACGGTGTTACCGACATGCCGAATTATCCCATGCAACCACGCCGGAAGCGGAAGTCTTCGCACTGCAGAGGATGGTGCTCTCGCTTAGGCTTCCGACGACATGAGGATCGTGCTCTCGCTTAGGCTTCTCCGCCCTGTCGACGTGTTCTATTCCACCTCGGCATTCCTATCCCTCCCTGTTACTGACGCTTCTCGACCCAGATGCGACCACCGATCACCCTATCTGCCCTTCCATCGACGAATACACCTTTGCCCCCTTCCAACGGTGCTCTACCGGCTCTTCCGCGCCAAAACCTCTGCCTCAACAGCGAATCCCTATTGTCACAAGCCGCTTCCGCACGCGACGTTACTTACCGCATCACTGGCTGCGGGAGTGCACACAGCCGCGCACTTAATCCCGTTATGCAGCTCCGTTAGTTCTTCGCCAACACCATGCGGCAATAAACCGCCGCGTTGGATCCCTTCCGATCCCAAATACCTCATCGATGACCCGCGGAACGAGTCCATGCGTCTTCAAATGTGCCCCGGCTACGGATGTGTGTGTAAGGAGGAAACATTGCAGTTCTTCTCAGTTCCTGTGGCAGGTTCGCATGGGTCTGCTTGCTTGGTGCTTATTCCATACCATCGGCGACTTTGTAGTTACTACGGGGCGCGTATTTGACTAGCAACTGGGTATCGCAAGAACGGGGCTAATAACGCGAAAGGACCACAGGGGCGCTATCGTGGCGAACTGCGGCTCAGACAACCGTGAATGAGAATCTGGCAAGCAGCGGAGAACTGGGCGGCGCGGTTCTGGACCAGCCAGGCTTCGCATAGGTCGACGGCGCTTCATCGGGGGGATGCGTATACACCGGCTCGTGAATGGATTACGAATAATGATGATTCTGTATACTTCGATGGTAGTTGCGATAGCCAGAATAATGGTATATGCCACCACGCCGAGCCTCCAGCACCGCCAGCAGATCTGATAGCATCCGTGAACGAGAATTGAGATGGTGGCAAAGAGAAACTAGATAGTATTTTGGTTGCGGCCTGGGCTTGTTTTGTATCTCTTTTTATGTACAATAACCCTCCGGGAAAGTCTTTACGCAGCATAATCCTTTCACTAATGTTGCGTACCCATAAATTAAACCAACAGCCAAATTATGGACATTTCGATATTGAACTCTTCTTATCTCTTCACCGCTTAGGTGCCAGGAGCATATGGTGATCTATAGTGACGCTTGTGAGAAAAAAATGAGTAGTCATGCGAAGTTGTATGCGAAACCATTAAATTCAGTGACTTTAGGCCATTCTCCCTAGGTAGGTGAATATGTACTTACATATCTGTAATATTATTTGCATTGATTGCAAAAAAGGAGAATATCCAATCAATCCACACTAATCCTTGCCCCCACAACGCCACTTCAATTCAATAGGCATGCATGTTGATTGATTGAAGTTGGTCCGGGATCTGCACCTGCTTTGTTAATTTTAATCATACTGTATTCATTCTATCCCTGCACGTAGCTTCAGTGAATGCGAGTATTTACGAAAATTCTATACCTTCAGCCAGAGCGATACCCGATTCAGGGCAACGATATTCTTGACCAAAAGCTGCCTACCCGCTTTACGACATTGAATTTCAAGACTACAAACCGACTGAGCCTAATAGACTTTACACTTCAAGCTGAGCCGAGGAAAAAGGAAGCCACTAATATTGACCCAACGACGTGAAGGGATCAGCCCATGTGCAGTGTGGGAACAACTAGTATATTGAGCCGATCACAAGCCGCCGGATAACAGGTGATGGATCCTCCTCCTTTGGCTGTGGTAATAAGCTCGTCTCACTGTATAAACCCTACGTGCCTACAGGAAACATACATTCCCACAGCCGGTAATATCGGCTAAGGCCCTACAGTCGCCCCAATCAGGCCGGTGGATCTAGCTATGACCTATAATACCCGGGCAATCCAACGATAACTCAGCAGTAGTAAGCCGACACCCGGACGGTTTGGAACCCTTGTATTCATTCAGCCCTAACAGCCCCGTCTATCATTTAATTAGTAATGTAGAGTACAAGCCATTGAGGTTGGAACGTCAGCAGTCAGCAGGGAGTGTCTGCCCCGTTTTTTAAGGGTATTGGTCGGCGTCAGGAACCTATTGTCCCATTAATATATCCGCTCAGCACTAGCTGCAGAATTCGGACAACGTGGAAAGTGGCCGGGCTACGGCCACAATATGGTTTTTTTGTACTGTGGCCTCCCAAAGATCCGGTAGATAAGCCAAATCTACCCCCAGGGTTCCTGTCTTACTATCTAGAAATTGTCAGATACGGCTGTCCCATTCAAAATCTCGCGTCAGCACTCAGCCCTGTCCCAACCTCAATGATTTGTACAGTATACCAGTGCTATTCGATAATTCAATCGCGTGCTTTCAACCACTGTTGACGCTTAGATTTCTAAGTCATGTACCGTCACTTACAGACTCGGTCTTCTCAAGCCGAGGACTATGGAGACTCGCGGTATCTTGGCATTTAGCCAACCTTCTTATGTGCAACACACCAAGGGTTTTTATTCCTTACCGATTAGAAGCTGCTAGCTTCTATCATCACGAGACTTCTGGCTCCTGGATCCACATTCCAATAGTTTTCGCAGTGATATTCTTAAACACAGTTAGAGTTTGGGGGACGAATAGCACATCATTTTATACCGCGCTGCAGCCATGTATAACCTGTTGTCAGAAGCATCTTCTGCTTCTATTAGATAGTAAAATGTTAGGTATATTGAAATCAGTTATTATGTCCGTCACTAGTACCACTACTGAGTTTAACGCAGACTTCATTGATGTGCATCGTTATCTTACCATATGCCCGCGTTCCATCAACCAAATAACCATCCTTGCCAACTGTGCCAGTTTTACTCCGGTTAAGAGGCTTCTTAGACGACAATGCTCTCCAAGGTGTGAAAAATAGCATGTGGTTAACAAACTCGGCTATCTGCGACGGCTATTTGTCAAGCCCTAATTGTATCTAAATTAAATAATGCGACTGCCTTTTGCGTAGCTGTACTCTAGAGATTGTTAATATCTGTGTTCCACCTCTTGAATCATTCTTACCGTGTCCGAGAGATCATTTAACATGTAAGAAGCGTATTAATCAGAGTGACGTTGTCAAATCCCCCGATTACATACTCCAAAGACAACCCCATGACAATTTCACAGATTTTATTACAATAATACACTTGTTACACACCAAATTCTTATCAGATATTCCTATTGTATTCAGACTGCTAACGCTTGGATTGGATGCATTGCCGCATAGCGATTCGCAGTTTTACATGTCTTTTCTTCTACTGACTACCGATATATCTAGTCGCAACTTATTCCAGTCCCGCAACAAGATCTTCATGATCTTGGCACTCCCCACCAAAATAGAGTCGTTGGTCCCAACTTGAGATTGTGCCAAAGCCGAGATTCGCAAAAAGTTGCAGATTTGTTGATACGTCACTTCGCGATAATCTGATTGGTGGTCTCCACTTGGGACCAATCCCAAGTTGGGAACAAAGACTCTTTGCAAAAACCGCAGTTTTGCAGTGTGTTCTCAACAACTAATGAACTAGACACCATCAGAAATTTATCATAGCTTTTCCATATGCCAAATGAGGCATATACTTAGTCTTATCTATATACCCCCAACTTGATGTTGTTCAAAACCCAGTACAAGTTAGCCTTCACACCAAATCACACATTATCGGTCAATTTGTATGTAGGCTAGACCTTTTGTTATCCCCTACACGCTCGTTTTCTTCAGATAGGTTGCAGTTACTATTTAGGCAATTTTGAAATGGCTATCAGCTGCAGTGGCCAATAATATGGTCGCTTTTGCCACTTTTCTCTGACTCATAGACATATGCTGTTATCTAAACGGGAAATGCAACCTATCTGAAGAAAACGAGCCTGTAGGGGATACCAGCAACTATCATCTACTCAATGTCCACTAGAACTCAACCAATTCTAGTGCGAAAATTCTGAAACGTTGAAGAGTATATCTTATGGTCCTTTTGAGGCTCTAGCAATCCTGGTTTTTTGTTAGAAGGAGCTTTTCTGCGTGGGTGAATGGAACTACAAAGCAAGTAAAAGTTTACAATCCCAACCGATCACATTTTCAATGCCAGCTGCGACTCAATAACAAACAATTTATTGAGCACACTGAGAAATCGTAATATAAAATAATTAAAAGTAGTCCTGGATGGAACAAAATTCATAAAGTTCTACCCTCAATTGTTAATTTAATTTCTTAATTTCTAAACGACTTTATAAAACATTGTTAAATTAACGTAACTGCTAAGTTGTTGAGTCACACATTAATACATGATAGTCTGTCTACTCAACAATCACAAAGACTGTTAAACGGTCTCAAAAATCCACCTGGAAATTCTTATAAAGTAGAAATATTATGTTTTAATTATGGCGCTACTCGCAGAAAATGTGTTGGTGGTTCACTTGAAAAGAAGTTCCACTATTTTCAATTATCTACGGTAGCGGTATGGCAGAGCCTCCGCTAGCATTGTAAACTTTATCCCCCAACAGCAGAAATAGCTTCTTTAATAACTATCATTTTACTTCTACAGCTTCTGGTAAGCAGAATCACTCAATGCCTATAAGAATGAAGTCTGCTATTTTTTACCATTGCTCTAAACTCGCAGTTTTAGAAATATTGCTTTCATTGGCGGCAACACGAAAACTTTTGCTACGGGACTGTACTACTAAGAAGCGTCAAAGGTGATTTAAATGAGTTTTTTTGTAGACTATACTGGCCGATTATGCAATTGAATTATTTCTGATTATGATGAGGAAAACGACAACCAGAGTAGTGACTGGGTGAGGGAAGTATAGTGTGCGGCGACTGTGTCTAACTACGTGATTCGCGAATTCGTAAAACTTCAGCTGTCGTTCTAAGAGAGCAATGGGGTGGTCGCCAAAGTGTAATTAAGAAGGAATCAGTAAATCCTCAGTCATGTATGAATACTGCTGCAATATTTGAGCTAAATTCCAATACTAGCTCTTTGTTATAAATGTGCCAACGAGCAAGTCCCCAGTGGGAGCTCTCCTCCAACTCACCCAAAGTCGCCGCAAGACAAATTACCCTAGTCCGCACTACCGTGATTACATTTGACAATACCGTCGTAGCAATACCTTTACATACAGAATAGTGTTTGGTCCATGGTGGTGACACTATGCCGGCAGTCTATATCGTAAGCACTGAGGAGACCCTCACACTGACTTTTCCCTAACTGGTGCTGACTTAACTGAAATACCGAAAAAGGCCATTTCCAGTTGGCGAGTGTTAAACGCGATACATCATACATCATTAGGTTCGCCGAATGTCAGCTTCGAAGCGGCCAGGCACTTTGATTAATGGAGTAGGATAAATTAAGCTTACAGAACTGGTGGGATGCCATAATTATCCTGATGAAAACTACCTCATTATGTTTGACTAGAGTATATTGACAAAGGCGGAGCATAGATCAAGAAAAACTATCTTCAAAAAGTTACTTGTCGGTATGTTGAACGAGCGCAACCTGCACATATTCAGGGTACAAGGGTACATAGCAGGGGATCACGGCAAAAGACTGCCTAGCTTTTTTCCCCCGTCCTACGAAAAATGCTAAAATCCTTTCTTTGCAAGACAAAAGCAAATGGTTTTCTTCGAAAACCCTAAATAGGCATCTCTAATGACCCCGTACCATTTCTGATATTCCTGTCGGCTGTTGTGATGGAGGTGTAGAATTTCTCCGTTTGTGCTCTGCGTGTCTCAAGCCCAATAAGTGCGGTGCATTGTTCGATTCAGAAGCCGTGTCTCGGATGTTCGGCAACTACTATTGATGTGCTTGCTAGCTGCAGCCTGCAGGAAAAGCTTCTTTGTACACCCGTTGACGTAGCTATTAGTCAACACTTCGGTTTTATAAATATTTACGCGGGTTGCCCACTCGGCAGTTCTGAATGTGAGAAAGCAAGCTTCGGGATATCAGAAGAAATATTTTTTGTGAGTAATCTGTAGAACTTGCTCTGCAGAATGGTGTAACTGTAACTCCTAGAGCACAGGTTGTAGCAAGGTATCGGCTTAGTCCCTGGAAGTGCTGTGAGGGTAGGGTGTACTCGTCATCTTGGTACAGGGAGTCGGTTGAGGGAATAGGCTCATGTCCTGTAGCATTCTTAGTTCCGCTTTCTTTGTATCTAGTGTACTACACCCCCCTCTTGTTGGAACGTAGGGCTTCACGTGCCAATTATGTGTGGCTTGGCGTGGATACCGCTATGACCTAGGATACAAGTGAGAATCAAGCCTAGAATCTGAGCAACGAGAAATTTACCAGCTAGCAGGAGTTTTTTGATTGTGTAGCAAAGTTGAAGTAACTGACTAGCAAATCGCAGAAAGGCAGCACATAGTGTGTGGCTTCCGACCATCCTGCGGAGCCAATAATGTTCTTATAGGTGAAAGACAAAGTCTGTTAATCTAGCGGTCTACAACGAGAATTAGGATTATCGCAGCACATCAGAGATTGTGTGTGGAAGTAGCGTATCCGGCGAAACTGTTGCATATATATAGACCTAATACGAGCTGATCGTATCTGGGGCTGATGGTACGGGACGAGGCACACTTTTCTCTCATATAACTCGCGTCTTTCTCCTTCTCTCTTCTCTCCGTATCTAAGTCTATTCATACGGCTCTCCCCTTCACTATTTCAACAGAAGCGCCAGAGAGTGATATTCCATGAGTGAAGTTTAGCGACGACTCGGAACGATCCGGCGGTTCCTGTCCTAGTGGAGGCGCTTAAAGTGGGACTACTTGAAAATCCGACGAGTAATCTCGGAGAGGCTTTACTTTTGACGGGTGAGGATTCGGTGACACTAAAGTTAGTAAACGACGTGCGGGTGCTTGCGTGCTTAGCGAAACTTTACCTACGATTCAATAGAAATATGCGTAGGTGACATTACCACTTACCGAGCAACAAAAGTTCATGGAGGTCTAGAGAGAAAGTGTCAAGAAATGCACATACGAATATGCCATCGAATGCACTTAGTTGTGTGTCGAGCACACTTGGCGGGCGATCCGAGGTGGATAAGCCAATCGCGCTTGTCAGTATATTTGAGACTTATAAAAACACCTGGAAGACGATGAAAGTTCATCGCTCTAAACTTCCAAGTGGGAATGGATGATACACGGAATTCACATTTCGAAAACCCTAGCCTCCCTGTATTGAAGTACCGATTCTTCAGTACTTAGATCTGGGATACCCAATAGCCTAGTTATGCCATTTCCTGGGTGAAAATTGAACCTTACTGCCAAATAACTACACTTTACCATAGGATTGCCAGTGGACGGTCGGCAGGAGTAATCGGAAAGTTGATAGGCGATTTCGTCCACGCTGGGTCAGTAAGCGGCTAACTGTAACCCACAGGACTGCTAAGATATTAGGTATCAGTAGTAGTCTGTTCTCTAATATTTGGTGTATAGTCTATAGGACTGGTTTAAGTACATGGTCTTGGGTTAAGTTAGTAGCCGCTAGCGTATGCATTCTTTATAGACTGCGTGTCGTCTTAGTCACACTTAGATTAGTTCACATGCAATCAACGAAAACATACAAAATTAATTCAACATAAGGTGTCCGCAACGCCAGTATTGCTATCTACAGCTGTGAGGTACGGTGTTGAATTTCCTCTTGCATGAATAGTCTCAGTCCTCGTATGGCCGGGGATTAGTCTCGTATGGCCGGAGATTGCTGTTGGGCTGATGGCATTCAGCCGGATGCGTACGCACGCATTCACACTCGTATGACCATGTATATATGGACTTGTGGCCCTCTTAGATAATACACAATCAAGCTTCTCCATCTCTACTTTCAACTTATCTGTTGAAAGTGTATACTAATTGCTCTATCTCGAAGAGGGCCAAAGGCCGTATATGTACAATCTACCATATGCGTACGCGTATGCACTATCTGACATGAGACGCATCATCCTGGCCCTGATGCATATCCTCATACAGTCACCATATTCATATAAGTCTTCATTCTCATACAAGACTTCATTCTCATATAAGACTTCAGACCATGCTGAGACTCACATGTAACAATATCCATGGTAACGCTGTGTGAGTGCAATTTTATGTCTAGGTCTTTAGAAATATGGGCCACTTCATCTTATATAAATCCTGCCACATAAAGCTGCGTACGGCCATATCTTTGGTAGAAAGAATGTACACGGCTCGCATGTTGTAGGCGATGCGAATGCCAAGCCCAAATGATGTAGTTTTGGAACCCATTGAGAAACATCGAACCAAAACAAGACCACGGACTCTGGGAATTTTACATAATTCAACTGTAATGTTACTGGCTCCTCACTATCTTTATCTGGCCCTAAGTTATTTTATGAAAGGGTTGTGGTGTGATAAAAACATAACACCAAAATGAGACTTTAGCATGTGCATCAGTGTAGGAACGTGCTCCCTACGGAACACCTCGCCGGTGACTGTACGCCGACGTGCAGCCTTGCTACCTTATCGGCCCAATACAACTACGATCTGCTACACCACATTGCAGAACACCTCATCTACATCTGCCAATCAAGTGAAGCCATTAGTCGAAGATGGGGCGACACCATTCCAAAACTTCGCCTGATGCTGTGCTACAATGAGACAGTGAGGCTACAATTACAGCCCTGCTCTACGGGATCGCCAGAAAATTCCACCATTCTTCGCTTCCATACTTTGTCACGCACTTCACAGCAACGTCACCACTGCTACGGACTGATCTGCATACCACCAGAATGGCGGCTATCAGCAACACCGATCCTTTGGCAAGAGTCTATCGGGAAGCATTCCAGCGTTACAAAAACCTACACGACGATGGAAAGCTGAGGGACGAGCACTTTGAACTCATCAAAGGACAAAACACTATCGAGGAAGTGTTATATGCAGTCGGGAAAGCTAAGACACAGAACAAATCTGAGCGGAAAGCTGTGCATCGTGTGCTTCGTAAAACCTCCAAGAATTTAGTCGGCAAGCTGTCCCGGTTTGAGAGCGTAGTAACCACAGCTATTCAATCTAGTATGTCGCTATCACGTTCAGATGATTGCGCACAGACTGACTTTGAAAGATCCGGATGTATCCGCTCTTGTATGGGGCGGCGTCAGGTTTATTCTAGTGGTAGCGAAAGCCATTGCCCTCCTTGACACTCGAGTGATTCCGAAAACTAAGCTGTTTGTACGTAGATCGCGCGCGACATATTTGAGACTTACAAATCTGTATGCGATCTCGTACTGAAGATCACATATGCTCTGGAACGGTTTCACGACTACGCGGAAATTTATCCAGATAGGATTAATATGCTTCTGGAGCAAAGACTTGTCCGGTACGTCAATCACAGTTTAAATTATAATTCGCTGTTGATGGGGTTTGGGCAGTGGAGGTTGCATTCTAACCACATTTGTTTGCATAGTTTTTACGACAGCATCCTAGCATTCTGCATTCAAGCCACGACGTTCTATCTTCAGCGGAGCTTTAGTAATTTTCCATTGGTCTTGGAATAGAGAAGGTGGCTGACTGTTTATAGGAAGAGTCATTTCGTCACTACGAAAGTCCGTTGGTGAAGAGTTTTCAAAGCTCTCGACTAAACTTGACAGCTATGCTGAGGAGATACACAAAGCAGCAGAAACAGAGCATATGCGAAAAACCAGTCAAGGTAAGCAAATTGTAGCACACTTAACGAGATTTCAAAGCTAAAGTCAAGCCAGTGTTTGCCCAGTTGATTGGTGCTGCTGCTCCTCCAGCTTCGAAGGCTCCCTCGCCATTTAGCTACAGTGAATCGGCCGTCCATTACTGGACAGTTCCTTATGGTCGGAATAGATTGTTTACGGGGCGAAAAAATACTGTTCTACAGATAGAGAAGCTGGCGGGCGACACTGGTCATCGACGGATTGCACTATATGGGTTGGGAGGAGTTGGGTATGAGTGAATTCCTTGCTAGTTGACTATTGGTTATAGTTTCTCACCTACCTGCGCTAGGAAAACACAGATTGCACTCGAATGCGCGTACCGCAGACAAGGCCAGCACAATATCTTCTGGGTACATGCCAGTGGACGTTCCAAGTTCAGCCAGGACTTTAGAAAGATTGCTGATGTCGGACTGCGCGGTCAAAATTCGGATACAAAGGAAGAGCAAATTCTGGGGAGAGCCAAACAATGGCTGGAAAGCACCGAAAGTGGCGAGTGGATTCTCTTCCTGGACAACGCCGATGATTTGTCAGATTTCGCCGGAAACCACAGTGACATTTCACAGTTCATTCCGCAGGGGCCTAAAGGAACTATCATAGTTACTACGAGATCTCGCCAAGTTGCCAGCAGATTGAATTGCGAGGCAATCCCAATTACAGCAATGGATGTTGACGAGGCTGTGCAACTTTTTGCTCAGCGCTGCCCTCAATATAAATCGGCTAAAGATGTGGAAGCGGTTTCGACGCTGCTCGAGTCGCTGGACTACCTTCCATTGGCTGTTGTCGGTGCTACATCATTCATAGTCGAGATGGATACATCGCCGTCGGAGTATCTCGAACTTCTTAACTCCACAAAACAAACACGGCAACGCCTTCTCTCGACTGAATTCAACGACATCCACAGAGAGGTCTCGGAAGGCAGTGGAGGCGATATGACAGAAAGCGTTTTAAGTACATATTTTATCACCTTCAAGCAGATCGAAAGTCAGTTGCCATTAGCTGCGGATATACTTCGGCTCAGTGCATTTCTAGATCGGCAAGGTATACCGGAAGAACTGCTCGCCAAGAGTGAGTTAGATGGTATCAGCGATAAGGTTCTCATTAGGAAGGCCATCGGAAAGCTCGTTGATTTCTCATTGATAACCAGAGCCGAAGGCGGAGAAATATTTGCACTTCATCGTTTGGTACACCTATCTATCGAAAAGTATCTCTCACTGGAAGAAACGAAGGGCTGGCGATTGAAAGCACTGGAACTCGTTTCCCGAGAATTTCCACAGAATGCCGAATATGATAACAGACATATATGTGCGAGCTACTTTCCGCACGCTCTTGCTGTTACGCACAACTGTGACGACCCTATATCAGCCTCCCTTCTTGGCAGGATGGGATGGCATCTCAAACTTGAAGGTGATTACAAGAATGCAGAAATATATTGTCGACGTTCTGTTGCTCTTCGAGAAACAGTTGATAAAAATTGTCACGACACATTAAAAAGCCTTAACGACTTGGCTGTGGTGCTAAAGAACCAGGGACGGTGCAAGGAAGCTGAGCCGTTGTATCGGAGGGTACTAAAGGTTTACGAGACAGCGCTAGGACCGAACCACCTCTACACTTTGACCAGCGTCAACAACTTTGCTAGTGCACTAGAGAACCAGGGGAAGTACGAAGAAGCTGAACAGATGTATCGACGGGCCCTCGAAGGGCGAGAGAGTGAGTTGGGACCAAACCACTCCGACACTTTGACCAGTGGGAGTGGCGTGGCACTAGTGTTGAAGAGGCAGGGGAAGTCTGATCAAGCTGAACCAATGTATCGACGGGCCCTGGAAGGGTATGAGAAGCAGTTCGGACCGGACCACCCTTACACTTTGAGCAGCATCAACAGCTTAGCTAGTGTACAGCAGGACCAAGGAAGGTACGAGGAAGCTCAGATGCTGTATATACGGGCACTCGAAGGGCGAGAGAGGGTGCTCGGACCGAACCACTCCGACACTTTGACCAGTATCAGCGGAGTTGCGCTAGTGCTGGAGAGGCAGGGGAAGTATGATCAAGCTGAAGAGATGTATTGGCGGGCCTTAGAAGGGCGAGAAAGGGTGTTGGGACTGAACCACCCTGACACTTTGACCAGTGTCAGCGGTGTGGCGCTAGGGTTAATGAGGCATGAGAAGTACGAGTTAGCTGAGCCAATGTATCGACGGGCCCTGGAAGGGTACCTGAAGGAGTTGGGGCCGGATCACCCGTACTCTTTGACTAGTATGTGGTGTATGGCGGATCTCTACAAGCGACAAAGACGGTTTACGGAAGCAAAAGATGTATATGAGCGAGCATCCACAGGGTTTATCAAGGCGCTCGGAAACCAGCATCCTCACACTGTGAATTGTCTGAGGCAGTGGCATGAGATGATCGGAGAACTCGAAGCCTCTGGAGATATCGCAGCGGACTCAGAAGAAAGGTGTGACTACTGAAGATATGGATCGCTAGGTTATTTGTGTTATCAGTTCTAGCTTTTCGTTTCGTTCGTTATGTCCTAGGTTAGTTGCATTGTTTTGGTTGAAGTTGTTGTGGTGCGTGTAATCGTGGTGCGCCGGTTTTTTGAAAGTTACGTTATACTTTGTACCTAGTCCTTGATAAACAGGTAAACATTGCTGGAAGTAAATAGGTAGTCTTCCTAGAATAGGTGTTCCAGTCAGTTCACGGAGTGTACACATTCCGTGAGCTGACTGGTTACTTCCTAGAGTGTACCGCTCACTGAATGCCTTGTACGCATGTATGCGCACGCCTCTACGCGTACCCAGCGTTTGAAAGCGAACGTTGATTACATACTTCATTGCCATGGCCGCTATGATGGAGCACAGAGCACAAATAGTGGCGCATCTGCAGCTCCATCCGGCACTTCCAATCTTGCATGGCATACAACAAGGCACAACCCCAAACGCCGTTGAGCAAATACGCAAGGTAATTCACCAGAGCTCGACAATGTTCCCAACAGGCCCGGTCATCCTATAGTTGGGCCTGTGGCCAGAAGACAGGCCAGCTAAAGCCGCTTAAAATTGGAAACTGTGCAAGCCAGGCCAATGAATTGAAAGCCGGGGAATAACTGTGAGTGATTGGTGAACTGTGTTGACTAGGTTATGAGCCCGGCGTTTCCCTCCTAATCGACCTCTTTCAATCGATCAGTTGATACGCCCTGCGACTTTTCCGTGGGTTGACTTGGTGTCCCCTCCCTCTCTCCGTGGGTTGACTTGGTGTCCCCTCCCTTTCTCCGTGGGTTGACTTGGTGTCTCCCTTTCTTCGTGGGTTGACTTGGTGTCCCCTTCCTCTCTTGGGTTGACTTGGTGTCCCCGCCCCTTGGGTTGACTTGGTGTCCCCGCCCCTTGGGTTGACTTGGTGTCCCCGCTCCCTGGGTTGACTTGGTGTCCCCGCTCCCTGGGTTGACTTGGTGTCCCCGCTCCTTGGGTTGACTTGGTGTCCCCACTCCTTGGGTTGACTTGGTGTCCCCACTCCTTCGGTCGACTGTGTGATGACCTCTTGTCGACTTGGTGACGACATCCCCTTCTTGCTGACTTGGTGACGGCAACCCCCTGCGGCCAACTGTGTGACGACCTCTTGTCGACTTGGTGACGACAACCCTTTCGGTCGACTGCGTGACGATCTCTTGTTGACTTAGTGACGACAACCCCCTTCGGTCGACTGTGTGACGACCTTCTGTCGACTTGGTGACGACGACCCGTCTTTGGTAGACTCTGTGAGGACCTCCACCAGTCGACTGTGCGACGACTACCCACCATGATGACTGCCACGGTTAGCAAACTCAATGAGCGGAATTATCCTCAGTGGGCCATCGAAGCGGAAACCGTCCTATTCCGGCAGGGGCGTTGGAAGTTTGTTACCGGTGAGATGCGTGTTCCGAGGCCTCCGATTATACCATCGACATCTGGCGAAACCGCAACTACTCCCAAAGTGGCTCATGACCCCCGAGACTCTGACTATAACTTTGAACCCGAATCAACTGAACCGGCATACCTATCACGCTTCGATAGCTTTCTCAGGGACTGGGAGCGGTGGCTGATGAACAACGACAAAGCATCTGGACAGATCACAGACATGATGGAACCAACTATGCAACTGCGATACCGAGAATACAAGAAACCGAAAGAGCTCTGGGACAAAATCAAGGCAGATTTTGAGAAGATGGTCAAGCTCGATGGCCAGCATGAGCTAGAGAAGCTGGCATTGTGCGACCTTGAATCTTACTCGTCAGTCGCAGAGTGGGTATCAGCTCAAGATACGATCATCGGAGATCTGGCGATTTGCGATGTTACGATTGATGACAAATTGACAATTTGCGAAAATTCTATATCCTATCGAACCTCCCGAAATCAGATGAATGGAAGATGTTCAAGACCTCCTTGGAGCTCAGTGGGAAAGCAGACACTACAGCAAATATCATCACACATTTACAATCATTCGAGGTCACCGTCCGCCGAGATAGTGGTATCGATCCCGACTCTGCCTTATTTGTGACGAAAAAGGGCCGCGGTCGGCAACCTGGTCAGACCAGCCAGAGGACGGGCATTGTGTGTTATGGGTGCGGTGAGAATGGACATAAGATTGTGAACTGCATGAATAGGGACAAGTGGGCATCGTATGCGGATCAGAAGGTTAAAAGTGAGGCTAACCTGACCTCAACCTCGGCAATCGACTCCGAGGCGTACCTATTCTAGATCGCCAAATCTGTGGTGCTCAGTACTAAGGCCCGTAGGGGAGTAAGCTCGGTGGATTTGTGGAGGAGATTAGACTCGGATAGGATCACGGGTAGGACTTTGGATTTCCTTTGTTTCAGATTGTGTATTTGGATTTGCACTGTTTATTTGGATTCCGGTTGGATTTACACTGTATGTTTGGATTTTCTTTGGATTTGGATTTAATGGGATTTGGAACTTGGAGGAGGATCTCAGACTTTTATTTGTTTCTTTGGTTCTGTTTCGTCTGGAAAGCCTTGGGCCAAAGGGGGAGTGTTGACTAGGGATTTGGCCCGGTGGCTTCCCTAGTGTTTGGCGTTGGCGGGCTCGGGCATAAGGCCGGAGGCTTACGGCCCCCATTGGCCTCGCCTGCCCCCACCAGCCTCGCCTGCCCCCACCGGTCTCGCCTGCCCCCACCAGCCTCGCTTGCCCCCATCGGCCTCGCCTGCCCCCATGGCGAGGAGGAGGGCTCGGCACTGGTACTCGGCATTGGGCTCCGGCTTTGGCAGTCGGCATTGGGTTTTCCTTCTCTCTTTTTCGTATATAAGTCTATAGTTTTTCCTCTCTTTGGATCGACAGACAATTGAGCTTCTTCATCCTTTCTCTTTTGCTTTCAACAAACTGTGGGGTTTTTATAGCTCGTGCATGAATGGCCTAATCCCTGCAAAAACCTCGTATGGTTGGCACTGAAGATTTTCAGCGCTTGGGCCATTTCAATTGAACAAGAGTTTTCAGTGGAGCAAAACCACATTTTCTAGCTGCAAAATCTGTCATGGCGGTTGCATATCAGAGCCACTAGAATGCTGTAAACCCGGGAACGAGAGGATGTTATGTCTAAAGCGCAAACTTATGTGAAAGAGATGGAGCGCGTGTTGGCTGAATTGTATCAGGAATCCATGGCGAAGGAAAAGTAGAGCCTTGAAAGGATTGGTCGACGTACTACTGGTTGTTTAAATATGAAAATTTACTCTAGATAACAGTTACCAGTAGATTCCTACCGTTAAGTCGCGGATGTTTTCAAAAAAGGTTTACCAGAAATCTACGACCATATGCGCTAGGTATTATATATACTCAGACGTATAACCTGCCAGATGTTACTATAAGGCCGAGAATGAGGCCTAGAGATATCTCTCAGGGTTGTTCCGAATTGCTAATGCATACATACACGATTTCTCACTCTTTGCCACCCGCACTCTGTCGCCGCTCCTATCGCTAATCTATCGGTCTCCAGTGGGTTCTCCAGAATCTTATTATATATAAGGCATAGGTTTTATCTAGATAGGTCAAGAGACTTCATCAGAATCGCACAATTCAACAGCAGGCCCTCTAGCTCGTCGAGTGATGCAGTCATGATCGAGTGATCGACATATGACAACACAGCAGTGACCTCAACATCTGTAGATGCTCAGAATTGTCGCTACAGGTCTGCAGCTACACACGTACGCACGAGACGGCTGGGGACGAAGTAGTACCGTCCTCAGGCGTCATCTATGACATCCATTGATATTTTTCAGTGTATATAAAATTATATAAAACTCGTTACAATTATCATGACCTTGAAGCAAGATCCTTCAGCATCTGCTCCAGCCCGTTTATACTTATCTTTTACCTCCACTCACCCTCAAGAATAGAAGCATGATTGATACGCAATCTAGGGACTATGTTTAGAAGCATTCATTTATGCCCTTTACTGCGCGCTCTCAGGGGTCGATTTGGTTTATTCTAAATATAAATTCTAACTGCCGGATGACCACCGGGGACGGTGGATGACTACTGGGATGGGGATTTCACCGTCCCCGGCAGATACCGACCGTCCTGCCGTCATTAATATTTTAAGACGGGACGGACCGTTGTAGTACCGTCCCGTCCGTCCTGGCCTCATATCGGACGGTACCACCATCCCCGACCGTCGGACAGGACGGTTGAGAACACTGGTTTGTGGAGTTTGACCTGAACTGAATGTAATGGCTAGGTCCGCTCTGTAAGGGGGTCGGATATGTTCTTTAAAGGTACCGAAAAAGGCCAAACAGTGCATTCTCCTACAACAAAAAAGGCACCCAATTGCAAGAATTAGGTTTAGCGTTCTTTTATATGACAGTAAAAACACTAGATATAGCACTAGGGATGGAATTACGCAGAGCTTTCATAAGGTGCCATACAGTGCCTTCTACTTCTACCGTGCCTTTTCTCCGTGCCATTATCTTCACGTAGTTCCTGTTGACACGTATGCATAGTGGTGGTAGTGCAATTCGTCGATTGTCCCGTGTGTCTCTATATCAAAAAATCAAGCGAAAGAGAGGGAGAAACTCATGGAGATATGATAATCAATCACATGATCTCAACAAAAGTCCTCCACTACGTCAACATTTCCTCCCCGCAGGCCCGTGTCTTTCAGTGCCTTTTCGTACCCTTCCCATGAGAGGTGTATTAAATCAGTAAAGACTCGCACTCCAAATGGCATAACTAAAGCCAGTAGTGGGAGCACCAACTCCTCTGCACCCCTCAACGCACCTATCATAGCACTCTCGCTACGGCTAGTTCCCTCATAGCAACTATTGCCCGCTACCCTCTACTCTCTCCTTAATATCTTCTGTGTTAGTGCCGTCTAGGGTGGCGTGGGTATGGGGCGGTTGTGATGTGGTGGTGGTGGTTGTGGCGGTAATTTGGCGTATAGATTGTGTGCCTAGAGGTGGTAGCCACGTGTATTGTCACAGGATGGAAGGTGGGCAGCTGATCTAAGTACTTTTCACTTTCATTTGTATAAGAAAAGGTACAAATAGCACATTTATATAGACGCATTCACGAACTTTCACTCGCCACCCGCCACTGTGAGCTCCATTCTCTCGTCTCCGTGGGATCTCCAGACTCTTTATGTATATAAGGGCATAGGTTTTGCTGTAGGTAGTTCGCTAGACTTTCTCTCTTCACTGTATCATAGAATCTACGCACACGGTTCTCCCCGTCCACATCGTAACACACTCCATCATGGTAGCATCACTCGGCAAGCCCCTGGCACCGGCTGTTATGTATTTATAATCTGAGAATTATGCTGCATACCTCATACAAGTTCAATATAACCGGAGCTGATGGTAGGGCATATAAGTTTCCTGTGTATATCTCAAGTCTCTCTCCTTCTCTCTTCTCTCTATACCGTACTCTAAGGGAGTCAGAAATGTGCTTCTTTAAAGGCACCGGAAAAGGTATAGAACAGTGCCTTTTCCTACACTAAAAATAAAAAGCAATTAAGTGCAAGAATTGGGTTAGGGGTTCTTTTGTATGGCCGTAAAAAGCTCCGCGGAAATGGCACTGAAATAGAACTACCGAATGCTTTTCTAAGGGTGCATTTTTTCTCCGTGCCTTTTCTCCCCGAGTGTGCCTTCCCCCTGTGTCTTGTCTCCCTGTGCCTTTTCTCCTCTGGGCCTTTTCTCCCCTGTGCCGTGTCTCCCGTGCCATTTCTCCCCCGTGCCGTTTCTCCCCCGTGCCCTTACCCGCACCTGTTCTTTGTGCCTTTCCGTGTCTTTCACCTTCAAGTTCTGAAATTAGTAATGGCTCTCGTCACTTAGAGCCGGTGATTAAAGACACTAACTACTAGTGGGAGCACTGACTCTTCTGCCCTCCAACGCGCTCAGCATCTTAACACTCGCCATTGCGAGTTCCCGCCTTGGAGATTTTGCCCGCTGGTCCCGACTCTGTCACTGATGTCTCCAATGTCGGTGCAGTCTAGGGTGCCGTGGTAATGGTAGCGGCAACGGCGTGGTGGCGGTAGTGGTGGTGATTCAGCAGACAGATAGTGCAGGTTTGTGGCTACCCTTTAGTTGATGATAGGCACAGTACACACAAAAGAGGCACAAATAAGGCACTGCTGTTGGGGCTCTGGGACTAGAAAATGCACAATTTCAAAAGGATGGCAGTAGAAAGTCATGGAATTAAGGCATTTTTGGTGGGAACCCAACATTTTCAACAAGTCACAAGCCGCAAGGGTACGCAATAAAGGCATTAGGACATTCAAAAAGGCAAGAAAATGAGTTCCAGCATCACCTGGTGCCTTTTTTACCATACAGCCGGTGCCTTTTTATTTTTCGTTTGTATGAGGAAATCGCACGAAAAGCACATTTCCGACTCCTTTAGAATTAGTCTATATTCGCACGTGATTATCTTCTTCATATTCACAACACCGGCAGTCTCGAAATCCAACAATTTCTAGGATGATGGGCCACAGTCGACACAGGGCGAGGTCACTTCCGAACCAGCGGACTTTTTCCACCTCGCAACTGACAAAGCTAACTCAAGTCAGCCGGGGATGTAGGCAAATGCAGTAAGGCATTACTCTTCCTCTGAGAGGAGGAAGTGGCACCGAGACAGTTATCACACTCATGCAGGAGGTTCTCCACAACTAGTAGTTCTTGATACTCTGAATGGAATGTACTGAAGACTGAGGCCGGAGGCGGTGATTCCGAAGGGAGTGGAACTGTGCGTGCTATAGTGCTCTCTTGATTATGTGCGGGGGTTGAATATGGAGTAGTCGTAAGGTATAGAATATCTTGTTGCTTTGGCTGCTAATACAAGGAGTGGAGAATTCTGCATTCCACTCATCAGTAGTGGGGTCTTATGGCAGTTGACTAAGTGCTCTGTATTGGAAGAGAGCGTTGTCAAACAAACTTTGATGCTGTGCAGAAGGTGTAGGCCGAAGGATAGCTAATTAAATAAATAAAAGCTTCGAGGCCGCACACTTGGTGCTGTCAGAAGGAAATAAGGTCGTCGGTCGAAGGACGATTCACGAATTCCAGAGACGTCAACGCTAGGCTATGGAATGTAGAGAGAAGTCTGTTCTCAGTTCAGATAGCTGTGGCCGTGGTATTGACGATGACGTTAATTAACTCAACTCGGCGGAGGTTAAAGCCTCCAACTGTGGTTAACCCCTGTTTCTTTTTGGTCATGATGGAAGGGAAACTGACGACCGAACGCGTTTAACGCTGAAAATACAGTCTTACTACCAATCTGGGAGTAACGGAATGAGTATCGGAGGTCTATCTATGATAGCTTGCCCCTTGCGGCGTTCTTGCCCCAATGTATGGCAATCCAACCTTCCGCACATACACGTGAGATCATTATTCATTTACCTGATATATGTATACAGAACTGCTGCGCTTCACTTTGCGGATTTCCAACATTACCTATATTTGTGGCTCATCTGCGCTTCATTTCTTCCCCTACCACGCTCACTGGACCTCCAGAGACGTCCAGACATTGAATAGTCAAAGTGGTGGTGACGGTGATGGTGATAATGGCGAAGATTTAAGATGGGGAAATTTTCACGTTTGCTCAGAGGCATCGCGCATACCATTTAGGTTACAGACCATTGTTCAACGATAAATCCATTGTCGCTTATCATTCCGTCCCGGTATATCCCTGTACGATCTCGGATGTCGGCTCGAAACGCTTCCAACAGTTCGGGCATGGGCGTTGGTGCCAAGTCTCCTCCCGAGATATCATTAGAGATCTCAGATAAGCGAAACTTTATCGTTGCGTCATTAGCTCTACAGACAGTTTGACAACAAGCTTTATACATAGAGCAGCTTCGACCAGATAAGAGTCTATTTCAGGTCGCCTTGTGATACCGTATCTCTACGCCGCTATTATGAAGGTGAACTACCTTTTTCATTTCCTCATCTCAATACTACTCTAATTTTAAGCCTTTTTTCTCTGCATCGTACTCTGAACACCACTTAGCAGTGCATCAATCACAACTGAAACCAAATTTCAACCTATCTAAGAAACATATTTTCTAGGTAGAATGAAGTACCTTTTGTATCTGCAGGAAATATGGGTCGACTACACACACTAAGATGGCACAGTGATCTTAGTGTGCATGAAAATCCGGGTGATATCACAGCCATATATGGCTGAACTCAATAAGAACGGAGAATCAAGAATCAAAATTCTATCAACCCAACAATAACCAGCTCATATCATGGTACCCAGAACAAACGGGTATCTATATCATTCAATGGAGGAAGAGCTAATCAATAAGGTCATTGATACGATGTTGGAGATGTTTCAGATGGTTTAGATGATATACAGTACTTGTTACTGTGGTCTGGACATCTGCTGTCGGCCAAGACTGTCTGTCTAGGTTTTTTTGGTGTACGTCTTAGCATGAGTGGTTTATTGTCTGGGTACACAAGCTGTCAGCCAGTATCTGTTCACTGGCAGATTGCCCAAAAAAGGGCCCACTGTTGTTTGTGCTGTGTCTGATTAATTACAACAACACAGTGACACACTTATACCCCCTTCTAGAACATTATGAATTGAAAGATAACTATTGGAAGCTTCTCTTTGTGAATTCTTGTGGAAGTGTGACAAGTTCTGTGGTACTGAGTTGCATATAAGTAGTAGTACATTGGAGATTATAAAAGTGCCATCCTCCAGCCCAGCAGCAACCACCTTCCCACATCCAATCTACCATCGCACAACAACCATGAGCTGAGAAGCCCTCAGATCTAAGAATCTTAATGTCAACTACCTACCCCCCCCACTTATTCTCTCATCTTCACCATTCTCACCAAAAAATGTCAAAAAACACAGTGCGAAGCATTGCATCTTGAATGATCCCTCTGGTCCAATGCGCACAACCTTCCAACCACCACCACCACCTTCAGTGGTATTGCACTGTGCTATCAATGTACTTAATGTGTCTTCCCAAACTACTGAAGCTCCACCTGCAATGCTCAATGTTGACGATAATTATAGCCCCTCAGATGAACGATATATTCAGCCAGCCAGGTTCGTCGCAGCCAATCACTGGGCAAAGCAGTATAAGAAACGCGGTAAAGAACCGATCAAAAATTTGTTGAATCTTCCGGAGCTTCTTACATCCAGGCGTTTATAATCAGGCCGCGCTCCTCAGGAAGAATAGAACCATTTGCCCTGTTCATTCTCCAAGCTGGATGCCATTTCTCCCATTCAATTCTTCACATTGTTTCTTTCCAACTCCATTATGGGACAGCTTGTAGCCAACACCAATTGCAATGCTTAGCCGCAGCTTCTTAGGCCAGAAAAGAAGTGGTAGCATCCCTGGCAGCCATTTATAGCTTAGGAGCTTTGAATCTGGCAGGCAATTTAAATGCATATGGGTTTTATTGGAGTGTCTTCTGGGAGGTACTGGATGCAGGATGGAGGATACCTTCCCAAGAATGGATTACCACCAGCAGTCTATCTTGCCGAGACTTGCTTTCAGGAGATTCACAAGTTCTGTCATATTTCTCCAGACAGTTTCCCCACTTAAACTCTTGACTGTTTGCCTTGTTGGCATTCAATGGTGGATATTCTGCTGGAGCAGCTGTGGTTGTTCATGCGGCTGAGTATGTGGCTGCAATGTTTCTGTTCATAAAGTTATGATTCTCTGCACAGGTAGATCTATTCACATTAGAAAAATTGCAAACAACCCAATTAGTCAAGGATATATGTCTCTCTATATGATAGAGAAGAGCTATATCTCGGAGTTTTACTCATTATCAAATACAGTAGGAGGGGATGCTGTTGATGCAGAATCCCATCTGTTACAGCTTACAGATGCTGGAAAAATAACTCCCTACTTGATTAGATATTTACATCAGAGGCATCGAAAGCTCTCCTTTAATGCATTCATTCACAACCTCTTTCCAACATATTCTCTGATAGCAGAGCTCTGTCAGGTGGGGATAGAAGCATCTGACACATGTAGGCAGCAGTTCCAAGGATTTCCCAACAAGCTAAATGTTGAGGAAAATGCCAAATTGCCCTATTATTTTTGGAGTGAAGTTGTTAATGATGGGGTTGCAACCTTGCTATGGATGAACAGTTCTCCTGTTACCATGATGTCCACAATCCACCCTCTAAGTGGTGAGGATTCACTGGTACTGAAAATGAGAAAGCATCCAGGACCAGACAACAAGAGTACCAATGCAAGTGGAGCAAATTTCACATTTCTTCCTGGAAAACACCAGAAAGAGCTTGAAATACCAGTCATTGTTGATGCCTACAACTAGCACATGTTGGGTATGGATGTGGCTGACCAGTATCAAACCTATTGTGTTACACAGCATGTATCCAGATGCAATTGGTAGGCACATTTCTACTGGATTCTGGACACTGCCCTCATCAACAGCATCATCATCTCTCAAGATCATCCAGGAAGCAAAGAACCCATGGTGCAGCACTTTGACTTCCATCTCTCCATTGTGCATGACCATCTGCAAGTTGGAAGTCCATCAACAATGAAAAGTTGCTTCCAGAGTCTGGCTTCACGTGAAACCACTTGGCCGGCTCCTGCCACACAATCTGTGTTGCCCCCACTGCCTACTGGGCTGGTTACCAAGCACACCCTCCTTCCCTGCTGGCGAAAGGTGCTAGCAATGCATTCTCCACTTTGGATGGAGAGTCAAGTAGATTGTTCCATTTGCAGGTGGAAAAGATGTGAGGGTGGTCATGGAGAAGGCATGAAAACCAGCATGAAGTGTGAGGACTGCAATGAGGCTTTGTGTTTCACACCCAAACAACATTGTTTTTATGAATTTCAACCTATGTAGAGTATTTTAATTTTTTCTGGGGGCATTTGGCTGGATTGTGGTTGAGTGATGTGAATTTTAAAAGCGGGCCTATCTATGGGCCTAAATCCGGTTACTGGCAAAGGGATAAGTGTTCATATTCTATTATCCTGTGATCGCTAACTATAAGTCGGTTCTTCTCCCAGCAGGATCACGTCTGACCCCGCCAGTTCTAGCATTACTCCGCAAGCTTCGCTATTGATCAACTGGGTGTTCATACGCCTCGGCATTATATGGCATGACAGATGTCAGCACCTTAATGTCCGGCACAAAAAACGGTGTCAGCCATGGGCGTCCAGTACCAGATTACCTGTCGCACCTGGCTGCGTCCGGACTTCAGTAACCAGTATAGTACGGGCTTCTACGGATCACGTATCTTGCGTATTGTCGAGTGCAGAGTAGACTTGATTCTTTACTCTCCACATTCCACATTATGTTACATCTTTCCAATTGTTGGAAATCTGCTCAAACCCGCGCTCGAGCCCGCCCAAGTGGCGGAGCGGCCAATATGGTCTTGTCATTATGTATTTGATGTGACCGCTAGACAAAGAGAACGGTATCGCTTTTGGACATTCTCACAGCGCCACTACCATTTCCAACACCAATCATAAATATCAGTCCGCCAGAGTTTTCGAGGAAATAAGCGATGTATCTGGTCTTGAGATGAGTTGAAAATAACAGCTGATCACCCCGCGCACAAGCAGTTACTAGGACTGGATACACTATCGGGAATGCCCGTGTGGCATTGAGGAGGTTCTGAAGTTGGTGATAAATATAAATCTGTCGTAGATCGTTGTGGGCATTAAACATCAACGATCTGTGCATCACTTGCCCCAACCCGATCCTTGAAATTCGCCCCCGAAACATCGTCAGTAATCGTCTAGATACATCAGAAATAGCGCAGCCAGCCACAACACAACATGACCTTCCCTCCTTCTCCCAGACTGAATGAGATTTGAATCCACGATCTCTCCCCCCCCCAGCTCCATATTTCAGCAAAATCTAACTGATGAATAGGACTATGCGATATCACACCCTCCAAAACTCGGGAATGACGAACGGGTTCACTCAGGTTTGCGTATAATACCTTTATTAAACATAAATATGTCGGTCTCTTTCATATACTAACGTCGGGGAATTATTCAGCAATCGCCTCAGGATATACAGTCTTGTTGCTTCTTACCTGTCGCCGGTCCCGGGCCTCACTCTCGAGGCTGAGTGCATGGATGTTCCGTTTCACGGCAGGGCCAGACTCTCGGTCCCGAGTTTAAGGAGCAGCTGAGTCGTGGAGTTGTGTCTTCTAGAAGCCGCGCGGTGTAGCGGCGTCCTGCCTTTGTTGTCCTTGGCATTCTTGTTGAGACTAAGCTCGCATACGAGCAGCTGAATGGTGGTATTGTGCCCGTTGTAAGCTGCCCAGTGTAGCGCCGTCGACCCGTCGCTAGCCTTGGCCTCCTTGTCAGCACCGAGCTCGATAAGCAGCCGAGTAGTGGCATCATGCCCGTAATAAGCCGCCAGATGTAACGCCGTCAATTCTGAGATGCTCTTGGCCTCCTTGTCGAACCCAAGCTCGCTGACAAGGAGCTGAACAGTGGCACTGTGGTTGTTGTAAGCCGCATTATGTAGCGTAGTCCTCCCTTTGTTGTCCTTGGCCTCTTTGTTGACTCCAAGCTCGCCGACAAGTAGCCGAACAGTGGCATCATGCCCACAGGAAGCCGCGTCGTGCAACGCAGTCCTCCCTTTGTCGTCCTTGGCCTCTTTGTTGACCCCAAGCTCGCCGAAAAGTAGTCGAACTGTGGCATCATGCCCTTTGATCACAGCACAGTGTAGTGCCGTCCTCCCTTTGTTGTCCTTGGCCTCTTTGTCGCTCCCAAGCTCACCGACAAGCAGCCGAACAGTTGTATCATGCCCGCCGTAAGCCGCACCGTGCAGAGCAGTGCTCCCATTGTCGTCCTTGGCCTCTTGGTCGACCCCAAGTTCGCCGACCAGCAGCCAAACAGTGGCATTGTCCCCATTTAAAGCTGCATGGTGCAGCGCTGTCCGCTGGGAGTTGTCCTTGGATCGTAAGTTCGAACCTACGATGGTACTGAGAAACCGAACCATAGTTGTGTCTCCTTGGGCAGCCGCTCTATGTAGCGCTACCGATCCGTCATCGGCTTTCGCCTGGTGGTCAAAAAAGTCACTGTTGTGTAGTTCGCAGGTGTGTATGGGTAGGTAAATGACCGAAATGTTTGATATCTGAGATAGGCTTAGCCCAGTGAGTTGCGACCACTTAGAATCGGAAGTAATAATAGTCTTGAAGGAATTTGTTGATGTGTTTCCAGTTGCATTTTGGTATACACGCGCATTGGACAGGGTATGCTCAAACGAGCGCGCTAAGGATCTCTCGAGGCTTCTGACAGTTGCTAAGGTCGAAATGGAGCGGATCGAGGACGTATCAACACTATTTTCCGGCGGAAAACTGAATGTTGCCATGCGCGCAGAGAGATTTGGATCTGAGGCTACAACTGACTCCACGAATTGAGTTAAATGTGTCATACGAAGTAGTGCCTCTTGGGTTGATTGGCTGACCGCATGGAATATTAGCCTTGGGTTTTTTATACTGAAGCGAGCACAAACCAAGTAACAATCGAGAGCATTAGGTTTAGTGATGATTTATGATTCTGCAGGTCACCGAGAACCCGACCAAGATCCTGATTCTTTAACGCCCACTTTGCACTATCCCAGAGACCGAGCGATGAACTGACATCAAGATTCGCGTTAAGGCCTTCTAGCACCATTTCAAGTTGGTCGAAGGCGCAAACGCAGCCTGTTAGTGTGGCGACCAAATGCTCGAGGTATATCATCGACTTTCGATCGTCGTGGTTTCCATCTGCAAAATCGAGGATGAAGTCTTGGAGGTGATGAAAGATCGCTTGGAGTGCGTAGGCTTCGGCCAGCACGTTGCGCACTACACTAGGCATTTCGCGTATTTCAGCCGCACGAGAAATGACGTTGACAACCTTTGCTGCAACCTGAAGCAGACCCGCTACAGATGCTGCGATTGAGAGGCCATCCATATTGCGGTTTAGAACTCGTTGATGGCGATTAAAATGTTGAGTAGTGGGGATGATAAGCTGGAAGCGATGAAGGGCAATGCGGGGCTTAGCTTATTTGCTGCGCCCCGCTTTTTCAGCTTTAAGCAGATCGCGCTGCAGCCTTGTGCAGCTGAGCAACAGGTATTGGCAGAGTCCGTGTCGAGCACTTCGAGCCTGTTTAATCCACAGCTTAGCCCCAAAACCGGCAATATGTGGTTGGGCTGTGTACGGGTGCCGGGAATGGATGGCCGGTGGGGTTAGGTTGCGGGTGTTTTTTTTCCAGGGGCACATGTCATTTGAACTACATATGGCTGCACAGAAACAATTTTAGCTGCGGGCAACTTTTTGAGCTTCGCATAAATGTGATTAAGGTTATTGGGCTAGTCGCGATTGTATCACAGTTCATTAACTGGATGCCGTCACTGCCTACCCGAAAGGTACTATAGCGACAGACGGCGACCTCAGCTTGGACTCTACAGGGATGTTCACATAATACACAACAGTGTGTAAAAGTAAAAGCGCAAGCGCAAATGCTGCCATGTATGAAGATTCATTCATACACAGAATTGCACCTTTAACTCTTTGCTACTATGACAGGTAGTGCGGGGTCTAATCTGCCCCACTTGCCGTATTTGGTATTGGCGTCTTGGCGAAAGCATCATTGTCTCTCGGACTGATCTGTTACTTTCGAACCTTGTCACGATCGTTGTCAAGTGCATATGTTCATGCACCTAACCCCACGAATAAGTGAAGAGTTGCGAAGAAACGAATTTACATAAGTGCCAGGACGGAACACATGACGGCCGCCGTCAAAATGAGTCTGATTTGGATACATCTGTGGCATTGCCTCTATCGATGTGTTGGAGACGTGTTGTTGTAGAATCTCGCAACTTGAAATGAAAGCAGTGTAAGTAGTTCTCGCCAAGTATTCCACCAATACATCAGAGCAGTCGTACCTGTATTTCTAACGAATATAGCCCCACGGATAGCGGGGTATCGAGTACTTGAACAGGCGGGGAAACATCGAATTACCTCCCTCTAGAATTAAATACGCTAAGATACTTTGCGAAGTTAGCACAGCTAGCACTGCGCACCTAGCTCTACGCAGAGGGGCTAAGAGCGAGACTAATGATAAGTTATACATTTTGATACTGCATATTCTAAATATTGAAACATAGGCTCCACTACCACTGTCTGTATTCCATGCTTCTCAGACGCCGACGCTATATGCAGATCCTACTCGATGAAATGAATCTATTGCAAACTAAAACACCAACACCAGTGCCCATCTGTAGAGAAGTTCCGGTCCTGAATTATATATAAGTTCGGTAATCAATGGTAAACGAACTAGTGTGATTGAATTTACTTCTTCCAACACTTTCAGCCCTGCAGGTGGCGTTCTGGATGGTATAAGTACTCAGTTGGGACCCCTTAGGCCAGATAGAGCTCGCTTGAACCAGTATTTGTATTTGGGAAAAGATCGGTATCGGAAACGGATCACTAAACCTTCCTTGGCTCAAGTATTAGGGAAATTATTCTAACAATTTTGGTAGATGTGCTAATCTGAGTGTTCGTGGTTTGAACCGTACTATCTACCGTCTGCACTACCGCAACGGCAACGGAAACGACAATTATCCCGCTGGAAATATGGACTTCGATTAGGCCATTGATGGTGACGGCAGCAAATCTCAAGCCCCGTAGTTCTTACCGACAACAATGATAGCGCTGTCTGGTAGGAATCTAGGAATCAAGACCTCATTGCCATATCAACTCTAGAAATCGAATATATTGCCTGCTCGGAGCCTTCCTATAAAATTGAATGATTGCCCCGATTCCGGAAGAATGTCCACGACAACAAAAGCCGCAATGACATAGCACCGCTGCCAATATATTGTGATAACCAAGGTACTCACACAAACACATATCACCACCGGAATCATGGAAGCTTGAACCAAGCATAGAGTATCGACGTATGCTTCAATAATGATTGAGATCTCCATACCTGCCGTATAATCGACTACTCCAACATACATACCGACCAAAATGTGTCCGACATACCCACAAATGCTCTGAGCAAGGATAAACACTCCAAATTCATAATGATGAATACGGTAGTAGGGGTGGATTTTGGGATCATTAGAAGCATTCCGCAACCATTCTTAGGAATGTGTTGAAATAGTGATGATTGAGAAGCTTAATTGTATCTGTCTATGAAGGTACTTGTATGCTCTTATATATGGCATTCAGAGTATTCCTTGTACTAATGCATGCACACCCAGCTGTCGTTCCAGCTGAGTCCCAAAAGACAGCCACACAATGATATCATGATTTCCATCAGTCCAGCTGCAACCCATACGCCTTACATAGGAAGGCGATCCATATTTGCAACAGAATGTGTTGCATTCTATGGTAAAGCCGAAGTCTCTTGGATTATCTAAGGGAGAGTATGTCTTTATATACACGAGGAGTCTGGAGATCTCGCGGAGATGATGGAGTGGCAAAAGCTGTTTCAGGTGTACTTGTGCCGGAGATATGTTACAGATCTGATACACGCTGACTGCTGCAGGGGCTGATGCCTCCTGTATATATCTCGAGTCTTTCTCCTTCTCTCTTTTCTCTGTACCATAGAATACACGCACACGGTTCTCTCCAACTTCCATGTCGTAACAAAAGCCAAGTGGCGGGTGGCGAGTGAGTAATTGTGTATGAGTTTATGTGTATGAGTTTACTCGATGATTCAGTGTGTTGGTGACCTCCTTCCAGAACTTACAGTAACAAATTGTGTTGCATATATGGACCATGCTTATGGTAAAGCATCCGGTAGGGCACCCAACTCACACAGCTCTCTTGTATATATAGCAGAGTCTTTCTCCTTCTCTTCTCCTTGTACCATAGTTTGTACCCATGGTTCTCCCCTTATTGACACAGAATGATGTATTATCAACAATCGCCTGCTGGACTGTGGAAGCATCGATGGAAGTCAATTTAATGTTGGATTTAAGTTTATATTGGATCTCTTTGTTTTATGGATGGCTATGGTAATACCCTTCCCTGTTTACTTCTCGGAGTTTCAGGAAGCTTCTATGGGACAGACTATAATTATAATTACGGGCTGACTAAGAGAGTCGGAAATGTGCTTTTCGTATCTTTTCCCGATACAATAGCCACGAAACTCAAACAAAAAATTACCGCCCCTATATGGTCTACGAGCTTTGCTTGATCACCGCATATTCTACATAAGAAATATGTACAACAATGAGTACTTACCCCTGGTCTTTAATAAATCAAGCAGTTGTGGAAACGGTTGTCTAACTACGATTTTTAACGATTTTGGTACTTAACCTACAATCACAAAATGTTGAGAGTACCCGAATGTGTATGTTTAGCGAATGGCAAGTCATAATTTTCTCGGCTTTTCTTTATTGCAATAGTACAACTTGCTTATAAGATGATTGGAGGCTAAAATAATGTAGTAGGGAGTTAGCTACACTGCAATCCTGCAAGCATGCAAAAAAGTAGGGGAGTAGGGGTCTGTCATACTCTAAATAGAGTGAATACAGTATGATTAAAACAAAAAAAAAGCATGCAAAAAAGGTCACAACTCTTGGACTTATTGTTGTGTGTCGTGTCCACATGGTTTCTTGGGGTACGGAAGTTGCATGCATAATGGCCAGGTATTCGTGTCTCAAACAGATTCGCTAGCGATAATCTTTCCCACCCACAACTATCTAATATCACCTTACACTATGCAACCTTACAACGTACGAAAAACCAGAACCAATCGCGGGAACTCCAGACAGTACGAGTGACCACAAAACAACAGAAGGCCAAACACGAGAACTCCAGACAGTAAGAATGATCACAAAGCATCAACCAAGAATAAACAATCGCCAAAACAAAAGAATACCCTTTATACTGCCGACCGGTGATACAACGATATCAACCGCCCGCACGACTCATCCCTAGATCTTATTGCATGACCCGTAATTATTTATCATCTTACCAACAACAACAAATCCTCCAATAGCGAATAGTGACAGAAAGCAAACATTGCGTATGTAGCGCGATGGATAAAATTCCCAAATTTATCCTTTTTATCGATATTCCCGAGCCACTGGACAAATTTACCGATGATGATATTGAGAACCGAAATCTTGGCCAGCGGAGCGAAGCAATAGCGTAGTAACCAGCGCGCAAATGTGTTAAACCATCCGATGCAGGTGATGAAGAAAGTGTTGCTTGTGAGCAGCCAGGTGACGAATTTGGCTAATTTGCTATTCACCTGCTCTACCCACCGGATGCAAGGGGTTATCCATGGGATGTTCTTTACCTCGGCTTTTTCATTCTTCTTACCGAAATGCTCTTCCAGCCAATTGTTGATTTCTCTATCGTCTTTGCTTCCTAATTTTTCGCCTAGTGAGACAATGAAAGTGAATAATCCGAAAAGTAAGATACCAATTGTCCTGCAAAATGGCTGAAATCCTCCAACAACACCCAAAGTCAGCCATGACATAAGCCAGAAGCGCTGAGTGACTGCGCTTTTGCCAGGGTGAAAATTTGTTAGGCAGTGAATCAAGACGAAAGGAATCGGGACAAAAATGATGCAAGCTATTGATGCCGTCCATATGTTCCACCATCGCGGCTTGCTGCTCTCGTCAGGCTTTCCGTTTGGATTGTTGATGGTCCCTACAACGCCATCAAACTCTTCCCCAAATGTCTCCGCTTCGCACATTGTTCGTGATCTGACGAGATAAAGAGTCGGATAGTCTGGCATCACAAGACTCCCGATGAGGTTAACGACAGACATCATAGCGTATGGAAGCACGGTAAGGCCATACGCAGCATAACCATACCGACGTATCTGATCCCCGCGGGTTTGATAGAGTGTTACGCAAGCAGACACCGTTTGGACTAATGCGATTATTATTTTGGGTGCGTTGTATGATGAAGAGATAATGGTCTTGGTTTCTTCGTTGAGGACATACACGGGTGTGTTGTAGGCCAGAATCGCAAGTTCGTACGACGGTGGTTTTATATCCTTATCGCCGGCCGGTAGCGGATGTGGTCTGTCCACACACTTGCAATTCAGGGCGTATCTAGGATGGATTAGCGACTATTCTACAATGTAGCGTTCGGTGTAACCTTACCTTGGAACTAGGATTTCAGTCGAGTTCGTTTGATCGCCGTTCTTGGTATTGTCGGTTGACAATAGCGAAGATAATTCGTGTACACTTTGTTCTGTATTGACATCGCAGAGCGTGCAACCGTCATCATGCTCCCTATTCAGAGCTTTGATGGAGCGGATAAGTAACTATTCTAAAAATAAGCGGTTGCTGAAGTCCTACTTATCATATGGGACTTCTGCCGAGTTCGTTTGAGCTTTGTTTTTGGTTTTGCCGGTTAACAGTAGCGAAGATGATCCATGTACATTTCGTCCTTTGACATTGCTGGCCAAGCAGAGGTCGTCGTCATTCTCCGTATTCGGAGTTATTGTAGAGCGTTGTTGGAAATTCTCATTGCGCCTGCTACTTCCAGCAAGCGGATAAGCAGTTTTTCTAAACAAGCGTTTGGAGTAGTCCTACTCATCACATGGGACCTCTATCGAGTTCGTTTGAGCGCCGTTCTTCTCTGTAATCCCGTTCTCTTCCGTCACCCCGTTTTGCTCATTCGCCACCGAATGCGCTCGAACAACCTGGCAAAGTGCCCCTGCCCGGGCTGCCATTTGCAGCTCATTACGGCACTCGAAGATAGCGCATCGAGCAATCGCGTCAAGACCCCAGACGATTCCGGAATATGGGAAGCACAATGCTATCAGCGTATTGAAGATCGTATCCATGATTTTTTCCCCAGGCATTGATCTAACAATAGCAGCGTGTGCACCATAGTTGATGAGAAGGAATAAAGCAATATCTACCCAAGTAGCTGGAGTACATAGGATGTCGGGATTGCCGTAATTGCTGGTGCCTTCAGGAAGAAGGATCGTTGTGTTGGTGGCTGTTGGAATGCAGTACTAGCAGTGAACCAAAGGAATATAGCGGCGAAGGGTACAAGGAGGAAGTTCGACGGGATAGATGCAAATTTCGTCATTGTGGTGACGATTATGAGGAGAAGGTTGCCCCGAGATAGTGTTACTTCAGGGGTGCTTAAATGCTAATGTAATACACAGTACTCGAACAGAGTGGTATGGCGGCAGTTGGAACAATCTGAGGCTTGCCAGCTCGGACGATCGAGCAGAAGTTTGCATAAATAGATTTCACCTTTCGTATGGCGGCTTACTGGGCAGTTACTGATACGGGCAGATGATAGTCAGCCGTTCTATACATAGATGAGTACGTACGCATTCCTACATGGGCTACCGTATATATATTGCCTTGTGGCCCTCTTAGATAGTACAATCAAGCTTCTCTCTCTTACTTTTAACACAGAATCCATAGAAGAACCGAATCACCATGCACGCAACAAACCAATGGTTGCACCGAACCTGTTGCATATATACCCTGTCAACTCGAAGATAACACTAGCGCGCTAGGTGTTCGGAATAGACCGGTAAGAACTTATTATTAGGTAATAAAGTCAAAATATATAAAAACTTTGTACCTCTAGAGTTCAACAGACCTGCGCAGCCGCTTGGAGTTTCTGCAAGGGTCTAGTTGCTCTTCTGTATATATTTGCCCGGTTGTTCGGTTTCCGCCAAACCTTAACTGTATTGTAAGGAATCTCGATTCACTCAGCAGCTTCTTAGATGGTAGGATTGCAGAGTATCCATGTATGCAAGTACGTGGGCCTTTCTTCGCGTGTGGCAGATATTAGTCCTGACGCAGGCAAGAAGATCAGACCAATGGTGTCTATGTTTCGGATCCCTTTTTTCTTCTTTCTCTCGTACCATTGAGTGGACGTCGGATGGTTACAAGTGATTAAAATTTCGGAAAAGATGTCAAAAATTGCTACTGCAAACGCCAGCAGAGTGTTAGCCAAAAGTGCAGTACAAAAGATGGACACGGTACAAAGGTCAAATATCTACAAAGGAACTGCTGGAATCCTTATTACAGTAGCAGTCACGATATTTCCGCTGTTGAGAATACCTGCGCAGTCGCAACAATCTTCAACCTTTTAGGCTCTAGATTTCTCGCTTGACTATCCCACCCTCCCAGCGCACTGATGTTACATTTGAGTAGATGGGGTACTTAGTCGAGTAGATCTTCTGTAGGACTTGCAGATTGGGTGTACGAAATTCAACCGAGCTGAAAGTACACAGTTGTGCTGATGGATTCAGCTGGTGATAATTAGCTGAGAGCGCATATATGCATGCGGATGCATACACAGAACAGTTACTCGTTTGCTCCGAGTGATGAGCAATTATCAGATGTTGAGTTTTTTTAATTATTTCGCTGTCACGGTACGTAGGTTTTTAAGCGCCGTAAGAGACCTCATGACTTAAATTACAGCTTCTGATATGCCTCAAGGCATGAAGAGGTATCGAGGATGTATGGAAGCTTGCATGCCCGAGGTGCTGACGAATAGAAGCAACTAATCTAGAGCTCTGCGACGCGACAAAAAAGCCGGATATCATCGGATTCTGTTAGTTCGTGAGGCATACTCTTTCTCCAACCAACTGTTAACCACAAAAATAGCTGTAGGCCATTTGCTGATTTGAATATGTGCACCATTGCGAAGCTTATCACTATCTGAAATTCTGAATTACAAATGTATTAGCCTACCGCATTATTTTGATAAATCCGTCATTGTCGCAGCTCATGTAAGTTCAATACTGCTGCGGACTAGAGTAGAATATACAACAGAGTGTCTGATCTCTCCAAAAAGAGTCTAAAAATTAAAATGGCTGTTATACTGTTCATTGAGATGCCCTCTACAGCATGATACAGCGGGTTTGTTTTTCCTGTTGTGGCGTCATTGAATTTAAAAGATCCGATTTTGTAAGGAACAAACGTCGCTCTAAAAAGTAAGTTGTGCCTTCGAGTGATTTCGGGTGATAATTACCTGACTTGGCAATGCAGAAGCGTTTCTTAGCATGTTTAAAGTCGTATTTAGCTACCCCTTTTAGGTAATTTTTAGGATCCCATATGAATGCCTTTGACCTAAAAGCGTCCCTGAGCACCAGTAACAAATCCTTCTCATCATTTAGTCAATCGTATGACTGTAAATGAGTCACTCCCTTTGGGGGAAACTAGGTGCGCTCACCATACCCGTGCGGTCGGACTGAAGGTGTGCTCGTCGCTGCGATGTGTAGGTGTAATGTTAAGAGATTAATCCCTCTAAAGGAGTAAGAAATGTAGCGTGAACCATGGGATAGTAACGGGACAGGATTCAGGATCAATCATTCCGTCCCGTGACGGGATATGGGATGCCAAAAACGCGTAATACTGCGCGGCATGTCATAGGATTTTGCGAAGCTGCTTTTCTTATCTCTGCACTATAGGTCTGATTGGAGACAATAGTGGCAACGGTGCAGGATTCTCATAGACCAGTCCGACTTTGAACTGGACTGGTTTAGGCTGCAAATTTTACGGTCGAATTCAATAGCTGCTCGGATCGAGGATATTGATACCTGAGGGCATGTTCATACCGAGGGGACATTCCTTCCGCATCAGTTGAGCTATTTAGTTTGTGTATCAAAGGCAATTCCGAATGTTCGGAATTGTACCATGGTATTCCGGATGTTCCTGCGATATTCCGATGTGTCTGTGATGCTCCGAATTTTCCGAGGTCCAAGTAGACAGCATTTTCTCTCGTGCCCAGATTACTAATTATTTTTACAGTCTGGGTACCGGACAAGACAGCATTTAGGTTGGTGAACAAGAGTGTATAAAGCAAGTTCATTTATATCCGGAAGTCTTTATGTCATTTGTTTACTTCGAGCGATTGAATCCAGTCTGTTTCAACCCAAAACCGGCAACATCTGGTTGGGCTGTGTGCGGGTGCCGGGAATGGCGGGCCGGAGGCGTTAGGTTGCCGGTGATTCCTCAAGAGGCATATGTGTCTTCAGAACCACAAATAGCCGCTCGGAATAATTTTAGCTGCGGGCAACTTTAAGAGCTTCGCATAAACGTGGCTAAGGGTTATCCGGCTAGTCGCGATTTGTGTTAGCGATAGTTTAGTGATGGACACCGTTACTCCGTACGGTACCGATAGACGACGGCAACCTGAGCTATTACGGGGGTGTTCACATATCACACCAAACTGTGTAAAGTGAAGCGCAAACTGCACACGTGCCATAGACCCTTATATTATGCAAATTCTCTCATACACGAAATTGCACCTATAAACTCTTTTGTAATCCTGGAGGGCAGCGCGGGGTACAAGATGTCCCATCTGCCGTATTGATAATGGCGCCTTGGCGAGCATGTGAACTCCATTCTCGACCCAAACCGATTCCTTTGAATTTTGTCACAATTTTACTGTCAAGCTCATACGTTTGTGCACCCAACCCAATGAATTGATCAGGGTTGCGAAGAAACCACAAGTACCGGAACGAAGTGCATGACTTTGCCACTGACTCAGAGAGTCTGATTTAGATACACCCTCCACCGATGAGTTGGAGACGTGTCGTCGCAAAATCCTGTAACATTAAAAGAAGCAGTACAATTCACATCAGGAGTTCGACCGATACTTCAGAGTACTCATGCCTGAATTTTGGCCCCGAATAGTTATGCAAATAGTGGGTTGTAGGGTCCCTGACAAGGTAGGGGAATATCTAACAATTACCACTCCAGAATCAATACACTAAGATACGTACATACTATATGAGGTATACGCTGGCAGCCGCATGCAGCCAGCTCTACACAGAGAGGCTAACTAGACTACTGACAGGCTGCATACTTTGATACTGCGTATTCACAACAAAAGCTCCATCGCACACTTTCGTTGTTGTTGTTGTTGTTGTTGTTTTTTTTTGTTTATTTATATTGTATTGATTGTAATTAAAGTATGATAAAGACTGATTCTCCTCCGCCTCCGGGTGAGCCAGCTGGATGGCGGAGCTCCCCACCCACTACCCAAAAATGAAAATTTTACCCCCTCCCCTCTTCCACCCCCGTTACCCCCGGGCACAATATTCTAGTTCTCCCCTAGAAATGGAACTGTTGGGATACAGTTTCACATTGGCCAAGCACAGGGTACCATAAGGATGTAACTGCAGAGGAATACACCAACCGTACTCCGTAGGAAGCACAGTGCTGTGTGATGTGTCGACTGATTTTTGCTGTTTAAGTGGGTTGACGTATCCATGGGAACAACTCATACTGGTGCTTGTGTGCCTGTGAAGCAGGTCTTTGTAGCCTCTCCGAGTGTTGTGGGTTGGAGTGTGTTGTCCTTAGAAATACTTTTCATTGAACTGCTGCACGTTCACGCCCTAGTTATCAAGTACCGAATGTTGTAAACCGTCGTAACTGGCATAAAACAACCGAAAAGAAGGCAAGTTGCCTTAAGCAGGGGACTACCAGTCAGTGACAATGCTGAGTGGTATCGAGCGATGTAAAGACAAGATACACTCCCAAAAGGTGAGTGGACACACACAGGTATGCGATAATGAAGCCAAAGTAAAACTGCAACCTGCCCAAAAAAAGGGGAAGTCTTGGCAAAACTAGGCAGTGAGGTGTGTTGTCGAAGGTGTGTCCGCGCACTTTCGTTACTCCTTTCATTTGTGCGGAAGCGGCTGCGGAGGGGGAATTGTGGTATTTAAGAAAAGTGTAGTTTATGCCATGGCCGCCAGCGGCCGAATGCAATATGATTACAAACAAACAAACTTTCGTTACTCCGTGATTCTCGAACACCTATATTTTATACGGACCCTACTCTATATCAATGAATCAGGTGTAAATAATAAACACTGGCACCCGGAGTTACCTGGTACGTTTCTGCAAAGTAGTTTCCGTACTAAATTTTTCTGTACTTGTTTGACCATGCGGTAAACCTTTTCTTCGAGGTTTTATTGAATGTCAGAAGCATGCACATCCCATGATATCACTTATATTAGACAGAAAGTTAACAGTTGCTCGTGTATCTAACTGATAGTGCCATGCTATTTCCTCCGCCTCCTACCGCATCCCCCTCAATCTCTAAGAACCACACCTCCGAGAGAAGAACCTGATGTCTCGCATGTCGCTACCAAGGCCATAGCAGCATATTGGACAAAGTAATTTAGGGAATATACCATATTCATAAGACCAGCAAAACTTCCTACTGAACCCCATATTCGAGTGTTGGGTTTCTGTTTAGGGCACATTGACATAGCCTCCATTCTGTTTGGTTGATTTTTACTTACAACATATCACCGTGTCCCCCATAAACAATTTGCCATGTTAAGCTGTCACGATGACTGCAAATCAAATTTGGGGTAGGGTGTCTTGTGCCTTATCGTCAGCCCCACTTACTGTCAGCTTATGTTATGCCTATATATGCAACAATAGGAGTTGAATATCTGGCGGGAAGTGTGGCGAGACTCGGAGTTACAAAGTACGGCTCTGTGTTCCTAAGCGGCCAGGGCCCAGCCGGCCTGCATTGTTGAAATAGTGATGCTAGAGATGCTTGATTGTGTATTCTATCTACGAGGGCCACAAGGCCAATATATATGAGAGTGCAAGTACGGCTGAATGCCATCAGCCCGTACCAGAGTCAACAGTCATCTCCGGCCATACGAGACATCTCCGTCTCCGGCCATACAAGACATCTCCGTCTCCGGTCATACAAGACATCTCCGTCTCCGACCATACAAGACATCTCCGCCTCCGGCCAAGACACCTCCATCTCCGGCTGAGACCTGTATATGCAATATGCATGAAACCTAGTCTTTCGAGTGATGCACTCATGATGCCAGTGATGACTTCGTGACCGGGTGATGACCTCCAACATACACAAAAGCTACACCATTCGCACATCCACAGTATTATAACTGATCCACAACATCATGTTAAGATGGGAGAGTATATGACGGTATGCTGGGCCAAATTAATGCCAAAAAGAGTGGTTAATCAGAATCTCCAACTCTGATAGTCGCCTCCGGTCATCTAGGTTGAGCCCTGCTCTTGAAATATCCCGCCCCCTGACAGGATGACAGCACTGGGCTTGGAATGACGGGCGGGCGGACGGATTATTTCTAACCTTGATTATCTTTACCCCAAGGTTCAGCCTAAAACCCAATGAACAGCCGTTGCTCACCGCTGTTCCATTCAGCATTCAGTTCAAAGGCAAGAATTGTTGACGTTGTAGAGGACTTTTGCCCGAGATCACGTGTTCTTACTATATCTACGTCTCTTCTCTTGATCTTTAGACTTGTACATAGACGCAGGAGACAATCGACGAGCTTTCCATGCCCACTACAGTGCACACGTGTCAACAAGAATTATACGCAAGGATACTATGTAGGGACGTTGATCAAGTCAAATACGTGATTCGCGATAATTCTTTGACCATGATTTAGCCATATATTAAAGAGCGGTCAAACCGCTAGTTATCTGTGGGCAATGCTTTACTATGGATATTGGTTACCGTATTCTATACTAAAATCGAAATCCTTCACAGTCCCCGATTGGTCATATGGGTTGTCACGGCTGTAGTGTTAGGTGCTTCTGAGATAGGTGAAATCGATTATTTTAGCGATTTTTAGCGATTTCGGTACCAAATGTACGATCACACAATGGATATTCAAGATATCATAAACCAAACATCGGGAGGCGAAAACAGGAATAATTATGCATATTTCATTTATAAAACACAACAATTCGAGTAAAACTCGTGAACTTAAATGCTATGATTCTGATGGTTGCCATAGGCGACTGAAAGGCTCAGTTCTTACATTAACAACGGTATCGTCAAAATGTTTCTAACTGAATGTACTAATAATTACATATCTATAACAGTTAAAGCTACCAGGTCTAGAATTATACAACTATAAGTATAACCTATAACAGGTCAATTAAAACAACCAATAGCCAGTTTTAGATTAGGTTTCTGCATCTTCTCTCCAAAACAACCTGGGGCCTCTGTTTTGCAGGCCATATGTGACTGGCTATCCACTGGAGACATACTATTTGCCATATGAGATGATCTCCTAGCTGTAATGATATGGCGGTGTGAGACAATGCATAAGAGCATCTACGCTTGATATATGAAGGAACATAATAATCGGCCGTAACAGTTAAGGAAAACAAACAGAACAGAAAACGTGTCACAGCGCAGATATAGAGATGGAAACAAAGACATACACTAACCGTGCAAAATATCCAGAGCCGCAACCTTAGAGCCTCCATCCCACTCAACAACAAACCCAAGCCGCTCCAAACAATGCTGACCCATTACCTCCTCATATCCCTCCATCTCTATCTAACTTCAGTTCTGTAAATCCGTATCCCACCCCCTTAACACACCCCAAAATACTTTTCCCTCCTATGACTCATAGTTAATGGAGCAATATGAATAAGAACTGTGGAGCTACCTCTGGTTCTGGTGTTCAAGTTCTGTTCTGTAGGTTGGTCAAGCCAGTAGCTATTTATAGTAAGTGATGCGCGTATAGAGCTCTATGGTTGTCTGTCCAAGACTTACTGCAATTATGGTTATGTGCAGCCAACTCTTCATACCTCAGTTTCCCGACCAGGAAATAACCAACGAGTGCAGCAGGCGAGAATATAGAGGTAATAAGGAAGCCCCGGAGGATAGCTTTAATCATTAAAGTTCTCGAAACCTTCATGGCGATGAAATTCCATGAAGCTGTCGACAAAAAGGCATCATATCCCCAATAGCCAGCCAAAGCATGAAAACAATCCCATGCCATGTAGTTATTGGTGTTTTGAATCCTGTAAGCAAGTAGATTATCACGAACGGTAGAGCAAGCGCAATGATCATCAGAACATCCGTAACAAGTGGCATCCACTCATAAGCTGATGTGCGACACTTTGGGTTTCCGATCCCGAGTATAAAAAAGCAGTTCAAGTTGAGGTTATTCTTTTCATCCTTCGTTGCTTTAGTATATAGCTTCCGAAAAATCTCATACGAGTTGCCCTTGGGGGATTCCCTGCTTAACCGAAGGAGTGGGATACTTTTTCCTAGATGATAGAAGTATTCCCTTATTCGAAAGAGACTACGGTCCTCAGGCGACAAACGGCCATTGCTTATAGTACGAGGCTTTGTTTTTGGATCCATGGATTGTATTGTTGCGTCAATCGGCTTTGCTTTTGTTTCATCCTCGTCAAGCTCCCCGATAACCCCATCAAATACCCCTCCTCTTTTCTTAGCTTCTTCCATGACTGTTGAGCTAACCATATAGACAGTAGGATAGGATGGAGTGACGAAACCGCTCACTATGTTGACGAAAGACATTAATCCGTAAGGAATTGCAGTCAACTGGTAAGCCCCGTAGTCCTCAAGGTCAGCCGCCCGAAGCATCCTGATGATAGAATAAAGTTGCACGAGCGCAATGAACGATTTGATGATGCTGTGACTTCCCGAAATACCGACGTCGTACTTGGTAATCCGAAGCTTGTTCTGACCGTTCTCGGTCTCACTTATATTGGGTTCGCCTTTTTCTTCCTGGCCCCTCTCGGTCTCGGTACCGTCATTATCGCCTTCGGCCTTGACTTTCTTTCCGGGGAAATATTTCTGGAAGTGTTTCAGTTTAACAGTATCCAAAAATGAATTAAATCTGACAGAAACCCACCTTCTTAAACTTTTCCATCCAAGTATATTTAGAATGATATCTTGTAAACTCCTCCTGAAAATCTCCGCGACCTTTCCATTTAACCTTACAGTGCGGGGGAATCCGAACGAGCATATATTGACCTTTTTGGCACTGTTGAACTAGACCGGTCGGTGACTCTTCTGGGCATATATGCTGCTGGCATTTTGCGCATTTTCCATCGTCCTGGGGTCCGCTTTGTTCATCGTCCCTTGCATGCGCGCGCGGCAGGCGGCATAGGCCGTGCACCCTTATATACCGTTGCTGTAAACCTTCCAATCCCTCTTCTTGACAGTAGATCGGTTGTCTCACGCTCGTATTCGTCGCAGTGCCCGTATCAGTTGCAGTACCCGTGTCCGTTATAGCGCTGGTAACCGTCGTAGTGCCCAGAGTCGTCGAATTGTCCGAGTCTCTGGATTGATTTAGCTTTACTGTTCAAATTGCCTAGGCATGCTATGATATTATAGAGTTCACAAGACCAAGACAAGGTCCTGGTCATCTAGATTAATAGAGACTTACGGTAGATATATATGGTCATCCTTTTCCGGCTTCCACTCCTTTGTACGCGCAACAGTACATAGGGCTCCTGCTTCTAAAGCACAATCCAAAGGATCATCTTCCAAGTATGCAAGGTTTTCCAAGGTACGACAGGCCATCAGGAGACCAAAACAAGGGAAGACAAGAGCCTGTACGGCAAAAATCGAGATGTAAAAAGGGCGGTATCCGGGGTTGAACCGTATAGTGAATACGTGAGCAATGTAGTTGGTGATGATAAACTGTAGTACCGGGATCACTATGTCCGATGAGCAATTTGCCAGTTCCTCATGAAGTGAAAGTGTTTCAGGTGGAACGGTGGAATTTGATTGAGATTGCCGTACTGCGAGCGATGAAACAAGGACGGCCGGAATAGCAGCGAACCGACCGAGTTGCCGAACTGACATTTTGGCACACGCTTCTCGGGATCGCTCGAAGATTTACGGTTGTTGGTGAAAATGCGGTGTTGCGCAGCGCGAACGATGGGAGTCTCCGTGAAAATAGGGCCACAAATGGTGGTCTAAGTATGTAGCTATCTATAGGCGCACATTCACGAGAAGGCCCTTTAGTAATATAGTCTGTAGCAATAGTAGCAACCTTCGTTGACGGCGTTGCATCTGACCATCTCCAGATGTGGATACAAATCTGCGCATCAGAACTACCGTCTGACAAGCTGGTCAGGCATGTCTCACCAAAGTAGTTAACTGACCCCACTTAGCGAACTAAGCGCTAACTTTCAAAATATGGCACGATGCTTTTTGACGATCTTCATCACCCCCAGAAGCTGAACATCTTGCATAAATTACAAATCTTAAACCTGCAATGAATCGGGGATTATCCGGAAAGAACCATTGAATAGGTTGCTCTCATTCGTCTGGCTTCTAGTTCTATTGGATTGCCACAGGATTTCAAGACTTTAACGGTGAATAAACGTATCTCTCAATATTAAGCATGAGCTACAAAATCTATTTATTGTACCAACGTATCTAATATATCTTGTAAGTTTGATAGCGCAGGGTTTCCACATTGTGTAGTATGTGTAGGATGGCACGAGCAAGACACTGAGATTACTTGGGTACGATAATGTAGCATAACAAAAATCGCTAAGTATGTGTCGATCAGCACTCTCGCCAGTTCACAAACTTGAATGAATGGCCTGGATAATTTTAAGTGGTTGATACAGTTCTCGCCAACTCGCACGGAACTGTCTAATTGGCATTCAAATTTTAACGATGCTAGAACTCAAATTTGACTGTAGGAATTAAATTTTGTAGAGGAAGAATTATGATGTGTTACTGGGTAAAAGAAATCGGAATTATGCATCCTATCCTATCACTGCGTTGAGTTTCAGCAGCAGTGTGAGTCATTTACATCTTCCAAAAATCTGCTCAGCTGCTCAAACCTGTTTACTTCCTGTTGAACAGACGCGCTTATATACTGCGAGAAATCTAGATTAGGTTCCTTGCGTCAATCGTTCGTGCGATAACAACAAAAGTGGTAGAATACATTGCGGCGATTCTGCCTGGATTGTAAATCAGAAGTGATTCTGTGTCCAAAACTTGTGCAACATCATACAATAGGATCTACATTCTGAAAGAATGCATTCACGAAGTGCACGTTTGTGAATCATAGCCTACTTGCATTACAGTGATTCTGTAAAGAACTGTCATAGCTGACTAAATTCCTCTACCGTTCTTCTGCCGTCTCTGAGACCAAGAAAACGTGTTGCTCGTTTGAGAAATTTCTACAAGCTGCTGTATCACCTTATTAACAAGTTAACGATGACACATTCATCCGACTTGCTAAGATGTTTTGTGAATATGATTCTGATTAAGCCTATTTGCGAGAACTTCCAGCTATGGCTTACAATTTGAATAGTCGGATCATTATCCTGGAACGAATTGCTAATTTTTGCATCAATTCAACAGTTGTAAAAGTAAAACAGGAGACCTGTTCATGTGGACGGGATGAAGAAAATGGGTTTGAACAGGGTTTGGAGTGGGGTTGGTATCTTAGATGCAATCCTTTTTTTTAGGTAGTTATGAGATTTATTCGCCAGTTCACCAATCTGCTAATCTAACATCTAGAACCATTGTTCCAAATTCGCGAATTGGTGTCCCCGCCGATGGGAAGGATAGCTGATAGGTTTAGGTGATGTCGCCATGTCCGGTCTCTAGTGTGGGATAGGACATTTTTATGCGAGTTTGGCTTTCGAGGCCTCCTATTCAATTTTGCTACTCGTTTGCTATAAGGAATAAGCAATTACCTAGTGCTGGGTGTTTCAATTGATTCGTTGTCACAGTAAACGTTACCGCAGGATGCGATGGTATCCGGTTTTTTAAGCTCTACAAGAGACATGTGCGACTTCATCCACAACAACTGATTGCTTCGACGGCATGAAGAACTATCGAGGCCGAGTACCCAATGGCTAGAAGTTTGCAAGGCTGAGAGGCTGGCGAATAAAATGAACTGATCTAGAGCTCAATGACGACCCAGAAAAGAAGGATACCGTCAGATTTTATTATTCTCTCTTTCAGTTCGCGAGGAATGCGTGGTTCACAACCCTTCACTAATAAATGGTTGACCAGAAGAGCAGTTCTGAGCTGTTTGCTAGTTTAGCTATACACTATTGTGAGATTTTCCGCGACTTACGAGAGTTCCAGGCACTCCAAATTGCAGTGTTCTTGTTGTGCGTGTTGCATCTCGGCCGGCAGTAGTTTTGCAAGTTGCAAGTTGCAGCTAGACTTTAACCCTTGTGAGCTCCTCGCAGTTAACGACAATACATACTGCAACTGTGGTAGGCTGAGAGAGTATCAACAACAGAGCCGCACTCATTCATTGATGCAATCTGCCGCTGTATTGCACTCTACTGCTTGACAAGAGCCAAGACGCACGGCGAGAAGTTGCGATTTTGAGGTGGCAGGACCGCTCTATCATGTGGGTGAATTCATCATATTTGCAGCTCATGAAACCTGCTTGCATACCTTTGTGGAGTAGAGTGTATGTTAGACATTTTGCTCCGGAGAAATGGTTGCAGAGTTTATCATGTCGTGCTATCCCCTCTGGGAAGAGCCTGCATGCAAAGATATATGCTATGCGAAGCTGCAGCATTTAGCGGGACATACGTCACAAGACTGGCTTATACAGTTTCTTGCTGGCTGAGTTTACAGCGGCTGCAGTTGAGCGGACATGGATGCTTGAAGTTAGAAGACTACTTAACGAGAGTATTGTTCATAGATGCTTTAGCATAGATAGACTCCTTGTTTTATCCGTAGTGTAACCTTCCTCAACGGGGTTCATTCTGAAAGTGTTCCGAGACATTTTGCGGAGGCTCCCCCGACGACCCCGCTGAAACCTAGTGTGGACGGATTCTTGTTGGTATCACGATGTTTCACTTTCCACAGTGCTTCTAGAAAACCTGCTTTATTCTCCCTCCTGCACCATCGTGTTTTCAGGCCACCCATAAACCCCTCCACCGGCAACTGATCCTTCTTATCTGACCAGTAAATTGAATCGCTGCAAACGAGCCACTATCTTCGGGGCCAACTTTTGCCCTTTCCATATCTCCGTGTCCGACCCTGATATGTGTAGTAGTGAACTCAGGTGTTACTGCAACCCATCGTTTTGTAGTTCTTGCCATGGGAGATCACCGTATGAGCAAAAACTAACCCCACCATATGTACTTCTATTGCCTCGTAGACCTGTGCTAATTGGCCGCTTCAACAGGTACGTTCATATGGTACTATCTAAGCTCTAAGCTTGGTTACGTTAACTCTCCGCAGAACTGTGGTTGCTTTGAATTGCTCAGTCAGAACTCCATCCATCGTCTCCGGCTTTACAGTAATGCCCTCGTTCAGAATCCAAACTGACCATTGCAATGAGTACTGCTAGACTGTAGCACCCAAAAACATATATAACTACTCTCTACGAACATGTCGGAGTGTGTCTTAATGTCCACCGTTTCTAACGTTGCTGTCACCTTTCCCCGCAGCGGATTATGTATTGGCCGGAGAGTGATAGTTGATGCTATGCTTATCGCTGGGCTGGGCTGGAGGTATATATCCTATTAGCTAGTTAGATCTCTATAATACAGACGTCTTGTATTAGTAGTTAGAATCAGTAACTGCGGCTCTATATCAACGTCGTCGCGTCTGGAGATAGATTTCTAGCGATAATTTACTTGCATGCTACACATATTCTCACTCGATGCGCATGTGCAACCGTATCCACTAAATTGCCACCCATACATATACATGACGATAGTCTAGTGTATCAGACTTTACAGATTGTAGGACGGAATTGCACTCACGGAGGACAGCAAACAGGTTATTAAGTTGTATGTACAGTCATAATAACGACTAGGGTGTTGTTTACACAGGGTTATATTTGACTGACGGTGAGTGTATGGTGGAATTTGATAGGTTAACGAGACTCTATAAACGAACCCCAGCTAGTCCGTAGTCTAGAAACAAGACAACGTCAAGAGATTGAAACTTGAAGATCATATCAAGCAATGGCGTCAAAGCTAGGTTCTCGCTTATCGTCCCGCTGTATCCCTGCACGATCTTATTCGGGCCGCTCGTTCGGTTAGCACAAGGATAAACGGATAAACCGTGACGCCATGAATGTACCGCAGATCCCAAAGCACCCGCTCCCGAACCAGGTCAAGTCATCCATCGCTGTGTTCGAAGTTAACCGTCAAAGTTGCATGACAGCACTGTAGTTAGATATAGATTTCTCCAGAGAAATTAAGGGTTAAAGATATGTGAACAGATCGCCGCATCTAGAGTACAAAACTTCGAAGGATTGGCCTGGTAGAACTTAATTCTGCCAACAGGGATCACTACTAGTGTAGCAGACTGTTCATCCCACTAGCTTTCCCGCCCAACCCGAACTGCAATTTTTGGAGAAGCCAGTTTTGCCTTGGGTGGTTGAATTACTCGTCAAATCGAAAGTTCTCCGACATTCATCTCCGGTAATTACAGATAATAATCCGAGCTAAGCTCCTGAGAACGTGCTACACCAGCCTAATTAAGTTAGCGAGTTCTATCAGTAAGTAAAGTCACCGAAGTACGAGCGCTATCGAGCTGTACCGATTGAATCATTACAGATTAGTGTATGACCCCTGAAATCCGGAGGTCTGCTTAACATACTGTACATCTCGACGCTATTTGTTGTACACTACTGCATATTAGCTGGAGCTGTCACGCCTAACCTTCACCTGTAGCTACAACCCTGCCAGAAATATCCTGACTATGAAAATCATCAGTCATTCTAGATAGAATTCTCTGAGCCCAAGTGCCCGGGTGTATAACATGAAGTGTGACCCCTGTAACTTATAGATTTGTAGTTTCCTTAGATAAGGGTTAGGGTGTTTGCAAGAGTGATCCTGCATTCCGATTGGCTGGCTCACAGTATGTCACCCGTCACGGAGATGACCACCCTTACAATACGAGATAGCAAGACTGTACAAAGCCACGAGACAGATGTCAGCAGAATGAAGGTGCTAGTCTGTCAGTAATGACACAGCATATGGTGTGTATACTGGAGCATCAAGGGTCGTTTTCCGTTGTGGTCTCCCCTCAGGTTCAAGAGCGCAGAATTTTGTGATTGCGGTGGAACACCCAACCAGAGGATCAGCTTTCCTCATCGTTGAAGAGCTAGAGACAGTAGTGGTTATATCCGCCAGTGATCTCAACAATTCAATCAAGTACTAATTCCAACCACCAGTCCATAGTCCGGTTCGGTACCGGTTCGGGGTAGGAGACCGGACTATCAGAACAAGTTCTAGATGTTGACCAAGGATTTAGCCCGAAGGCCGTCAGGATTAGACCGAAGATTCTCAGCTCTCCGGTAACCTCGCTTGGTACGGTACTTGGCTCTTCGATTACTGCGGGCTTGGTACAACTCTCTGATAACTGCGGGCTTGGTACAGCTCTCAGGTTTCGTCAGGCCTGAGTGGTTCTTCGCTCTAGATATAATATCTTATCCTATATATGTCCATCTTATTCTCTCTTTGTACGATAGAGAATTTAGCATCTTTAATTCTCTTTCTTGATTGCTCTCAACATTAAATACTTATTTCACGCTTCCCAGCTTCGTAGATCGCTGCCATTTTCTTCCCCCGGCAAGCAGCGCATTCCCTGCATTGCGTATACATTCTACTTTGTTTCTTTGCGTTCATGTTGTCTTGTATTCACGGAACGAAGCAGGAATCCTAATAGTCTTTCCCGGACGGGACGGGTTTACTAACAAGCCCGCTGTCGGCTTGGCCATGCTTCCCTAAAAGCCCGCACGCGAAAGTCGTTAGGTCGGCTGGGCCCGTTAGAAATATTAGTCAGCAAGCCTCGAACATTGGTTTTGTAAATACCAGAACTCGGTAAATGTAGATGGGTGCCGGAGATTCATTAGAGTCACTGTCTGGGCTCTGTGTACTCGTTAACAGTCTACGTACCTGTCATGCATTCTCTACTTAACCTGGCCCAGGAGGGATCTAGCCTGCCTGCTACGAGATCATCCGTGCCGTCTCCCGGCCATTCGGTCATGGGCAGGTTGATACCAGCCAACTCAGAGTATTTTGATAAGGCTAGCGCTAGATAACTGAATCTCGTCACACTAAGGTGCTACAGTCTGAAGTGTTATGTCTCTAGGGTTGATAAATGTCTGGTTAATTGTTGCCTACTGGAGGCCGCGATTTTGGAGGCCTGGCTTGGCGGCGGCCAGGCTTCATCCAGACCGGCCAGGCCGCTTAGGAACACTGTGCAGCACCCTGGTAATTACACAACCTACCCTTGCTAGTCCTGGCCTCATCGACTTTATCCTGGACGGCCGACCTCATCATCAACTAGCGATACCCACAGTATGGCAGCCCTCATAGCGATCGGCTAATCCTTCACTGGGCTAGAACAGACTACTAGTCTATGCAATGGTGCTAGACAGGCAACAAACATGGGGGATATGGGTATATTATGTTACATGCTTGGATCCGTCTCGTTTGTTCGGCGTGCAGCTACTATCAAAATTGGCGATTGAAGTGTTTCTTTTGTCTGTGCGTGTTGTAGGTGAGTTCTGTTTTTGTACAGATGCTGCATGTACAGTTGCTTGTGTTTCTCCGTGAGACATCTGCTACCCAATAACCGTAGTGCGATAAGTTCGTACGAATAAGAGCACTAGAGACTTCAGAGCTATATGTACAGTTCAATAGACATGTCTGAGACACAAACGGTTCGGTTCACAAATCATTGTACACCGTCTTTTAGTTACTAGGTCAGCTGCCATAGATTTATCACATCGAGGTGATACTTACAGTCAATTATGCAGTCTGTGTTGAAAGACAGTGGTGCCTAGTCACTCCGAACAGCAGATAAACGCAGGTTGTATCATATGTGGTGTCGCGTTATTGGTTGACGGAATTTACCTTCAAGATACATGTCGCTGTTGGGGTATTTCTCGATTGCAATCGGCGGACTAATTTGTCGCGATATGTTGTGGAGAACAGTGTATACAGACTACTAGCTCTGGTGGTGACTCCGCCGTGGCACGGATAGACGGCCGGTCTCCAGCCAGCTTCCGGCCAACCCAGAGCCGTTACCTCTATCCAGCTCCTAATGTGTCCGTGTCCATCTCTATCGTCTCCAGCAGGCAGCTGAGAATCGCTGGAGCTTCCAGTCAGTCTATCTCTACGAACTGTAGACAGCTCATGGCCAGTGCAGAATCGCTACTACTATTAAGTATCGTCAAAGTAGACTTTTCACGGCACAGTGTACAAAACTCTTAGTAGTATATAAATATGACTAGTGTTCCTGAGTGGCCCGGCCGGCCGCAAAATCTGAGACCTGGCGACTTAGGAACACTGGAACACGAAGATATCCTATTCACTTAGACAGATCAGTTTGAATTATCCTTACTCTGGTTGATACCTCCTCATTCTCCTCATTCTGTAAAAGGGCGAGTCCAACAACCTCGGGCTGATTTCTTTAGAACCGGGACGCTATTTTCCTAGTCTATCCATACTGCCATTTCAATGTTAACCTATGGTCATCTATACGGAGCCCTGGTCCTGGACTTTCAGCCTCAGACAGACCATTACGTTGGTGTAGGGCCCCGATCGAACGGATCTGTCGGGTCCCGAAAAGCGCCAGTCGGACCAGACTGTTGGGAACCTGACCCAGGCGCAGCAAATATCCTCCTCCTGTTTGAGATAGCCTCAGGTGAAACTCTTGCTCCTGTGGTGGGTGATTGATGAGCTATCTGTGGTACATCCTACACATCACCAACACATCGTCAATTGATTTAGGAAGTTCTCAGGTTGTACTGCGTAATTTAAATGTAGAAATATAGGTGCGATACAAACACATTTCTTGTGCCACAGGAGAAGAAAGGTTTGGTGCCATCTCAGGCGATTGCGCACATCAACACTAAAAAACAAATACACACAACGGTCTCAAATCTTGATAGTCACTTGTTCACATTAAATCATTCCTATCGTGCCGTTCCAATCGTCCCAACCATGTCCTATCAGATCATGCAGACAAGGTAGCCGTCGTCTGGATCTCGTCACCCCACATATCAATCAGTGTCCTCTTTGCACTGGCGCACTTCAAAGGCCTTGTAACTATGAAACAAGATTCATCTGAAATACATATCCCTTTGACACGAAACTGTACTACCATACGGTACTAGCTCTGCTCATATATGCGGCCACAGCCCGGTCCAAGTCGGAGTTTTGTAAGCATCTACAGGAAGCTGGCGCAAGCTCACAATTGACTCGACTGTAAGGAATATCATAGCCATGAGATAGACAACAAGTGAACACATTGAAAAATCAAACTTCAAAAATTGAAACGTGTTTTTGGCCACTTCGCGCCTCAGCTCAAGGAACACCGACCAGATCGCATTCCCGAAGTTCCCAGAACCCGCCCGAAGCCGAAGCCTCCACAGTGCTAATACGACATCGTTGCCGGTTTGCCCCAAAACTCTGAACGGTAGAACCAGGATTCCACCAGCACACAACATCCCCACACACGTCATCCGCCACAGCCAGCACTCCACGAAGGTAGGAAAGTGAGCATTCCACGCTGTGATATGAAGAGCGCCGTAAATGGCGATTAAAATTGCAGGAAGGCCGATGGATAGTTGCTTCTGTCCGGGGAGTGCTAACATGGCTGTTGCTAGATCGAATATGACCCTACAGAACATGTATGCTGCGCCCGTTCGGTGTTTTTCGGTAACATAGCTACCTAGTGGCATCTTATCTGTATTTTGTGGTTCGTTTTCGGCTTTGGCGATATAAAACTCGGCGGTTTCTATGTCGGAAGCATAGGGGGCGAGTGGCGGAAGTTCAATAGGCTGATCAACGTCTAATGGTTTGGACCACCAGAGAGTGTATAGGACTACCGCAATCAAAACCTGAATGGACACATGAACCTCCAGCAAAGTCACCGGTAAGCGAGCGGCCAGACGCCCAAGAACCTGTACCAGCATCCATCCAGCCTGAATGCAGACTATCAACTTTGCGATATTGTTGGCTTTTCCTTTGTCGACGATGTCCTGTTTGCGAAAAACGTCCTGAGGCAACAAGTCATTCTGTATTCCCCATTTGAAGCCCTCCGACGTTAGAGTGGTGGTGTATTGTGCGGTTTCGTGACTCCGTGGGGCTATGAAGCCACCCATCAGCACGAAATATGCTCCCTCAATTCCAATCAGATCCCCCTCTTCCCCCGGATTGACGTGGAATTTTTCGCACCACATGCGTCGCAGTTCTATCGCCTCCATCCATTGGCTGCAGGAGCGAAGTAGAACCAGTTCAGGGAACAGAACTGCAATAATCGCCCAAAAAAACTTGTGTAGAACACGGTCCGATAATGTGGCATTCGGTGTAATATTTGGGTGCATGGCTGTCCATACGGACAGCAAGAAGGTAGTTAGACAAGACCAGAGAATACCGACCGTGCCTCGACCCTTAGGTTCAGGAACATATCCGTATTCGACCGTGGTTGAGTTGTATAACAGTGGAGTAGCAAGGGCTGTAACCGCCGCTGTAGTCGCGAGGAACGCAAATGCACGAGCACCGTCCATTTCCGAGATCTGGAAGGATTGATATTGATGGGACGGGTGTAGTTGGCTGGATCGTTCGAGTGATTTGCGAACGTGCGCGTGGAGACGATCTGACTAGGATATAATGTCAGTTCTGTTCATCATTTTTATATTGCTTCGGCATTACACCTACAGACTCTCTTGTGAGCTTCGGGATCCGTTCTAGTATAAACCTCTCGCAAGTGGCTAGCTGGTGTACGGCGTGAGGTTACTGCTGGAAGGGCGGCCTTGCCTTAGTGAGAGGGATCAGCTAGGGGATCTTTGTTTGGAGATCGTTTGTCGATCAACCTTAGATTGTTCGTTGAGAAAAGGTTCGCAGTAGTTCGAGAGGGTATATAAGAGCCACTAAAGCTTTCGCTGGTTACAGGTAGGAGTTGTGATGAACAGTTCAAGAAATTACCGGTGGGAGTGTATATATGTCTTTCTATTCCACTTCTAGTTGTGAAGTAACTGACAGCCCATACTAGAATATATGTGGGCGTCGTATTGGCAACCATTGGCTCCTTGCTGAACTTGGTGCTACGGCAAATTCTGTGCCAAAAGTTGATTGTGACCGAGAGGTACATCATATCATCTGTTGGGGGTGTAGAGTGCTGTATTTTCTGTCGTTCTTGCGGAAAGTTCTAGTTGCTATTCCATTCTATTCAGATATGTGTCTGGATCAAGGAGCTTATCAAAGGCACTATGCGCATTGCGTACTCCATACAGTATGCTATCACTTAGGACCACACAACCATCAGGAAGAGTTTTCAAAAATAACCAAATCTCTCTCGAAAAATAGTCAACATTGGTCTAATGACTGCAAAATTTGTTTTTCCGCTGACTCCCAAATCATGCAAACACAAATGGCGTTCTGTAAGGTTGATGGGGGATCGACAACACCGCATGTGGCCTTACAATGCTTGAAGTTCTGTCATATTCACAGTCTGTGATAAACCTTGTTTGAATTAATGCCAAGTTTATTGTGATGGAGTTGATGGGTCAGAAATATTTTTAACTTTAGTCGCAACTCTAGCAACGATCTCCCATGACGCAGTTTCGGAATGTAAGACGTGGAAGTGATAGGACACGTTGGACACCTGATTGCTAACCATTCATCAAGGTCTAAACCGGTATGTAGCAGTGATGATCGTTGGGTGTGGATCTCAACCACTGCCGTATAACCAGTGTTCATATGAAAATGCTGCTGAGTCAGCAGTTTAAACTAACCCTGTTTAGGAGTGCAGATGAAGTTGTTTACACTAGCACTTACGAGGCTCCCAAATGACAGCAGGCACCGGAATTGAGAACGGATGGATCAGTTTTCTACTGTATGATTTAGGCACCAGCTCTCGGGATCGCATGCCGAATGAGATGCCATCGATCAATTAATGTGGTACAGGGCAAAAGTATACTTTGAATTGTTACTCCAAGCAGGTGCGGCAGCTAAAATTGTAGAAGCCTGTTTGTCGCATAACCCGTGGCAATCCTGTCTTGTTCACTCGAACTATCGGTACGAATAGATGAATCTAATGCATCCTGCATCCACCTTGTGACCCACGGATCAATCCAGATCATCCAAGAAGACCGTAGACACTTGACACGTCTCGGGCGGGCGAGGGTATGAACTATCACATTCATTCTCGGACTAGGGGGCGACTGGGCCAAGATATAAGTCCATGATGCGAGTGACAGCTTGGTGATTTGGCGACAACCCGTCCGTGTCATGACAGCTCATCAAGTGTTCTTAAAGGTCAGTGATGGTGGCAGCTAACTGTCCGGAAGCATTGTATCCTGGATTAAAGGAGTACTCTTGAGCGCAAAATATAGCGGCAACCTCCGCTATGATCCAACAGATCTCCGATCCGGGCTCCAGGTGTTTGCTCATGCACCGCCTTGCATCAAGGTGCATGTGGAAGTGATAAAAAGGGAATAGTGCTGCAGGGGTAAACCTGCTTTAGTTAGTATTGAAGGCAAGTCATGGCCGGAGTATGAGGCCGTAAGAAGACTAGCTAGTGCCAGGATTATTCAGAACCCTGCACGGCATATACAACGCGAATCAGAAATATTTATTCCCTATTCCCATAGAAATTCACACGATCCATCAATTCTTGATACTGTATTCTCAGTGCGGCGAAACCATTAACTAACCCTTGCTTATAATGTAATGACTAGCCTGGGTTCCGATTTCACATTCCTTCTACAAGTACGAGGGAGTTAGTGGGTTACGTGGTTTGCTGATATTAGGGCGACTAGTGACTATGGCTAGGCCGCCTTGCAGTCTCTTTGCCTGACTCGAAGTATGTAGCCTGAGTAAGTCTGTTCCAACAAAATGTTTAGTGACAATCCGCCGAGTTCTAGATGGTTGGGAAGTTACGCTCGAATGATTAGTCACCGAACTGTAGTAACCTCTTTTAGATCTGGCACTGACAAATCGCAGTGCAAGGTCAGGTTAATAAATAAACTTCACCCCTCAGTTGTATTCTAATGTATATCTGATGTATATCTAAGATCGATCTACGATGGTTGAAGCTGTATACATTCTATTCATAGCTGTATTTGATTCGTGCCCATACATAGTACTCATTCTTCTATATCCCCAATGGATGATCTACTGTACATTCCCTGGCGTTAAAGATGCGGGCTCTGGGATCATGCGTGATGTGTGCCACTCCTACCCGCCACTGTTCATTGCTGAAGCCTTTTACGAAGGTGGTTTCACCACCCTGAACCGCTGCAATGCCCTCTCTGGCAATCATCTGTTTGCAGGCTTCGCTATTTCAATGTGCGCCAGCCAAAAGTCTTCTTGCTGCTGCATAAATAACCCAAGCGTGAAATATCTCACAGTACTGGAAATGGCCATGCAACGCCTTGTTTCTGAGACGGATTTGCGGCAATCTGGTGGATATTGGGTCAAGCTTTGGCTCAACAGCCATGAAACACTACCACAACATGCTCAAGTTGGTATTTACGGGGCCTATGATAGGTGCTAGTTGAGGGATAAACACATTTCTAGCAAGACTCAGCGGTGTGGGTCATGATGTGCAGCGAAGGGTTCCAGGCCAAGACGGTCGAGTTCAAGACTAGCAGTCGGGGTCCAGTATAGTCTGACCTCCCTCCTGGACTACGATTCATCGGGCAGAGGGTTTTTGGACTAGGGGACTACTGGGCCCGGAGTAAGCCGAGTGATGCAATGGTGAAGCGAGTGATGCATCAGTGACTGGCCTTGAATTGGATGTGCTCATCCACTCCTGTTACAAGGTTCCTTTCCCAGCTTTAATACACAAGAGTTGTATGCTATGTAATCAGTTACGAAGTGAGTAGTTTTCAATCTAAAAAACCCACGATAGGGTGCGGCAACTTCCGCCAAGGCCCGCTAGATTCGCGTTCTGGGCCCTAGGTGTCTTTGCACATGCCCTGCCCTGGATGGCAATGCCGGGCCCTGAAAGACTGCCGGCTGCCCGGACTATTGGGAAGCCTGATGGAGTCTGTAACGTCCCAGATGTTATGATGCAACAGGCGGATTTACGAGTAGAGTGAGATTTCGTGGAGGGCCCAGGAGGGGTGTACCGGTGGCCTCGTTCTAGGCCTCATTGCAATATAAACATTGTGTGATAACCGGACAAATATTCGTGAAGTTAATATGGGGTAAAGAAAGAAAGGGTCGCTGGTATGCCCATCACAGGAGTCACCGACCCGTTTATATTTATTTAGTAAGGTATTCAACCCCAGCACTCTCACACACACCCTCTCACGTAATACACATGCACTACCATATCATAATCTCACCCCAACATAAGCTCATAAATCATAACTGTAGCATCTAGCAGTAGTAGAAACAAACCCCTGCTACCCTATATAACCCAGCATACTTACCACAACCCCGGTATCAACCTATACTTCACCTTTTCACAATACTCATCCCACGTCTTCCCATACTTCGCCTGGCAGCGATCCTCATCCCTAATACACCTCTGCACTAACAGAACTGTCATATAGATAGCATACGTCCAGGGCAGAATCGTAAACTCGCGAGCTGCCCACCCGGCCGCCGCACATCCGGCAAAGCTAAACACTAAATCTGCCGAATAATTCGCGTGTCTCACAATGCCCCACCAGCCGGAACACAACAGGACCGTCGTATGCTGCTTTTCGTCTTCGGTCTTGTACCGCGCCGTGATAAATTCTGGCTTCTTTCCCCAGATCGTGCATTCGCAGTTGGTGCGACGCGCCAAGTCTTTTTGGTGGTTTACCGATCGGAAGATTACGTACGAGCCGATGCCGGTGAGGAGCAGAATGGCAGCGGCGGTGAAGGAGAGCGAGTTGGGGTATAGCGCGAGGTATTGTGCTTGTAAAGTGTACATTGTCGGGAGCCAGACCATGCATCCCCAAGCGAGGTAAAAGCCATAGTGGTCATGGCAGATGTCGATGGTTCGGAGATACCTGGGAAGGGTTAGCGCTGAGGAGAGAGAAAGGTGGGGGCGGGTACCAGTCTTCGTTCACAAAGAAGTCGACGACGTAGAAAGCATGGAGGATGTTGACTATTACCATCGAGTTCGTGATGTATCCGTGAAGCTCGTACTGCCAAGCCATAAACGAGAGGTTACTAGATCATGTCAGCTACCAACACATGTACCAAATCCCACCTCAATAAATGAAATACTCACATCAATGTCCACCCAGCCATCCCCAGACATCCATTGTAGAAGAGTTTGAAGTCGAACCAGTCTCCGATCCTGGGATTCAGCTCAATCCCCATATAGTAGTCGTAGATGATGGACCCGCTGAACTTGAGATCGTCGACATGTGTTGGCGCGAGATGTGCCTTGAGGTACACGACGGCGGCCAAAAAGTACCCGTAAATATTGAAGGCAACCACCAAGGGCTGCCAATTCTTCGCAATGATAGCAGGATCCATTATCCCGATATACACGACGACGGCATACGCGACATGGGTGACAACCCAGGCCAGCAATCCATTGACACGGTACGGTAACAGATGTCCGGCAGGAGTGCGTTGCCCATAGCCCGTCTGCGCAGGGAGAAATGCGTACAATGCCACCTGGAAAAGCACCCATGCAGCATATCCTGCCAACACGGGTAGCGAGAACCGAGGTGAATAGCGAGCGGCAAATTCTAGCGGGCCGATATATACGATGGCCTCGAGACAGTTCCAGAGGGAAGCTTCGAAGTGTACAAGCGCAATTATGTATATGATGACGAGCACAGGGCAGATGGCGACGATGCCTCCACAGCCGATTACACACGGCCAGGTGCCGACATTGAAGCGTCCCCAGTGGGGGTTGACGTGGTTTTTTCGCACATCTGCTGCAGACTTCTGCTTCATGTTGCCGTCGTTTGAGTGAGGAGAATACCTCTGCCGTTGGACTGATGTAGGCTCGCTCTTGTCGGCCATGGCGGCAGCACGTATCGGTTTGTGGGAGGAACGCGAGGCAACGGTGACGAATAGTCTGTTGCGAAGTCTGATGGGGGAACGCTGAATGGAGGGAGAGTATAGAAGAGAGTGTCTGATGGTAGAGGATGGCCGGTGTCTAGTTATGAAGTACGGGTGTAAGGAAGAGAGAGGTAGAGAGAGAGGATATAGAGAGGTGCAGGAGTGCAAGAGCGGGACAAAGAATAAGTACAAGGTTATGTGTGAGAGGGACTTAACGAGGGGGCTGTGCGAAAGAATGTTCTGTCCAAAAGAATGAGAAGATTCATGTTTTAACCTATCAGGGAAGAATTAGCTGCATGTTGTACAGAATAAGTTGTTTTGTTGGGTTGTGCGACCACACTGTATTCACCAAAATCAAAATTAATACCAGAAAAGCAAAGAATACGACACTGAATGCTAGCCCTGCGTCATGTACTTTACAGCCCCAATTCCGACGTGGCCTTCTCATCGACAAGACATTATCTTGTGCCTAGCAACCAGAGCCTCATTCGCAAGCTAATTTCTCGGTGCCTCGTCAGAAGCTCGCTCAGCAAGAGCAGCTTAGAAAGAGCAAGGGAGACGTTTCCTGTGAATTCCCAAATCAATAGATAAATATCAACAATAGCTTACACAAAACCAAAGTTAAAACACTAAGTAGCGGCCAAGTTTTTGAAGTTATATGCCTTTGCGCAATCAAGAGTCAGTTTTGGTGCAGCGTTATAGGGATGTTATTGCCTTCCAACTTAGCAGAGTACAACAACTGCTTGACCCTGCATAACGACACAAAAGTGCAAGAAAAGTAAAACAAGAATACAAGTATTACAAATTATCACTAATTTGTAGTATTCTACGATGTGTTGAAATATTGATCGCTAGAGGCTTGTATTCTAAAGTATAGGTATATTTGTGATCTTATATACGGCATTCAGAGTATGCCTTGTACACATGCATGCGCACTCAGCTGGCATCTCCAGTTGAGTCTGGAACGACCATCATCATCGGGAGATCATGATCCCCATCAGCCCAGCTGAAGCTCATAAGCCGTACATCAGGGAGGCGGTCCATATATGCAACACGATGAATAAAATTCTAAATCATGGGTTTTTACATTCTGAAGTATTTTGAGAAGTCAAGGCTAAGACTTCCAGTTACCGCTCTCATAACTACAAAACTGCTATCGGGAAACTGCAGTAGTATTTTCCTTTACGTTGTGATTAGTCGGAGTTGTTCAAGTAGTGATTGAAATACCCTGCACCTCATTAAGGTGGGGTAGTGGGGCTCCTTTAGCGCGTCACCCCGGTCGATGGACTTAAAATTCAACACGTGGCTACCGCTGCGGTTTCCAAGCCACTGCTCTACAGAGCAGCGTAAACACCTTAGTTTAATTTGATGTACTCCCTAATAATAGAACTACTTCCGACCCTCTGCCACTAACTAGCACTCTTTGTTTGGGAATGCGCTGGCTCGGTTCCGGCGTAGACAGGGCGCTCAATTCGTCGATGCAGTCAATTTTCTTGCCACACCAACCTGGGACGAAGCTCCGAATCGAGCTTTGGCTGCAAAAGTGTCTGTATCCTCCGCAACATTCTGATACCCACTTACACCTACCATTACTCCCTGCTGTTAGTCTCTGCATTTCAGCACCTTTCGTGATGAAAACAATCTAGAACTAATAAAAAATAAAAACTGTTGAATTGCCTACCCTACGAAGAGAGCGTAAGATAGAAAAATATACAAGAAAGGTACTATACCTAGGGCCATAACTAGCGCCGTACCGCCCAGGCCAAGTTTACCGGAGAGAAGAGTACCATAGCCGTAGCCAAGGGTTACCAGACCAGAGGCCAGAGTACCTTTCATCTAATCCCTAACAACCTTAGGGCTCAATCCCAGTTAATATTCATTGTCGTTTTTGACTAGCTGCGAGCTGGAGATCTACAGTAGTGTCCTTTCTGATGAACCTATACAATACCCTATGAATATCTTAACATTCACTTCACTAGTTTTGCATGCTTCACCACTGTTCCTTAAGATAGGTTCTTTTCACACCTGCTCAGCAACCTTATGTCATGTTGTAGGTCTCCCATTGGTCGATATACATGTTTGGATGGTGCGGATTGATGAGAAGAACAAAATAGTTAGTATTGAGTCTCCGTAGAATCTCAAGCATATTTCCGACTAGTAAACAGAGAGATAAGGCGGCGGAGAGGGCATATCTTGTAGACCGGAGTCTATTTCGACTTCCCGTAGGTAGCCAATCCGGTTTGACTAGGGGTAATGTGGTTCCACTGACATACAGATTAACGAATTACGTTTACCAAGTAGCATATAACATTTAATCAACGCCGATTGAAACTGTTACTACTTACTAGATATTTACTAACTACCAGACGGAGGAAAGAAGTGAGTGGGCTCCAGCGTCTTGGCACACCTCGCCCACCAATGCAATTACTCCATAACTATGATAACTACACATAAAACTTGATTGAAAGAACATTTACACGCTAAGAGGTGTCTATCAGCAAGTACGGCATGTTCCGTTGATATAAAGAGTAACAAACAACCCGCCCATGACATTTGTTTTAGCGAGGCGCGCCAAGTCGTCAGAGTCCACTTTCACTCGTCAGCTGGGAAACAAGATATTCGGTAGAATTTGTTTGATCTGAAACTGCGACTTTTAGCTACCTTCGATCTACTGCTTTGTCATTGCCGTGAGCCGAGACTTTAGCTATGTGCAATACTCGAATAGCGTTTGCTATAAAATGAGCTGTCTTGGGACTGTCTTAGGACATAATGTCAAGGCTATTTCTAGACTGTTAATCCCACGGGCCACGGCGGCAAGATTTACGAAAGCTAGCAAAGACGTACAACTGAACGTCTGGAGTTCCCTGAATACGTTGTTAATCCATTTTGTACTCTTTGTAGCATAACCTAAGTGCAATCATTCCCATGCATGTTTTCAACATTAACTATTGCATATATACTGGGATAATCTGGTACGGCCTTAAATGAGGATACGTGCTTGTACAGGATACGGGGTGATGCGTCTCAGCTAGATAAATGACTATGAACACGCATGTTGGAGAATGTATATAGACGGCCCTGATGGCCTCGATAGACACAATCAACCATCCACAGTAACATCGACTGTTGAAATATGGAAGGGGAGAACCGTGTGAATGGACTTAAGATACAGAGACTGGAGAGCAGGAGAAAGACTCGAGATATATACAAGGTATTTGGGTGCCTTATGCCCTACCGGCTGTGTGCCTTGACATCAGCTCAGCTGAAGCTCAGCTCGGTCAGGTTCATGCAACATCGACAACGTAGGATCCGACGAGTGATAATACGTGATATATGCCAATGGCATAACAGGATTTCCTCCATTACTGCGCGGGCGCCAACAGTAGAGAACACTAGCCATTGCTACGTCTTGTTCGGCAGTGCCTCTTACTCATACCCAGCGATTCGTTAGATGTCGTATCAATTACCTACAAACCTACCCAGTTGCCAATCTTACACACTGTCTCCGCTACGTCACAATACTTCTGCACAGCCACCCTAACGTCTTTTACACACATCCCCACCTTGGGGAGATTCTCCGGACAGTTTCAGGTAATTGTTTCACGGCTAATATACCTGCCCTAGTGCTAAGTTAATTGATTGCAATTACCGAAGCGCCATGTAATAGCAAATGACAACAAAAATGATCCAACTGATAGAAGTCAAAATGAAAGTAAATTTAGAGACTTTCTCATCAGAGCGCAGCGTTTGTCGGTCTCCTGGGATAGTTAGTTACATAGGCAGCTTCATGGGAAAAATTTGGGTGCCATCATAGGCTACTACAAATATACTTATAAAATCAAATTTCCAATTTCATTGATCATGGTATGGATCATCTCGTTTAATTATAGCTAGTGAGAATGCGCACTCCCATGTTGGTGCCATTTTTATCATTTCTCTAAACTACATAATTTTATGGCGCTTCGGCAATTAACGTAGCGTTAGGACAGTGATACTAGCCGTAGAGCAGTTACCTGCAACTATCCAGAGAGGCTTCATAATAGGATAGGTATAGAGATATGATATTGTCAGGATCAAAGCAGATTTGACGGTTCGATTCCATTTCATAGTGGTTGATATATCGGCACAGCACATGCCGAGATGTCGAGATAGTGCACGATTTCGGGAACCAATAAACACCATCTTTCTCCCCATTTAGAGTACAGTACATTGCTCACCGATGGTAACTACCGTCAATGTTTCCCGTGTACACGTCTGCATAGGAAAAATTTTCCACCCTCCACTGCCATTACCGGGCATCCCATTCCTTCGCTTATAATTGGTCTGCACTTTCCATTCTGACCCTAGCTGTGCATTGAAATTCTTTTTCAAATTGAGTTTGACACAAATCTCATTTCAGATCATTCTTACCGCAACCGATTCTCGGTGTTAACTTGCCAGCTGCGAATGGAAAGCAGTTCGCGGACATCTATCTGCACAATGAACTGATCAGTGATACTTTGATCTGTGCGCCTGTGGCAATAGGTCTGAGAGATGATGGACATTCGGTGTGATTTGTGGTAGTTTGTAGTATATCTAGCCTACCTTTGCGGACCTGTGCATGTACGTTTGTCGGAATTTGCAAAGTACAGGTTTAAGCTAGGTAACAAACAGTACGAGTAGACAACGGGCATAAGAAAACTTCCTGATTGGCCGATGCATACCGCTATCTCTTGGTCTTGCGATGGAACACGAATGACGACGACGTACAAAGTGCACACACAATATGCACTCGATCGTGTGATCACGTAGCACTAGATATTATCAAAATCTTTGGGGGGTGTTTGCGTACAACTGCATTCATGGAATAGAAATCACTCGCCAATCAGTATATTCCAATGCAACAAATCAGCCATCCCGCATAAGTTGATTCATTATACGAGGCAGTGGTCTGATACGTACCCAGTTAAATCCTGCCATGCGGCTGAACGTCTGGCATAGGTACGCAATAACCTGTAGCCAACTAGTTCACTGTCGCGTCGGATGCTGTGCTCAGATCCTTACCCACTTCGTTCTTTCCGTGTGGTTGGATGTTTCGGCAAAGGTTTTCGACTGTGTTTGATTGCAGTTGCCAACAAACAATACGTCACTCACCGCTATTTACCTGCAAGAACTATTTGGTTCAGTCTATATAATTTCCCTTTTTTCATGCGTACACTTTGTAAGATCTGAAAGCTAACCCTCACTACATAGACACGATCCCCAAAGTCTACTCATTTCCATTCCTTAACCTTTCTACACTGAACTGACTGTAGCTTTGGCACCCACCCTGCCGCAAAATACTATGTTTTCAACACGCTCCTCCGATGGGATAATTAGTCGTCACTCTGCCTGTTCGAAGCGCACATATAGTGATCGTCAACATGATCTAATCGCATTTCTTGCAATTGTCCAACAATATAATATCGACTACCTCCCCATCACGTGGCAGCCTGGTCTCGATGATCTCGGTCAGGGTGCAACCGGAACGATAAGCCAATCTGAAGTCATCAAGGACTTATCATTTGCATTTAAGCGGTATAACGACAAAGGAAATACAGACACCAGAGAATCAGACATGGACTTTCTACCGTTGATGTCAGAGGTACTGATCTTGAGCCAACCCCCTATACAAAAACATCCACATATAGTCAACCTCCTAGGTATTTGCTGGGAAATCAAGCGCACAACGCAGAAAGCCGTGCCAGTCTTGGTCTTTGAAAAAGCATCGTACGATCTACAACAGTTCTTAAACTCAGACAGCGGAAGGAACATACCCATGGAGGACCGACTCAAATTCTGTGCCGATATTGGAAGCGCGATGATGACTATGCATGCTTATGGTTTGTGAATGCCAGTAGTTTCAACAAGTTCAAGTCTAACATCAACACAGGCGTTATACATGGCGACATCAAGCCACAAAACGTGCTCGTTTTCAACGATGCTACCGGCAGCGCTACAGTTAAGGTGGCCGACTTCGGGTATTCCACTCTTACCGCGAGTGAGGATCTGGGCTCGGATACACAAGGTCCGCAAGGAGGGATACGGCTACCGAAGTCAAGGCCGTGGAATGCTCCAGAGCATAATTTCGAGGGGTTCACAGCCACTGCGGCCAAAAAGGCCGATGTGTATTCCTTTGGTATGCTGTGCCTTTGGATTCTTTTTGGGAGCGCTAATCCTCCACTGAACGGTATGGATCACATGTCTGGGATTTCGTTTGGCGCACCAGGGCGCTTAGAACCCCGTACATCGCTTGAGCAGCTCAAAGATGATGATAAAGTGGAATATACTGCACGTGAACTCATTCAATCTGTGTCAAGTTTGAGCGACGAGCATAAGAGTCTTCTGCAGGAATTTTTCAGCATGACCGTTCCCAGTGACCCCGAAAAGCGGACATCTGACATTAGAAAGCTTGTGGAACTGTTGCACCAAGCACGGTGAGTTTCACCTAAGATCATGCTGATAGCAGGAAGTTCACTGACAATTTTAAATTCAGAGCTGGGATACAAAACTTTATTCCACTTATGGTACCACTTGGTATCGCTTGGGGCTGGGTAAGGGAATCGGCAAGCTGGATAGCTAAAACATTGACGAATACCATCACACCATTTAAGGTGGCGCCGAAGTTTCTATCAAATGCAGATTTCCGGGTAATTATATATCCATTCCCATATTTCTCCAAAATACTCCGCTGAATACTATTATCCAAGATCGCCGAAAACCTTGCCGACTTCGTTGCGACCGACTACCGAGTGCGGATTCAAATTAAAGATAGCCTTGAAAAACGTTATCTCAGGGATCCAAAACAAAGTTTGACTACCCACATCGCATTCCAGATTGCATTTTGCTATCTGATTGGATTTGGGACCAAGGCAGATAGCCAAAAATCTCGTGAATGGCTAGAAAAAAGTGGTAAACAACTCGACGATTTAAGAATTGAAAAAAACGCGGTACAGCCAGCGCACTGGAGGAGTAGGAGGATGCGCGACTTAGATGGGTTTTTATCGGTGGTGGATATTATCCACGAATATAGAACAGGGGGATTAAACCAACTAAAGGAAGCCCGGATAGAGTACGAAAGAGAGGTTGGAGATATGACGCGAGAGTTTGGAGAGCTCCACTTCATACCATTGGCCTTGAACGCAACCTTCGCCGATCTGCTGGATCAATTAGGACAAGTTAAGGAATCAAAAGTGCTGCGAATGCGGATCAGAAACGGAATAGAACAAACAAAAGGAATTAGTCTTCCAGATACCTGGGCCAGCATGGAAAAGCTCTCGGCGACATACCATGATGAGGGGAATTGGAAAGAAGCTGAGGCGCTGCATGCACAGCTCATGAAGGAGAAAATGCGGGTATTCGGCCGAGAGCACCCTGCTACCTTGACCTGCATGGACCGTCTTGCATTGACATACAGAAACCAGGGGCAATGGAAAGAGGCTGAGGTACTGGGGATTAAAGTCCTGGAGGCGAGAAAGAGGGTAATTGGCCAAGACCATGAAGATACCTTGACCGGCATGATCAACCTCGCATCGACATACAGTTCCCAAGGACGATTAAAGGAAGCCGAGGGACTGGAGTCCCAGGTAATGGAGACGCGTAAGAGGGTGCTTGGGGAAAAGCATCCTGCTACCTTGTTGGCCATGAATAACCTTGCATTAACATACACGAACCAAGGGCGATTGAAGGAGGCCGAGGTGCTATTTGTGCAGGTCATGAAGACGGAAAAAAGGGTATTTGACACAGATTACCCAGATAATTTGACCACGATGGGTAACCTTGCAATAACATACACAAACCAGGGGCGATGGAAGGAGGCCGAAGAGTTGAGGGTGCAGGTCGTGGAGGCGTTCAAGAGAGTACTCGGCAAAGAGCATCCAGATACCCTGACCAGCATGAGCAACCTCGCATCCACATTTTCTAAACAAGGTCTATGGAAGGAGGCCGAAGAGTTGGGGGTGCAGGTCGTGGAGGCGTTCAAGAGAGTACTCGGCAAAGAGCATCCAGATACCCTGACCAGCATGAGCAACCTCGCATCCACATTTTCTAAACAAGGTCTATGGAAGGAGGCCGAGAAGCTGCAAGTACAGGTCTTGGAGACGGAAAAGAGGATACTCGGCGAAGAGCATCCAGATAACTTGACCAATATGGGTAACCTTGCATTCACATATACGAACCAGGGGCGATGGAAGGAGGCAGAAAAGCTACAAGTGCAGGTCTTGGAGATGGAAAAGAGGGTACTCGGCAAAGATCACCCAGATACCTTGATAAGCATGAGCAACCTCGCGTTAACATACATGAGGCAGGGGAGGTTAGGGGAGGCTGAGAAAATGGAGGTGCAGGCGATGGAGACGCGAAAGAGGGTACTCGGCAAAGATCACCCAGATACCTTGATAAGCATGGGCAACCTCGCGTTAACATACATGAGCCAGGGGAGGTTAGGGGAGGCTGAGAAACTGGAGGTGCAGGCGATGGAGACGCGAAAGAGGGTACTCGGCAAAGATCACCCAGATACCTTGACAAGCATGGGCAACCTCGCGTTAACATACACGAGCCAGGGGAGGTTAGGGGAGGCTGAGAAACTGGAGGTGCAAGCGATGGAGACGCGAAAGAGGGTACTCGGCAAAGAGCACCCTGCTACCTTGTGCGGTATGGGTAATCTCGGGTTGATATTCCAAAAACAGAAGCGATGGCGGGAGGCGGAGGAGCTGGAAGTGCACGTCGTGAAGGCGAGAAAGAGGGTACTCGGCCTCGAGCATCCAGAGACTTTGGCAAGCATCGCTAGCCTCGCACACACTTATAATCATCGAGGGCGCACGGAAGAAGCTAAAGAAATGATGATGCAACTATCTGCTCTTCATTCTCGTAGACTTGGAGAAGACAATAGGCATGCAGAGAATTTGGCATCATCCTCGCGATGAATCTTGTTATTGAGGTACTTATTCCTTCAACAGCACCACAAATGAATCTCCAAGACCGAGAGTTTCGAACTGACTTAGTGTATACTTCAGAAATTAATCCTCCATTATTATCGGGCAGATACTCGAAGTTTAAGCGGATGCGTGTCCTCAGAAGCCTGAGTTCGGTATTGTGGTCTGCTGGTCGGGGTGTGGCTATGGTTCTCTTTCACATTTTAAGGGTGGTGACACTGGATGGACTTTTGGGATTACTAGTTTTCTTCAGTTTTCGGTTTTGGCGAGGCAGTTTGGAGGCTAAGACAGGGAGGAAGTGGGAGAATGATAGATGATGATGGTTTGAGCTCATTAGTCGTGTAGTTAGGCATCAGGTAGTCAATGTTTTTGTTCGGTATCTGTTTGTTCGGTATGCATCTGTTTGTAACTTTAAAAATGTAGGTCCGTGATGTTGAAGTAACTGTTTTAATACATCCCCCGCTACGGGGTAAAGCCTGGCCTATTAAATACCGGGTGCCAAAGAGTGGTAATGGTGGAAACGGTTGGCACCGGCATACCCGAAGATATACCCGAAGATATATTAGAAGATGCTCCGTTATAGCTCGAGTCTTTCCCTTTCTCTCTGTTCTGTAGTCTGTGCGCACAATTCTCTGCTTAATTCAGCAACACGGCCTCCGTAGTACAGCCGTATAGTGAACTACCATTTCAGCCAATCCGTGGATAGAATGGTTCCTCAAACATCAGGTTTAAGGTTGTTTATACTATCACAGTAACGACTGCGGGGCCCTATATTCCGTAGTCTAGGCAAGATTTACTCCCGTCTCAAACAGTCTAAAACCATCAGCCACGATAATGAAGGTGGTGTGGGCGAGGAGGGCGGGGATCATATCAAGCGGAGCGTGGGTTGTGTAGTTGGGGGCGGCGGTGACATACCGATCGCGAGTGACTAGCGACTCCAATTCACCATGTTAGGTTAGCGAGGTGAACATCTTAGTCGAGGTGGACAAACCCGTTAACATTGAGGCTGAATCCTCGATTGCCAGTTCATTCCAAGTGACATGTACCTACAACAAAGCAATTGAGATCGGTGATGCGTAGTAGCTTTTAGGGCGCTAGTGGTAAAGTTTAATTATTAGGCGGCTAGCCCCCTGCCTGGTTACCCCCTGTCTAGTTAGAGCCACTAAAAGTTTACGCACAGTTATTGTACCTGTTATGGTTGTACTCTACAGGATTCTACGCAAAGTTCACTGCAGATACACTACACATCCATGGCTGGCTTTGCAGGAAGTTTATATTATGAAGCAGCCTAGTCTATTTTATCTGAGGGCGTAGATCTCAACCGGTAATTTAATCCGCTCATTATATAGCTCGCTGTTTATGTACTATGTTTCCGTAGTGCATAGATTCATAAGCGTTAAATATCTCATCCGCTGGCTTCTCCGGCCGGTGAAACACGGCTAGTATGAACCTCCAATACTCCAGTAGTTAAACTAACCTGTGCAATTTCTGTTTGGCGTGCGCAAGTACCAACCAACGGACGGCACTATGCACGTTATCACACTGCCCAGGACAATATACATGAATACTCTACACAGGCCAATCGGATGGGTAATGATATCTATCTGAGATTGTTATGTATGCATACACCACACCCCGACTTGCTCCTCCTACGAGTAACAATATTTGTATCGTATCACTTCCACCGCGATGAAAATTTGGCGAATCGCCAGTAAAACGCACAGAAGGAAAAGCAATTTGCACAAGGTTGCAATCGGACAGGCGTATGGCATTGATTCTTCGATCTTGGGTGGTGAAAAAATAGTACTGAGGCATGAATTAAAGTTAGAGGCCGCTAGACCAGAAGTGTGAAGATCGTCAAAATCCGCCATTTGGTTGAGTTATTGGAGATTCTCAAAGTTTTAACAATTCAGCAATCGGAGGACCGATTGCAGCGAACTTAGTTCTCACATAAATTCTTGCCTGTGTCACTGAAGAATATTAACCCCGTTCCATGAGATCTCTATCCCTAACTCCATCACGAAGATAACAATTTCAAATAAATCCTCTTAAGTTAGGGTTTTAAGAGTTCCTTTAGCGCGGAACGAAGTATTAGAGAGCTTCGGAACCTTGTATTTAAACTGAGTGTTGGGTCGGACTCGGAACCTACATCTATAGCTACTCTAACCAACTTAACTAACGTGCTACACCCTGAACCCCGAGCGTCTAGTGGTGAGCACTAAAAACAGCTTTCCTTCCTTGAATACGCACAGCAATCCATGACACCATTGTTCAAAAATGGACAACATACTCTTTGCCTGCTGAAGAACGCTGTGCTCTCCGTTCAAGCTCACTCAGCTTTACTTAAGTTTTCCTGCTTGTGAACAACAACTGACATTTACGGCATAAAACCTTCTATCAAGTAACCTTCTACAGCTATCTACAGCCTCGGCTATCAAGCTGGCTGTGAAGGAGAGGCTTGGAGTCCGTCATTTGATCTAATGTATGTATGTCCCTTGTCACATAGTCGGATTCACTCGGGCAACGCCTTATCTGCAAAGTAGAATCGTTGTACGCCTACCATCGCCACAGCGCGGCCAAGTGTCCACTCGGATCACGCTTAGCACTCGATCATGAGAATCACTCGACCGACTTCAGGGACTGCAAGTTTTCCGTCCTTCAAAACTGCATGCTCCGCCGGGGCGGAGTGAACAGTCTTAAGTTATTTTGAGTTACTTGATGTGATTTCCTAGCCCACAACGATGATATGGGAGCACCCATGTACATTGAATTCTCTGCTTGCAGGAGTTTGCTCATTGCACTAATTCTGATACCATAACACCCTTCCTAGCCCCCAAAACCTCAGTTTCCGCCAAGGGGAGAATCGTGTGTATAGGCTGTAGCCCAGTGAGAAGAGCAGAAGGAAGACTCGAGATATATACAAGAGAGTTAGAGAATTGTGCCTTATGTTTTATCATCAGCCCTGCTTACTGTTAGCTCTTGTTAAGTTTATATATATGTAACAGAGGATGTTGCATATATATAGATTGTCGATTATGGGCTCGCATAAGCGTAAGTGGCTTGTATCAGGATGTGGCTAAGATAAATACGTAAGCACACGCATATGGGAGATCATACATATACGGCTCTTTAAGCCTCGATTAGATAGCTATAAATAATCGTCTTAATCAACATACTCAACAGAGATACCTCGGAAACCCGTGAGTGAAGACATGGCCGGTGACGTTACTCTAGCGAGACAAATCGACAATGGGCGGTCTGCAAACTTGAGCCCGCAGATAGTATCCAGGTCTGTAAACGCTTTAATTTATACGCTCCTTTGCCTTCAAATCATCTTCCAGCCCAACGCCACCCGATTAGGGTATTGGCGATCCATACGGGAGACATATAATAATTTAAGTATATATGCATATCAACCTAGTACGAGACATTCCGGGCTTGCTAGCGGGACATCACAGGAATTCCCAGCCAACGAGACCCAACACACCACGAATGGAGAGTTCACAGGGTCTATTGAGATCTCACCCTGGTTGTCTTGTAGTCAACAATAGTGCGATATTAACTGAGGCTGTGCCATGTTGAAAGCATAATTGCCTAGGACAGCGGCTAATGTTAACTACTTCAATGGCTCGATAAGTTGATGCTAACTATAGCCAGTGTTCCCAAACAGTCCAGCAAGCCGCCGGGCCATCTACTGGCCACAAAAAGGCTAAATCCGGCAGGTGCTCAAAAAGGCCAGCGGCAGCCAGGCTTCTACTTCAAATGCCGGCAATGTGTCAAAGCTAGCCACAATTTATCACCTGTGGATATTTCTGAATGCCGACGGTTCCTACAGGTATTTGTTAATGCCGGTGAATATTTACAAATGCTGGCAGTATTTGTAAATGTTTGCGGTGCTTCCAGATATTTACTATCACCTAAGTAGACCGCGTATGCGAATGTAACCCTAATTCCGATTTTTGGCCCGGTCATTTTCAAGTGACTTCTTTGTACTGACAAACGATTTTGCATGAGACGACCTACAACAGATGCTGACCGACATGCAAAAACCGTTCCATCCTCGTGTTCGCTCGAGCAACAGCGAGTATATTGAATTCCCGGATGTTTAAATTCATCAGGTACGATACTAACATTGACAGATTTACTACGTACTAATATCCTCACCCCAATTTATGTCTATAGGTATTCTAGCATTTCTACGTATCAAATTTTACCCTAGTGAGCTATCTATCTAGTCATAGCATAGAACACCCTAACCCTGACACAATCACTTCCTACTATTCGACTAGCGTCTCATCCACAGAGCGGCGCCAGCTAGTAACGAACTAAAACACTTGAAACACAGCAGCCATGTATGGTCGTAACAAAAGGGTACTGAGATGTGCTAATATCTAAAGAAGAATAGTCGAAGTATCAAAACAATGTAGAGAATAGAATAAAGTGCATGTCAAAATATTATCATAAGGTCAAGAGGATATACTGATTGTATTTGTATCAATGTCTGAGCTGGTATCTAAAGATCTCTTCTCTCGCTGGAGAAAGAGTTTCATAATATACAAATATATATGAGTAATTGTCCATGAACATGGTTGCAGATGAATAACCCAACAAGGTAGAGAAAAGCTCTTTCATTGTACATAGCAACAAAGTTGGAATGGAACTATTACTAAAACAAGTATGAACAATCTCTGCTAAGGTACATCATTATAAATAAGAACTGTGTAGAACATAATAGAAACATCTAGAGGTATTCCAAAGATAAGTGCTAGAAAACTCCATATGATAACACAGAACATAGAAGCTTCTAGACAAGTTCTTAACCAGAACTTTCTAGACAATAAAATATAAGGAAAGTATTAACACACCACATTATTCCTATAACACAAAAACACCTATCGTAAGGAGAATTACAAAGATAGCTTTATGTAATCAAGAAAATGTACATACCTCCATATTTCCAACACCATAGTCGGACGAGAACACACGGCATTGACAAACGTGTTCATGCTGTGCAAGTGTTAAAGTTTTTTAAGTACAGGCGAGGGGTACATCTTGTTAAGGGTCAGGCATTTCCTGTACGTACGCGGGTGGTTTTTGTTTTGTTTTAATCATACTGCATTCATTCTACTAGAGTATGGCAGAGCCTGCATTCACCCCGCTCCGGGTATCCGGGTAGATGGGGTGTTGAGAGCAATGAACAAAGAGAATAAAAGGATGCTGATTGTCTATAGTACAAAGAGAGGATAAGATAGACATAAATAAGAAAACAATCATACTTGGAGCGAAGCTCCACTCAGGCCCGAGGTACACGGAGAATTGGGTACCAAGCTTGAGGCTAAGTTTAATGCCCACCTTAGTCCCAACGGCCAGCGGGCTAATCTAGTGCCCGCATTAGTTCCGACGGCATTCGGGCTAACTCTTTAGTCAGCTGGGGGAGATCCCCTTCCTCTAAACCGTATACGGGTGGTCTGCATTGTTAGCTTGATACCTGGGGCTGTTACACACGTTTGCAGCATCCAGAGCCGCACCGCCGGGTCCGAGACCGTCGATGTCACGGTACAGCACATCCATGGCAGGGCAGAAGATGGGATGTAGCAAAATTAGCAGTTAGCGACAGTGGATTAATGATTTATCGAATGAAGAAGTGCCGGGCAGAGAAGGCATAGCAGCTAGCAAACACAAGATAACCAAACTCAGCCTACACATAACCCGAATCACCTGACGACACCAAACACTTCAAAAACGCCCTAACTACACAACAAACAAGTCCAGTTCCAACGTCCTCAGTAATGAACTAACAGCATCCCACTTCATTATTGCGTCTCTTCATCAACACGATTGTCTTTCTTTTTGCCCACTGACCCACCAGTACCAAACTGCGAAAACAAGCAGCGTGAGAGGTACTGTTGCAACAATAAAGAACCACCACTTTGGATTGACGGTAAAACTCGTCCCCTAAATAGTAAAAAAATCCATGCCTAAGATAGCCTAGAGTTAAAAAAAAGGTTAGACAATATTGCTGTATCGACCTCTGTTACAAGTACGCAGCTGAAGACTAAACTTACTGAAATAAAAGAGCCCGGCAGGAAGAGCATTGCGAGCGTCGCGATCGTTTTCATCGCGAAACTATCTATCTTCGTCTCAAAGACAATACTCTTTGTTTCTTCGGCAATGCGTGCATCCAACCTGCTGTCTCTCTGGGCTGCCAGTCCAGCTAACTTGGGAGTGAGAAAAAAGTACGACAGTCGTCTGAATATACCCAGCCGGAGAGGGTAGTGAAATTCTCACCACATTTATCTGAATATCAATCCGCTTGGCAAGATTATCGACTTCCATTTGCCTTCCCGTGCAATAGTCCAACTCTAGCTGCAAGGAATCCTTCACGCGCTGGGTCTCAATTTAAACTCAGAGTTCTTTCCATCCGAATAGAGTACTTGAAACATATGTAAACCCCGAATGAATTCCTCGACGACGCGAATGTGAACGCTGAGATATTTCTGAGATTCAGCGACATTCGCGCCGCATAAGTGCACCTGACTTGTTAGATGTTCAATATCATATGCCCGGTCAAGAATTGGTGCGGTGCAGTCCTGGCCGTATCTATTTTTTTAATATATATACACATGCTTTGTCGGCTCGAAGCATTCTCATTGGTTGACTTGTGGTACGTACCTCTAAGAAGGATTTTTATTGGCTGACAACCCACAGCTTCAATCATTTCGATGGCTTGGCATACCCCATCAAATATCCTCAAATATCCACTCCCAATTAAGTATTTGAGTTCAACTCTGATCAGAATATAATGTTTACATGAAATGTTCAGAATTCAATGCTCTTGAACCCTGCAGTCTCAAATTGAGCATGTCTTCGAAATTGATTGCATGATTATGGAAAATGCTCGATATTTGGTATTTGGTGGCAATTTTCGAGTGTTTTTGTCCAGCCACTCTACCAATTTTGATTATATGGTAATTCTGAGATGTGGAGGTTAAACAGGATCAGAGTAGGTACAATGCATGTATACATTACATCGTGATCAGAGGTAAACTGACAGTTGCGAATTTATCAACTCAGCATGCAAGTATTTCACCTTGGAAACATGACCTTATGCGACACGTAACTCATAGAGAAGCTGATTCTGGGACAGTAATTCATCGAATATTTGACGTGTGGCACTATGAGGTCCTATGGACCTGCCCGTTAACTTGATTACTATGATGTACATTCGATTATGTACACCCAATACTATACATCATATGGCATTCAACTAAACTGCCAAATGCACTTCATTGTACAGTTCCAAGTAAGCTCTCAAGCTGCGCTCAAGCACACTCCCGAGCATGCTCTCAAGTACACTCCCAATTGCACTACCAGCCTACTTGACTATACACTTCCAAGTATGGTCTCAAAACGCTCTCAAAATACCCTCCCGAGTATACTCTCAAATATTCTCCCAATTGCACTCGATGCCACACTCCCATCCTGCTTGACTATATGCTCCCAAGTATGCTCTCAAGATGCTCTCAAGTACACTCCCAAGCACGCTCTCCATTACACTCTCCAGAGCCAACACACCCCCAATCTCACTTGACTACATGCTTCCATATATGCTTTTGGGTACTCGATCCAGAGACTGGCTGAGTTGCAGGAGCCAGGCACCAGGAGGCAGATGGCAGGTGATGAGAGGCCTGAGGAAGCAGGCAGGTGGCGGATGGTGGCGGCTGAAATTATGATGTCGGTTCATATCATTGTCTGAAACTTATATGTTGCTTGGCCACCATGATGAGATCTCATGATGCCTCATGGTCATGGTGTTGACAATTGCAGCCTTCCATTCTGCAGGAAATGTAGACAATTGGATCTTGGGGAGAGCAGATCTCCGACTCAGATGTTCCAGAAGCATCCGCTGCCCGCTTCCCACTGATTGTGGGCTTATATGTGAGCATTTGGTCAGGGGCTGATGGTGATGATAGTGATGATGATGATGGTGATGATGGCAATGGTGATGATGGCGATGGTGATGATGGCGATGGTGATGATGGCGATGGTGATGATGGCGATGGTGATGATGGCGATGGTGATGATGGCGATGGTGATGTTGGCAATGGTGATGATGGCGATGGTGTCGGTGATGGTGACCACAGTACCAGTACTACTTAGCCAAGTAGGTTGGCTACATCAACATTTTCATCAAAGCTTCCACAGACTTTGAGCATTCTATTAGCCAAAGCTTCCACAAACTCATAGTTTACCATCGGCCAAAGGATTCCCGTGGAAAACTCTACTCCGCTTGAACCGCAGCTCTCTCATGCGGGATACCATACAGGCTATCAAGCAGGCTTTGAAGCAGGCTCTAGTGTAGGCATTCGATCGCCAGCGGGCTGTGATGCAGACTCCCAGGAATAGTGTGTATGGTACCGGTACAACCACGAAGACTGCGGGCAGTATCGACAGATATAAGTCCATTTCTGGCTGGCAGCCATATATAGTTCCATAGGCCCACTTGCACATCTCTATCAATCGACTGTAGATGACAATAAACTGCCAGTCATGCAGGTGTCCACAGGAAGCTTGCTATGAGCAGTGTGTGTACGTGTGTGCAGGCTATAGTGAATTTGCACTTTTGCCGAAGATTTCCAACCAGCCAACAGCTAACCCATTTGGATCATGTGCTGCCAGGCAATGGAGGTTGTGTCCAGCCTGAAGCCAGCTATTCTGTACAGATTGCATCTGGCCAGACCATCCAGCACATGAGGGTTCTCAACTCTCTGTCCTATCTATTTAGAGCCATGTCTGATTGTGAACTACAGTTTTCCAAACTGAGAATCCACAACCACTTTAACCATAGGACCTTGAGTTTTGAGACCTACAACCTTCCAGGGTCTTCCAGTCCTTATTGGACAAATGTTTGTGAAGTTGTTATGGGTATGTGGTAGAAGTTTCAGGGGAAGATTCCATCAACCACACCATCCAGCTTTGCCACTCTGGGGTCGGCAGAGCCGCCACCAGTACTAGTATAATATATACACATGGTTTGTCCGCTCGAAGCATTCTCATTGGTTGATGGTGGTACGTACCATCTTACTGTGGCAAATTACAGAATGCTCATTGGTTGGCAGATGGTCTTTTTCGGTCATGATTAGTGAACCGTGGCGCTTTGCTTGAGTGTGGCTCTCACAACAGCTATTGGTCAGCAATCCGAGCTGGCTAGACGCAATCTGGGTGATCGAGACGGGCTTGCTCTCTACTGGCTGGATACAATTTGGACGGGTTCGGCTGGCTGGACGTGATCTGAACGTAATCTGGACGGGCTGGCTCTCGAATTTCTGGAGACGATCGAGACGGGTGGACGGGCTAGCTCTTTGCTGGCTGGACATGGTCAAGATAGGCTGGCTCTTGGTCAACTTAATATGATGTGGACGGGCTGACCTTGGTCAACTGAATATGATTGGACGGGCTGACTTTTGGCCGGCTGGAGATGATCTAGACAACGCTGACATACTCACTCTGAGATGGTTCTTGGCTAGCTGGATGCGATCTGCACAGGCTGGCTCTCAGCTGGCTGGACGCAATCTGGACGGGCTGGCTCTCGGCTGGCTGGACGTAATTTGGACGGGCTAACTCTGCGCTGGCTGGACGCAATCTGGATGGGCTGGCTCTCGGCTGGCTGGATTTCATGGGTTTAGGATTCTTTTTTACCGAAGGGGGCGGCGAAGCCGCTACATACCTAGTATACTTATACCGGTTTGTCTCTCGGGATTTATGACCATATCTCTGCAATGATTCCGGAACTCGTTCACCGCGCCGCCAACGGATAGAAGAAAAGGTATGGCATACATAAATGGGTGGAATGTCTTCGGAGTTACTTGGTATCGGCGTTGGTGGTATTGTGGAACTGCCTGAAGGGTCTTTCCTCCAATATGCTCCGCCCTTTGGCCATAGCCATCTAAGACAAAGACGCGGACTTGTCGAGTCGAGAAATTAAATTGAAAGTAGAGAGCAAAGTGGATAGAAGATGATAGGGATGGGTAGCGTAGACAGAGATCTTATATTCAAGCTAGAATGAACTGAATGCAATTAGTGGGTGCGCCTACGAAAAGAATGGGGCTTGTCTTGAACATATGTGCATGAAGTATTAGCACCTCCAGTGTTGGGAAACCCCGACTTTAGGACGAAGAGTGGGTTTATCTCATAGTTCCTCAAGAGGCCCCGAAAAAGGGTTTCACACAAGAATATTTTTTCGACATATTTTGGAAGCCAGTCCACGAAATTTTATTTCCAAATATCAGCTGCGACAGTATTGCACGAATGAGTAGGCTCTTACAATACAACTGCCTCTTCTGTACTGACAGGTGTGTCTGCACTCATAAGCTTATGATCTAGGGCATTATTTAGCATATGGTATCATTTATGTGCAGTAGGTCAGCTGATTAAGCTAAGCATTGGTTGAAGAAACATACGGCCGTGGCCATCTCCGGTTAAAAATTCATAATATGGGAGTGAGTTGCGGCGCTCGTCGTATACTAAGCGTGCTGAAAGAACGTCGTCCACATCATGGGGAGGAGCCATGAGAGGGTCGTATGAAGGGCAGCCTGACAGATATTCCATTGACAATTGGAACCCTGTAGATCTCCGTTTGTCTTGTTCTGTACGATTAGCGCCGCCCGCTAGTGTCACAGGACGATTTGCCCTCTGACGACTTGCTCTGTGCCTCGGGGTCTCGGGGGTCCCTCGTAAGTGTTTTCTAAAAACATATTCAGCTTTCAGAGTTACCAGAAGTTCCCAGCGTGTGGGACGTTTACATTTATACGCGATGTTTGGCAGCAATATAGTCCACATAGGTACAAGTATGGTTACAACTTAAGTATGCCACTAGTGCCGCCTTATTTCCTACTCACGCTAGAAAACAAGCTTCCATCGCCGCAAGGCGTTGTTATTGGCTAAGACTTTCGTGGGTAAATTGCTTATTTGATAGCCGACATTTGCGCTAACTCGTACAGGGAAATTTCACCTTACGCCCAAGTGCCGTAGCAGAACAAGGCCAAAATACCAACGAACGAGAAGTACCGAGCAGTTAGTTTGAGCCCTTGAGTAGAGTAGCCTCTGGCGGGGAACACATGCGCCTCGCAGCCACGCTCCCACAAGAGCCTCCCAGCTCACGCGCCCATCTAACGTTGACGGTAGAAAATTTATAATTTCAGGGTGGCAGGACGGGTCTAATAAGGTGCTTAAGCTATACATATGAATGAGGTGGCAACGCAGAAAGCATACAAAACGGTCGAGAAAGTCGGGGATTTATTTGTGTTCATCCGGCCACCTCGGCCCCCCCTAAGCTCATATGTGTACTCGAGTCAGGCAGCAGAGTAAGAAAGCAGGGTACTGAGTGGTGCAGTGAAACTGAGAATGTAGTCAAATTTTCTAGTTGTTCCCCTTTCTGTCAAAATGCAGAGAGTTTTACTTAATACTGCATGTAGCGTTCTCGAATATTACCACTTCTAAGTTTGCACCAGCCGAAAAAGGAGAGTCCGATCTCTCACTGCCCCCTGTCAGATCCCAGCGTGCAGGGGATTATTGTTGCTGGTGAGTAAGATGTCCGCGGGAGGGAACGATGATGTTTATTATCGGAGGAATATAGAGTCGGAAGGATCCGAAGAGTGTAGGAATGCGATTAACATCATCAACGAGCTCAGTAGCAGTGTGTATGTACTTTCCTCATTTCACTACTCCTTCCACACCCAGCCATTTGTAGTTCGTTGTTCCTCGTATGGTGCAGCTATGGACGGAAAGGATCGGGAAAACAAGGGTAGGTAACAAGGGGGATCGAGCGATGAATATCAAAACTTCATTACTACAGCTACATACACGCCCGCTACCATCTTGTATGGCCTCCGCTTGCTTCTAGGACAGCTTAAATCCGCTGAGGTAGGCTATCTACCACCTTCTGAATCTCCTCAACCATAATTTTGTTCCACTCTTCTCAATATTCTCAACAGTCCGTACGGACCCGGTCTCAGGTAGGTATCAGTACAGTCCAGTCCAGCAGTGAGGACAGACTGAACTGGGCAAAAGACTAGAAGTCTTACACTGGACTGTACTGGTCTACGCCAGTCCATTTTCTACTAATGTTACTTATCAAGATTCGGTATAACTCCAAGCAGGCGGCCTACAAAATCACGATTCTTCCCCACTTTTAAGCAGCGAACACCCAAAAATAGACGATTATGTCCAGTATAGTATGAGTTTCCAGTCAAAATGGGCAAATTTATCCCATTATCAACCCGATTCCAGCAAGTTTAAACCTAACCCTACAATGAAGTCCAGTACCAGTCCAGACTGAGTCTGAACCGGTTTGATGAAATGTTAGACTAATCCGATTCCAGTCCAAAATGACCCCGCACTGAACTGGAATAAACCCGGACTGTTCCAGTCCAGACTGGACCACCCACAGACCGTTGAGAACATTGACTTTTCTATAATTGCTGTTTTTACCTCAGCTTAACTAGTGGCCAGGGGTTTCTCTGATTGATACCCTGCTTAAGAAGAGTCCGAATGTTTTCAATAAGGTTAAGATCTGGGGAAGAGGGAGGCTAAACAAAGTTTTAGCATGTAGTGCTGCTGCTGCCATGCATGGGTAGCATTTGCTCTGAGGGCGGAGGCACCGTCCTCCATTATCCAAAGTGGCATTCCATCTAGTTCTAGACCATTTGCCTAGCTTTCCACCCACCAGAAGCGGTAGAATACAGGGACGAGGGTATGGTTGATATAGGTTTGTGCCATAATGGTTACCCAGTCATCCTTCTCCCAAATTACCAGTATTTTCTTGCCTCCGGAATCCAAAATACCTCCCCAAACCATTATCAAATTTTCCTTCTTAAATTTTGGTGCCAAACAGTCACATATCGACTCTTCTCCAATTCGGCGTATCACATATAGCTTCCCAGTGTACCTCCTAGCCAGATATAGCATCCATCGGTCCATATAACGTGTCTCCACATCATGCCATCCCAAAGTCTATGTTACTGCGCAAAGCGAAGGCGTCTCATCTTTTTGGTTGCATCAAGATATGGCTTTTTGCGTGCTGAACGTCTTCCGAAAAGCTTTGATAAGAGCCGTGTTGCCAGCTTCGACACCAGCAAGTTTTGCAGTTTTAGTATAAGGTAAACAGCGGTGCTCAGCATCCTGGGTTGCGAGGAATACACAACGTTGTCGAGTTGGGATATCGATAATTTTTTTCCAGCTGCATCAGCCTATCATTTCTGGTGTCGCTATTCTGCAGTCTCGAGCACCTTCGCCTTATTTTCTCCACTCTCCCTTGTGCCATCAAAACATCACGTAGCACCAACGCGCGAGTCCAAGGAAAATAACAATAGTGAAATATTATGATGTTGGAAGATTACGATGGTATTGCGGTTGAAATGTAGTTAGTGGGGTAACTATAATTACTTAGATAGAAGTGCATTAAATCTAGCTTCATTTCGAGCCCTGAGATACATAGCCATATGTAAATACCTACGACGCAGTATTAGCATCTAGAAAACTTTTGCAGCCGCTTTTAGTGAGGTTATATTCTAAGCACTATCGTGCTCGATCGATCATGCAGCCATCACTCGATCATGATGCCATCACTTGACTTTACCTGCCTATTAGGTATTTAGTCTGCAGTTTCAAATACCTAGTAATATTCTTAAAAAATGTGTCCCATAAATGGTAGTTTAGATAGGGCTTCTTTAAGTATCTACTCCCTTCCTTCCTGAACAGGAGCCCGAAAGATCCAGTAGGCGTGCCATAAACGGTACGCCTCATTTCTTGCGGAGTGGTGGGGAAACCGATACGGAGAAGTGAAGGAAATCTGTATCTATGCCATTGCTGCTTGTGGCCGAATGCAGTATGATTACAATAACCGGTATGCCTCCTAAATATAGGATGTCATCTGCAGGTTATTGGTATATTTGGAGGACCCTCCCACTCGCTTACAAATAGTATTAACTTACTCGTAGAGTTGAAAGCTTGTAATGAACATATATTCGTTTGAGCATTCTGCACTGTGTGCACAAATTCAGTTAATAATCGGGTACCTATATATTCATTTGCTAAGATAATATCACATAACTACACATCTGCTACTACTCTTGCTCTGCTCTGACTTTAACAGCTTCTGTCGCAATTGTTCGCTATTAGCCTCGCTTAGTCTCAATCTTTCTTGCAGATCGTTCTCTTTCCTTCTCAATAATTCATCATACTCTGCCCGTTGTTGTGCCAGCATTTGCTGAGACTCCCTTGTACTATTCGCCATACTTTCCTGCATTTGTTGTTTCAACTCCCTCAGCTCCGCCTCCCTCTCTCTGGCCTTCAACGCCAACTCATCCAATACAGCCCTTCCAGCTTCGGTGTCTCCCAGAGCTACCCCCCGGCTAAGCTCTTCCTGTATGTGCAATGTTACCGGCTCCTTATCCAGCAGCCCTTCTATTATAGTCAAAGCAGACTCTTTTGTTCCGTCATGCCTACACGCCTTCGAACCCATCGCTATTAGTCCTCCCCAAAACTTCCCGACTCCGACAAGTTCCTTTTCTCGTCTTTCGCCGTCGCCAGGGTATTTCATGTTCTCCCACATCGTAGTAACGAGCAGTACGTTCGCCAGACACTTGGAGCCGCACAGTTTCCGGAACATGCGGAGGTTTTTCATAGCACTGCCGGTGATACGGTTATCAGTGAGTCGGTGAAGGTAAATGATACCCGAAAGCAGCGCAGAAGTGTCGTAAGACACTTGCAGCCAGGCAGTGATGTGCTCTAGGATTTCGGTGTCGGAGCGTTCCGTGTCGTCGAAGCCGGGGGTGTCAATGAGGTGGATCGTGTATCCGCGCAGCTGGAATTGGACGACCTCGATTGTTTGGGTACCTGAAAGTATTGAGTAAGTTTTGGTTGTGCCGATGAAGAGCAGCGAAGTACGAACAGGCGTGTAAACCGTGGCCTACTTTTGTGTCGGAACCTGTTGCTGTACCGATGAAAGTGCTCTTTCCCGCACCAGTCATGCCCATGACGGCAATCAGTATGTCCTTCGTATTCGCCATATCTCATGTGTAAACGGAATCAAAAGTGAAGATGGTGATAGAAAGCTCAGAATGTTTAAGGTGGTGTATATCAATGGCTGTGTAGTGGCCAGAGCGCTTGAATGAGATATGTAACTATATAGAATTCTCGGTCGGGAATGCTGGGGTCCGCAGTATTCGCTAGACATTGTACGAAGTGACAAATTAACAACCCTACTTATTCTTGCGTAAAGTTAGGATGCTAGACACATGTGACCGAGTGTAACAATTGCCAATATATCGCGTTCTGTCACTGGCCATGACGACACTACTGCCCAATAGCGAGCGACCTAGCGTGATATCATATTACTAGTCGATATCGCATGCCACGTCTATTATCGCTTTTGAAACAACCGAAATTGAACACGCAAACACACCGAAAATTGTGTTCGATTCTCAGTGAATAGATAAGACAGCGATGGCGGAAACAACTTATATGTGGGCGTAGTGTGGTGTTTGCTGGCCAATCCCCTACACTATCTCTGCCAATTACACTCCCTACCGCAGCAGCTGTCTTCGTTCCAGATGTTTTTCCAATTTTTAGGCCCACACTCTCACATTCCGTAGTAGTAACATGGATCGACATATCATAGAAAGTGTACAGTAGAGCAATCACATGTACACGTATACGTGGATATTGAGCTCACCATGTCCTTCCGAACCTGTGAAGAGGGGTAGAAATTCAGCGTTCGGCCAATATCCAAAAACTATCAAAACCGCCCATTTTACCGCCCGCCTTCTACCGGCACGCATTGAACACCAAACACAACGAAAGTTCATTCAATATTCACCTTCTTCAACCACCGAAATGAGTTATTCCTCTAGACCAACAGCGCAAAACGGACCGAAAGATAATCACAACAGGGCTGCAAATGCACCTCCATCTCAAGCCAAAGGTCAACGAGGAGAGCAAGCAGAGATCGTGATTGCTATTATGGGGACAACAGGGGCTGGAAAAAGCAAATTCATCCGAGCATTAACTGGGGATCAAAGCATTATCGAGGGTCATAGCCTGCAATCTTGTACGCGATATCCCAAGGTTCTGGTTCCTCGGCTAATAATCAGTAGGCACGCAGCAGATCGCAACTTACGAGACCATCTACAACCGCCAACACATCGTATTCGTCGATACTCCCGGGTTCAACGACACCAACCGCAAAGACACGGTGATCCTGCAGGAAGTAGCACAATGGCTCAGTATCACATATTCCAATAACAAGCTCCTCTCGGGGATCATCTACCTCCATCGCATCACCGATAACCGCATGGAAGGCACCGCACTTCGGAATCTACGGATGTTCCAGAGTCTCTGCGGTGACAAGGTGTTGTCGAATGTCATGTTGACAACAACCCACTGGGACGTTGTTGATCAAACGCGGGCTGTGGAAAGAGAGACTGAGCTTCGGAGCACATTCTGGAAGGGCATGATGGAGCGAGGGGCGAAGGTTAAGCGATGCGATGGGAGTAGGGACTCGGCGTGGAAGGTCGTTGAGCCGTTGCTATCTTTGGATCGGATTGTTCTCAATATTCAGAAGCAGATTGAACAGGGGATGACGGTGTCGGATACCGATGCAGGGCAAGTTGTCAACGAAGAACTATTGAACGCTCGGAAGAAGTTCGAAGAAGAGCTTGATGCATTGAAGACAGAATGGAAAGCAGCATCAGATGAAAAGGACGCTGAGATGGTGCGTATTCTGGAAGAAGAGAGGAAGCATACAGAGGAAAAACTTCAGCAGGTTAAATCTGAGCAAGAAGAGTTTATGAGAGTGCAAAGTGAAAAAATGAGACAGAAGAATGAAGAATTACAGAACAAGATTGATAAGGCACACAGTAGTGGCAGATGGTTCACACTACTTACGAAGGCTCTAGTCGGGGGAGTAGCTACATTTGCTGGAGTTCCAGCTCCTTTGGCGGTTGCTCTCGCGAGCGCAATTTGAGTTTGGGTTTGTACAGAAGCAGTTGCTTGGAACCAGGTTCTTTGTTAGGAGCGATGAGGTCAGGAGATTCGTTTTATTGTCTAAGAAATGCAACCGTAAAATATCATCCTCCACGCAATAAGAGTGCAGACAGTAATACATCATTTGATAGACATACTGGACTATGGCTTGAGGGTTCTGAGAGTTGCAATGGTGTCCTTGTGAGCCCGTTATCCTTAGATGTTTTACTGGCATCATGCCTCGTCGTTAGGTTCCGGGTGGCTAAGTTCGTATGTGGTGGGCTATTGGAGGCTGGCTGAAGATAAATTGGTTGGTAAGGCGGAGGTGGGTGTATTATTTGCTGCTCTATTTGTTCTAGGTGACTAGTTTGGATTTGACGGCGTATGATTCCTCCATATTGATGTCCGTATTTGACCAATAGGTGTAGCTGAAGTATTGCCCCAATGTGATAGGTCTTCGCGTATAGTTTGACTCGAAACGCAAACCTTCTTTGTTGTCTGCCTAGCGACTCCCCGTACCAGTGGATTATGAAATTATGAAGCAGTACTTTTAATTCGGAAGTCTAGGCCGAAGAATGAGGCGGTGTCTTGTTTGCAAACAGAGATGGCATCGAATGATTGGCTCGGGAAGCCTCGTCTCTTTCCACTGCGGCAGCTTGCATCCACGCCAAGCGCTATCTATTCGTTCACCGATAGCTCTAAGCATCACTATCGACAACCAACGACGACGTGACACAGCTTTAACGGAATATACAGTGTCTCGGTTCGTGCATTTGAATTCATTGATTTGCTAATCTTGAATTTTGTAGTCGCCTAGACATGCTGCCTTGCAATCGACTGGCATATTTCAATTACACCGACGGCACAAATTTGGTCCATCTTTCTTGAGCGGTTGTGTTCTAAATCTCACCGAGACGCTGTACTCCCTTGCGCTGAGGTAAAGAAATGTGATGTTTACTAATGCTGATACGATTACCCTAACCCTCACATTTGTGCCTTCGTTTGGCACCTCAACCCAGCCGATAAGGATTGCGACGTATACATTTGACATGCGGACAAACCCAAGGGGACTATTGAAGTCTCATATTCAGTTAGCGCAACAGACAAACGTGAACATTTATTGAGAATATCAGGATCCCGCGCACATGCCGGAAGATGAATTTGTTCTAGTTGTGGCTAATTTCAAGTGTTGCGTATTGCCCGTAGAGTTTGTTGATGAACGATACTGTATTTGAACAACGGTCCAAACCGAGGTATAGAGGTTTCTTGGAGCCCTGCGATACATATTGCTCGAGCCACTCCGACGGACGTGCCACTCTGACAGATATATTACTCTGATGGATGCACCACTTCGACGGGCCTCTACCGACTCCGTTGATCTCTCCGATTTTCTGTGTACATAAAACTTTGACCTTACTTTTGATATAATAGAAGACTTCTTCAGTATCACATCTTTGAACTAGGACTGTTTCATTTAGATCAAGATGTTGCTTGTATATCTATCTATTGAGACCGGTAAGTCCATACATACATATTATTATCTATATACGCAGAAGTACGCAATTCGTCTATCATTATCCAACCGAGCTCCGTAAGCCTGTATCCATAAGTCTCAACAATAGGTACATTGCGCAACCATTTCCTAACTCAACCTGAGTTCAAATTAAACCTGCCGAAATTTGCTACATTAAGAGAGATGTTTTGGTAAGATTACTTTGTTGTTAGATCTCATTGGATACGCCAGCTATTATCACTCCAGTGCGGCAGAGGCATTTTTTTCTTCCTAATGATATTGTTTTTGGCGTCTCCGTTTGTTAGATTCATCTACCATTGGAGGAAGAATATAACTCTTCCAACCGTTTAAACTATGATATCCTTATGCCTCCAACGGGGATAGGCTTTGCGGGTTCTAATTCTCATTGAGTTTGCAATTGCATGAACTGACAGGTCAGGCGTAACTTCATCTCCTGCACAGTACACAATTGAGATTGAGAAACAATTTGAGGTTGAGAAACTTAATGAGTTCAAACGATAACTCTATAAACTTTCGCCAATTCGTTTCGGTGGATCCCCAAAAACTAGAATAGGATGATGCAAGTCCTCAATTATCACTACAGCTCCGATCATAGTGCATAAAACGGTAGCACAAGAAGGCAAAGGTTCTCAAATAAGTGCAATATACCTTATTTAGAATCACAAGGGGCGAGGCATGAGACGGTTACTGCATAGTATGGACGAGATAACCTTGTCCGTATAGCATTATGGTATAGAATACAAGTTACGGTGGCGGCTTCGCCGCCCTTTGGAGGTACCGAGTTAGATCATCCCAGGAATACCTTGCCCCTGGCTGTCAAGTGCTTGGAGGGTACGAAAAGTTGGGCACACTTCCAGATATGATATCAAGTCCTGGCAGACATTTCGCTGTGCTAGATCATGTAAAGATAATCTAGTGACATCTATGACTTGATTTGTGTGAAGGAAAAAAGTTGAATGCACCACCTGGTCTCTCTACCAAATACCACATATGTGGTGCCATGCTACCCTCCACATCAATGACTATCTGTATCCAGGTGAATAGTCTACTAAATAGACTACCCAGCGACTCTGTTGGTTGTTTCTGTTGAGGGACATTATGGTGCAGAAGAGGAATGCAGAAAGGAATTGAGACCACAGGAGCAACAGGAGTGATGCTCTATGACTTACTCGACTGCCAGTGACATACTGCAGGATTTTTAGTTGTAACTCAGTGGTTCTAGAAGGTTGAAGGCCTATCTTCAACATTCCACCATACATCTTGCAGTGTTATAAGGGAATTCTGAAGGGAGCAGCTCTAGCTCAAGAAGCATAAGAATATGGTGACAGGATTTGACAGAACACGCAGCCTTGAGGAACCACACATATTGCATGGATTGACAAAGCTCAACATAAGTACATGTAACCAAGTGCTGGAAAGAATAAAGTGCATATTTCATTGTGTGGTAAAATGATACAACAGCAAAAGTACAAATTGACCATAGCGTGCACTGTGTGTACCTGTAAACATGCACAACGCATAGCAAGCTTCCCATGGACCTCTGCACGATGTGCAGTCTATCGTCATCTACAGGCCATTCAGTGAAACTATATAAGACTGGTGGCCAGAGATGGAGGTATACCTGTGTTAACTACATGGCTGTTATAGCAGTATGGAGTCCACTGGAGAGCCTGCTGGCATTTGAACACCTTATCAGAGCCTAGTCTGAAGCCTGCTGGATATTCTGCTTGTAAGTGTGTTTTATAGCCTCCTTCAGAGCCTGCTTGATGACTGCATAGCAGCACAATGCTTGAGAGCTGCAGCTGAGAGATGCAAACATCGTGAGGAGTTGAGTTTTCCTCACAATGCATTTGGCCGATGAAAATCTATGAGTTGTTGGAACGTTTTACACGAATGTTGACGAACTGAATCTACTTGATTGAGTGCTTCTGGTGCTATGTTCACCATCACCAACACTATCATCATCACTATCATCACCATGGTCATCATACCATTGACATCATCACTATTGGCCCTGGACTGAATGTGTACACATACACCTACAATCTGTAGGCTGCAGGCTGCAGATTTTGTTAGAACATCTGAGTCCCAAGATCCAATTTTCTACTTTCTCTACCCAATCTAAAATTGTGATTGTCAAAACCATAACTATGAGGCATTGCAAGATCTCATTGTGGTTGGTACCATAAAGATATGGTTTCCACTTTAATATTGATTGATGTTATGATTTCTGCTACGATATGCCCCCCACTACCCATGATCTGCCTCCTGGTGCCCGGTAGCTGTAACTCTTCAAGTCTCCCAATTAAATACCAAGAAGCATACATGGGAGCATATAGTAAGGTGAAATTGGGAGTGTATTGCCTCTTGGGAGTAAACTTGGAAGCATCGAGCCAAGTAGATTGGGAGTGTATCATGTCATACAATTGTGAACATACTTGAGAGCATGCTTGGAAGTATGCTTGAGAGCATCTTGAGAGCCTACATAAGAGCATATATGGCTGCAAGTATACCATCATGTGCAATTAGGAGAATTGTTGAGAGCACGCTCAGAAGTGTACCTGAGAACATCAGCAACAAACCTAGTTTCCATCAGGAACACCCGGGTGTTTCTGACAGCCCTGACGGCTCTGACGGAACCTCATACCCTCTGACGGAGAATCAGACGCGACCCCTGGCCCAAACGACGGGTCGCGTTGCAGGCCTCCCTTGGGGCAGCTATTATACCATGCCTGTTATTCTCGTCGCGTTGAATATTACGCTTGCCGCCCCGGCGTCAGGCTTCCTTTACTTTGCGTCCGGAATATGGTGATGTATACGCACCATCAGAACGACACGTATGTTACACTCTTCGCAACACTTACATTGTAGCCGTTTACCCAACGCCTAGCGCTGTTTATGCCTTTCACCGGCCGAGTGCCACATTTTAACATTGAGATCTTGTCACTTATTACAATACAGTCTTCGCTTCGCATACATCGCTTGGCGTTGCATTTGCATCCCCATTATCGTATTTTACAGGTCTGAAATATACTGTCCAATCTTCACACTCTCTAGTAGTATACCCTCAGTCCTCCAAAATCTGCGTTAATCCATCATCGGCTTGCGATGCTTCTTCCTCCTCATCTGCATCCGCATCGTCGCCATGGTCGCCCTCATACCCATCCACATCACTGGTTTCCAGGTCAAACCTCTCGAGTTCAGATGCGGCGCGTCATCGCCGGCTGGCGGTGGGGATGTCATCGCTCTCATCGATTTCGTCACCTTCATTGTCGTGATCCTCGCAGCCCCCTGGCATCCCGAAATGCAGTTCTTCATCCATACAATTGTGGTCTATCGGGATGTTTGGGTCAGTGCTTCCGATCTCAGGCTCCTCAAGCGCCACCTCGGAGGTCAAATAGTCAAGAAGAATAGCATTGGCAATACGCGCTGCTTCCGTGCTGATGACCGCGGCAGGCGTTGGGTTCTCCGCCTGTTGGATCTGACGCTTGACTGGCACAAGAGTGATGTTATACACCCTCTGTTGGTAGCTCTCCGGTAGTGTGTTCCAGGTATTCATCAAGAATTTGTACGTGTCTACAATGCCAAGCGAGGTTAACAACTTGCGACCCATTGCAGCGCAGCAGGATGCGATCTTACCACCATCATTCTTGTACTTGAAGTAGTTCGAGCGATCAGATGTGTCAGCTTTCAGCTTTCCCTTGGAAGCTTTCGGATGAACACCTTTGTTCTTTTGCCACTCCAGGAGAACATGGTGCAATGCGGTGCAGGTAAACATGATCAGTGGCGACGGTATATGACCGTCCTTGTCGTCAATCATGGAATTATGAAATCCATCTGCATACTTACTGCGGTTATTCACCTGATGATAAAATTTGATGTAGATAAATCCCGGGATTGCTTCCGCCAGGAAGAACAGTGGACGCTGGCCATTCATTAGCAGCTTTTGACACTCTCTGCATTGGATTTGGACCGCGTACACCACCTTCCACACGCTCTGCCACAGGAAAAAGGTACTTATTGTCTGCCAGAAGGAAATCAATGAATTCCAAACGCTCTGCATCGGATTCAAAGCGGTGGAGATCATAAAGCTCTGCTATATGGTGCCTTGCTGATTGAATAAAATGGGATTTAACTTTGTCCACTTGTGCTTGAACCTGGTACCAGATTGAGCGTGTAATATCCAATGTGGGCCGTCGCTTCAGCATACCTCTTTTAAGATCTCCTTTGTGCAAGCCTCAAATACTATGGACCAAATGTTGTTTTGTTGCATTGCGGTGTTCCAGTACTTCTCTATTATCTGCGAGTGTGGGGCTTCAGCTAATGCTTTCACAGCACGTTGCGTTCATTGCATAACTTACGATCTCCAAGTCGCTTGCACTCATAAACGGCCGTCTGTTCCACATATAGAGCTCCATGAGTCTGCCCGTTGCAAATACAAGGCGCGTCATGTCTGAGTGACCAAATCGATGGATGCTGCGACTGCCGGAGACCACTGATTGAGGTGTAGACATCGCCTGCGATTGCAACTGCCACTGCCTCTGTCTCTGATTCCTTTTGGTTGCTCATGTTCTCAGTGGATTTGTAATGGTCGCGCGGGCTTCTGGATTAGAGATGGGGGTAGGCAGGTTTTCAAGACCGTGGAGAGGAGTGGGAGCGCTAGCAATGCCAGATGCGAGGCTGGATACAACGTGATGTGTTGAGTCTGTCAGTGAGGTTGCTCCGGGTGCTGGTGTGCAACGACTGCTTGGACCCGGCATGGCGGTTGGTGTAATCATTGACCGTCGCAGTGTATTGGATGGGGTCACAGTCAGGCGTTGAGTGATATCTGCCATGCCAGAATTGTTCAGCGAAGATGAGGGGGTGGAGTTCTGACCAGGGATTGTAGAGGCTATGGAACTCCCTGCTTGCGAGGAATGGCTCTCGCCAGCCGGTGCAGAATCGCGTCTCTTAGCAGGGGGAAGCTGAGAATTCCCCAAAGGCCTACGCTTTTGTTGTATCTGAACAATTCGTACGACCAGAGTCGTACCAGGGTGAGGGCTTTGGGAAGGCATAGTCCGATATAGATGTTTGATGTTGAGAATGTAGGAATAATTTCCTCTGCATGCATATGGAATGGCAGGCGAGGTAGACTCCTATTTGAGCGACCAGGGAGGGATTCGAAAAACAGGGAGACGCAGTGTATACCGCTCTAGACTCTAGAGCACTATCGCCCGTGATGATCCTCGGGGACGGGATCCCTTGAAATGCATTCAATTATGGCTCCACTGCCATCAGATTAAACTCAGATTAAACTCAGCATTGATATTCACTGTTACAGCAATGTCTGAAGGTCTATTTGCACCGCTTGAAGGGTCTTTATGCCTTCTTGGCGCGATAATCATCGTATTGTACTCGTTCTTGGCACAATACTTCAAACCATCGATTGTGTATATCATCAGCTTCCCAATGGAAATTCTCCTTTGGCAGAGCTAAAAGCATCGCAAAGCGAACAATGACGTATTCTCTATCCTATGACATCAGTTGCGTGTGCTTTTTGCACTGCTAGGCATTGGTAGCTGTGTTGGATGCTTGTACAGTTGGGACAACTTGGGAACTATTCAGTTTGCTCCGAGATGCACGAGGTCTGAGCGGTAAAAATGATATGCAATGCGAAAGCAACGCCCGGAAATAAACTGTCTGCTCCGTGAGTATTAAACCTCGTCTCGAGGCATGTCTTTCATGAGGTGGCAGGTGGTTCTGCAAGATGAAGGCTGGGCCGTTTTGTGTTCGTTAACCAACAAAACTCACAAGTTGAACCGAGAAATCGCCGGAACTCGAGTACATATATCCCTTCTTCCTGCCTACACCTCCTTTCTCTTTTCCTCCAGTATTATAAACACCAACAGCATCCTGATCTCGACATCATGTGACTTCCAGAAAACAACGCCTCTCGTTCCAAAACACACCCAATAACCTACACAACTCTGTTATTTCCCTTCATTTCCGTCTGGGCTTACTTCCGCTACATGCAACTGTATCATAATCGTAACGTTTCGGATGTAGATTCATTTTCAACCCACAGCGATGCCACCAAAGAGCAGCAGCAAAGGAAAGGGGAATGCTACGGCAATGATGCCGACATTGGTTATAAATCGACACCTGTCGTTGGATATGGACTGTAAAAAGGGATTTATCTCGGAACACATCCGTGGACTCATACGGATATACAATATTTGCGGCGTAAAGGATGAGAGGGCCTGGGACCTCATTTATGATATAATCTTTCTTGATCCAGTCACAACTTGCCACTTTTCAAAATTCCAGCTGAGGTGGCCACACCACAGGAGCAGGAGATCGCATTTTCGGGAGTGGTGCGCTGCCTCCCGCTCATATATGGGGCAAATGTTTGACAAAACCTGCGACCAAATGAACAATTGGAGGTGGGACAACACCCGTGCCTTTGGGGATCAAGTGGATCGCTCCAATCCACAGACAACCAGCTCAGGGAAGGTTAAACACCGCTGTGAGCATGTCTCTTGGTACGGTAGCGATGATTGCCGGGCAAAGATTGAGCCACCAAGCTGCCTGCAGTACAAACCAGGCCACTTCCTGCCCGTTAGACCACTGAATTCGGATGAGATAATCGACGAGGATGATGATGATGACAACTGGGCGGATCCCGGTGCGCCAAGCGGTGAAAGGAGCCGTCCTGGCGATGGCAATGACAATGACAGCGGCAAGAGTGAGGAGGACACGCAGGGCGCTGAGAAAGGGACCGGGAAAGGGAAGGGAACAAAGGATGGGAAGGGGAAAGGGAAGGGGAAGGGGAAGGGAAACAGTAAATGGAAAGGTATTAATACACGAACCCCAGGGGGAGAGGATATCTCTTTTGCTGTGTCTTTGCAGTTGCAGAAGCAAATGTCAGAGGCAGACTTGGGCAAGGAGGGCTAACTAGAGCGGGTATATTTAGAGCCGGAAGCATCGCCTGCCATGTCAATTTCCTCTGATGATGATACCGACTCTACCGAGTCGGACGGCGAATACGACTCAGAACATGATCCTGATGTGGATATGTGAATGGAGGATGATGTGGATGCACCAGACGGCCTAGATTTAGACGGCGATGTGAATATGGAATGGGACGGTGAAGATGAGGAAGATGAAGAGGAGGAAGATGAGAAGGAGGAAGATGAGAAGGAGGAGGAGGTGGTGGATGAGGATGAGGATATTGGCAAAGAACCTCGGACAATTGGCCAGGGAGAGATGGTAAATACATCGGCTGACGATGCTGATACCATGGTAGACGATCAGCCAACCGTGCTACCAGGGCAAGGCCAGGAGATGCGCGACCATACCCCACGGCCACAACCTCCGGCGCCCTGCCCCACGGCCACATACCCCGGAGTCTCGCCCACAACCACGAACTCCGGAGAGTCATACCCTCAGTGGGCTGGAGTTTTTGGGGCTTGTGAGGCCGCAAAAACCTCGCCCAGCGGCGCCAACTCTGCGAGAAGCTGAGGCAGCTGGAAACATCTCAGATGTCGATGTGGTGCAGCAGCTACGCGGCAAATCGGCAGGTGGTGACAGTCTCCCCGATGTCCGTCTCCCGGATGTCCCTCTCGCCGATGTCTCTATCCCCAATGTCCCTCTCCCCGATGACCCTCTCCCTGATGTCCCTCTCCCCGATGACCCTTTCCCTGATGACCCTCTCCTGGAGGTGCGCCCGGATGGTTCGGTAGGCGAGGACTGAACCAATCCTCGCATTCTAGTCTTGTGGGTCTCCATTGCTGTAATCTATTCATCTCAGGCACTGATTAAGGCACGTGTGGAGGTGTTTTGTTCGTTTGGGTTAGGGTTGTGGGCTTGTTCGTTTCCTTTGTTCTAATCTAGTTATCTCAGGCATTGATTATTACACACGTCGCGAGGGTTTTGGATTGCGAAGCGTTTATTTTTATTCATTCATAGTATTATAGGACATCGCGCACGCGGTGTTTTTGCAACTCCTGGTGTGTAAGGAACCTCCTTGTGATGGTGTTGAGGCTCAATAAATCTCTCAAGTATTGTGAACTTATACCCACACCAGACTGCTCAGGTCCAGCACCAACTTTCGTCCCTTTCTACAGTGAATACTCCACTCCTCGAGTGTCGTCGACAATGCCAGAGAAGACCCCTTTCTGGTGCCCCGAATTTTCATGCCGAAAGAAGTTCACCTCAGACAGCTGGCGACTGAAACATATCAAATTACACCATCCTGAACACCTTCAAGTTGCACGCCAGATGAATCTGACTGTTCGCAGTGCACCCTGACGTGTTGAACCTGCCCAGTGTCGTGAATTCAACGCTAACAAAGATTCAGTCGAAGACTTGCACCCATTTCTGTATCTCGAATACCTTGAGCACATCGCAGACTTGGAGTCTCAACCACCGCTGCCTTCTCTGCCGCGGACGGAAACACACTCCGGCACCGGTGCTCTGCTGATTGATTACATTGCTGAACCATGGGAACGCGACGCTCAGGGTTTACTTGAGACGAACCTACAAAACAATCCCTACTATCCGTTTGCGACACGTGAAGAGTACAAATATATCCAGTGTGGGATCAATTAGAAGGGCATGAAGACATACTATGACAACGTGCTGAAGGAAGAAAACACCGCTCTGCATTTCCCAAGCTTGAAAAACAGGGATGGTGTCCAGAAGCTCGTGGCTAGCATGCCAGATGATCTGGCTTTCGGGGAGTGGGAACTACACACTCTCCAGGATATGATATGGAATTACAATCACCAACGCCCAATCAAATACTGGAGTCGAGACATCATCAAAAGCATGAGATGGTCGATGCAGCAGCCAGCGTACTCCGAGCATCTTATTTACGCCCCTCAGCATTGCTTTAACAGTGATACGCTACTCACGCCTCTATACCGAAATGCACACTGCGGGCTGGTGGTGGGAGACCCAGGTAAGGAAAGATACCCTAGCATGATGACGTGCTAACCGACGTTTAGTCAACGCTCAGAGTGAGGGATACACTGGTTCCCTTGATCTTCATGTCCGACGGAACGCATCTCTCGAATTTTGCTGGCAACAAGAAAGAGTGGCCTGTATATATGGCAATTGGCAATCTATCTTCCAAGCTCCGCCAGATGCCCTCAACGCACTGCATCATAATGGTCGCTCTCCTGCCGATTCTGATCAAGAACCGCAATATTCCTCAGAAGCGGCTTGATGAACAGCGGCATACAAACCGAGAGGTGCTGAACAAGGTACTCCAGTGGGTACTCCAGCCTCTCACCTGTAAACAAAAACCCAGCGCCGAGAGCGGGTATTACAACGTTCTCTGTACAGATGGCAACTTCAGGCGTTGCAAACTTGTTTCAGCAGCATGGCTTGAAGATTGCCCTGAGTATAGTGACCTACATCATCTCGAGCGGCATGTCTGTTTTTGTTGCGAGTGTCGAAAGTACGAACTTGGAGATTATGTCTCTCCTGACAAGCAACACCCCTGGCGGGATCACAACCTGGATCGAACGCTCAACGATGCCAACACCAAGGCAGTGGATCCCGAACTCTCGTCTTGCCATGTTCACCGAGCATTCAACGTGTTTCGACATATTCCCTGTATTGTGAGCGACCTCCCAAAGCCCGACCTCCTCCATACAATGCAGATCGGCATGCTTGATCACCTCCAGAAGTGGATTTTCCACTTCATGAAGACGCACGAACAGCTCGACAAGTACAATGCAATATGGTTATCCGTGCCTGCTTACCATGACCTCACACCAAAAACTAAGTCATATGAGGAAGCTTCTCAATGCAATGGGAAGGAGATGAAGGAAATGAGCCGGTACCTGCTTGGAGTTGTTACCCAGTCTCTACGAGGAGAAAGCCCCGCTCAGCGTCCCATATTCAATCGTGCAATTGATTGCACACGGGGATTGTTAGAATTCTATATTTATGCTTGATATATATCTCACGATGATGCAACATTGAGCTACATGGAAGACGCCTTGTGTCATTTTCACACCTTGAAAGATGTTTTCTTACTCGGGCGAGCCGGGAAAAAGGCGAAGGCCAAAGCCAATGCTCTGAGAACGGAGCTCGTGAAGAAGCGAAAGGTAGACGCAGAAAAAAATGCTGAGACTTGGACACCGTCGAAGAAGCGGCGCGAAATGAATACCTGGCGGAATTATATCAGCCATGAGATTCATGTTTCCAAGGAGTTAGATGCCGACTTGAACTTTCCGAAGATCCACTTGATGTCTCACTGGGTCGAACAGATTCGTCGATACGGAGCCTTGCAACAGTATTCTGCCGAGAGACATGATCAAGTACATAAAACCAATCTCAAGGACGGTTGGAATACCTCCAATCACAATCTCAATACCTGCCACAAGTAATCACATTACAGCGTCGCATTCTCTACTTCGAAAACAGAGAGCTCAATCTGCAAGCCCTCGCTCAGCATCGAGAGAACAGCGATGCCACCTGCAAAGTCCTCCCTTCCAGCACTGATCTGGCTGCACCCCTGAGCTCCCAGTCATATGCGAAGCCCAAATTCATTGGACCCCAAAACCGCCGTGATGGAAAGCATCCTGACACTATGATTAAAAACTTCAGTGCATTACTCGACAATACGCAAGGCGCAGCACACCGCGTGACAATATACAACGGCACGCGGGAGTTTCTCAAGCATAAGAGCCGTAACAAGACATATATATCGGATGAACAACTGCATGCAATGGAGCTATGTATTTTCCATGGTATTAAGGTTCAAGTTAAGGGCTTAGATGGTGAACGCATATCTCAGATGTGTCGATGCACAGGAAGCCAGAGCTGGCGCGGAGTGGACCGACGGAACGACTGGGTGTGGGTAAAGCAATGCCCAGGGAGATGTTATGGTGCACTGAATGGTCGTCTCCCGTGGCAACTGCAATGACTATTCAAAATCAAGCTCTTGAACAAGAATGGAGCTTTCGTTGAGTACTGGTTAGCCCTGGCACTCACCACAACACCTGAAAACTCAGGTAACTTGGATCCAGTCTCGAAATTTGTACAAGTGAGAAAAGCACCGGCAGCAGTTGCTTTGGAAGTTTTCAGCGTGGGAAACAGCGTCGGCTGGACGCATGTAATTCCAGAGATAGCTGCTAGTAGTAAGACAGGAGACAGACAGAACGAGCGATGGATTGTCAATAGCCACATAGATCTGGCGAGTTGGAATGATGTGTATAATTAGTAAAGAGAGAATTGCATTTTGCGCGCAGGTAGAAGGAACGCGAGGAGAGGTTTTCGCAGTGTCACCCATCGCATTGCAATCCTGATGCAAGCGCGTGCCCAATGAACCCATTCCGACGTATGGTCACAGTTGGCCTTCAACGCCAGAGTGTCTGTTTAAAATGGAAAACCGACAGAGCGAGACGAAACGGTGAAACTGCGATGGGAGGGCAATATGCAATGTGACATGTCGTATTTTTGCCGGGCGCGGATTAAGCCGCCACCTGGATGTTTCTGATGGCTCTGACTGAGTCATTCCGCCCGGACGGAATTATTTTTTGCCGATGAATGTCCCTGGAGGTATACCTGGGAACCTACTTGGAGTGTACTTGGACGCTTCTTGAGAGCTTACCTTGGAGCATCGAGTCAAGCAGGCTCGGAATGTGTGATTGAGTGGAATTGGATGCATACTAGAGATCGTACTTAGGTGTCACATACTTAAGAACATCTTGAGAGCCTACTTGGGAGCAAGCAATGAAGTGTATTCAGCTGTACCATTGAAGGCAGCATAATGTATAGTATTTAACAAACAAAATTGTTTGCATATCATAGTAATGTAGTCAACATGCAGGTTGATAGGAGCTCTTACTGCCATCCATCAAATATACTATGAATTCAGATCCCAGAAACCACTTTTCTATGAGTTATACAGTATATAATGTCATTTTTTTTTTGGTGTACCTATCTACTTCTGAGTCTGCTAAATATATTCACTTGCCCTCACCCAGTCCACCTTTGTTATCCCTGTGCACCACCATCCCGGTACTGGCTTTCCGTGCTGATATAAGCAGTGGAGATAAGCTATGGATGTTTCCACCACCCTGTTTAGACTCAACTCCATCTTCTACAGTGTACCCACTGTACAGGTTCCAAGCCCACTAGTATATCTCTCCAAGTCTCTGTAAGTTGGTACTATTTCTATGGCCAGAGCAATTATTGCCAGTTGAAAAGAAGCTTTCTGTGCAGCTACTTGAATTATTTGAAATCCAATGATGTCACCAAGTTTTGCTCTGATCACAACATGTTCTAGGGATGAAACATCCATAAATAGGTTGTATTTGACTTCCCAGTTGCCAATTTACTCCATTGCAAATTCTCCATATACTACTGTCAAAAAACATTACAATAAAGTTCTTAATCCACAACTACTCACCCAATATTAAAAATATCATGAATGTCAACCTGGGATGTGAAAGCAGATAGAGTTATATACATTTCATATATATCACACTTTGTTGTCAGAGTGCAACTTGCAGACTTAAATTGGTGGGTTGTTTTTAATTTGAGTTCTTGTGGTTTATACTTGCCACTATCAGCCACTCAGCCACTCAGCCACAGAATTCTGACCAATAAGAATCGAAAAAGACACATTCCATATGCTTATATGAATAATATATATTTTGAGAGAGATGTCCCAAGATATATACAATGGATTGACGACAGTTACGCAGCCTTTGGAAACCCTTTACCACCAATAGAGAGATCAATAAAAGAACCGAGTGAATATCCTGTGATCGACGAATACAATCGAAGTTGGTTTATCCCAGCCGCTGATCGTTCCAGTAGCCGCAGTGAGTCTCCGTTCGTTGTGGGGAGTCACTGTATATATTCTACACAAATCCGGTGTCTGCAAGGTTTAACTGCCAGAAATACAGCGGGACTAGTCTGAACTACAAAGTAGCCACCACTCCATGTCGCTTTACGACCGGAGATAAGGACTTGATAGAGCTCGTTGAGTAGATCATTTGACATCCAATAATCGCCCTGATCGGAGTAATCACTAAGGGAGTCGGAAATGTGCTTTTCGTGCCTTTTCTCCATACAAATGAAAACGAAAAGGCACTAGTTGTATGGTAAAAAAGGCACCAAGAGATGCTGGATCCCGATTTCGTGCCTTTTTGAAAGTCCTACTGCCTTTTATTACATGCCCTTTCAGTTTGTGACTTTTGAAAATACTGGACTCCCACCAAAGGCACCTTAAATCCATGACTTTCTACTGCTGTGCTATTGAAATGGTGCATTTCCTAGACCCAGAACCCTACCAGCAGTGCCTTTTTTTGTGCCTCTTTGTATGTGTACCTTTCTTCCTCTAAGGGGTAGCTACAAACGATAGATATTGGTTGCTCTCGATCGGTTGCTCACCTTCCTTCCTTTACAACACCCATTGCCACCTCCTCTACACTATCTGTATGCCAAATCTCCACCACCACCGTGCCGCTACCGCTACCGTTCCCACGCCACCCTAGACTGCACTAGCTCTGGAGACATCAAGGACAGAGTTGGGCGCAGCGGGCAATATCTACAAGGCTGGAACTAGCAATGGTGAGTGAGTTAAGATGGTGGGTGCGTTGACGGGGACGGAGGAATCGGTACTCCCACAAGCAGTTAGTGTCTTTAATCACCACCACACGCGATATTCTCAGCTAATATCACAAATCTGTTATTGCTTGTAAAACGGCCCTGAATTGAATACCCAGTCAGCATACCGAAAAGCTGATTTGATTCTCAGCGAATGGATAAGACAGCGACGATGGAAGCACATGTGCGAGGGGTTGTGTGGGCGAAAAAGAAATTAATGGACGTTGCAAATATAAGCGCAAGTACAATCCCTAAAGCGCACTCGGAAGTGTTGACAGCGGAAAACCATGTGTCCCATAATGGTGGGGTATGGTCTACTGGACGAACGTGTTGGGGTACCGGATGGGAAATCTGCCAGTCGCATGCCCTGCTATTAAAAGTTAACATCCATGTTTATCGTGGCGAAGATACTGTATATATACAGTAGCCTCTGTATGCATGTGTATGCATTTATCCATCCATCGCCAGCTATACCACAGCTAAGAATAATTTGCCCATCAACCCCATCAGCCTCTCAGCCCATCAGCCCGTAAGTCTTACAATGGCTGACGATCTCTATATGCAAGATCCTCCACAGCATGCAGCTGTGCCTTCCTTGCAGGTGTATTCCAATTTTTAGGCCTACATTGTCACATTCCGTAGTGGAAGCAAGGATCTAAAGTATACGATATATCATAAAAAAGTGCGCATTTGAGCCGCCACGATATTCACGTTGTTATTAAGCTCTCAGTATACTAATTATGAAGTGGAGTAGAAACTCAGCGTTCGGTCGATTTCCAAAACTATTAAAACCTCCCGTTCTGCCGCCCGCCTTCTACTTACACATATCGAGCGCCAAGCATTGCGAATACAATTTCTACCTCATCGAGCACCGAAACGAGTAATTTCTTCGGATCATATGTGCTAGACGAGCCGGAAGATAACTACCACAACAGCACAGGCAGCGCACCTCCGCCTCGAGCCCATTGTCCACAAGGACAGCATGAAAAAATCGTAATTGCTGTTATAGGGACGACCGGTGCCGGGAAAACAAAATTCATCAAGTCATTAACTGGGGACCAAAGTGTTAACATTATCGAGGGTCATAGTCTGCCATACTGTACGCAATATCCAAGGTTCCGCTTTCACGGCTGATCATCTATAGGCACCCCGCGGATTACAAGTTACGAGACCGTCTACAATCGTCAACACATCGTATACGCCGACACCCCCGGGTTCGACGACACCCACTGCAGAGACACGGCGATATTACAGGAAGTAGCACAATGGCTCCGTTTCGCGTATCCCAACAATAAGCTCCTCTCGGGGGTCATCTACCTCTATCGCATCACCCAACCCCGTATGCAAGCCTCCCCACTTCGCAATCTACGGATGTTCCAGAGTCTCTGCAGCGACGTGTTGTCGAATGTCGTGTTGACAACAATACACTGGGACGTTGTTGATCAAACACTGGCTCTGGAAAGGAAGCTGAGCTTCGGAACATGTACTGGAAGGGTAGTATGGAGCGAGAAGCGAAAGTTAAGCGGTGCGATGGGAGTAGGGACGCGGCGTGGAAAGTCGTGGATTCACTGCTTTCAGTAGATCGCAATGTTCTCAATATTCAGACAGATTCAACAGGGAGATCAGTGCCAGATACGGATGTGGGAAGGTTGTCAATGAAAAGCTATTGAACGCTCGGAAGAGGTTTGAGGGAGAGATTGATATATTGAAGAATGGAAAGCGGCAGATGATAAAGGGGGCATCGAGATGGAGCAGATACTGCAAGGAGAGAAGAATTATGTAGAGGAGGTTCCGAGAGTGCAAATTGTGGATATGAGACGCAGGAATGAGGAGCTACAGCGCAGGATAGATGAGGCACAGGGTGGTTACGGACGTTATCGACTTCTTGTGAGGATTTTGCTCGGGGGATTGGCCACACTTGCTGGGGTTCCATCTGATTTAACGCTTGTTATGGCGAGTGTACTGTCATGTTGGTTTGTACAGGAGCAGTTGCCTACGATTAGGATGTTTGTTAGGAGCGATGTTATCAGGAGATGTGCTTTAATATATACGTAACACAACCATAACACATCACCCTCCAAGTAATCAGGGCGTCAGCAGTAACGAAGGCTCTAAGAGTTGCTATGGTGATCAGTTGTCGCTATGGACCGTTTATATTTACATTTTTTGTAATCTAGCGACGAGGCTGCTTGGGCTCGATGGTCTTCCATCTGGCAACAATCCGGTGCCGACATTGTAGGAGGTTTCTCACCCATCCGTCGGCACTTCTCTGCGGCGAAGAAGCAAGGACAATTGTACCCAAAAACCTGGTTATAAACATTGCACGGCTATCGTTAAAGTCGAATTGTCTTGCGGCACGATGAGCAGATTCCCGGGTTCACCGCGAATAAGTTAACTTCTGTGATCTTGTTCCAGAAGATCCGTTATAAAGACTGTTGAGCCCCATCGAATCGAATGGCTACAAGAATGACTAAAGTGGAATATGTTCAGTTATCTGCTCTTGCTGGTTTCATGGATCGTCGAGCAACTGAGATGGAGCTGTTCCAAAGGCACCGGTTATCTAGGCTCGTCTATGGTGGCCAAGAGAGGCTGAATGAGGATAATTGAGTAGCAAGGCGGAGGAAGGTGATTATTTGCTATTCTAGGCGGAATTGACGATGAATGAAACCTCCATTTTCATGTTTTATCTGCTAGTGAATGTAACTGAAGCTTTGCCAGAATCTGGTATCAGTTTCATGGGTAGCTACGATCAGATGATGCACCTTTTGAGCAATCGATAAACTCATTACGACATTTGTGTCCGGTAATTCTGGCACTTTAATCTGCATCGGTAATGCTTATATTATGTTTGTGTCGGTGGGTTAGGGTCCGGCATCATGGATATGACTTACAGACCTCCGGGGTCCCCATTTCACATGATGTTACATTGAGGGGTCACACCCGTTCTCGCACCGGTGATTACCTTGGCCGCCTTTCAACGTATACAAAGTCTGTTCTACAGTATGTGGTGTTTCACAATTACCCGAACCTTGTTTTTCTGTTTCTCTTCTCAATCAGCATCGGTAGGCTGTTCTATTATGCAATAATACAAAACAGCCAGCACCCACTAACTCTCCAACCCGCTCAGCTCCAATCAGCGGGACCCTACAAAGAATGCATAGTAAAGAAAGGTATATATCTATCTATATCCATATTAAACATGCATTCTACCTCTGAAACTTCTTGAGCAATTTGATAATCCTAAAACCCTTGTGAAGAAAACACATAGAAACAGGCTGGTTAGTGACAACCAGGCGTGTACCTATCTCAATCCACCTGCCAACAAAAAACAAGCATAGAGAAATTCACCACAATATCGAGAATCCTTCTGATATTTTCCAGCAAAACAAACGTTCTATAGTCGCTAGCCATGACTGCATATCATCCGCGGTCACAAACGTGGATAACGTCAACTGGAAAAATGGATACCAAATGGCAAACGCAACGTTAAAAGGATTGCAACTACTCCCAGTGGCGTCACAAAACTGATTGGAGCATTGAAAATATCCGACGTCAATGACTAATGGTAGTAAGGTTGGCACGGTACTACTATCTCGGGTAGAGTATTGATGACCATGTAAGTCACGGTAGCAAGAGGTGCAACCACTATCCAGAGGAATTCAAGGCGAGACATATTGATTCTTTCGCGTAGCTTGTACCAGTCCGTAAAGTACATCGTAAAAAGCCCTGGATCAAGCGGTTTATTGATTAGAATCATCATATCTGGTACGGAGTGAGTTTTACTCACCATGACGCCCGTGAGCGAAACAAATACCGACAACAAAAATTCGGGATTGCAGAATTTCTCCATCTACCAGCCTGAGATATGAGTTATTTAACAGAAAGCCTAAGTGGGAGTCGCAGCTTATACCATTTCTTGACCGCTCCAACATATGTATTCTGTTCCTTAATTTTGCCTTGAGACATTCAATGTCGGGCCGAAATCTTTCGAAGTCCTGCCGTGGCGATCCTCAGCAACACACGGAAGCAGCAGTGTGTGCATACATACCCCATGTCGCCGCTTCTTCCCCACCCAGCCACGTGCCGTTTGTAGATCCCTCACTGCCACTCCTCGCTTCGGTATCCATCGCTTCGCTAATATTCCGGACGACGCTAAGTTCGGACGATCATGAGATTCTCTTCCTAGTCGGCGAAAGTTCGGTGCTTAGGAGCGATGATCGATCGTTCATTACCGATCCTAGAGCAAACATCAGTTGCTGCTAAACCCCGTCTCGGCAAACAAGCGGAGATGTGCTGGTATACATACCCTACATCACCACTTCTTCCCCGCCTTCCCCAATTCTTCACCTCCAGTTTGCACCCACCTTCTCGTTCTTTCTTTTTCCACCTAGCCGTATAGCCACACCTAACCGAGTAGCCCTGCCCACGATACCTCTCCGCTGTGTCTCGCTTGGCCGCGTGTTTTTCTTCCCCTCCGTGTGTTCGGTCGCGTAATCTAGCTCCTCCGTCTCTGCGGCGTATCGCCTATCCCCCGCCGCCCGAACCCCCCGAATATTACACACTGCTGCAACTATGAAGGAGTGAACCGTATGTATTAGCTATGGTACGTTGACTAAGATGCGCGTAAAAGAGAAGAGTAAAGTGTGAGGTCTAAAAAGCAGTTATGAACCTTAGGGTTTCTACCAACACACTCCCGCTGTTTATAGCCCGTCTCCCCCCTACCTTCCCCGGCATCTCCTCATTCAGTACACCACCTACAACCACTACCTTCACCCAACCGGCTTCCCCAAAACCAACCCTATACTCTGTCGGTACCCAAGTGCGAGGATGCGATGACTTCCGGAAGTGCTATGGTAAACCAGGCGGAGATGCGAAGGAATTGGGGGAGAAGGTTTAGGCATGCGCAAGAGGAAGTCGGAGGTGAGGGTGGTGGGATGGAAGGCAGCGGAATTTCGACGCTACTTCGTCGAGGGCACGAGGAATAGATGGAGGCGGTGTTCAAGGCGACTTGCTGAGGGGTAACGACCACCCACAGTGCGGAAGTGCGGCGAGGTTGCGGAGCGGTGGTGACGATCCATGGTGCGTATCAACGCTGTCTATTTCGCGGAGGTGAGGACGTGTTGTTGTTGCATTCAACCAGAGGTGGGAAGGATTTAGGTGGGGAGGAGGTTTGGGTGGTGTTTTTGCTCTGAGCAGAGCCGTATGTTTTGCAAATTTGCTTGTCCCACCCACCAAAACCTCGGAACGGCATAACAGAGGGAGAAAAAAGCAAACCTGAAAATTGCCGAGGAAAAAGCAAGCTCGGTATTGTGGTGTATCGTGGATTAGAGGCGATACTTCGATCTTGGGCGAATGTTTGGTTTTGGTGGCGATAAGTTATGCCGGTGGCAGGAACGAAAAGGATAGCAATAAGCACATGAAACGGGGTTCGGTGGAGGACCGAATAACTATTACTATCAACCAGCTATTGGGTATGTCCTTGCTCTTCTTCCCAGACCTTCTCGTCGCTTGCAAGGACGGATCGGCTCATACACGAGCGCAAGGGTACTTGCCACGTTGGAAAAGCATGTAAGCGTAGGTTCTCCGTAACCGTTTGTTATCCGTAACCGTTGTTGGTGGGAAAAGGAAAAAGAAAATTCTCGGAGTAACTGAACACCGGGGCAAAAAAGCAAACATAGTACATGAGAGTGGATTCGAAATAGCCGAATGAAAAGCAATTGAGCATTATCGCCTACGAAGCCGGAAATCCGAACGATTCTCAGAACTGACCGTTGGGCTGAGCTATAGACGATAGGTTTATACTCGGGCTCAGACACCCCATTTCTGGATGAATCCCACATACCGCACTGAACTGGGTATGTAAACGCGAGAAGAAAGTGTAGATTCGCAGCAAATAGACGTTCGTAGCAAATAGACGTTGTCTCAGCCTCCTCTTCCCCCCCCAATCAATAGCTCGTGCAACAAAACTAGTTATGAGCATGGCTCTTGATCTCACGTGATTTCACACTAACCGAAATGGTGAGTTCTGATCCAAATTGAGGTGAAATGGCCTGGAGACATCATCCCACTAAATATCCAAATTACTTCCAGAGAGCTCAGCTTTTGGGGGGTATTAGTTTACACCTACCTGAGCCAATGCCGAGAATTTTTTAAAGAATTCCACCACATGGGCACTCACTTCAGCCTTAACCCAAAGCTGATCTAGATCGTTGCTAGCTTGACCCGGTCACTATACACCACAATTTTGCCCAACTCGCTTAGTACCCCACATAAACTGTATTTCTTACCCTAAGCTCTTCTTTCCATGCAAACCCTGCTCAAACCGGTGGTGAAATTTTCACCAGGTTGACCTATGAACTTTGTGTGGAGCGATGTCTCCAGGCTCTCACAACTTCATTCCCTTGTAACACTATTCCCTTTTTGTCACTTCTATTTTCATCTTAGTGCATATAAGCATTTGAACTGATCTTCAATTACCCGAGTGTAGCAATGCAAGCGACACCGCCCACATATCGTTTCGGTGAGAGGTACTTCAAAGTCTATTATTCCCTGTACCGAGGTCGTCAAGGACCAATAGTGATTCTGAATTAGAAAGTTCTCTGAAACACTCTGGTAAGCCGTGGCGCATTCTTTTTTGGTAGCTTGTGGTTGTCTTAACATCGGCATATTCCGGTGTACCTCACTGGACTCAGAGCAAACAGTTAGTTTTCCACCAAGTTATTCTGCGACACTTTACTCGAATGTGAAATTTTGATCTCAAATCTTAGCTATGACGTGGCTACTGTAGCATTCGATATGTAAACGGCTAACTGCGGTCAGGGGGATTCTAGACTAAAGTTCCGCCGCTCTGGTAAATACAGCAGAAGTCTCAATAATTACACTGTCAGTGGTAGCTATAGCCGAGAGTTAAACAGTATTAGAGATTAACCAAGCTCTACATACTGTCATGGAGAAGCCAAAAGCGGGGGTGCTATATTTAAACGCTGCGGTTAATCTCATACGTGAACGGCTACACTGTCCATGGAACTAGGGAGCTATTACTTTAGACGGTTGTTGGCTACTTAATTATCTATATATCGAGGCCACATACATGGATCGTATATGTACAGTTTCCCATATGCGTACGCACTTATCTCGGTAAGACGCATCCTGATACAAGCACATACCCCATACAAGCCTCCATTCTCATCCAGAGAAGGCCGTAAAGAAGAATGAGACTAACGATCCCAGTACGTAAAGTATATATCAACCGGAGGGTTCTATAGTAGTTTTCAAATCCTCCGATTTCCAAACTATCTCCTTTGTAATTCTGAAATCCTTGCACTCCAATTATCTCTTTCCAAATATGGGTACAACACACTCCTGAACTCTATTGTGTTCAGGAAGCATTTCGCGTGACATATCCTCCCGATACCTCCAAAGCGTGGAATCGCCCATACCCTTTACTCCAAAGAATGGCTGAAGCATGTTAGTCGCGGGAATTGTGTTAGACGCTGTTGCTTCAATCCGGCATCGTTACACCTCTTTTACTTTGTTACTATTTCAGTTCTTCTGCCACTTGGCTATTGTGTTTCTATTGTGTTGGGAACAGGGGGACATTGTCACAGGGCAGATGAGACTTTATCGGCTGCGAGACACGGTATCCCGAGACTGGAGAAGCCACGGGATATGTCAATAGCCTGAGACTCCATGACTGATGGCTTAGGATATTTGATACCACGCGGGGTGATCAACGGAGTGCTCATCCTTGCTTGCATATAATATCCAAGTCTTCGGTTCTTTCCGCCCTACCGGACTGCCAAACTCTTGGGGTTCTACCGATGATGATGGTGTAGAGGTTCCCCGCATGATCTCAGACATATAACACTAGGAAGATGACATTTAGTTGAGAAATATTGTTCCGTCGGAAAAGCTCAACCTCTGCAGGAGTTCATTCCTAGTTCTAATATGCTTTTAGCAGTTGGCGGGGAAGTACAACCAATGGATTTCTTGGTGCTTGGCAGTGGGTAGTATTTCGAAAGATTATTTCACATTTACGTCACGAATCTTTCATGTCATCATTATTAAGCATACTCCAACATTCTAATATACTACACCAACTATACCTTTTCTGAACGTAAAACACCGAAAGCCCAGTCTGAGGAAAGTAATCTTTACCGGAGGTGCAGGAGGGCAGCCCCTTTCCTCTATTCCTAGCCGGATGAAAGTGTTGCAGTGAGAGCGTGAGTTTTAAGCTACGGAGTCATTGTGACTATGGTAGGCTATATGTGACTACGCCTGTATATTCCACTCAAGACGGATATTAGGCCAGAGCTGCATGCATGCAAGCGAGGGTCGGCTTGTATAATTATATGTACCGTACATATAAGTGGCACATGTTAGCGTTTATCAGTGCTTCGAGTACACTTCGCTAACGGTAGTACATCCTACAGTTTCAACACCAGTAGAAAAAGGTAGTAAAGTCCATATCCTGCATCGCGTTTGGGGAATTTCATACCTCCCTACACATCCATGTTGTCTCAAACCAACCACTGCCGACGGGTACGATTGATCTGTTGATACTCGGCTGACGCCGCACCGCATCAGCTTTATTTATTCCTTGTCCACAGAACAGCCCACAATAAATATTACGGTAGAAAACGTAATAAAACAAATTAATAAAAGGTTAAAGGAAAATTTCAGGCATTTTAGGGTGGTACTTAACATTTAAATGGGTTTTCAAAGAGTTTTTGCACAAATTATTGCATGAGATACATGTTTTTTTTTTGCCTTTGTCTGCCTTTTAGTAGAGCTAAACTACAACTCACGCTGCGAAAATACACTTGTATAATTAATTTAAATAGGCGAGAAATACAAGTAAATATTTCGCATATTTTTAGGGCTTAATTTAGTGCTTTAATGACTTTTTGTAGGTTAAATATATATACCTGTACCTTTTTTCTGTTGCAATCGTGGACAAAGGCTGATTCGGCTCGGCGTCAACCAAATTTCGGCATACCCGTCGGCAATGGTTAGCAACCTTACCCGTCGGCAGTAGTTGCAGTAACTGAACCCCCACTGTGAGATCTGGGGCCCCTGATAATTCATTCGGTCACGTTTTCCGTTTTCTAAACTAGAGATGCCGAAACCTTCGCCGGCACAGCGCAGAAGCGTTCGGTTTGGAGCAACCTCAAGGATTTAGCCAACGGTGGTAGTAACTGACTTGGGTCCTATAAGGTGTGATCATTCTCCGACATGTTGTTAAGTCGGCAGACAGCTTCGGCATCCGATTGGCATTTCACCAATGGGCGCAGAAACCATGCCGACGCAAAAGAATCAATCTCAGATGGCTGAAGTGGCGTCCACTTCGAGCTAGCCGAAGAGCAGAGAAAATTTTATCGGACTTCTGGTCGTAATAGCTTCCGGACAACCTGCGCGCTCAGGAGTTCCGAGAATTCTCTGCTGAGTGCTTCCACATGCCGCTTCTTGCAATGTGGCATGCCGGCTATTGCCGCTCAGCTCAAACATCGCCACAAATCGAATAGGTTTAGCTTTATAGATAGAATTAAGTCAAGCCATACGCGTCCGCCCACAAGAACATAGAGGCAAAACAAAAATCACATTACTATCAAGTGTGTCCTTAGTAGACAAATCTAAGAACATCTAGACCTATCATTGATTATAATGAGCTATAGCTATTTTGTCTTGTACGCCGAAACATTAGGAGCTCCAATAGAACCCGAGTGGCTGAGACCGGCAAGCTGCGGGATAAGGGAAATTTCCCATTCACAATTCATGGCTGGGATTTTAGAAGTTGAGCAGCGTGGATGCTAAAGTCTTGCCGTGGGTGCTTCATATTTACAATGCCGTGGAGTGAGCACAGGGAACCCAAATATTTTAACCCCGCAATCGTCTGCACAACTCAATTTGTTCTTTAGTTTTCGTCGAGTTCACATCCGGCCTTTTTGATTAGCTTGCTTTCATCGTTACGCTCCTGACCTTGCTAGCAATATGGCAGACCCTCTCTCAATCACTGGCTCCACCGTTGGTATCATAGCACTAGGTCTTACCGTCGTCAAAAGCCTATACAACTTCTCAAATGGGGTCCTCCTAGCAAGGAAGGAGATTCAAGACCTACGAACAGATACAGAAACGTTGAAAGAAATCCTCGACCGTTTCCATAATATCTTAAATGAGACGGATCCATACTCCATGACTTTTGATCTGCAGTTTCTTGAGAAAATTGTCTGGAGATACAGAGATACATTTGCTGAGCTCCACACTAGGCTTGAGACATGCACTGCAGACCGGAAAAGCAGGGGGAGGCGAACGCTGGAGAAATTGAAATGGATAGTCGAGAAGGACGACTTGAGAGAGTTATTGAACCAGGTTGGGAAGTTGAAAACTGACCTCCAGACAGCTCTCTTATTATCACAACGGTATTATCCTATGCGGATGCGAGATGCCGCCCGAACGTTCTCTAACATTTAGCAGACAAACGCTCGGCGAGATGAGTTATCAACAGAAGCTACAAGCATACGATCTCCATTGCATTCGCCGCGAATCCATCAATGTCAAAGATCACTTAGCCAATATCCATGATACTACCGAACGTATCAACGAAGAATTATATGCCTTTACTAGTCCCCGACTGCTGGAGATATCGAATGGAATTGCTACGACAACAGATGAGTTACAAGGTATGCGGAGCGAAGTTCATACTAGTATGGAACTTGTTATGAGAAGATTATTCGAGTACAAGAACGACATCATTCGCTCTGTTGAGCTGGTATCCAAGAGAAAGGGAGGAGCTAGGGACGTTATTTTGGGCCGAAAGCGAAAAATACTTCAGAGTGTCAGATGTGCTTTCGGATCATTGATTTTTACGACAGCTACTGCCACAAAGAATTACCACTTCTCCAACTTTACAACTCAGACCAAGAGAAAGAATCGCACTTTCATGTATTTCCTGCCATCGTTTGGGTTTTGGTCACCCGGGCTAGCGGTTTCGTTTGCATCCACACCATTTCAAGTTTCTCTCAGTCTGCCGACGAGGCGATACATTCCATATGGTAACAAAGCATTTGAATGTTGTGAGAAAGGAGACTTGACGGCGTTGAGGTGGATGGTCGAAAGCCGAGAGATACTGGTATCAGATATTGAACTGGATGATGGCGGGAGTGATAAGGTATCGCCAAGGTCACGTGGAACCCTGCTTCATGTATGTTTTCATTATCTCTGGCTTTACCAATTTTGGAAACTGAGAGAATTAGGTGGCTGCCCGGCATGGGTATCGTGATATCTGCGACTTTCTTGTATCTCAAGGTGCGGACCCTGAGTTTACAGTAAAAATATATTATCCTGAAACTCCCATGGCGACAGTCGGAATGATGCTCCTTCCCAAGTCAGTCTTCAGGTGTTACCCGGGTGATGTCTGGTAATAAGTTATTATGATTCATGCAAGAATTCTGATCCTTTATAGAGAGATATCAGCCCAGGAATTAGCAAACCCATTGTTTATGCCATCGACTTTCGGTCATTGGGACGAACCCTGCCCATCAGCACATTCTTTTGGGATGTTTATTTCTCGCATGTGGGAACAGAATCCTGACATAACCCCAGAGATGGTCCACGGAGCAATCAAACACTTCACCTCAATGATGGAACCGGAACTGAAGACGCAGTGTCAGGTTGACGTTACAAATTCCTTTGCTTACGGCATGATGTGTATGAGCGTACACGGCACACCAAGCTTCGCATCATACGAAAAAATCCTTAGCTCTATTCATCACTACGACGAAGTCCAGTCCCTATTTGGCGGTTTGGATGAGAAAATTGGTTGGACGCCAACTGGTATTGTTTCGTGGCGAGTTGAGAATGCACAATCGACAAATAAACCACCGTGTCAAATTCATAAGCCTCAGTTTCAAAATTCGAGGAAGCAAAAAGGTTCATTACAATTCCCGATACCGTCTACCATGCACTCCAGCCACCGTCAGTTAATGGAGCGGAGTTGCACCCTCGAACAAGGTCTATCGAGCAGCTGGAATGATATTGTCTTTCAATCTAGCGGCTGGTATAGGCAGCTCGTGGACAGCTACTATAATCCTGGAGTGGAAGCGGAGATTGTTAATCGTTTACGATATCTGATCTACCTCGGTTTGGATATCAATGTTCAGGATGTCGCAGGTCGAACGCCGCTCCACAAATTGCTGATGCTTGGGCATAATGTACGAACAGCCACACGTATACGGATTCGGATATTAGCTGGTGCCGATCCCACAATTATCGATTCACATAGCTGGCCTCCACTATTTTATGGAATAGTTTTCGGTCACATTGCTGCTCTTGTTCAACTCCTGAACACAACCTCTAACACTGATGCGGTATTGCATAAAGCTCGTCTGCTCGCCCATGCCACACTGAATGCTGCTCGGAATGCACCGACGGATACATCCATTGCAATCAACGATACCGAATGGCAAAAATGGCCTCAGTGGATGTGCTCAACATTAGACATACCAATACCTTGGCAAGACTTCAGGAAAGCTCGTGGGGTTTCAAAAGCTCTGTTGATCCGCCAATATCAATGTGTTGTCGATATTGTTCAGTATTTCATCGATTACTCACATGCAAAGGCGGATGAAGAGTTAGAGAATGTTTTGTGGAATATGGACGCAGGTAATCCCGATGTAATGCTCGACACACCAAACGATGACATTTTACACCGCCTGGAAGCGCTTCTACGCCGCCGGTTGGATAATCCTTGTCCGACATCATCGGGTAAACCAACAAAGGATAACGGAACTACTAGCATGGATGAAAAGCAAGAGCAGTCAAATGCAGAGGGGTTTAGTTTTATGGTTGCAGTTTCATTTTCTACAAACGTAGTTCTAATGGTTATGTTAGTGTGTATCTTGTTGCCTGCTTTCGTGTAGGAGATGTGTTTAGATGTCTTGCCTGGTATTGCAGAAAAGTATTATTACACACTAGATGTGCTGCGGAGGGATTGCGATGCTTTTTTTTGTACTTCTCGGCATGTCTATGTTCCACCGCTTCATGCAGACCTGCGAGGCGGAAGTGTAATATTGACTGGTGACGAAATATTGACTGGTGGCGATAATTATTGTTTGAATACCCATTAAATCGTCATATATACGTACCTACCAGTGGATCCAGCATAACAATCCTGTGCCTCGGGTTTCCGCTGAGCGTGAAAGACATAGACGACCTACTTGTCGAATTTCAAGTTCCAGATATCCCTGTTTGTGATTAGATGACTGATAAGATTATCTCTGATTGAGTCGTCATGCGACTGTGATGTATAATCACTAAACACTGATGAGTTACTAAACTTTTTGATGAGTCGCCAAGGGCGCTTAGAATTGGGTGGAGACTTAGTGAGTAATCCTAAGTATAGTTTAAGGAGTTAAACATTTCCTAATTTAGCTAGCCAAAGTATCTCACACTATGGGGTCTTAGTTGTGCTCAATTTTGCACGTCTCTTGATGTGTGATTGAAATTACGCCAACGTTACTAGTAGCTCTGGTAGTGGTTTAGGGGTCTCCTTAACTTAACACTGGCGGAATCTACTTAAGTGTATACGCATTTTAGGACTGTCATTGGAGAAAAACCTCCCCCGTGTCGCAATTTGAAGGCTCCTCGTGAATTGAATACAGATAGAGTTACTGAGAAGGTGACAAATCCATATAAATATCTTTTGTGGGAGTATTGTTATTTCAAGTGCTATGGAGCCTTCCTTCTACGCTTCTCCACAGCTTCTCATAGTAAATGTAATGTAATAACTAGCAACAAATAGCCGCGTCTTTACGTCCAGCTCTCCAAATAACGTCCGGCTCTCCAAATAATATACAGGTCTTCACGACACTTAGTTCGAGACTAGTTTTCGAAATTGAACTCTCTGAATTCTTGGTGTGTTGAAACGGTAGTAATGGCTTCCAAGCCGCCTCATATACTAGTTTAGAGATCTATTTTTGTGGTACAGCTAGTCCGGTTCAGAACGAGTTGTAACGAGTCGGCAAAGCGGCAGCGTGAGGTTTCTAATTACCATTTGTGAACAGCTCAACCGCGTTCGTCATGAAGGATGGCGGTAGTTTCGAGAAAGCTTACAGCTATACTTAGATAAAAAATGGAGTAGCTTTCCAGCAACCGATCACCCCATCAAAACCAATATGGCCGTCTCTTAACAACAACTCAAATGAGAAGGCTGTAATTGAAAAAATCAGACCTTAAAACGATGGGAAAAAGGTTTGCATTGTAAGTCCCCTTACCCACTTTACAAATTTTACAACCGCGCAACAGTCAGAAAGAAGTAGAATACGTTATTTGGGCACTCAAAAGTTGGGTACGCGAGAGTCTGGATATATAGAATGTGGTGGTGGAGAAAGGTGGTCCTACATTTTGTGCTGGCCTACGGCCAAGGATTTTCATGTGACCAAGGTTTCGCATGTAAAGCACCGATCGCGAAGCGAGGTAGACGATCAGTGTTCCAGATCTATACCTTTAAGCTGTGTTAAAAGTCTTATATAATTTTTTCTAACTTTTCTATATGTTAAATTTCATCTCTCAAAAAGCCATCTATCATTTCTTTGTGTGGATACTGTCGTCGTAGTGTAAGTTCGGGTGAATTCACAACAATACTGGGGTCTGAATGAGAGGACCAATTGGGACACAATGCTTCAATTTTATTTAGCAAGCATACGAGTGGCGAGTGGCAACGGGCGGCAAAGGCATACCCGAAGATATACTCGAGGTTCTCTGTATACAGTATATACGCTAAGTCTTTCTCCTTCTCTTTTCTCTGTACCATAGAATCTACACATACACGGTTCTCCCCTTCCATATTGCAACAGTCGCAGCTTTTGTGGTTATGACATTAGCAGTAAAATTTTTACAGATGGATAAAACTAGAAAAGTGCAATCGTCTGCGTGCTAGACGGGATAGTACAAAATGTTTCAAATAGTACAAATAGAAGTGCATTTCAAATACTCACCTGACTTTGACACCTACAGCCTGTTCCGTGAACAACCTCGGCAGTGAATGCGGATAAGAATTGGAACAAAAAATTCGGAGAATGAAACTATACCAGGCTACTGTACTGGCAATTTCGAATGATGCGTTACCTGTTAGGACGAGCGTTTGTATCTCTAGACTAAATACATATTTTAGGGTCAGATGTTGAAACAATCCGTATTTAGTCTGTGTACAGATAGTTCGTACACACTCCCGACAGAGTTCCAATTACAAGTTAAATTATAACAGGAATTAGTTACTTACTACATGAGAACTAACAATATAGATTGGATGAAATGACCGCTCCAACCGTACTCAATATTCCGACACCGCCAGTCTTCTGAGATAGTAATGCGGCGGATAGCCGCCTCAAGTCAAACCAGGACCCGTGCCCTGCTATTACAGACTCCATATCATTCTGTTGAAGCTTAGTGTCCTCCTAACATCTAGCACCTTCAACCTGAACCCTCAACCTGCACCCTCCATATCAGCCCTTTCTGACGATCCACGTGGCAGTCTATCTTCTGCATATTTAATAAAATTTCTCACCCCATTCCTATGTAATGGAATCATTAAAAAAGTGCATGATACTACCATATTCACTATTATCTCCATTTGAATGCTATTTCCCCCGATGCGTACCAAGTTAGGACTCTATCAAAGCCTTAGAATTTGATGTAGAGTGCGAGTTACCGTCAATTTAAGCCGAATACGTATCACCATAGATTTATTCCAGCAAGTAATGAAGACCCCCAGGCTCAAAAATGACACCGGATAACTCTCAGCCGGTACTCAGCAATGCTACAGTCGGAACCCAAGCATTTAGTTCTGCGGAACGAAGCTAACTCATAGCATCCCACGTCTCGGTCGAGCCCGCTCCAAATAGCCGGCTAGAAACCTTTAGCTAGTGCCGACTCGTATCACGCCCATCACTATTCAGGGAAAAGACTTCGTATCTACGCAATAGTGATCAATGCCGATGGAATTCGGGTGATGTACAGTCATGAGAGGTCCGCATCACATGGTGTATGGACGCCCAGGAACAAAGCGAGAATGTTACGAATGTAAAGCGGACGAAGTCTATACTACTATCTAAGGAGAAGCTCTGTCTTTATATACATGAGAGCCTGGAACTCCATGGAAGTCTATGGAAGCTCGCGATTGCAAATACCAGTGGCGGTGGCGACTGAAAACCCGTGGATGAGTCTACGACTGTGAGTGCGTAGCCTGTGAGTCAATTCGGCGATCTTAGTATCGGCGACTTCCTTTCAGATCATCTAATAGTTATACACTTGGTTTGTCCGCTCGAAGCATTCTCATTGGTTGACTTGCGGTACGTACCTTTAAGATGGATTTTTATTGGCTGACAACCCACAGCTTCAAGCTTCCTGATGGCTTGGCATACGACATCAAATATTCTCAAATATCGACTCCCAATTAACTCTTTGAGTTCAACTCCAATCATAAAGTAATTTGTACATGATATGTTCACAAATCAATGCTCTTTCACCTCTTGGTCAACAATCTAGCATATCTTCACAATTGAGACAATGGTTGTGGAAGATTATCAATTTTAGCTTTTGTGGGCGATTTTCGAGTGTTTTTCTAAAGCCACTCTATCACTTTTTAAGATATGTTAAATCAGTGATATGGAGGTGAAATAGCATGAAATTATGCACAATTCATGTATACATTACTTTATGATCAGAGTTGAACTTAAAGTGCAATATGTTTCAACTTAGCTTACAAGTTTTACCTTGTGTGTTTGCATGCAATGGTGTAGGTCAAGATGTGGTAGCAATTGGGGTGTGGCACAGGCAGACTGACTGGGTTAGTGGGTGCAGATAGATGGTGCCGGTGGGTTTTAGAATAGCCTATCAATCTTTTACCTTCTTATAGTTCAACATTCCAACATCAAGCAAGGTTATGTGTCGTTTCTGAGCTCCATTTGCTGCTATAACAGCATTTTAGGCTAAGACGACAGAACAGTTTTGCCACACTACTGCAAGAGCTATCCAATGACTTTCGTTACTTATTGGGAAAAGACCACTGGGCCTAGGTGTATTCTCCATGCCTGGGTTGGTGATGTGCACCTCGAGCACCAGGAATATTGGTAGGCAGGGTAATATGTAAATCCATGATGATATGATGTGTGGCACTCCAAAATCAACTGTTGGTGCTATATATTCTCATCAAAATATATTACTCTACTCTGTTTGTCTGGCCATTGTAATTAAATGGCTCTTGGTCCTCAGTGGCAACACTGCTAAGTAGAGTTGCCACCAACCTAGCAAGATCTGGATCGGCTGAATTATATTGACCCAGCTGAGAGCCAGCTCAGGTCAATTGTGTTCAGCCAGTCGAAAACAAGCCCAGCTCTATCCTCTTGAGCCAACAATCAGGCAGACCTGTTCAATTATATTCAGCCATCTGAAAGCCAGCCCAGCGTAAGTGTGTCCACCCAGATGAATGCAATCCCTGCCTGAGCATCGTGAGCCAATGGTGAGCAAACCCAGCTCGATTGTATCCAGCCAGCCAAAAGCCATTTCAGCTGTATTGTTTGCATCGGGTTCAAAGCCAGCCCAGCTCGATCATCTCAAGTCAACCTGCATCCAATGAACTACTATTTGCTCCCTGCGGCTGATGTGGGGGATATAATATCAAGTGTTCCCCTTTCGAAGCCCCTACTTTCAATTGTATTTGCACTCCAAGTTCTAAATTCTACATTCTAACTTCTAAGTTCTAAGTTCAACTCTGTGATACTTCTCTCTCTCTCTCTCTCTCTCTCTCTCATGGTCACTATTGATATTTACAATGCTGACAGACAGACAGACATTTTTAATTGAAGTAACCAGCCAGTCCTTATTGATCCTCCCCAGCAAGGCAATAGCCAGTTCAGCCTGATCGTGTCCAGCCAGTCAAGAGCCAACCCTGCTCTATTGTTTTCAACTTGCTGAAAACCAGCTTAGCTTGACCATGTCCAGCCAGCAAAGATTGTGACCCTCCAGGTGAACCTCCAGGCTCACCTAATTGAAATGCTGATGCATGTGTACAGGATGGTTCCATTGCTTCCCATGAGCCAAGATGCAGACCAGTGGAATCATTTCTGGCCAGCCGAATGCAAGCACATCTTAATCATCTTCAGCCATGTAAAAGCCAGCCCTGCTTGATCTTGTGCAGCAAACTGTGAGCGAGCCAAGCTCAATTGCCACCTCTCAGCTGAGAGCCCAATCAGTCCAATTGTCTCCACCCAGTCTGTATTGATTCACTTCACTGGTGGTCTGGCTCCAAGTGACCCTGCAAGTGCATCTGGGGTCTTGAATGTTATCTAATAGTTATGAAGTAGGATTGTCTGTTTGAAGTGTTGTCATTGGTCGGGTGAACTTGCCATGTCGTCCATGTGGTGGTGGTAGATCCAGTTGCAGGTACAGTGATGGATATTTATATATTGACATAGGATTCATCCTTAAGACCAACAAGTTTTTAGACTGCCATCGAAGCCACTGGAAAGGATTGGAGAGTGCATGCTAATTGTAACGGGCAGGGTCGAATGTAGGTGATATTGGTAACTATAATGTAATTTCGAAAGCGGGGCGGACAGGGCTCGAGGTTGATTTTGAGGAAGTCAAGACAAGACAAAACAAGACAAAAGTCGAAGCTGTTTTCAAAGTCGTAACTTGCTTTGCTATACAAGAGAACGAGTAAAGAGAGAAGAAAAGGAAATCCTCCAACGCCAAACAACACTCTCTTTATATACAATCCGTCTGCCACCCTCGAACCATTCCTCATGCTCCGATGTACCATCCGAATCTCAACCCATGATCTTACACACCACTCCATCATTCCTTATCGTAACAATCACGCCACATCCTCCGATGTCGCAACACCTCAGACCACTTCCCTATCGTACTAAATTATACCGCCACCATCTCGCCGCTCTTTCCGCATCTTCCAACGTCTCCGCCTTTCTGTAACACAATTCCTTCGACACCACCAGAATCTTCCTTCCTTATTTCCAAGTATCTCCGTACCTGCCTGCGCCGTGACAGTATCCCCCCCTTAGGCTCGAGGTCCTCCGAGAGCATTTTCCAGCGGTCCAGGTTTCGTAGGGTATCGTTGATGGAATTGCTCCACTGCTTGTAAACCGTCAACAAACTTTGCAGGTTCCCAAGTAAGGGAATCATATCCCGTCCATTGAACCAAATACTGTAACTGATTCCGATACCCTCAACTATCCTCAACCCCTGATACTTGATATTCTTCTTCACCATCAACTTCAACAGGGGGAGGAGGAAGTACCACCTGTCCCTCTAAGGGATCCTCAACTACCGGGTCCAAAAGCGAAACAGGCTGCACTAGATGAATCCCTATTGACGCAGGTAACTCCAGCTCATAAGCATAAGGGGAAACTTGCCTTCGTACCCGAAAAGGGCCCAGGCGTTTCCAATCCAGCTTGCGAGTGGGGCGAGTAGTTCGTACATTACGGGCGTCCAACCATACCTTAGATCCTACTTGAATATTGGGTGCAGGAACACGTCCCCGATTTGCGCCTTCTTCCTGTACCGCTTGACTCCGCCTCATCTCAACTCGTAGGTGTTCATGAATCTGTTGCATCGCCGCTTGGACCTGATCTGCCTCACAACGTCGTTGATCTCGTTCCTGTGTGGGTTCTCCGGCAAAGGACATTCGGGGGTCTACACCCTGAACCGCAAAGAATGGGGTACACTTTGTTGACTCGGATACTCCATTATTAGCAGCAAACTCAGCAAGGGGTAACCACTGTACCCAATCATCCTGCTGATGATTTACAAACACCCGAAGATATTGCTCCATCCCAGCATTCATCCGTTCCGTCTGCCCATCTGTTTGTGGATGAAACGCTGTAGACATCCGTCGGTCTATCCCAAGCCGGGTGCATATCTGTCCCCAAAAGATCGAAGCAAACTGAGGTCCTCGGTCTGAAACAATCGTCTTTGGCAAGCCATGCAGGTGTACCACTTCTCAAAGGAAAAGTTTAGCTAACCCTACCACGTCTATTGTTGTATGGCAGGGAATAAAATGACGCATCTTCGAGAGTCTATCGACCACTACCCATACTGCATCAAACCCTTCACACTCGGGTAATCCTACTACGAAATCCATCGAAATATCTTCCCATGGTTTCCCTGGTACTGGCAATGGTCGGAGAACTCCGAACGTTGCATGCCTCGAGGTTTTCGATCGTTGGCAGGTATGGCAATTTCGTACATACTGATCCACCTGCTTCCACATATCTTTCCAGTAATACTTCCTATCCAGAAGGTCGAAAGTCTTCGCCCGTCCTGGATGTCCCGCTAATGCAGTATCATGGTGCTCCTGTATTAATCGTAGCTGTAATTGGTCTCCCTCAGGAACATAACGCCTTCCACGATACCACACCTGTCCCTCTTGCTCCGTACATTCTGTTATTGTAATCTCCTTCAAACTAGCCCCTTGTCTTATCACCTCTAATACCTTAATTGGTAGCGGATCATCCTTATATGTTTGAATAAAAAGATCGGATATCGAAGGGACTTCCTGATCAGATATATCGTTGGCCGATATTCTCAATTGTTCCGGAAGATTAGGCGGTTTCAGAACCACCTGTTCCATATTTTTTAATCTTTCATCCCCCCCCTCAGGGAGGTCTCCCAGCCTTCTCGTTAAAGCATCCGCCTTTCCATTCGATTTCCCTGGTCGATAAACAATTTCGTAATCAAACCGTATCAAAAATTCAGACCACCGTGCTTGTCGTCGATTTAGGAGCTTCTTTGTCATAAAATATTCGAGATTCTTATGATCAGTTATCAGCTGTAAGGGATATGCGGCACCCTCACACTCAGGTCTCCATTCCTCAAGTGCCTTGATAATTGCCATTAGCTCTTTATCATATATATCATAATTACACTCTGCCGGTGAATGTTTCTTTGAGTAATACGCCACAGGATGTAACACTCATTCATCATCTCGTTGTGACAATACTCCTGCGGACACATAATCGGACGCATCAGTCTCAATGATTACCTCCCTCTCATGATCAAAATGTCGAAGTGCCGGTGCTGTAGTGAACGCAGTTACCATCGTCTCGAAAGCGAGCTGTTGTTCTTACTTCCATACAAATGGTTCATCTTTCTTTGTCAGCCTGGTTAATGGTTCTGCCTTCTCAGAATACTTAGGAATAAACCGTCGATAATAATTGCAAAACCCGAGGAATTGTTGTACCTCAAAGAGGTTATTCAATCGTCCGTTCTCCGTCTTCTTCTCCCTACTCCAATTCCAGACTGTTTCGACCTTATCCTCATCCATAGAAATCCCTTTTGTTGATATAATTAATCCCAAATACCTTACAGTTTCCTTATGAAATTCGCATTTTTCTGGATACAGGTACAACCCTCCTTCCAGCAATCGTTGCATAATCCACTGAACATGGCCAACATGTTCCTCCTCGGAATCACTATATATTAAAACGTCATCCAAATATGCCGAAGCAAAATCGTCCAGAGCTTCTCTAATGGCATTATTAATATACCCTTGGAAATCCGCTGGTACATTCGTTGGGCCAAACTGCATCACTGTAGGGTCATACAGCCCATATCTCGTCCGAAAAGCTAACTTATGTTCATCCCCCTCCTTCACCCGGAGCAAATTATATGCTCCTCGTAAATCCAGCTTCGTATAAATTCGGGCATTTCCTAAAAGATTCACTGTTTCTTTTATCAATGGGAGAGGGTATCGGTTCTTTATCGTTTTACTATTAATATCTCTATAATCAATACAAAACCGTAGCCCTCCTCCAGGTTTCTTTGTGAATAATACCGGAGCCGCAAAAGGTGAAGACGATTGCCGAATAAATCCCTTGGACATATTTTCCTCCAGCCATTCTTTCAAGACAACCAGCTCTGCTCTCGACATTGAATATAATGGTCCCCATGTTGGTGTTTCTCCATCCTTCAATCGGACTTCATGATCGATTCCTGGCCGATGCGGTGGTAGCCTATCTGCCAGCACTTTATTAAACAGCGAAAGGAATTCATGATACTGTTCGGGAACAATCTCCTCAAGAGGGCGTTCTCTCAGATCCCTTATCTCGATTGCTTTATTAATATCATATAATGAGGCCTTAAACACTGTAAGTCTCCCTTTTTTAACTGGCCGGAAAAATGAAGCTCCATTCAGCATAACAATATCTCCTCGAAATGGTCTCAAAGGTCGAATCTTTGGTTCAAATATATCTTGACTTTGGTATACTGGTTCCGGAGGTTCCTCTGTAATGCCTTGTACCGTTACTGATGCATCATTGCAATGCGTAATGCAATATTGTGATCCAAACGTAACAGTATTGGATGCAAAACGCACGGCGACATCATGTAATCGTAGTCATGGGATTCCGAAGACGATTGGGTAATGTCCTAACTTCGTAATAAACATAGGTAACTATTCCTTATGTTCTTGTATCTTCATCCCAACTTTGGCAATATGCGTAATATCTCCTGATTCGATAGGTCTTCCATCGATGACTTCTACCTGTTTTCTTTCCTTCAACTCTGGAAGGGGTATCTGATGATGGCGAGCAAAATCTTGATCCATAAATGCAATGCCAGTAGCTCCGCAATCAATCAGTGCATGCGTAGGTATCTCTTGGTTATTAATGGTCAATGAACAGGTTATAACTAAATGTTTGCCTTCCATTGATCCTTCCAATACCTCCACCTTACTAACTGATAATCACGAAATTCCAAAACATTTTAAAGCATTTAAAACAAAACTTTTTCCGTCAACCAAAGCGCCATCCTGCTTGGATTGACCTAGTCTTTTGCCGATTCCTCGAAACCTTCCTTGGTTCCTACTTCCTTAACCTCTGCTCCCAACGCCTTACACGTCTGAGCCTTTTTTCTTGCCGCACATTCCGCTGCCCTGTGGTTAAACCCACCACAGTATAAACATCTCCCATCTGAAAATCTCTTTGCTCTTTCCTCTGCCGAAATCCTCCTTTTGCCTGCGCTGAGATCCATTGGTGCGGGTCCGGTATATCCAGCAATTGTTCCAGCAGGGGCTGCATCTGGGGCCTTCGGGGCAGGAGGGGGCCTGGGGGAAGCAAAACCTATCACGCTTCCTTTATTCTGTGCCGCTTTCTCTGCACACCTTTGTCGTATCTGGTTGTCCCGTTTCTGGCACACCGTCACAAACGCAGGAAGTTCCTCAGGCATATCACTATACGTAAAGGAATCTTTCATTTCCTCAGACAGCCCCATCCTCAGGGCATTCCGCGGGGCCGAAGGATTCCAATCGAGATCGGCGGCAATAACTTGAAACTCAGCGTAGTACTGAGAGAACTCACGGTTCCTTTGTTTAATTTCCCGTATCTTCCGTTCGGCGGTGGCTACTCGGTCGGGGTCCCCAAAAGCTGCTTCCAGGGGTTGTATCAAAGCTGGTAGGTCTTCCAGCGCTATCGTTCCGTTCTCCCGGATGTGTGGCAAGATCTGGCCTAATGCTACTCCCCTCAGGCGGTTGAATGGGTACCGCATATTCGATTGTTTGTCCGGGAAGCTGGCGGGCTTGTGTCGTATGACCATCCGGAGTTGAGCAATCCAGCCTCTCAACTGTGTTCGATCCGTCCCTGAAAAGTCCAGGGAGTCGGGAAATTTCTGGCCTCTGTCCTCCGGGGCCTGGGGAGCAGCTGGGGCCGCTCTGGCTGCTAACGTCAAAGCATTCGCTAACTGCATCCTCAAACCGCGGACTTCCTCTCAAGATTGTCGTGCGTCTCGGGTCATGTCGTCCAGTTCCTGTTGAAGCTCCTCGCTGGTTCCTGGAGCCGATGGTCTCCTCAAGGCCTCGTCCCGTTCGTTCCTCAGAGTCTGTATTTGTCGCTCGAGCTCGGTATGATCGCACTGCCGGGGCAGGAACTGTTTCGTTTGTAGATCTGTGATCTGCCGCTGTAGGTCGATGATCTGTTGTAGATTCTCGCAAACCATTTGCACCTCTCTGATCGGTTGGGAGTACTGTGCGACCCGCATCAATACTTCCTGTGTCTGGATGAACACCTCCCTCAACTGTTCGCTCCCTACGTTGTCTTTGTCGATGTCGATGAGTGCCATGATGGTGCCCTGATCCTCGCCGGATACCAGGGCCGCTCGGGGTTCCGTTGATCCTGACATTGCAACGAACTAAGCACATCTACCAGTGCCAGTTATATGCGTCAAGTTCGGAAGCAGTCGGGGTCAGGGGTACTATAACAATCAGCGGAATCCCCAGGGACTTTGCTGTTATTGCTGCTGCTGCACGTGTCCGATTGTTGAATCAGTTCTGGCGCAGTTATGGCCTTCGCACTCACACGGTTCTTCGGGATCACTAGGAAACCAGGAATGTGCTCCTTGATACCGAGTCCAATATCGTCCGAATACGGGATCGTTAATATCAAGTCCGCCGCCTTCCCTGGCTGCGTCTGTCCAATAAGTATTCCAAGGTGAGGGGACAACTGACTGTTCCCAAAAATAGGCTTCGAGGGGTTCTTCCTCGAAAGATTCTCTGAGTATGACTTCAATACTCTCGAAAACGTTCAAAGGTTCGGGTTCAAAAACAAGACAAGGGGTTCCGGCGAGATCAAACCAATTCGTTTGTGCAGTGCAGTTAATGTCGTATTTTTGCATTCGAATATGGTGATCTATGCAGATACTGACGGATAGCAAATCCGGTAAGTCGGAGTAACTCGTCGACGCAATCGTCGCAAACGTGTATCCACCTATGATTTGATGCTAGGTAAACCCAACAAGAAACAGAGCAAGTTTCGGAACAATACTTACACCCTGTCGAGGGGTATAGGCACATTCAATATCCGGTACGATGTTGTAAGACTCGTTCTAGTGTAACGGGCAGGGTCGAATGTAGGTGATATTGGTAACAATAATGTAATTTCGAAAGCGGGGCGGACAGGGCTCGAGGTTCTTTTCGAGGAAGTCAAAACAAGACAAAACAAGACAAAAGTCGAAGCTGTTTGCAAAGTCGTAACTTGCTTTGGTATACAAGAGAACGAGTAAAGAGAGAAGAAAAGGAAATCCTCCAACGCCAAACAACACTCTCTTTATATACAATCCGTCTGCCACCCTGGAACCATTCCTCATGCTCCGATGTACCATCCGAATCTCAACCCATGATCTTACACACCACTCCATCATTCGTTATCGTAACAATCACGCCACATCCTCCGACTTCGTAACACCTCAGACCACTTCCCTATCGTACTAAATTATACCACCACCATCTCGCCGCTCTTTCCGCATCTTCCAATGTCTCCGCCTTTCTGTAACACAATTCCTTCGACACCACCAGAATCTTCTGTCCTTATTCCCAAGTATCTCCGTACCTGCCTGCGCCGTGACACTAATTCACTAAGTCATGTATGTAGACTGATTCACAAATTTTCTCTCACCACCCACCATTCGCTGCTGCTGGAGCTACTATATCATCTTCAGCAAGCTTAAAATGTCTGGGACATATAAGGCATGGATTGTACCATTAGATTGTTTTGTAGACAATCACTCTTGTAAGATACATAATTCAATCACTGTGTAAGGGCACGTACGCCAGCGTTCGGCCTGATAGGCATACGTATGGTAATTATGGTATACGGTTGCAAACGTGGACTCGAGTGATAGTAAATAGGTGTATAGGTAAGATTATCGCTAGAGATCTAAGTCTCGTGGCGAGCCGACTATATGGAATGGCCGTTACCCGGCAACAGTCACGTGTCGCCGTTACATTATCCCCCTCTTTAGGTATAGACCTCCTGGGCTGCATAACCGTACAAGAGAAAAGGAAAGGAAACGGAAGGAAGCATTGTGCATTCCTGCCGCATACGTACTGGTACGAAAACATAAGTCCCGCTACCGATTGGTACAGCTCAATGGCGACCTTTTGGCAGATCCGGTGCACGGGGAAACTCCACATCCATTGACTGGGGGTAAAAACCCGTGCTGACGCCATTTGTACCAGGCCGAGATCCAAAGAAGAGAAGAAGAGCAGAGAGAAACAAGAAAACATCCAAAGTGATCCCGTCCTCCATTATCTCGACTTTCTAACTCATGCTCCAACGACCATCACTCCCGTAGCTTGTATCTCGGCATAAGTCTTTGTTGAAATTGTCAGGGTGGTAGAGCTTCCGCTCGTAACTTGGCATCGATGGGAGCTTCCGCTGCCGGCATCGGTCGTAGCTGTCAATCATATACGTCAATCGCGTCCTATTCGTCAATATCTAACACGTAAGTTTCTCTAAAATGGTTATACTTACCAAGTTGAAGCGTGGCTGCGCTCTCTTGAGCCTTCGTGCAGTGCTTCGTAGAATATCTCTCAAGCGGTAGTCATCGGTAAGTGGCATTGACTTCCAGATGCTGGTTGACTAGGTAGTCGTCTTTGGAAGTCCGCTTCGGTGACCATCCGGTCGACTTCATGGTTGCTCTCTCGAAAGGAGACTTCAATAGAATCTTGGTTGACTTGGTAGACTTTTACGGTCGACTTCTGGTTGTGCTTTCGATAGACGGCTTCAGTAGAATCTTGTCGACTTGGTAGACTTGCCAGTCGACTTCCTGGTAGGCTTCTCGGTTGACTTCTCGGTGCGTCTCAGTAGATTGCATCCCGGTGGGCTTTTGGCTTGTCGGTAGGACTTGACTGGTCGGCTTCTCGGTAGACTCATCGGTCGACTTCTCAGTGTGTCTCGGTAGACTGCCTCCCGGTGGGCTTTTGGTTTGTTGGTAGGACGCATTTTTGACAAGGTCATCCCCCCTTTTGAAGTTCGTTGCTCCGTCAACGACTTATGACTCAAATCGGTTGTTGATTGCCGTCGTGATTTAGTTGACTTATGAAGTTCGGTAGAATTTTGCCGATCATTGTTGACCGACGCGTCTTTCGGCAGCCTTCGTCTCTGGATTTCGCAGGTCTTCGACTTCGCTTGTCCTTTGGCTGGTCTTGGTCGACTTGCTTTGTCTCATTTTTCCACTTGCTTTGTCTCATTTTTGCACTTGCTCTCGTCTCATTTTCCCACTCGCTTTGGCCTTGCTTTTTGACTCGCTTGGTCATGGACCCGCTTGGTGTTTCGACTTGCTTCATGCTTCGACTAGCTTCGTGTTTCGACTTGCATTGCGTTGACCTTTCGACGTCTCTTCGGGCTTTGGCCGTGAATTCTCTAGGTGGGCTTATCATCTTCCGGATGCTAGGTGCGTATGTTGACTCTACTCTAGGTACGCATATCCCCGCTCTCTGGGTGCTGCTAGACTTCTCTGTCATTAAGTGCACTCTGGTCCTTCATACCGGCACCTCCGGTAGGGTCATCCCTCTCTTTAAACGTCATTGCTCTGCCGACGACTTATCTCCTCTAATTGGTGTTGTAGCTTGGTTTCGTACTCGTCGCCTTCCTTGATCTGGATGAGGTGATTGGCATTCCTGAGGTCCTGTGGAGCATCTCCGAGATCAGTGGGAGAGGATATTGATTCTTCATCAGGACTTTATTGAGAGCTCGGTAGTCCACACACAGCCGCAGTCCGTCGTCTTTCGTCTTCGCAAATGAGATCGGTGCTGCCGCAGGCAGTGATGAACTCTATCTTTCCCAGCTCTTGGTCTCACTGGCTCTTTCTGAGATTTCGTAGATCCACCCAATTTGTGTGGTTCCTCACGGCCGGGTACCTTGTCATATCCTCACCCTCTTCCTCTCGCGCTCTTCCTCACGAATTCCCTTTGGATGCCTTGAAAGGTGCGGTGCGAGAGTTGCCATATCTTTTCTGCATACGTCCACATAGTCCTTGTATCTCACGAGGATATGACAATTCTTGATATTGTGCTGGGATGCGACCCCCATCATCTGTTACCATCTCCACGTTAACTATGTCTGTTCCTATTCTTGTGAGCCTTTTCTGCATTCTGCATTGTAGCATGCGTTGGCGGAGTGGAGATGGGTATGGGTTCCAGGTTGGCTGGATCAGACGGTTCGTCGCAATAGACCACCCCCGTTGTCCAGTTTCTCCCTTCGTGTCTCGGCAAGCCGGTAGCAGTCATTCAAGCACCGTCACTGTGTCACACTTCTGCAGCAACTACCGCCGCTGATTCTGCTCGCGCGTTCAACATCCTGGGGTTTCTCTCACTTTCGGTGATGCCTTCTAGCGATGCTCCCAGCAACCCTTAACATTCGCCAAGTCATATGACGAATGCCTTGACCATTTCCTCACTAGCTCAGATATGATTGAATGCGGTTGCGGGACTTGTGATTTTTGGGTCCCTCACCGTGTTCCGGCAGAGGACTTCTGCGATCTGCTTCTGGAATCTTCGCACGTTGCAATCCATTTGGCGTTCATAGGGCTGTCAATCGACCGTTGCTCCAGTCGATTTCCGGGTTTCTCGCCATGGCAAGCCCAACACTAGGCCGTATACCTTCATTGGGACGACTAACTGAAATCTCCGATTCGTCAACTGGTTTCAGGTATTCAGAAAACCGAACCAAGAGACATGCCTTTTGGCTCTCCTGTACAGACATCATCACCGGGCCAGGGTGAAGGTGAATGCTGGTTCATATGGTAGCTCGAGTTTCCTAAGTAGGCTCGGTGATATGAAGATGCTCATTGCACCGCAGTCGATTTGTGCTTTGACTTGCTGCATGTTGCCATGTATATTTCATACAAGGTAGGTTTTGTGGTCTCCGCTGCCGCAGCGAGTGCGTTGCCGGTTTGCCTTTCGGCTTTCGTAGACTTCCTTGAAAGCCACGGCGCTGTTTATAGTTGGCACGGCTGCCTCCACTGGGCTTATTAAACTTGACCGATTCTGAATTCCCGGTATCGAGATTGTTAGAATTATTGGAATTGGCGGAAGTGCTTTCCGCAGGTTCGGAGATGGAGGGTCGGAAGTTGCGTTTCTTATCGCCACTTTTCTGAGACTCTCCGTATTGACTTTGCTGTTGCTGTCCCCCGGGCTTTTTGTTGTCTGGTTTGAACTCCGGGGCCACCGCACAGTCGAAGAGTTGGTCGAATGTGTCGAACCTGTCTTTGCCACTGGAGATCCAAGGTCTGACTTTCCTCTGAAGTGCGTGCCGCAGGCCCGCCCATGCCATGTCGTGTAGGACCACTTCGTGCGCTATAACGTTCCAGCCAGCTTTCCTCCAATTTGCTTTCAAGCAGTTGGCATAACTCGGACTAATTCGTTTGGTAGTTGCTGGTACTCCTGCATGGCTTTTGTCACTGAATTGAGGCGCCTGTCTTTATCTCCGTACCTCTTTTGAAGCTCGTTCGTGAATAGTTCGAAATTCTCTAAGCACAGGTCCTTGGCCTCTCGTAGGTTGCTAGCCAACTCGGATGGGTCCGTATTTTCCGTTTGACTTGATCGGGATCGCCTCTTGGGAATAGGTCCTTGTGAGAAGCAAAGTTGATCTTAATGTTTCGAGGAACTTATCCAGCTCTTTCGCTCCTGCGCAGTACTGTAAGGGGTCAACCATCTTCAAGATTTTGGACTGATTTCTGGGATTCTCTGGTCTGTCGGTGCCTCGGCTGCGGTCGAGTTCGGAAAGCATTCGGGTTCTCTCCACCTTCGGTTCGGCTTGTTGTTCGAATGGGAGTTTACGTAGCATGCGATTCTGCTCAAGCATCTCCTTCGTGTCGTCCTCGGTGGTCTTTGACAAGATGTCGTCTCGGCCGCAATTATCCTCAGTTTCTGGGAGGGTTGAATCATCTTCGTCTTCGTCTTCATCGTCAGCATCGCAGCCTTCCTCGTGAACTTGAGTCTCGAGGGGATTGTTGGAATTAGTAGAATTGCCGGAAGTGTTTTCCGCAGGTTCAGAGATGAATGGTCGTAAGTTGCATGTCATATCCCCACCATTCTGAGACTCTCCCAATTGCCTTTGTTGTTTTCGCTGTCCTCCAGGCTTCTTCGAGGTTGCTAGAGTTGTAGGTATACACGATGCGCTGACTCGCAATCGTCTGTTGACATCGCCCTTGGATCTCGGTAATGCCGATTCAGTGGTGTGATTGCGCCATGGATTGTATCTTCTCCGGCTGATGATCGTGCTCAAGTGACTTGTAGGAATGTTATTCGATTTCTCTCATCGGGAGCGTCGAATCCTGTACTCGTGATTGTCGTCATCCTTGCTGGCAACGTGTTTCGTCCATTCTAGCTTCTCTGGCTGATGGTGGCACTCAATTGACTCATAGGAATGGTATTCGATTTCTCTTGTTGATCAGGTCGAATCCTGTCCTCGTGATTGTCATTGTCCATGCTGGCAACGCATCTCGTGCGCCAATTGGTGCTGAGCTCTTCTCCGCTGCCATCAGGGTGCTAAATTCAATGATGAAACGATCAGTAACCGTGCTGGCAGTAACCATGCTTCGATATGTCGTTTTTTGAAGGTAGTAATCTCAATTTTGACTTTATGATGTAGCACGTCGGTAAAGGGGTAAACTCATGAAATCCTGTGAGCGAAACGTATCCGTTTACTGGAAAAGCGATAATAGTGTAAGGGCACGTACGCCAGCATTCGGCCTGATAGGCATACGTATGGTAATTATGGTATATGGTTGCAAACGTGGACTCGAGTGATAGTAAATAGGTGTATAGGTAAGATCATCGCTAGAGATCTAAGTCTCGTGGCGAGCCGACTATATAGAATGGCTGTTACCCGGCCACAGTCACGTGTCGCCGTTACACGCTGTTTGTACTCGATCACTCTCAACTACTGAGCAGTCGCTCTGGCAGACAAACAGTGGAGGATATACAGTAGGGGATATATATACAGTGGCAGATACACAGAGGCAGATACAGTGTCAGATATACAGTACCAGATCAAGATACACATTCACAGGGGCAGATACACAGGGGTTGATACACAGGTGTGGATATACAATGGCAAAAACAATGGCAGATATACAATACAGCAAACACTGTAGCAGATACATGGTAGCAGATATACTGTGGCAGATACAAAATGGTGGATATATAGAGGTAAATATACAACTGTTGATATACAGTGGCAAATACAGCAGTGGATATACAATACTGCAGACACAGCAGTTGATATCAAGTAGCAGATACAGTGGCAGATATTCAACATAGTAGATACAGTGACAGATACACAGTGGCAGATAAACAGCAGCAGATTTACAGCAGTGGATACACAGCAGCAGATACATAGTGGAAGATTCACAGTAGCAGATACACAGTGGTAGATACCACTATTAGATAAGCAGCGGTGGATAGCAGCTTCGGATAAACAACAGCTGATATACAGCAGCAGATACAACAGTAGATATGCAACACAGCAGGCACAGTGGCAGATACACCATGGCCGATATATATACAGTGACAGATATACAGCCAGATATACAGTACCAGATCAGGATACATATTCACAGTGGCAGATATAATGAAGTATTTCAACATACACAGTACGATATACACAGTGGCGGATACACAGTGGCAGATACACAGCAGTTGATACACAGTGGTAGATGAACAGCTGCAGATACAGTAGTGGATATACAACACAGTAGACACAGTGGCAGATACACAGTAGCAGATACACAACAGCGGATACACAGTGGCAGATACACAGCATCAGATACACAGCAGCAGATACACAGTGGCAGATACACCGCAGCAGATACACAGCAGCAGATACCCAGTGGCAGATACACAGCAGCACCAAATCAAGATACACAGTGGTGGATACACAGCAGAAGTCAAGGTGATCTGCATGATATCGTAACAAGTCCACCATGATTAACGTTTCGAATGCTGGGGGCGGCCATGCCGCCACCGATGCTAGTATAGTAACAGAGAATATATAATGCAGTTTCGAGTGAGAAAGTATGCATCCCCACTTCCCAACACTCTGTGACGCTGCCGTCGCTGCCACGTATTCTATTCTTTTGAGTTCTCATTTCTGGCTCTTCCGCACCGTCACCACCCTCACCCAGCCGCGGCCAATTGACCTCCGTAGCAGCGAAAGCAACTATTGTTGAACCTTCAATCCGTTGAGTTGGAAACCGGTAAGTGGAACTCGCCTTTTGACTCTGCTGTAATGGGATAACCACCCACTCCCCCCATTCGCTACCAACACCATCAGGCTTTAGAGAGACCTCATAACACACTAATCATCTATTTAACTACCCTATCTATACATCTATCACTTTATTTTATGCTTGAAGTTGGATTTTTTTCATGTCATCAGTTATCATTTGCAGTTCCGGAGCTAGCTGCTTGCGGCAGGTTATACAGAGTGCATCCCGCAAAAGTTAGTGGCAGTGTGAACGGGTAATGAAAGGAAGAGTGATTGTGTGCGTAGAGAGCAACCAATCTATAGCTATGTACTCATTTATTTTTAAGTTATAAAACAGGGTTTAAGAAAATCTGATTATAACTATGTGCGATGGCATAACCCTATCTGGTAACTTAAAAATTGACGAGTACCCTAGGTAGGTATACAAATCGCAGAACTGTACCAACCTCATACGTGGGCGTTGTGCGAAGTTTATATTTTTGCTTCTGGAGTCATTACTTGCACGCTCACCTACATCTACAGCACTGAAGTTCTGAAATCTAGAAGAGGTTAATTATTGAGGCCTTGCCTAGGACGTAATTGGAGTGGGGTGTGACGATTGTTTGATACACGAATACTCCGCAAAGGAATTGTCAGTGGGGCAGTGAATGGTAATCAATGATCACCTTGACCACCGAATAGGGAATGATTAATCAACGTATAGAATCTGGTTAACAGAGTGAGTCTTCAATGCGCCAGTAATCCATGTGAGGAACCAGCATTTCGCTACTTTTCAGCCAATATGCCGACAAGGTAGGATATCGGGGTTACGTTGCTGACGGTTATTAGTTTTCTCTGCATTATTCGCCCGCCCTTATGTCGTATTTCGGTGATTGACTGAAAATGGAACTGCTTGTCGACAGCTTGTAAATTCCAAAGAATCCCACGTGCACTAGGTATTTTTACTACATCACGGTTCAGAATCTCGGCTAGTGAATACTCCTACACTGCGATCAATCACGGTACACCCTTCACCACATCTCCAACCGTAGGACCTCAGCTCCCCCCAACCCGCCATTCCTGCATCTCCTTTTCCTGCAAAAAATTTCGAAACGACACGAGGACGACCGCAACGAATGTCGCAGTTCCGAGAACTCTCGCTGTTCTCAGCGCGCCACGAGCCCATTTGCGTTCGTCGTAACTCTGCAGGAACGTAATCAAGGTCTGAAACGGGATATCACCGTACTTCGACTTCATTGCTGTTGCAAGGGAGCCTATGCAAAACCTGTTAATCGACCCTAGCTGCAAGAATAGGGGAAGGAGCTAACCAGCAAGACTTCCAATGGTTTCATAGCCCAGTAACACGAGCCAGGCCTTGAGTGCGGGTAGCTCAAAATGCACCAGCACCCACGGGTTTTCAATCACGAACTCCATGGCGAGCATTACGAATATGATACCGATGAAAACCGTAGTTGATTGATTGAGAAATGAGCGCGCGATACATTGTAACGATAGTTGGGATGAGAATTGCTGAATAACATTAGCAGCTGACATCGTGGCAGTTTTGGCGTTGAGGGGAGAACAGCAGGGGAGAATAGAGGTTTTCAGATAGTTAGCGTATCAAGGTAAGAGGTAGCGGGTGGACGTTGGACCGACGTGGGCATAAGCTTTTGGGTATGGGTAGTGACAACGTCGTACACACCAATCACTCAGCGTCGTCTTTTCAATCTTCACCGACACTTATAGTTAATGAATTTTCTGCGTGCGGACGCCGAAGTCGGAGCATACACCCGATGGCTATAACTGAGACTTATCTACACTAAAATGCATTATACAGGCAGAACACGCGGTTAAAAGCTTCAAGTAGCCCCAGAAATGTCGGGTTCTATCGTAAAAACATCAAAAAAAGGTGGGAAACAGTTTGACCTCGAGCGGATGCGACTCTGCGACGGTGCGGGGAAGTAATGTCACCTCGTAATTCTGTGGCCTTTTTATGCAAATCGAGGTAGGCTGAGAGCAATTGTTGCGGCTCAGAATGGTATTTCGGCGATTTAATTGGGCCACTATTTGCGTGAAATCTGCAAAGTGTATGTGGGTTGAGAGTAAAGCATAAGATGGCATGAAGTGGAGTGGTGGAGTGTGGAAGGTGGAGGGTGGAGGAATATTTCGAGTAGATAACTACAAGTAGTGATTTGTCTTAGTGCACCGATCCCAGTTGCCGCTTCAAAATAATGTGGGTGATACAAGCAGTGGAATCCAGACGGGATTATCCTTTAGACATGGGATCAAGCGGTGAACCACTGATTATATCTATGCTACATGTTGTAGCTCGTATGGTGGCTGGGTTTCGGTAAGTGGAGTAGATTGCTCTCTCATCGCCATCCACTCAATCGGCACGATCCTATATAAGCCTTCTCTAGACCTCATTATAGCAACAGATCAGTGTTGATAAGTACGATTCGGGTGATGCTCAGCCATAACAGGTTTGCGTCATGTGGATTTAGAAAATCCGGGAATCGAGCGAGAATACGTGATGCACTCCCGAGTGTGAAGGTATGCACCTCCCACTTCCCGCCTCCTCATGACATCACCACTGCTGCCGCACGTTCTCTTCTTTTGAGTTTTCATTTATAGCCGTGTTTTCCTATTCTCCACCGCCTACATCAATATCTCCTTAGTGTGTTACAATCCCGAGATCCCCCGATGCATGACGGCGCTTCTTACTTGCGATTGTATGAGGTATCTGTTAGGCAAGTACAACTTTCTCGCTGCATAGCCATTAATAACTCCTACTACTTAGAAATGTATCACACACTGTTGCATTAGTATACATTTTAAGATATCCTCCGCCTATTTGCATGACTCTGTAGCTCCACTGAGCCACTGCATACCCGAGATTTTGACACAAATTAATGCTATTCCGGTAACAAAGCTACGCGCATGTTCATTCGCTTGCTACATTTAGTTACATTCCTGTGGGGTCATAGATTGGGTTTTAGGGCGCTGCAGTCTTATGGCCTTGACATTCGTTGCCCTAGTCCTGAGCTCTCTTGAAATCCGTACCCCGAATATTATGATCTGATCTCGGGCATGATTTTGACTGGGTGGGATGGACTATAGAGATGTATGACTTCCGGTAGTGTAAGTACGATAATTTGTGATAATGGCAATTAACATGAAACTAAATTCAATTGATTCAACTACCTAACCTAAATCGACACAACCACCCATTCATGATCTCCCGTCGTCTGACATGCCCTGCGGATGCTACCAAACCGTAACCTTCAGAATGAAAACAGCCATACCGCAACCTTCAGAATAAATGCCCCGATATTTGTAACAAACGAACTATGAGGAAGGAGATATATGTCAACTAGTAATATACAGTAGCAAATTATGGTAGGTCTCTGCTGAAGAATAAGAAGCTTCGACAAGTCATGGTATTGATACACATAACAATCGTGAGATGTGAGGGATAGGTGGGTGTTAGAATAGAACTATTGATGTAACCGTGCTACTGCTTTGAGTTATTTTTGTTAATTACAGTCTCACGGCAACTACTCGTACTTGTCAGCAGCGGAGGTGCCGGCGCCTTTGTCCTGGAGCAGCTGTATCACCTCCCAATGGTTGTTCCTCGATGCCAAATATAGCGGTGTCAGTCCGTCCTTGTTGGCAGCGAAGACATCAGCGCCTTGTAAAGGAGCAGCCGTGCCACCGCCTTATCTCCGTTCCGCGAGGCGAAGTGCAAAGGCGTTTCCCCGTTCTTGTCGTCAGCGGAGACGTCGGCGCCCTTTTCCAGGAGCAGTCGTGCTAAGGCCTCGTATCCCATCTCCGAAGCACGGTGTAGCGTCGTCAGCCCGTCCTTGTCGCCCACGGAGATGTTGGCGCCATTGTGCACCAGTAGCCGTGCCACTGCCTCGTGTGCGTTCTGCGATGCAATATGCAATGGAGTATTCCCGCGGTCATTGGCAACGGAGACGTCGTCACCCTTGTCTAGGAGCAGCCGTGCCACCGCCTCGAGTCCGTTCTGCGGTGCAAAGTGCAGTGGAGTATTCCCGTGGTTGTTGGCAGTGGAGACGTCGGTACCCTTGTCTAGGAGTAGCCGTGCCACCGCCTCGAACCCTTTCAGCAAAACACGGTGCAGTGGAGTATTCTCGTTGTAGTCGGCAGTGGAGACGCCGGCGCCATTGTCCAGGAGCAGCCGTGCCACCGCCTCGTGTCCTTTCCACGACGCAGGGCGCAGTGGAGTATTCCCCCCGGTATTGACAGCGGAGACGTCGGCACCCTTGTCTAGGAGCAGCTATGCCACTGCCTCGAGTCCTTTCTGCGACATAAAGTGCAGTGGAGTATTCCCGTAGTTGTTAGCAGCGGAGACGTCGGCGCCCTTTTCCAAGAATAACCATACCACTACCTCGAGTCCTTTCTGCCAAGCACAGATCAATGCGTCCACCCGTCGGAGTCGGCAGCGGAGACGTCGGCGCCCTCATCCAGTAGTAGCAGTGCCACCGCCTCGTGTCCGTTCTTCAATGCAAGATGCAGCGGCATGCGCCGTTTATTCCTGTTAGCAGAAACAGTAGCGCTGTTGTCTAATAGGTATTTCACAAGTTCCATGTATCCAAATTGGCACCTGTTGGAAAGCATATTGTTCACGTCAATGTACGTTACCTCGACCATAAATGAAATGCAGCTTTGATCCTTTGACACAATCCAAAGATGCAGGCCGACAATAAAGAGTGTCCGGACATGTCGTGTGTTACAATGACTCCGAGTTTTATCCAAAACAGATCGCCTATCCATCTCTTCGTATCAATTGTGTTGTGGCAATAGTCCACCCACCTCCGATAATTAGACTGTAACGTAAATCGATCCCAAAGGCTCATCAGCGGATCGGAGTCAATGTCGCGCAATATTTCGAGGCGCGAGAAGTGCCATGGCCAGAACACTGTTGAGTAGAGCAGAAAGTGACGATTTCTGTACTGCCCTTGCGTAGTGTTGATCGTTGGATCATATTTCTTGCAATATTCCAGAGAGCACAAAAGTGAAAGACAGGTCTCTGCAATATAGGCTTGGCAATCAGCTTCCGTGAACTTCTTCTCTAAATATTCCTCCACTGAGATGTGCAAACCGGAATGTGTTCAGGTATTCGTCTAAGATAAGCAGGTTTTGGCAATCTGTCAAAACCGCGTTCGAATCTATTGGTACTTGCGAGTATTCTCCAGATTGACTAACTTCAACACCGACTGCGTCCAGAAGAATTTTTGATGCTAGTGGTTCATAGGGGAATTTGACCCAACGGAAGGCATTGAGGGCTAGCTTCGGTGAACTCTTTTTCTGGTCAAGAATAGATTGGTATATTATATCGTACGCTGTCGTCAGAGTATCCGGGAGGTCCTTCAGACTGGTTCTAACATCGGCTTCAGTGTTCATTTGGCAAAGGTAGGTAATCTGAACTGCAGCGAGCTGGAACCTATGCGAAATCTATCAGATACAACAGTCGTTGGCTGAAATTATCTTTACTTACATTCCCTTGGATCGAGTGCCAAGGATGCCACATATCTCAAATTGTAGCTCGTTGCTGACATTGCCATGAAGCAGCAGCCTATCAGTGATGGCATGCTCTACTTTTGATTTTATAAAGTTGCTGATATCGCTGGCATGGCCATCAGGCTGCACATCAATTCTAGGAAATATGCTACATTGACTGAGAATGTCCGGGTCATTCCTGGCCGTAGCAAAGACTTTGACCAGATTTTTCGATTTCTCGATAATATACTTTAGGGACTTCAGTAAATGTACCCGATTATCGCAGGCAACCTCGTCCAAAGCATCCACGCAAATGGTTGTCTGAGGATAGATATTCAAGATTTTAATAAGAAGCTCCTGATTTTCCTGCAGGGTTGGTTTGGACGAAAGTTGACCCTCCCGTTCGCGTTCCACGTAGATGTCTACAACAGGCTTCAAGATTCTATCCTTATCAATTTGGGCGAGTTGTTGAACAAGGGCATTCAGTATGGACTCAGGATCGCGGCGATTCTCATCGCCTCGGTTGCAATGGGATTATGCCATCTTCCCTGTAGTGGCGTGACTTGTGATTTCCCCGTGTATTGTGTCAATGACCTTGGACCTATAGCATCTGCAATCAGATATTTGCAAGAGTCCAATTCTTGGTAGTAGTGTTCAGCTTACGCCATGTATGTTTTTCCAGCTCCAGCTATGAGCAGCGTGTTGGTCAGTCATGAACTCAGACCCGTCAAGAATATCAGATCAAGCACACATAGGGTGACGTACGATACCTCGCAGCAACAACATTTTTGACGTACTAGAAGCTCGCCAAGCTCGATATTCTTCTTTTGCAAGAAGCCACTCGCCGGTGCCTTCCAAACGCCCCTCACTGATGCATTGGTGGTGGCTTGTGTATGGGATTGGCGATAGCCATTGAAGAATCTGCGACCTATTGGACACCATTACGAGCTGACGGACATTATTCTGGGCACTGCAGGACTTTTTGAAACATCATACCTTCGAGAATGTGGTTGATCTTTGCGAGATTCTCCCCTAGTTTTACCGACGATGTGCGCAACTCCTCTAGGAATGTTCGGAGTTTATTGAACTCGACTGTCGTGTCTATACAGGATCGGTCAGTTACTGACGTTTAAATAGGTCTCGGAGCTGATTGAAATACATTTAGCTTCACAGGCTTTTGAATCATGTTCAACCGTTATCTCCCAGGTCTCAATGTCGCCGAGAGATTGGGTGAGCGTCTCCACTGCAAGTACGCTTCTCACGGCATCTTCTAAGGAAGAATCAGTTATTGTGACTACACTATTTTGAATGGCCGCCCACGTGTCGATACCTCGATAGCTTTTGCGAGGAACTCTAGTATTGCGGTGTAGAGCTGCAATATCGTTTTCTCAAGATTTCTGGATGCATCAATGTCTTCTTTGAGGAGACAGACTCATAAACGGCGCACCGATCATTAAGATTGCTAGATTTCTCGAGGCAAATAAGAATAGCATCTTTCGCGTTCTGTTTATTCATGCACACTTTCTGAACATTAGTAATTTGGCTGATCAGACGGTACTAGTGATACCACCTGCGGAAGAAATCTAAATCCTGCCCATGGCAATGCATCATGTACAGAATCGTATCCAACGGCAATATCGCCGATCTGTTTGAATTTGTCTACCTACTGCACAATATCCTAGCCCTTTCATTTAATTTTCCAACCACTATCGCGCTTAGAATCCATAACTTTTTTCATTTCTTTTTGAATGCTATTGACATTTAATATGGTATCTTGGCTATCGGCAACGAGTTGGAAACGTTTATCGTACTCTCTGCCGGGGACAACTTGTTGAATGCCTTAATCCATAAATATTGATGTTCGATACAGCCAGCGATGCAGTGGCTTCAGGAAATTTCTAGTCATGTACTAGTTTAGATGGCCATGGCCGGTAACTGCCGAACGCATCGCGTCGTGCAGGAAATACAAGTAGAGGGACTAGCTCCTGGCAGAAACAGACGGATTGATTCAACGCACAGACGGTGGGCGTAACTGGCCACTGATTGATCATGGGGAGTGACATCTATCAATTAACCCTAGCCAATGAATGACATTGAATGTGCTTGCCGCTACCGGGAGTATAGTAGGCATCGCAGTACCGCACCACCATATTGATGGGTTTCCAGTCGTTACCTTTGTGCTGATTGCTTGGAGAGATTAAGGCTTTTGAGGTTGGGCGAGACCGAAATGCTGGGCTTTAGCCCGAGATCATCGACGGGCATTATGTGATTGCTTGGCTATTACGTGGTTTGCTGTTCTCAGTATAGGTTTCTTGACATCGTGTCCTTTAGTCTTCTCTTCTCTCCTTAAAACTTAGACGATTGATTAGTTTTCCACGCCCATTGCAACACCCACCCACATGTTGCCGGTAAGTAGGAAGTGGGGCGGTCAGATATTGCGATTGAAGAGAGGTTCATGTTGGAGTTGCGGGAACAAACATGGATAGTACGGAAAGATGGCAGAGTAAATGGCTATAGGGGTCGGCTTGGGAGGTACCGCGGTTGTGGACTTCGCCAGTGAAGATGCGCTGCTGCATTCAACCCGAGATGTCATCCGCCCGAGCCATTACTCTCTTCCGGACTTGTAGTTATAGTCCATACATCCAAATACTGATCCAACGATGATGCTCTGTAGTGACAGGAGTTTAGGATTCTGTCATTAGAGGTGTGGCATCTCACTTGTTGCATATCCAGTGCTCCCAAACCACGCGGCCGGCCAGCTGGCTTTTTACCAACCTCAAATAAACTAAATCCATCGAGTGCTCAAGAAAACCGCTGGCGGCCACGCTTCTGTTTCAAAAACCGACGATATGAGTTATATCCAGCCACTATTCATGAATGCCTGCAGTGACTGGAGGTATTTATATGTATATGCATGTGAATACTTACAAATGCCGGCGGTGGTTCCAGGTATTTACTGCCACTTGGACGGTGTCGGTGCTGGTTTTTGTTATTATATAGTTCTTCCTTTGGAAGCTGTCGAAATATTATCTGGCCACACTCAAAGACAGACAGTATTTGCAACCAGTAATGAAATATGGTTACAGATTTTAAAGAACCGGCCAGCTTGATAATCCGACCCGCTGACATTGCCATACCTGTGCCTACGGGTGTTTATAATGCCCCGCCGGCTTCAGAGCAAAAAATGCCGGCTGCTCATAAACGGGCTTGGCCGAAGGTGGAAATTATGCAAACCAGTTTGGCTACGTCCGTTTGACTGCTTGGGAACACTGCATATCCGGTGGGAAGAGTAACAAGAGTCACAACGGCATACCCGAACATTATTTGCACAGAATTCGAGTCCTTCTCCTCTCCTCTTTTTGTGCCAAGAAAAATATACACGAACACTCTCCCCTTCATATTAAAACATCATTTTTGTGATATGGCGGGAAATCCGTGTACATAGGCATGGTTCAGAGCGAAGATTCGAATTCAGCGCTCAAGCCCCCATGACAACAACTGATTCTTCAACTACAATAATACAAATGTATAAAAACAAGTAATGGGAGATGCATAGTTTCACATGAGAAGTAGATCAGCCTATTATTTTTGGTGATTTTGGTGATTTGTATCTTTTTGTACGGTAAGGGTTCTACAGAGATGTACATTAACAAAAGTTACAGCGTCTCACAACTAGAATTCGGCCAATTTGACACCAGCAAATTCAGCACCCTTGATTTTCCTACCTCCGAATCCTCTAAGACATTTTTATATAATTCACACAGACGTTGCAGCGCGAATCAATGCTCGAGGAGTGATTCATTTCTGGGTCTGAATCACTTCTTGCGCTAACACGTTATATACAAGACAGTCGTACGCCATATGCTTTATCGAATGCCATACCATTAGCTCGGCTTACGGCAAGCTCTATGTATACAACTTGACTCAATTTGAGAATCCGAGTGACGTGTCGTGATCGTGCCGACTAAGTGCATTTGGAACAGAGCAACCTCTCTGATGGAGTATTCCATTGTACGACCATCTTGTAAGAGTGTGTGATGTTTGACCCTACGGAGATCGTACCACACTCGTCAACTGCCCAATTGGGAATACTACGTCACCACGGGGGTGGGGTCCAATTTAAACAAACCGGTAGCCGCCACGCGAGTGTCACGGCGGTGGTCATGTTAGAGTTGGCAACGGCCGGCACGTGCTCGGTGCGTTAGTGCAACTTTATTTAGACCTCGTGCGGCCATAGGTAGCCTGCTGGGATTGGATTGCCTATGCCTCTACACAGATCTACGTGCGCAACCGTATCCTCACATATGTACATTACCATCTACTCAAGTACGGAACTGTACCCGGAAGTGTCAGCCTTTGTATTATTACCACTTTACAGTATCCGGGACGTTTCGCACACTGAATTATGCGAGTTTATGCTCTTTCGATGCGCCGGTACTCAGTTAGCAAATGAGGAAACCGAGTAGTGCAAGTAATACGTCTATGAATCTAAAAGCCTCGATAAGTACTTCATCCAATCGAGTCAATTGACGGAAGCAGAAACAATGTCGGAGGTCCGCTGGCCGGCGAGCGGTTCAGCGGCCAAGTCAGCCAATTCCCAAGGGTACTACCACCGACGACTCTATTACGGGTTCAACAAGTGCAATCGCATACGATCAATCGAGTCGGGTCTGATACTATCGACGGTGGCCAATTGAGCAATACCAAATATTAGAGACGGTATAATTGACGAGAAGGGCTAGATCCCCTGAAAGTGTACGACCGGTAAAGGAGTTCAATGCGAAGTCGGGAGATAGCTACATGCGAGTCGACATGGCTACTTCACATAAGTGCACCTACAATTACACCCCCCTAAGTCGATTGAGGTGCACCTAAGGGAGAAGGAGCTGTACACCCGTGAAACGTACCTACCATGGAAATTTTGGGAGATTTGGATAGAAGCAGGTAGTAGACATCTTGCTGGATTCTTTTAGGGAAGTGGGCGGGTGTTGATGCAAAAGAGTTGAATTGTTACGATCTCGCTGCGGTACTCTGATTATTGGCTTACTTTAGACGAGAAGCTACGAGACTTTGCCAATTGAGGGCAGATATGTAGATATACAGATATAACGGCTCTCCTCTTCCATATTGTAACAGTCGATGTTACAGATGTACATGAGCCGGGGCCCTAGGGTTCGTGACTGCTCTTTTAGACTTCACACTTTATTCTTTTATCTTGGACCTTTAGACCTGTACCTACACAGTTATTGCACCATAGTCAATGCACACGGTTCTCCCCAATTTCCATATCGCAACAGTTGACATGGAGTCGAGAGCTGAGTGAACGTTGGTGTTGTCAGACAGCGGGAAGCAAGCAACTTTAATGGAGATGTCTTAAAGACACATGCCGGCGACGAATGTTATTGAATCTAGAGGTCAAAAGAGAGACCTACACGGAGTCCTACCGAAGGAGTCAAAAGCCTCTGACCAGCCTACCAAGAGGTCAACTTAAAGGACTATCAGGAGTCTTACGGAAATAGTTGAACGGTACTCTAAGGGGATACCGAATGGACTACCGAATGGACTACCGAAAGTCAAGAATGTCCTACCGAGAGGCCCTCTGAAAAGACGACCGAGAGCCTTACCGAAGGAATCGAATTCCCTACCGAACGGTCAACTAAGTGAACTTTCTGAAGTCTTTCAAAGCTCAAATAGAGAGTCACACCGAGTAGCCTACCGGATGGTCAACTGCGATAGACTGTCGAACCAAATACCGTACGGCTTACGGAGGGCCGCACCGAGAAGTCGACAGAGGGTCTACCGACTGAGGGTCTACCGAATGAGACTTACCGAGCGATGTTTATCCATTAATGTTTACCGAGCGACATGTCTACTGTTCTAGCCCATTCACGGAGGGTGTCCCTCCGCGGAGTGAACTGACTGGTTCGTTCGCGGGGTCAATCAAAAATTATAAATACTCAGTGCATCATCGTGATCTCTACGATCTGCTGCATCTAGATGGACATCCTGGCTGTTGACAGAAGTTGACTGACGTCACTTGGAGTTTAGCCCGGGATCAGTCGACGTCATTCGGTGATGTCTCCGGTGGCGGTGTTACTTTGGATGCTAGAATTGCTTGTTGATTCACTGATATCTCGAGGGCCTAAGGCCCGTATATATACAGACTCGACTCCTATATTCATATCCATAACCGTTTGTATATGCGTTTGCACTTTCTTGATATGAGCCGCTCTCGTGATACAGATTATACATATTCTCATACGAAACACCAACTGCTTAGGAGCCAGCAAACGGAGCTGAGACTCACGATCCAAACAAACGGACCTGAGACTGCAGACGGAGCTGAGACTTACGATGCAGGCACACATGCAACAGGCGGCTCCGAGCACTTCCGGCCCGAGCACCTCCGGCTATAGGCCCGGGTATGATATTCGGCATCTGGCAGATGCCTTCTCATCTTCTATATAAATAGATCGTTTTATCTCTTTCTTCGATCTTTAGACTTTGTACGATTGACAAACATTTACATTGCTCTCAACACTGGCGCAACTACAAGTGCACTGTGCTCCAAGTCATCGGTGAAACTGTCTCTTCTTTCTCATTTCCCTCTTCCTCATCCTCCCCAGTGACCTCTTGCTCCTTGAAAACCTCTCCATCCTCAGTATCCAGTTCTGTCAAATCGTTGCTCCCATCAGCGATATCCTCCGCGGATGTGGGATCAGTTCGCTCGCAAGAATCTCCTTGTGTATTTGCTCAACGGTTGTTTTGATTATGACTTGGCTCAGGTGGAGCCGTGGCTGTTGTGTTCCTTTCTAGATTGGAAGTACAGATAGTGCTACATCAACGAAATATACAAACGGAACGAGTGTATATGAAGATCATTTGCATCATCGCAGATATGGTATTTAGTTGCACCGAATGTACTTATTTGCGCTGGGCTGAACGTACGCAGTTGCGCTGATTGAATTCAGCCAGATAGAGCTAGCTGAGAGTACGTACATGCGTGCGCATATATGCGGGCAGAGCAGAGTATTTGTAATTTTGTTTGGCTCCGCGAACGAACCAGTCAGTTCACTCCACGGAGGGACAGCCTCCGGGAGTAGACTAGAACATCTACCGAGTCGTGAAGTATCCACAAGTTAGTGGCATCAGGCTAGCAACCGAGAACTCCGACGAATACCGAAATACCACACAATACGACTTTTCAAGAGCACAAGCGCGCTGTAATAGGTAACTATGACCATCGACTAAGACGCATACAAGTTAGATGTCAACGAATGAGATGCCTTCTGCCTAGCGAGTCGCATATGATCCATGATACTGACCATAATCGACCACACCACGAAGAATGAGAGGTTGCGGGGATTCTTGACTCTATGCAATAGGCCAGCGAACAATCCTCAAGAACTTATAAGAGCTGACCAACGGTTTTCACCAGCATAACCCTCACAGACGCAACGTGGTAGGTTGCAAAGCGAAGGCAGGGCAAAACTGCAACCATAATGTGGACAAGTGTGTTAATTGCAAGGGAAATCATATCGCGAAGGCCAACTGTTGTGTTAAGAAACAGGAGGCGATTAAGACGGCGAAGGAAGAAAGGCGAACCTGGAAGGAGCGAGATGGGGAATGCTGAAATGTGATGACAGATCGACAGACAGAGCCGCAACAAATGGAAGATGGGGTACCATCTACAAAGGAAGCGGAAGAAAAGGCTCAAGATGATGAGCAGATGCCAAAGGAGCCGGAGGTCCAAGTTGTTGCGACACAGGAGACAGCCATGTCAAGCTCGAATGCAGGGATCCCAGAAACCCCCATGAAGCAATGGTGAAATGCATAATGCATAATTGCGGGAGGGGATATGAGGCGACAATGATTGCACTGGAAAAAGGAATTGTTTGGGGCGCAGATGTTGTGATGAAGCAGGAACCGGTGGTGGAGAGAGAAGGGTATAACATCAGCCACCCAGGATATAGGTTGGTCAGGGGAGGAAGAACTATGACTGCGATAAGAAGAGATACACACCTGGAGTCTTCGGATGTGGAGGTGGGGGGGAAAGGAGATGTTCAGGTGTTTGATATAAAATACCCTTCAGAAAGGGAAATGAGATTGGTAAATGTGTACGATCAGCTGAGGCAAGTGGATAGGGTGAGAAGCCAAGGCAGACCGGCGCAGACAGCAAAATGGAAGGTGATTATGGGGTGGAACAAGATTCTGTTAGGAGGAGATTGGAATGCTGACAGTGATAGATGGGATCCGGAATGCCCACCAAAACAAGATGACATCTTTGTAATGAATCTTATGGATACGTTTGATTTGACGGATGTTACCGATAGGGAGGCAACCCATATGAGTGAAAGAAACGGCGAAATGTTGAGATCGCTAATAGATTTTTTCATAACCAAAGCCGGGATGGCCGTTAATTTGGACATATCTACAGATTTGGCAACTTCTTCGGATCATGCGATTGTGTGTGCTCATCTAAGATGGGACAAAGGGGAAAGAGTTCAAGTATAGGGAAAGGTCACGGGATGGGATATCTATGGGGCCAAGTCCGAGGAGGAAAAAGAAAATTACGAAAAAGCAGAAAAATATTGGAAGGATAACAGCTCAAAGAGACCTATTTTGGACGAAGGAAGCAGTGAAGAAGAATTACAGAAACAAGCTGAGTGGTTACAGCGGAATTTTGTTAATCATCTTAATAAGTGCTGCAGAAAAGTGAAAGTTTGTGCGAGATCAAAGAGGTGGTGGAATGAAGAGATTGCAGAAAACAGAAAAATTTTGGGTTCCTGAAAAAGGGCCAGACGAAGTGGGGAAGCGATGCAGCAACAAGTGAAGACGCAGCGAAGCAACATCCAAAGAATAATCCGACAATCAAAATCGAAGATGTGGCAGGAGTTCTTATCTTCGGCTACGAGGGATCAGGTATCGCAGGCATTGAGGTATTCGAAGCCGGAAGGCCAACAGACGACAAAGGCTTGAAAATCCAGAAATGGAGTAGTGGCGGAATCCTGGGAGGATAAAGCGGAGTTGATGAAGGAAGAAGCGTTTTCGAAACCTCTTAGGGGTGTGGATAGAAAGGCCCAGGAAGAGGGAGGGGGAATGTGGAAAACGATAACTGATGAAAACATTAGGGAGGCGGTGTTCGGGCAGTCATTTAAAAAGGCACCATGTCCAGATAGACTGGGGTTTAAGACGATATGATTGTTGTGGGAGTGGGATGCTCTGAGGATAATCGGAATCGTTGAAACAACATTGAGGTTGGCAATACACCTGCGAGCTTGGAAGGGAGCAAAGGGGGTGGTTATACCAAAACCGAATAAGCCAGATTACAGAGTCGCCAAGGCATATAGGGGGACTATGTTGTTGAATTGTCTGGGAAAAGTAGTCGGGAAGGTAGCAGCAAAGGCAATAGCAGATGACTGTGAGCAAAGGCAGTGACTTCACGACGGACAGTTTGGATGCAGAAAGACAAGGTCAGCAATTCACCCAGTTGGAAGGTTGATGAAGAGAGTAGAAGAAGCATGGGAAAGGGGGAATACCATGGCAGTGTTGTTAATGGATGTGAAGGGAGCCTTTCCACATGTGGCAAAGGGGAACTTAATAAAAAGAATGGAAAATATGGGATTTGAAGCCAATCTGGTGAGATGGGTGGAGAGTTGTATGGAAGATAGAAAAGTGATTATGTCAATGGACAGAAAAGAGGGAGACAGTATGAATGTGGAAACGGGAGTTCCGCAGGGGTCACCAGTGTCGCCAGTACTTTCGTGATATATCTTTTGGGACTGTTGGACACAGTTGAAAAAGAAGAAGAAGTATGTGGAAGCGAGGGTATATCTTTTGTTGATGATGCGGCATAGGTGGTAGATGGGGAAGATGTGGGGGAATGCACACAGCAATTGGAAAGATTCGCCGCGGAAACAGAAAAGTGGGCGAAGGAAAGCACCTGTCAGTTTGACATTGAAACAATCGAAGCGATATTGTTCACACGGCGAAGAAAGAACAAAGAACCGAACATGAAGGCCAAGATAAGGGTCGGAAATTATAAGGTTAAATAGAACAAAGACGCAACAAGATGGTTGGGGTTATGGCTGGACAGTATGATTACCCTGAACGATCATACGAAGAAATTTTTTGCGAAAGCAAGAGGAGCACAAAGTAGGGTGAAATCCTTGATGATGAAGAAAGGATTAAGCCCAGAAGGATGTCAACGAATTCAAGTCGCTGCAGTTCAGGCCATTGCATTATACAGAGCTGAATTGTGGTGGAAGGGACAGAGAAATAGAGCGCAGCAGGTACAACAAATATTAAATGAACAATGCAGAAGGGTAACCGGATGCTTTAGAACGACACCTCAAGGAGCTCTGATGAATGAAGCTGGACTTAGACCGGCAAATGCAATTCTTAATAACCGAGATAGGCGGTATAAGATCAGTAGTGTTAGCAATGGGTCCTGGTAACCTGCCAGCGGTCCGGGTTTGAACCGCAAAAACAGGTGAGTTCAGTTCCAGACCCAGCCAAAAACCCGACCGACTGACTCTTGGGGGGCCAGACCCAGACCTCTTCCCGTCAACCCGCGGGTTTCACCGGGTTTCGCTAGACCTGTCGGTTCCAATCTCCGGTTCTGCGTTTCCAGTTTCACATTTATGGTCGCATTCAGATATGCTACTGTTAATCATAAAATATTGACATTGGCACTGCACGGTTCATTTTCGACGTATTAGCCCCCTTGATGTGCAAAACAAGGATACTCACGCGCCCAACCACATCCTGAAAATGAGTGACAACAGAGCATCAATGATATTTGGTCTTGCATCTTCGGTAATATGAGTGGTGCTTGATCACAAGCATCCATAAAGAAGGATATGGCAGCCTTTATAGCCAGATATGTACAGTATATTCTAGTCACATCCTCCAGGACAGTAACAACTTATTTCATTTACAGAGCTACAACTAAGTATTCTTGAGCCTTTTAGGGTATAATAACAGTCAAAACGATGTATATAGACAATAACCGCCACATCGCGCTGTGATTAACCATGATGGAAGGCCAGCAATCATTGACACTCTGTTGACGCTGATTTTGAAGATGGGGCAGGAAGCATTTCGCTTTCATTTTTGCCTATAAAGGCAGCCAATAATTAGTTCATGACAATGTGCAAACTGTCGCGCCGCAGATTACCCATGATACCTGACCAACAATTGTTGACACTCCGTTGACGCTCACTTTCATGATGGGGCAGGGAGGGTATTGCCATCTGTTTTGCCTAGCAAGGCAGGAAAAAATTCCTTTATGACTGACTACAACCTATCGGAGGTGTGATTTCCCAGGACGCATGACCAAAAATTGTTGAAGCTTCATTGACGCTACTTTTCATGATGGGGCAGGGAGGGTATTGCGGTCTGTTTTGCCTAGAAAGGCAGCGAAAAATTCTTTTATGGCTGAGTACAACCTATCGGAGGTGTGATTTCCCAGGACGCATGACCAAAAATCGTTAATGCTCCCTTGACGCTCATTTTGCCATGGCTGTATCCACAATATGCAATCATTTAATTTGGCACAGTCCATTATTCACATTGTTTTGGCTGCCTTTCTGTCATTTTCATTTACTTTCTTCTTGATCACTACGTTGTTCTTTAATAATACATAGATATAAATAATAATAATCTCCAAAATCCCGTGTCTTTCGGTCAATGCTCGTCATCAGTTGCAGGATCACTCAATCCGCTACTTTTGTCTTTAAAATGAATGTTAGCCGCATTACCACACAGCAGATAGTGTACCAACCTTCATCAGTCAGCATATCTGGATCAAAATCGGAATCGTGCTGGGTATTCTCATCATCATCAAAAAATTCCGCACAGGGAAGAACTGTATGCGTATATGTATATCCACCTGGCAAATTGACGATTTCAGAAGATTGAGCTGCGGAAGTGTTACCAGTTGGGCCGGGTTGCGTGCTGGGCGGAGGTGGAGTCGGCTCTGGAGTCGGCTCTCAGCGTCGGGCAGGTGGAGGTGCACCTATTCCTTTGCGTCTCCAGCGTGTCTGCGGATTCTTTGCGGTGCCATTTTCGCAAGGAAGGCAGCCGGATGTTTGGTTTTGACGAAGCATTGCTGGGTGTCCTTGTATCGCAGCCTTCACCTTATTATGCCCAGGAAACTCAACACCCCGCTTCTTCTCTTCTCGGACCGGCCCGTGGTTTCTCAATGAGATATTTCGTTTCCACTATTGTGACGCGCGAAAAGCCTTCTTTGGCCATTTTGGCCATATTCAACCCCAGGTGCATGTCAGACTGTTCCAGCTGTACCCGACCTCCTTGCCTTGCCATAGTTGCAGACATGGTGAAAACCTACATGACATTAGTTGCTGCTTCTAACAATGAAATTCGGCTGTTACCTCTATCATATACACTTCCGTAGCCTCCTCTAAGGTGATTAACACCTGTTTCGTCCACTCTTGGGGATACTTATCAGGAAATTCATCTGCGAAAATCCCAGAGCTGACAACATCATGATGTTTGATTTCGTGGACTGTGCAGATAAATGCCTTTGTCGACCATGGAGGTTTCCCGTTACGGGCAGCAAAAAATTCGTCACGTAGCTCTCTACGGACACCCGCTGTACGTTCTACAGTTAATTGACTGCCGATTGCCTCGATATGGATACACTCACATCCCACCGCATGCTGCTTCTTATTTTTCCTGCTTCCAGTCTTGCGGACAATTTTTAAATGTGCATCCTGGGTCATATGTATGGTAGCTGCATTGGCAGCGTCGCGGTGAACTAACTGGTGTCTGCGCTCTTGTTGTATGTCAAGAATTTCCGTATTTGATGTAGCGCCCGCCAATCTGCCGGTATTCCATCCGCTCTCACCTGGTGGAGGTGGTTGTGTATCCATGATGTGCTGGTGTGGAATAGGAGAGAAAGATGATAACGAGAGGAAGTGGGAAGCCCTGAGGACTATATTGCTAGCTTCATGTCAGAATGGAATCAGTAGTAGCCAAGATGATCGTTATGCTCAAGATAAATCCTACTGAGTATGGCAGCAGATTGCAGGGGTTTCCCACCGGCCCGCAATATGCAAAGAGTCGGTCCGATGTTGTTTGTTTGTTAACAGGGATAAATTATGGTGTAAGACCGCCGGAATCGCTCAATTGTTAGATATTAATAGGATGCAGTTCGAGGGAAAGGACGTGTGCTGATGTTTGACTCAAATAATCCCCGGGATAGTACCTGAAAATGATGCTAACAATGATGTCATGTCGTACGGTTAGCGTCACTATTCCTGATTTATTGACAGTCAAGAGGGAGATTTTGCTTTGTTCAAGATGAGTAAACGTACCAACCTTGACATAAAAGATGCAGCTAGCCTCCATATTGTCCACAACATGCAACATCCAACATCTTGCCCAACAACAAAGTCCACGCAAACAACAATGGTCAATGCTCAGAAAACAAACTTTTCGCCACTCCCAGCAGGCAGATACAGTAAATTGACAAAGCGGTCAACCCAACGACATCATCAAGCGAATGAAGGCAAGAGCGGCTTGGAAGCATGGGGAGTCCGAGCCCTTTGGGCATTGCAGAGCTTGAGATCCAAAAAGAAGCTTGCGGTGGAGAAGCGACAAGAAACGCAGTTCTTATGCAATGAAGAGAAAGAGAAATGGATTCAGGATTATGTTGAGAGAGAAACCGCCGGGGCAAGAAAGCGAGTTGAAGACGCAGAGGCAGCGGGTCAATAAGAGCAGGACGATAAGATGCATGCTGAAATTGCGGGATAGACGTCCAGAGAGCCCGAAAAGACATTTGAGGAGATGCTGGTTTCTATCGGAGCCAGTCAGAGTGATCTTGCACGTTTCGACAATGGGGAGGATGGGGAAGATGTGGATGATGAAGAGACTAAGCAGGGCAAGCTGAGCGAAGATGACGAACCCGGCTGGGTGATGGGCACAATCACCAGAACGGTACAGCAGCACATGCAGACGTTCGGCAGAAGCAGATGAAGCTCGACAAACTGACTCAACCCGGATGGTAGGATGCAGCTGACTACTTCCGTGAACGAGATAAGAAGTACGGCACATCCGAATTGAGGTTTCCAGCAGTCGTTCAGCCGCAAACGAATGATGACGCTCTGGCACCTCCGCCGACAACATTTGGAGAGCTTATGGAGAGTCTTGACATTGTCCCCCGAATATCGCAAAGGCCGCAAGGGACTTCTCGACCAGGAAGTAGTCATATTAGGCTAGGTTCGGTAAAGCCGCAGTCGAAATTAAGCATACCTAGTGGTGAGCCAGCTGCGGAGCCCAATACGTCCACGTTACTGAAAATGAAGTCAGTTGAACCAGTAAGCTTTTACCCCTGCATATAGCCTCCCGCTAATTACCAAATAGATATCGGATTCCGACGAAGAGATTGTGACGGCTCCTGCGTCTGCAGAAGAATCGGTATGCAAACTGTAATTTTTGACGTCTGATCGCGGTGAAAAGCAAGGTGTTTACCAATTTTCCTACGTGTCAGCTTTTTCTTGATTTCAGTGACCAAATTGTGAGACATGATAATTCGTCTGTGCATGTGCAATGGTCGAACACACCATGTGAATGTTCTAGAATCCAAATTGCACTGCAAGACCGCCAAAATGTTCAGTTTCCTTTTGCATGTGACTGTTAAGCGACAAAGCAAAATCAATATTAGTGACCAAATGTGCTAACAAAATTTAAATGAGTGATGTCATACGTGTCATGGAAAGAGCGGTCAGTGCGCATGGCGAATCAATCTGAACGGCAACGTTCATGCTGAATTCATCCATGTATCCAACTGCATAACTCGCCGCACTGACCTGGTGCACATGGTTGAGATATTTGAAATTACTTGTGGTACGTCATGGAAATTGAGGAGAAGGAGCTGGATAAGGAATGGTGAGGAAGTCGAGCTGTATTTACCAAAAACTAGTGAAATAATCTACATGCCGTCAATTGCCGGCCGAAAGCGTGAGAATGTGGTATGGCCACGTCATTTCTCACTGAGATAGCGTAGATAGCAGGTGATCAGAACTTGAGAGATTACAAAACTCCTGGATGCAAACGATAATACATACAAATGTAATACTGGATGTCAAAAATGCGTATATGGTTCATTGCATACAATTCTGGAGTGTACAAAAACTGTTCCGATGTGATTAATGTCAGTGTCAACAGAGTGTAAACGATATCAAGTCTTACACATTTGGCAATCAATGGGCTGCAGTGTCGCATCCTTCCAAAGTGAATGTCTAAGTCGGTGTTATTGCGAAGAAAGCAAATGACTCGCTCGTTGCCACATCCTAAAAATGAGCGTCAATGGAACGTCAACGTTTTTGGCATTGCGTCATGAAATATCCAGCAGTCTGTGAGGGTACACTAAGTCATAATCAAACTATCGGCCGCCTTTCAATAGAATAATGGTGGTGGCAACATTTCTACTATGTCCTAAAAATGAGCCTCAACAGAGTGTCAACGACTTTTGGCCTTGCATCTTGCAATATGCATGGGCTGTGAGGTGACGTTACTCCATAATCGCGCTATTGGCCACCTGTCTAGTCAAAAACTCTTGCAACAACATCGCTACTGTGTCCTAACAATGAGCGTCAACGGAGCATCAATGACTTTTAGCCTTGTATAATGCAAAATCCTAGGGCTTTCCGGCGACATCAAGCCATAATCAGATTATCAGCTGCCTTTCTAGGCGAAAACAGTTCCGACGACATCGCTACTCTGTCCTGAAAATCAGCGTCAACGGCGCGTCAACGACTTTTGGCCATGCATCTTGGACAATCCGAGGGCAGTGAGGTGACATTGACACATAATCAGACTATCGGCCGTCTGTCTAGGCAAAAATGCTTTTGACGACATCGTCACTATGCCCTAAAAATGAGTGTCAATGAAGCGTCAACAATTTGAGGCCTTCCATCGTGCAAAATCAAGAGGCTATGCGACTAGAATGATTCATAATCGCACTATCGGCTGCCTTTCTAGACAAATATGCCTAGGACAAGATCGTAACCATGTTCCATAATGAGGATCAATGGAGTGTCAACGATTTTTGCGCTGGCATTTTGGATAATCTTACCGGAATTGAATGCAGATAAACCACAATGAACCTATCGGCAGCCCCCATTGGCAAAAATGCAAGTGACGATATCGCGTCCGCCTCCTACAATTGAGCGCCCACAGTGCGTCAAGGCTCTGAATGCTACGCAGCAGTAAACTGAATTATACTGTCCCTAAATGGAGTTTTACGCGGTCAGTCGTTGCAATCCGTTCTTGTAATCAACTTCACAACTATGCATGCAATGTCTTACTAATCTCATTATTTTCCTTGTAGCTGTAGAGTCAATATTTAAGAACCCTCAGTTTGCGTGACTGTATTGTTATTTTCGGCAGTCTTTTGAGTCAGATTACCCACCTTTCTAATTTCTACCACCATGTGAGATATAAAATCTTTGAACACCTCATTGCTCGAGGTTATGATTTATGTCAAAAATGAACATCTCTTTATTCGCAATTTGAGTGACCATACTTTGCAAATCATCTTCGATGCTTGGTGGGCTTCAATGAATGAAGGCTCGAAGCAGTCTATTGCTTAGAATAATTCTAGACATGCACTTTCGTGGCGATTCTATTTACACTGTTGAATTGAGGAGACCGGCAGCCCTGGCATCATATGTATTGTTTGCCATCAAGTTCTTCGCCATCCATCAGAACATGGGACAAGCTCAATGGGGAAACAGTTGCTGGCAAAAGCTCACATCGCAAAGTTAAACAAATTAACAGAGTCAGAGGTCACTGAATTGACTAGTTCGACGGTGGATCAAACGGCTTTGGCCATCCTGAAGAGGCAAATAAGGCGAGGAATCACAATAGTAAGTTTGGGGAGGAAAATCATATTTGATATGCAGTTTAATCCACATTGACCGAAATGACAGACAAAACATTCCAAACTGCCAGCTAAAGACTTTGAAACTTCCGAAATTCACCAAGACACGTGGAATCGCTACCTCATGTGAGGATTTGTTTCGGCACATATTCCATGGACTGCTATATCAAATCTTCAGCTGTGGCGGTCATATAAGGCATTACGCGATGACCTACTGCTGCCGTCTGCTACAACCCTTATTAACATTTGCCGGAGGGAATATGCACTGACAGTGGATGCAATTAAGAAGCAATTGCCGGTACGAAATAAAGTGAGTTTAGCTTTGGACGGATGGAAATCAACAAATAAATTGGCCATAACGTCGGTCATTGCTTACAATATGGATCGAAATTGGGCATTGCGTGAAGTTCAACTCGCTTTTGATGAGGTTGATCGCCTGTTCTATTCCCGTTTCGAAACCTAATTAAGGATGATGGGTGAAAGGCCAACATACTGGAGCAAGGCTAGCCGTACATTTGAAGGACATGCTTAATCGTAGTGAGCTTACCGACGGCCGTTTGCTTGGTATTACGACTGATAATGCCTTCTCAAACTACTCCATGACACGCGAGCTGCAATCAACACTTGAAGCCTCTGGATTCGAGTGGCCGGCATTGAGGAACCACATACCATGCAAGGCGCACGTCATACAGCTCGCTTTAGGTGCATTCATGAGCAGTCTCGGTGTGACAGGCCGCACCAAGTCTTGGGAAGCCCATGAGCGCGATCAGCAATTTGGAGAGAATGAAAGCATAGATATTGGGAAGAGTCAAAGACTTCGAAAAGAGGGCAATGCTCGAATCAATAAGATGTCGGCCATGAGACCAGGTGTAAGGCCGTATATCCGTATATGGCCGCGTATGAGGGTATATGAGAAGATACGGTTGCACACATGGATGTGGTAATATAATAGAGTAGTTGATAGGTAAGATTATCGCTGGCGATCTCAGAGAGATCGCGAGTCGTCTATATAAGGTTGCGGTTACCCGGCCCTGGACACGTCCGTGCCATTGCCGAGAACCTAATCATGACTGCCATTACATCATCCCCCCCTTTAGGAGCAGACCCCCTGGGCTGCCACATACGTATATAAACAAGAGAAACCTCATACGAAAAGAAACAAAACCAATGCGTACGCCTCCGCACGACTTAATAAGTCCCACAACCGATCAGTGCTCTATGAGCAGCCTCACGGCGGATTCGGTGCACGGAGAAACTCCACCTCCAGTGGTAGGTGGTAAAAACCCGTGCCGACGCCATTTATACCGGCCCGAGATCCATAAGAAAAGTAAAACCCCATAGAAAACATCCAATCCCACTCCTCCAAGTCCAATCATCGTCGAGGCTTCCTCGGATGCTCTCGGTGAAACTCATCAACCAATTCCTGCGCATTCCCGAGATTCTCCGCAGGTTCCCAGCTAGTCCGTACGTAACTGTAACCCGCCCATTGTACGAGATAATGGAGCTTCCGGTAGCGCCGCTTAGAGTCGAGGATCCGGTCGACTTCCCATTCGTCAGAGTCGTCGACGACCGTCGGCTGCGGTTCAGATGGCGGCTGGCCGGCGGTAGGAGGTGTATAGCGGTCGAGCAAAGAGACGTGGAAAACGTTGTGCTTCCGGATCGTATACGGAAGGTCTAATTTGTAAGCATTCTTATTGATGACCTTACTTACCGTGTACGGTCCTGTCCGTTTGTAATCCAACTTCTTTGACGGTCTTGTCGTCCGGAAGTGCCGCGTTGAAAGCCAGACCTTATCTCCAACCTCGAAAACAACCTCTTTGCCGCCGGCGTATTTCGTCTGATTGGCCTGAGCCTCCTGCAAGTTCTTACGGAGGGTTTGGTGAGTCTCCTCCAAGCCAGCTGCGAAAGCGTCTGCTTGGATTTCCGAATTCAGGCTAGATGGTTGCTTCGGGGCCTTAAACTGCATCACCGGATGGTAGTGGTAATTCGCCCAGAATGGAGTCATCCTCGTCGACGCGTGTATCGCGTTATTGTAAGCGAATTCGGCTAGCGGCAAGAGTTCGACCCAATTGTCCTGCTCGTAGTTGCAGAAAGCCCGGAGGTACTGCTCCATCGTCTGGTTGTGACGCTCCGTCTGCCCGTCCGTCTGTGGATGGAAGGCTGTCGAGAGCCGATGGTCGGTACTCAAGTGAGAACATACCCGGGTCCAGAATCGGCTTGTAAATTGGGTGCCGCAAACTGTGACTATGTTGTCCGGGACGCCGCGCTTGCAGATGACGTGTTCAAAAAAGAGCCGGGCCAATTCCGGCGAGTCGATATCCTTCCGGCACGGTAAGTAGATTGCCATCTTTGTCAGTCGGTCCAAGATAACGAGAATCCCGGTGTAGCCTGATGCTGTCGACTCTGGCAAGTCGGTGACGAAGTCCATCGTGACGCCTTCCCATGGCCGTGATGGTATCTCCAAGGGCATGTTGATCCCGCGCCTGGCGTGCCGAGGTGCTTTGATTCAGTGGCATACTTCGCAGCCGCTGACATACTTACGTACACGCGTGTCCATTACTGGCCAGTAGAAATCCCTAGATACCAGCTCAGTAGTCTTAAGAGCTCCAAAATGACCGGACTCAGGGATGTCATGGAATAGACTTATCACTTTTCCCCGTAGAGAATCGATCGCTGGAACGTATATCCTCCCCTCGTAAGTCAAGACTCCCGCGACGACTTTCCATTGGCTCTCCTCTTTGCCGGTATCTGTGCCGTCTATCATTGGTCGGTCGACAAGCTTCGCTGAGACGTCGACAGCCAAAGAGTCGGAAGCCTGTGCCTTGATAATTGCTGGCATAAGATCGTCGTATGGTTCCACTGAGACGGTTGCCAATAGTCGTGCCACAGGCCTTTCGTAGCCGATCTCGTAGTCGGGCCGTCTGGATGGGCCATCGGCAGGGTTTTTGCTGCCTTCCAGGTGCTCGATGACAAAGTCGTAAGCCGAAAGGATTTCCGACCACCTGGCTTGTCTTCTGGAGAGCACTTTGGATGTCTGGAAGTATTCGAGATTCTTGTGGTCGCACCGAATTAAGACCTTGTAATTGGCGTCCTCGAGGTAATGCCGCCACTGTTTTAGTGTTTCCACGATGGCCAATAGCTCCCGATCATAAGTGTCGTAATTCTGTTCGGCTGGAGAGCACTTCCGGGAGTAGAAATTGACCGGCCTGAGAA